>ERZ1370068.5705-contig-4719_pt1 | contig 37089 bp, 52 predicted proteins | sample MGYA00561227_ERZ1370068 | MGnify/ENA primary metagenome ERZ1370068 (study PRJEB38410, sample SAMEA6850437) | metagenome | study: Metagenomic assessment of the ecological functions of the soil: analysis of the soil microbiota associated with the...
AAGTTACGTATTGCTTGGCGTTTGCCGCCCCTCAGCCGCCATGGCGCTCGCGCCGCGCACGGTCACGACGCGGCCGGGCACCGACAGCCCACGAATCGGCACGGTCTCCGAACGGTCCGACGGCGATCGCGACCAGGTACGAAGGCAGTGGCTTGGTGGGCTTGAACCCACGCGCTTCATTGCGCCCTGAGAGTCTCACGCGCGATCCGCGTGTTGCTGACGGCGAGGTCACGCGGGACCGTGAGCGTCGGCGTCCAGGGATCTTGGCGAACTCTGGGCTCGTCCCAGCACGGGAACGCCTGCGCGCCTCGGTGATCCTCGGTAGGGAACTGCGTGAAGAGGCAGCCACGGCCGCCGAGTCGCGACGCGATGGAAAAGCGCCACGGCGCGTGTCGTAATCGTTGTGGGATCGGATCGTGGGCTGGTGACTGACCGGGCTCGAGGGACGTGGCGAGCCGCCACGCGCGCCTGATCCGGCTGCAGCCGGTCAGCTGGCCGGTTACACGACGTCACCGGCGGCCCGCCACAAAGGACGTCGTCGAGCGTCAGCACGCGCGTGGAAGCGCACCACGTTCGTCCACTCGTGCACCTTCAGCTCGATGCGCGCGATCTCCGCTCATAGCTGCGCTGCCGGGGTCGAGCGATCGGCTCCACGGCCTCCGAGGTCGGCACGGCGTCGTGCGCGAGACACGCGGCGGCGCCGAATCGGGAGCCGCCAGACGGCCTGCATGGTGGGACGGGGTCGCCGGCGGCGACCGGCGGAACGAACCGTCCCCATCTGGCCGACGAGCACGAACACCATGACTGCGAGAGGGCCAGCCGATGACGAGCTTTCATCGAAAGCCCGATCCGAAACTTGTGGAAGGGTAGTGTGAGCAGTGGCGACGCGCAGGATAGCGCCTAGTCAAGACCTTTTTCTCGTCGAAGTCTCTGAGTAGCAGACCGCGACGAGACCGGGCGCTCGGTGTATGCTCGCCGAGCGACCTGCAGTAGCTCGGTTCGCCGGGACCCGTGGCGGAAAGCCAGGATGTCACGCTCATGAGCAGCGACACCTCCCCGGCGGCCAATGCTTCCGACCCCGCTCCCGGGTGGAAGCGACCGTTCTTCACGCTGTGGATCGGTCAGTCGATCCACTGTTCGGAAGCGGGCTCGTTCAGTTCGCCCTGGTGTGGTGGCTCACCATCACCACGCATTCGGCGACCGTGCTGGACGACCGCGGTCCTGGTGGCCATCCTGCCGAGCGTGTTCCTCGCTCCGGTGGCGGGCGTGTTGGTCGATCGGCTGAACCGGCGCCTGGTCATGATCGGTCTCCGACGCGCTGGTGGCGCTCGGTGACCGTCGGGCTGGCCGTGCTGTTCGCTCTCGGCCGCGTGGAGGTCTGGCACGTCTATGTCACCCTCGTGCGTCCGCGGGGCGGCGGGGACCTTCCAGCTCCCGGCCGCGCAGGCCTCATCTCGCTCATGGTTCCCGAGACCCACTTCGCGCGGGTGCAGGGATTCAACCAGATGCTGCAGGGCGTGCTGACCATCGCGTCCCCGCCCCTGGGGCGCTTCTCCTGGGTTGCTGCCCATGCAGGGGTGCTGGCGATCGACGTCGTGACCGCGCTCATCGGGATCGTCGTCGCTATCGTCGTCGCCGTCCCCAGCCACCCCGGCCGGCTGCCGGGGAAGCGGCACCGCGAGGCCGTCCTTCTGGCGCGACCGCGCGAGGGCATGGCCTACATCCGGGCTGGCCGGGAATGGTGGCCATCATGATCATGGCCACGGTGATCAACTTCTTCTGGTCGCGGCGGCGTCGCTCATGCCGATCCTCGTGACCGCGCACTTCGGCGGACAGATGATGCACCCTGGCCACGCTCGAGTCCATCTTTCGGGGCGGCGTCTACTCATCGGCGGACTGACGCTCGGCGTGTGGGTGTGATTCCGCCCGCGCATCCGACGTCGCTCGCCGGGCTGATCGGGACCGGGGTCGGTTTCTGCTCATGGATTGACCCCGCCAACCAGTTCGGATTGGGATTGGCAAGCGCGTTCTCGCGGCGGCGATGATCCCGATGGTCAACGGCCCGGATCAGCTGGCGGTGTTGCCGTCCACGGTGACGCCGGGAATGCAAGGCCGGGTCTTTTTCTCTCATCACCAGCGTCGTGACCGCGATCGCCCGGTGGGCCTCGCGGTCGCCGGTCCAATGGCCGACTGGCTGGGAGTGCGGGCGTGGTACGTGGCCGGGGGCGTGGTGTGTGCGGAATGGGGTCGCCGGTTTCTTCGTCCCGGCCATCCGGCGCATCGAGGAACGGGGCCAGAGTCCCGTCGTCGCGATGGAAAGCCTGGCCGCGGCCGTCCCGGCTGGCCCCGAACCGCCGTACGGGGCAAGGACGGGGCGGCCGTGGTAGCATGCCCGGCGCTGAATCACGATCCTGCCACGGCACAAAAACAAAAGGAGGGAAGAAGCCATGACGTGAGGAGGTTCATCCTCTGGGTGCTTAGTCTCGCCGTCCTCTCACTATGGGCGTGCTCTTCACAGAAGAAGGCGGAGAACACCCCGCCCCACGCGGAGGAGATGCCACACTTCTGAAGCCTCCGACACGGTCACCGCGCAGGTCCACGTGCCTCGGCTGGACAAGACGAGTCGGCTTCTCACCGTAAGGCGTGACGTGGCGACCACGGTCACCGTGCAGGTGGCCCCAGAAGTGAAGAATTTCGATCAGCTCGCCGTCGGCGACGTCATCGACGTCGTCTACACACGATCATCTCTCGGTTCGGGTGGAGCCAGCCGGGCGCAATGACGGCGACGACGGGGACCTCCTGTCGACCGCCAACCCTGGCGAGAAGCCGGGCGGGTCGTACGCGGAGATTACGGAAACCAAGGCCACAGATCTCGGCAATCGACAAGACGAAGGGGACTGCCACCCTCACCGGACAAGACGGCAGCACGATGGAAATAACGCCGATGATTCCGGAGAACCTCGACAAGGTGAAGGTCGGCGATCTCGTCGTGTTCACGCACACGGAAGAAGTCGCCGTGTCGGTGGCAAAGCACAAGAAGTAAGCGGTCGTGAGGTGAGGCTGAGCGCCTCCCGCTTGGTCAGCGGGAGGCGCTTCGCTTGAAACATAGGGCCCGGATGTCTCATCGCCGCTGACCGGCGTCCAACCGGAGGCCGTAGCCTTGAGGCGGCGTGGGTGAGTCACGCCTACCACCTCCCGTGGAGCATGCCCTTGTTCTCGCTCTCCCGAATTGCCGGTCCCCTTGCCAGCCTCCTCCTCGCGACGCCCGCACTCGCGCAGGCGCCCACGATGGATGCGTTGTGGCCCAACCAGGACGGCCTGAGCTGGCCGTACGCCCAACACTACGAGAACTTCGAGCAGCCGCAGGTCACAGACAACCGCACTCGAATCTTTCTCGACGGCACGACGGTGGCCCTCGGCGGGATCCAGGCCCAGTACCTGCGCCAGGAGCCGATCGGCCCTCGTGGCGGCCGCCATGGCGTTCAATTCCGATCTGCGCGATCCGTTCATGCGCTCATCTGTGGGTGGCGCGACCGGATCTGCACCAGAAGATCCTCCAATCGGCCGCGGATGCGCCCTGCCCCGAGCACGCCCTCAAGGTGCTTTCGGCGTCCTTCTCAGCGGCGAGCTTGCCTATCGGAAGACGTCCGACGAGATCGCGGCTGGCGCTGCAATGCCCCCAACACCCGCTCGTGGCAGTGGCTCGTCTCGGATCTCACGCTGGGCAATACGTTCACGCTCCAACTCATTCCCTGATGTGCGGACAACATCTTCCTCCACGGGAAGATCGCCGCGATCGAATCGGCGACCGTACCCGCCGGGACGTTCGATGGCTGCGTGCGCGTCGACTACGTCGTCGACTACGGCTTCAGCGAATGCGTCGACCCCGGGGGCAATGTCGCGGGTCGATTCCGCTCGGAGACGCGAGGCTCCGTCTACTTCGCGCCGGGCGTGGGACCGATCAAGACGTCAGAGGATTTCATCCTGGTACGTCGAGCTGACGGGAGACTGCGGATCCCTCGATCCAGGTGGGGCAGACGGCGGCACGTCTCGCTGGAGATGGAGTCCCTGCCCACGCCGGTCCGGCGCCGGACGTGGGCCAGCTCAAGGTCGCGTACCGCTGACGCGCCGCTTCCCCATGTTGGGTTCCTCATGAATCATCGCCGCCTCCCGGCGCTTGCCGCCGCGTGCGTCACGTGTGGCCTGCTGATCGTGATTGCCACACCGGCGCTCGCGGGGAGGGCTTCGCGTGGCGCCACCGTCACGCCCCGCGGCGTCCTGCCGCGGGACGACATGGAGCGCGTCCGACGGTTGCGTTTCGAGCGCTGGCAGCAATTCCCGGATGTGCTCACGCGGCCGGGTCAGCGTCTGCGGGCGGGGCTCTCGTGAGCCACAGCTCCTTGTCCCGACACGATTCGAATTGCGATCGTGCGCATCGACTTCGCCGCGCGACCAGGGGAGACGCTTCGACCGGCGACGGCCACTTCGACCCGAGCGGCCCGAATCCGGCCGATCCGCCGATCGATCCGCCGCCGCACAATCGCGCTTTCTTCGAGAGTCACGCCGAGGCGTTGCGGCGCTACTACGATGCGCAGTCATACGGCGACATCGCCGTCGTCGCCGACGTGTGGCCGCGCCCTCACGAACGACGCCTACTCGGCCAGCGACATGGCCGACTTCGGCCCGTGGGAGTTTGACCCGACCTGTATGCCGCCGCGGTCAGCCTGTTCCGTGCGATGGCGTTCGCGGGCGGATCTCGCAGTCGTTGATCCGTGGGGACAGGATTCCATGGGATTCCTACGACCGCATCGCCTTCATTCACGCCGGCAGCGATCATCAGAGTGACCTCGCGAACGACAGTCCCGGAGTGACATCCCGACGTTCACGATCGGCGTGGCCGGCGACGACGCGGTGATCTTCCCCGATTCCACGAACCGGCTGATCACGCAGGCCTCGATCCTTCCCGAGACGATCAGCCAGGATCGGCTTTACGGCGCGATCAACGGGATCGTCGCCCACGAGAGCGGGCACAACTGCTTCGGATTCTACGACGTCAGCGATGTCGGCGTGGACTCGACGGTCGTCGGCCTGTGGAGCCTGATGGACGCGGGGCCGCTCGCCGGCGCGATCCTCACGCTCGCCGATCAGAGCCAGCTGTTCGCGACCGGCCTCGCTGCCGCCGTCGATCGATCCGTTCAACCGACCGTTCATCACGCCCTCGATCGCGCCCCAGGACATCGCCGTGCGGGCGACACCGATCTGGCTCCCCGAGATCGAGGGCGGCAGCCACATCCGCCGCGTCGTGCTGAACGACGACGAGTACCTGTTGATCGAGAATCGCTTTCTCGCACCCGATGTGGCGGTCGAGTTGGAGCAGGACCCCACGACGCACGTCGTCCTCGGCCCTCGCTACCCGGAACCCGCTCGCGTACGATTCCCCGCTGCCGGGGGTGGAGTGCTGATCTGGCACGTCGACGAGTTCGTCATCCGGCGCGACTTCGCGCTCAACATGGATCCGGAGTCGCCGCGGGCTGGAGCTGATCGAGGCGGATGGCCTGGACGACCTGGGCGATCCGACGTCGCCGTTCATGTTGGGGAGTGCGACCGATCCCCGGTATGTCGGCAACAACGCCGAGCTCGGTTCCACGACGACGCCGGCCCTGACGACTCACGCCGGCAATATCCGCCTGTGATCGTCAGCGTGCTCGACCCGATCCAGTTCGAGATGCGCGTCAGTGTCGTCTTCGATGCAACGACCGCAACGCTCTTTGGCCTATTTCCGCGCCGAGCCCGTCGATGAAGGGATCGAGGTGCGCTGGCAGTTCGCTGCTCCTCCCGCCGAAACCGCCGTGGATCTCGAGCGCGGTGACACCGAGGTCGGCCCGTGGGTGACGATCGCACGCACGTTGCGCGTCGATCGCGGCGAGCATGCGTTCGTGGACCGCGATGCCGCCCCGGACGGGACTACTTCTATCGACTCCGATCGATGTCGCCCAGCACGGGCGAGGTCCTATTCGGCACCGTGAGCGCGCGGGGCAGCAGTCCATCTGAGGAATTGTCGCTCGCCTTGGCGGGCGCGAATCCCGTCGGGAGATCGCCCGCAAGGATCGCCTGTTCCGTGGCGCACGAATCCCACCTGCGCATCTCGGTCGTCGATCTGCAGGGAAGGCGTGTGGCCGTGCTCGCCGATGAGGTCGCGAAGCCCGGCCTGCACACGATCGAGTGGGATCACGCTTCCGATGCGCGGGCGGGCTTGTACTTCGGTCGTGGCCCAGTCGGGCGGCCAGCGCATCTGCCGGCGATTGGTGATCGCTCCCTGAGGGAAGTTCCATGCTCTTGAATCGCGGGTCGCACTCGTCACCGGCGCGGGAAGCGGCATTGGCCGTGAGATCGCGATCAAGCTTGCCGCGGAGGGTGCCAGGTCGTCGTCTCCGACATCAACGACACGGGCGGTCTCGCGACGCTGCAGAGCATCACGGGTTCCGGTGGGCAGGCGATCTTCTTCAAGGCCGACACCTCGAGCCCCAAGGAATGCGAGGCGCTCGCTCCAAGAGGCCGTCCGTCGTTTCGGCGCCCTGCACGTCGCCGTCAACAATGCCGGCATCGGAGGGCCGATCGCGCCCACGGGCGAGTACCCTATCGACGGCTGGGACAAGGTCATCTCGATCAATCTGTCCGGCGTCTTCCTACGGAATGCGCTACCAACTCGGCGCGATCGAAAGAGGCGCGGCGGTGGCGCCATCGTCAACATCGGTTCCATCCTCTCCCAGGTCGGGTATCGAGGGTCGCCGGCGTACGTGGCGGCCAAGCACGGAATGGTGGGTCTGACGCAGACCGCGGCGCTCGAATACGCGCCGCACAAGGTTCGAGTGAACGTCGTCGGCCCCGGGTTCATCATGACGCCGCTGATCGAGAGCCTGCCGCCCGAAACACTCGAGATGCTGGAGGGGAACACCCGCTGGGAGGCTCGGCGCTTCTTCCGAGGTCGCCGAGCTCGTGCTGTGGCTGTGCTCGGACAAGGCGTCATTCGTGACGGGTGCGTATTACGCCGTCGACGGGGGCTACCTCGCGCAGTAGGCTCGACCCCAATGTCGCCTATCCTCGACGCCGACTCTATCCGCTGGCTGGAGGAGCTTCGCAGCCAGGGCCCGGCCCGGGAGGGAGCTCAATCGAGGCTTCATGCCATCCTGCTTCGCGCGGCCCGGGCGGAAGCGTTTCGTCGCCGCGAGCTCGCTTCCGGCCGACGTCGTCGGCGACCTCGACGACCTGTGCCTGCAGGCCGCCAACGACGCGCTGGTCGCGGTGCTGCGGCAAGCTCGACGGCTTTCGCGGCGCGAGCCGATTCACGACCTGGGCCTACAAGTTCGCCGTGCTCGAAGTCTCGGTCCGTCTCAGGCGCCGGTCTGGAGCAAGCGCCGCGTGGCGCTGGACGACGTGCTCGTGGGGACGCCTGGCCGGACCCGGCCCAGGACGTCCGGATCGCTCGGTCGAGCACGACGAGTTTTTGTCGGCGGTAAGAAAATCTCGTCGAGCGCGACGCTAACCGAGCACCAGCGGCGCGTCTTCCTCGCGGTCGTCGCGGAGGAGATCCCGATCGACGTGATCGCGGAACGCATGGGAAGCTCGCGAGGCGCGGTGTACAAGATGGTTTACGACGCCCGCCGCAAGCTGCGGATGCCTGGCCATAGCCGCCGGTGGCGCCAGGGCGGAGTGAGGCGAGAACCTGCGCGGATCGGCTGCTCGGGAGCGGCGCCGACGATCCGGGCTGCGAGGCCTGCTTCGAGGTGCTGGACGAGTACGCCGAGGTCGCTGCTCCAAGGCGGCGACGCCGCAGAAGCAGTTCCCCGAGCTCGATCGCCCACATCGAGAGCTGTCCCGCCTGCCGCGAGGATACCGAGAGGACTGATCGCCGTCGCTGCCGCTCGCAGCAGCCACCCGACGAGTCGAGGTAAGATCCGGGCCGATCGACGTCAGCTCAATGGGTCGAACATCGCCCGGATCCGTCCGAGCGAGAGGGACCCAGGAGGACGTCATGACTCAGTTCAAGGTGGCTAACGGTCGACGGCCTCTCCGTCTTCTACCGGGAGGCCGGCGATCCCTCGAATCGAAGCTCGTCCTGCTCGGCGGTTTCCCGGCGTCGTCGCACCAGTTCCGCGAGCTGATCCCGGCGCTGGCGGATCGGTTCCACGTCGTCGCGCCCGACTACCCGGGCTTCGGCAACACCGACATGCCGGATCCGGCGACCTTCGACTACACGTTCGATCGGCTGTCCGAGGTGATCGAAGCGTGGCTGAAGCACGATCGGATTCGACCGCTTCGGCCTGTTCATGCAGGACTACGGCGGCCCGGTCGGGTTCCGCATCCTCACCCGGCATCCCGAGTGGATGGAGTGGCTGATCCTGCAGAACGCGAACGCCTACGAGGTCGGCTTCACGCAGCGCGTGGGACGGCATGCGCAACGCGCTGTGGAAGAAGCGTAGCGCCGAGACCGAAGCAGGCGCTCGCTGCCGTTCCTGAGCCTGGACGGGATCACGCTGATCTATCAGCACGGCCACCGGGACCTCGCGCGCATCAGCCCAGACAACTGGAACATGGACTTCCGCTTCATGGAGCGTCCCAACGCGCGGCGCGTGCACCTCGATCTGTTCTACGACTACCGCACGAACGTGCCGCTCTACCCAAAGTGGCAGGCGTTCCTGCGCGAGCATCGACCCGAGACGATCATCTTCTGGGGCCAGAACGACATCTTCTTCACGCCGGAGGGCGGCGAGGCGTACCTGGCGGACTCTGCCCCGACGCGGAGCTGCACCGCCTCGATTCGGGACACTTCGTCGATCGAGGACTCGCTCGACGAGATCGCCGCAAACATTCGACGCTTCTACGACGAGAAGGTGTGCCGCCAAGGCGGTGGCCTGAGTCGCGAGCGGCGCCCCGAGCGATCGGGGCGCCGCTTCGTCGCGTGAGGCGGCCATGTGGCTTTCGGAAGTTTGGCGCTATCCGGTCAAGTCGATGGCCGGCGAGAAGCTCGAGCACACCGTGATCGGCCCGCTCGGGATCCTCGGTGACCGCGAGCTCGTCGTGGTCGACGAGTCCGGTCGCATTCAGGACGCACGCGCTCGACACTTGCTGCTGCGGCACCGGGCGACGATCGCTGCCGACGGCCGCGTGCGGATCGACAGGGAGGGACTGGAGGATCGTGAGGTCGCGCGGTGGGTTCGCGCCGCCGCGGGAGCCGGCGCGAGACTGCAACGCTGGGAGAGCCCCGAACGCTCGGACGTACTGCCGCTCCTCGTGATCACGGACGGTGCGATCGAGGCGCTCGGAGTCGACTACCGGCGCCTTCGGCCGAACCTCGTGATTGAGGCGTGAAGGGCTCGCGGAGCGCGACTGGGAGGACCGCTATCTCGCGATCGGCGACGCGGTCGTCGGCCTCGCCGACCTGCGCGAGCGCTGCATCATGATCGACGTGGGACCCGGAGAGCGGAGTCCAGGACGTCGGGGTGCTCCACAGGATTCGGAACGAGTTCGGCGGGAGGTTCGCCTTGAACGCGTGGGCGGCGCGCCCCGGCGGGATTCGCGTGGGTGATCGCGTGTTGCTGCGGGATGCGTTCCATGAGGCCGCGGCGCCGCGATGGGGCCGGTACGCGTCGAGGTAGAAGGACGCGTCGAGCACGGGCGCACTTCAGGAGACTCGATTATCCTCGTGCCGCGAGCACGACCGCCCTTCCCGCCCGGTCGCACCGGGCTCTGGCGTTGATGCTGGGCTGGCCGCGCGTGCGGGTCACGCTGATCATCTCCGTCGCCCTCGGCCTGTTGCTCGGCATCCACTGGGAGTCCGGGCCGCCGGCCGGGATCGCGTGCGCCGTGATTGTCGGTCTGTTCGCGATGCTGGTGTTCGGGGTGTTCGAGCAGTGGCCGAAGCGGCTTCCTCGCTTTCTCGAACGCTGGGTGCTGCAGGTGCTGGGCGTCGCCTTCGCCGTCCCGTGGGCCACGTTGGTGATCTACATCGTCACGACGGCGCCCGGCGGCGAGGCCCTCCACCAAGACAAGGCTCGCAACCAAGGGTTTGGTGCCTTGATCGGCATCGGGCTGCTGATCGCCCCTGGGCGGCGCTGGCGGCGTTGGTGCGCCAGAAGGAGGCGATGGCGCGACACCAGGCGCTGGCGTTCGAGCCTGGAACGCAGCGAGCACGAGCGTCAGGCGCTGGACGCGCGCCTGCGCTCTGCTGCAGGCGCAGGTCGCTCCGCACTTCCTGTTCAACACGCTGGCCAACGTGCAGGCGCTGGTCGACGCGGGATCGCCGCAGGCGTCGGTCGATGCTGCGCAGCCTGATCGCCTACCTGCGCGCCGCGGTGCCGCGCCTGAACGAGCCCGCGACCACGCTCGGCCAGGAGCTGCAGCTGGTCCAGGCGTACCTCGAGCTGATGCACATGCGCATGCCCGATCGCCTGCAGTTCGCGCATGCACGTCGATGAAGCGGCGATCGAGCCTGCGCTGTCCGCCGATGACGCTGCTCACGCTGGTCGAGAACGCGGTGCGCCACGGCATCGACCCCAGCGAGGAAGGCGGGCGCATCGAGATCTACGTGCAGGCGGCGCGGCGACCGCTGCGTGCGTGCGCGTCAGCGACACCGGCGCGGGCCTGCGGCAGGCGGGCGGCGGGCTCGGCACCGGCCTCTCGACGCTGCGCGAGCGCCTTCAGCTGACCTTCGGCGGCGACGTCCAGCTGCGCGTGAGCGCGCAGCAGCCGCAGAGGCGTGTGCGCCGAGGTGGACTTCCCGGCGCGCGGCGAGCGAGCTGATGCGCCACGCCCGACCGCATTGATCGCCGACGACGAGCCGCTGCTGCGCGAGGCGCTGGCGCGGCAGCTGGCGCAGGCGTGGCCCGAGCTGGACGTGGTCGCGCAGGCGCGCAACGGACGCGAGGCCATCGAGCAGTTCGATGACCGCCACCCGGACGTCGTGCTTCCTCGACGTGCACATGCCGGGGCTATCCGGCGTCGAGGCGGCGCACCACGATCGGCCGCCGCGCGCACCTGGTGTTCGTCACCGCGTACGACCAGTACGCCGGTGCAGGCCTTCGCGCGAGGGCGTGCTGGACTACCTGGTGAAGCCGGTGGAGCAGGCGCGGCTGGCCGAGACAGTGGCGCGCCTCAAGGAGCGCCTGCAGGCGGCGCAGCCGGCGCTCGAACACGGAGGCGTTGCTGCAGCAGCTCGCCGCCGCAGCTCGCGCGAACTCCAGAGCGGCGCGGCGCCGGCGCCGCTGCGCTGGATCCGCGCGCAGGCCGGCTCAGGACCTGCGGCTGATCGCCGGTCGGACGACATCGACTACCTGCGCTCCGGACACGAAGTACACGCTGGTCGCATGGCGCGACGACGCCGGCAGCCGGGAGAGGCGCTGGTGCGGACACGCTCGAAGGACCTGGTCGCCCAGCTCGATCCCGCGCAGTTCGCGCAGGTGCATCGGTCGGTCGTCGTCAACCTGCGCGCGATCAGCCACGTCACCCGCGGCGAGAACGAGACCGCCGACATCCACCTGAAGGGTCGCGCGGAGGTGCTGCCGGTGAGCCGCAGCTACCTCCACCTGTTCCGCCAGATGTAGGCGACGGAGCGGGCAACGAGGGCGTCCGGCCTCTTCCCTTGCTTACCTAGGGAGACTCCCTAGGATACCGATATGAGCACGCCCCGAGATGCCTCGCGTCGAAAGACGTGCGGCGCCTCGCCCGCGAACCCCGTTCGTCCGTCCCGATCGTGGCTCGTCCGCGCGGGCCGTGGTTCGTCGCAAACGCCGTCGGGGCGAGACTCGAATCGCAACCCGGCGCGACCTGCCTGCGTAACCTCGGCATGATCGACACGCAGACAGGCCGAGCGCCGCACCGTCTCCGGGAACGTTCGTTTCCACCACGGTCGTCTCGGCGATGACTCGAATGCTGTCGCGACTCGGCGTGACGCGACGCGTTCGGTGTCTCGGGTGGCGCGATGGCGGCGTTCTGGGATGCGCTGTCGTCGAGCCCGCTCGACGTCTATCACTTCCGTCACGAGTCGGGAGCCGCATTCGCGGCCACCGAGGCGAGCCTTGCGAGCGGGCGCGCCGACCGTGCTCTTCACGACGACGGGGCCGGGGCTCACCAACGCGCTGACCGGCATCATCGCGGCTCGCGAGGAGCGTGCCCGCGTCATCGTCGTGTCGCGCGTACACGTCGGCTTCGTCGCGCGGCCGGTTCCCGATCCAGGAAACCACGCGGGGCACGCTGCCGCCGTCGCTGTACGAGTCCGGCCGGCCGTTTCACTTCGCCCGCATTGTCGACGATCCCGCGCAGCTCGCCGAGATCGAGCGGGCGCTCGCGGCGGGCCTCGACGCGCCGCAGCGGGTTCGTCGCTCACCTGGCGCTCGACACGGCGGTGCAGCGCGCACCGGCGATCACGACCGAGCACCCGCCGGCGCTGGCGCGCGCCGTCCGCGGGACGCCGTCCGCGCGACCAGGTGCGCCGCCTGCATCGATGCGCTGAACGACGGCCCGTTCGCGATCTGGGTCGGCTACGGCGCCCGTGACGCCGCGGCCGAGAGTCGCGATGCTCGCGCGCCGCATGCGCGCACCGGTCATGTGCTCGCCGCGCGGCAAGGGAATCTTCCCGAGGACGATCCGCTGTTCGTCGGCGTGACCGGTCTGGCGGGGCACGCGTCGGTGATGCGCTATCTCGAGGAGTGGCGACCGCGGCGCGTGCTCGTCCTCGGCTCGCGGCTCGGGGAGTCGACCTCGTTCTGGGATCGCACGCTTCATCACGCACCGGAAGGCTTCGTTCACGTCGACGTCGATCCCGACGTTCCGGGCGCCGCGTTCGCCCGCCGCGCGCACGCTCGCCGATCGTCGCGGACGTCGGCGCGACGCTGCGGGCGGTGCTTCCGGCCTGTGCCCGCCGCGATGGCGGCACGGTGCGAGAGCTGCCGCATCCGGGGATCGACGCCGGTCATCCGGCGCCGCGAAGGCCTGGTCCAGCCCGAGGCGTTGATGGACGCGCTTCAGGACTGGGTCGTGGACGGCAGCAACGCGACGGTGCTGGCGGAATCCGGCCACTCGTTCCTGTGGACGACGCATCGGCTGCGATTCGTGCAGCCGCACCGCTACCGGATCAGCAACTCGTTCGGGAGCATGGGGCACGCCGCGGCCGGCGTCGTCGGTGCGGCGTTGGCGACCGGGCGACGCGCGGTGGCGGTGGTCGGCGACGGCGCGCATGCTCATGACCAACGAGATCAACACCGCGGTGAAGTTCAACGCGCCCGCGGCGTGGGTCGTCCTCAACGACGGGCGCTACGGCATGTGCGCGCAGGGCATGGAGGCGCTCGGCCTGTCGGCGGACGCCGACATTCCCCTCGTCGACTTCGCGGCGTTCGCGCGCGCGCGCAGGGCGCGGGCGGCGCGCGTCGACGACGAGTCGCAGCTCGACGGCGCGCTGGCCGACGGCGATGGCGGCCGAAGGGCCATTCGTCGTCGACGTCCGCATCGACCCGCGCTGCAAGGCGCCGGCGTCGGAGCGCAACGCCTCGCTCGCCGCCAGGCTCTCGCCCATCACGAGCGGATCTTCCCGTCGGGCGGGGACCGCGGTAACCGGAGGGGCCAATGGAGAACAACACCTTCGCGACCACGATCTACGCCCAGACGCCGGCGGCGCGGGCGTTCGAATACCTGCGGCGCCTCCAGAACCTGGACGAGTGGACGCTCGGCAGCCGCATGCTCACGCGGATCGACGACGACACGTTCATGGGGACGGCCTCGGGCTACCAGACGGCGCTGTGCTACCACGTGCGCGCGCTCGAGCATCCGCGGCTCGGCGCGATCGAGTGGCAGTGCGGCTATCGGTATCGCGATTACTTCAAGCAGTACCCGGTGTTCGTGTTTCCGTCGCGCTACGTGGACTCGGACGGCGACGAGGACGGCTGCTACATCCACTGGGTCAGCGTGATCGACCCCGCGCGCCGCACCGACATGATCATGCAGGGGATCGCCGCCAGTGCATCACTACGAGGCGCGCGGTCTCAAGGCGGCACTCGAGCGCGCCGAGAAGCTGGCGCAGCCTGCTCAGGCGCGATGGACCCTGCTGTCCGACACGATGTGGGTCCACGCGCCGATCGAGAGGGCTCGTGACCTGCTTGCCGATCCCATGAGCCTCTCGGCGTGGGCGCCGCTGTTTCGAGCGGTCGACGCGGCCGGCGGGATCGTTCATCGACGAGTATGCGCGGCCTCTCCGGGTCGTGTTCGCCGCGTGCGACCTCGGCGACTACGTGCTGGTCGAGCAGGACTATGCGTACTCGGAGCTGGGCGATGTCCAGCGATGCCCGATCGTGCTCGTCCCGTCGTCCCGCGCGTTCGGCCCGGACGCTCCGGGGTTCCTGCTGCACCGCATCGCGCTTCGCCCGCAGCGACGGCTCACAGGCGCACGGCCGCACCACGGCGTCCGAGCTGTGCGCGGAGAGCATGGCGATCAAGCGCACGCTGGAGGCGCGTGCGGGCAACACGACCAGCTTCGCCCGCGGGATGAGCTACCGTCCCGACCCCGCGGCCGCGCACGACGAGATCGTGGCGTCACCGCCGGACATCTTCTCGCCTGAATTCATCGCCGATCCGTACCCGCACTATCTCCGCATGCGCGACGAGTATCCGCTCTACTTCCACGCGCCGACGCGGGCGTGGATCCTGAGCCGGTACGACGACGTGCGCCTGGCGCTCACGAACCCGGCGTTCACGACCAAGAGCTACGCCGCCCAGACCGAGCCGCTGCTCGGCAAGACGATCATCCAGCTCGACGGACGCGAGCACGCGCTCCAGCGCGGGCTGCTGACGCCGTCGTTCCGCGAGGGCAGCATCCGCGAGCGGTTCTCGGGCCTGATCAACGACACGATCGACGAGCTGACGGGCGCCGGTCGCGACCCGCGGCGAGGCGGAGCTGATCGGGGACGTGGTCGTGCATCTTCCCGTGCGCATCATGGCCGGGATTGCTCGGCCTGCCCGCTCGGGATCGCGAACGTTTCCGCGTCTGGTACACGGCACTGATTCGCGGCGCGCTCGAATCTCACCGGCGATCCCGAGGTCGCGGTGGCGGCGACGACGGCGCGCGACGAGCTCGACGCCTACCTGCGTCCGCTCATCGCCGCGCGACGCGCGACGCCGGGGCGCCGACCTGATCTCCTCGTTGGTGACGACCACGGTCGAAGGCGATCGGCTGACCGACGAGCAGATCATCCGCTTCGCGATGCTGATGGTGTTCGCGGCGGGCGAGACCACCGAGAAGGGGCTCGCGACCACGCTGCGCAACCTGCTCGCGCATCCCGACGCGCTGGCCGCCGTGCGGCAGGATCTGATCGCTGTTGCCGCGCGCGATCGCCGAGTCGTTCCGCTACACCGCGCCGACCCACATGGTGCCGCGTCAGACTCGCGAAGAGGTGAGGGTGTCGGGCGGACTGCTGCCCGCGGGAGCCGAGGTCATGTGCTTCCTGGGTTCGGCCAACCGCGACGAGCGCCGCTTCGCCGATCCCGATCGGTTCGACCTGCACCGTCCCGAGGCCGACCCCAAGCGTGCGTTCACGGGCGCGGCCGATCACCTCGCGTTCGGTGGCGGCCGGCACTTCTGCCTCGGGGCCGTCCTGTCCCGCTTCGAGATTGAGGTGGCACTGAACGCGTATCTTCGACGCATTGCCCGACCTGCGACTTGCTGGCGACACGCCTCCACCCGACGTGGGCTTGTTCCTGCGCGGGCCTGCGACGCTTCCCGTCGCGTTCTCTCCCCGGGCGGCATCGTCGTTGAGTGCGGCACGAGCAGGGTCATAGCGTCTTTGCTCTCGTGAACGTCTCGCGGTGCTTCTGCTAGCATCGCGCGATGCGTTCGCATTCGCCTTCGCGGCGCCGTCCCGGCCTTTCCGTGTGATCGTCGCGCTCCGCGCACCGGTCGCCACCGAGCCCGATGCCGAAGCAATCGGCCGCCCGATCGTCTGAACGCGTCGCACCACGCTCGCGGGCGGGTGCCGCGCCGCCGCCCTCGCTCGACGTGCCCGCGGCCGAATCCACCGCCCTCGCCACACCGGCTACTCTTCTTCTCCCTCGTCATTCTCGCGGCCTGCCGCGGGCCTCGTCTCGCTCCTCGACAACATGTACATCTGGAGCCTCAACCCACCGCGATTCCTACCGGTGGTCGTCGGCTGGATCGGATGGGCGATCGCCGCGCTGGCGCTCCTGCCCGCGATTGGACGCCGTGCCGACCCGGCCCTGGCGCGCGCGGGGAGGCGTGCGCGCGGGAGTCTCGGGCCGACCGTCGCCGCGATGCTCGCGGCCCTCCTCGTGTGGATGATTCCGGATCGGCTCCACTTCGTCGGCGACTTCATCGTGCGGCTCTGGCGCGGCGCGCGAGAACATTTCCGCGACGACACTGTTCCCACAGGCGATGCCGCTGGACCTGTTCCTCCACCACACGCTGCCGCAGGTGATGGCCGGCGCGATGCACGTCGACCCGCTGGACGCCGAGCGCATCGTGGGGGCGTTCGAGGCCGCGATCCTCGCGCTGCTCGCCGTGGCGTTCGCCCGTGCACTCGAGCTGCACGGCGCGGCGGCGCTGGTCACCGTCGCGGCGACGGCGCTCGAGGGCTGGCTCGCGTTGTTCACGGGCTACGGCAAGGCGTTTCGCGAGCTGTCGGTGGTCGTGCTCGCGGTGGCGGCGTTCGGTGTGCGGCTGGTTCGATCGGGCCGCGGCATCGTTCCGCTCGGGCTCGCGGTGGCGGTCGGGCTCGCGCTGCATCGCTCGGGCGTCGGGCTGCTCCCGCGTACGCGGTCGCGCTGGCCCTCGCGTTCCGGCGGCACGGCGAGATCGCCGCGCGGCGGCCGTTCGCGACCGGGCTGGGCATCGCGATCCCGGCCGTGACGCCGCTCGCTCTCGCGACGCCCAAGATCTTCGGCGTCATCCGTGCGGCCGACGCGCTCCACTTCGCGCCCGCCGGCGGAGGGTGGGCGCAGGCGCTGGCGGCGGCGATCGCACCCGCGCACCTGCGCGAGATCGCGAACTCGGTGCTGGTGATGTCGCCGCTGGCCATGCCGGCCTTGGTCGCCGCATTCGCGAAGCCGCGCGCGACGCGCGACGGCACGAGCGTCGTCTTGCTCGCGCTCGCGATTCCGTTCCTTGTCGCGATGATCCTCATCCACCCGCGTCAGGGATCGTTCCGCGACTGGGACGACTTCGCCCCTGACGGCCGTCGCGATCGGTGCGCTCGCCGCGGCGGTGATCGCGCACCGCATCGCCGGGCCGCCGGCCCGCCCGACATCTCGCCCAACACATCGCAATACGCTCGCGCTGGCGGTGACGCTCGCGGCACTCGTCCCCACGGTGCAGTGGATGTGGCTCGAGCACGACCTGCACGCCGGGCTCGCGCGTGTGCACGCGTACCTCTCGGAACCGCCGGCGCGCGCCGAGGCGGACCGCACGCTGGCGTGGGACTACCTGGGCAACACGCCTCGCGTGGGCCGACAGCCTCGACGCCTCCGCGGACGCGTACGCCCACGCCGCCGGGATCACGCCGACGCCGCGCTTGCTCTACACCTGGGCGAAGGCCGAGGCCCAGCGCGAGCACTACACCGAATCGCGCGCGATCCTCGAGCGGCTGACGGCGCGGGCGGATACCTGGCCGGCGCGTGGGGCGCTCGCGCTTCGTCGTCACAGCAGCTGCGCGACACGGTGGCCGCGCGCATGGCGGCCGCGCGGGCGCTCGCGCTGGATCCCAACGATCCGCTCGCGCGCGACGTCATTCATGACCTCGGTAACGGCCCCGCGACTCCCGCGCGCCCCTGAGGGCAAGGTGACGGGTCGACGCGACCGCGTGGCCCATCCGGCAGAACCAGAGGCGTGTCCCCTCGATCGGCCTCAAACGATCGGGCGCGGCCCCGTCGCCGGAACCGCGCCCGCGTGACGTCGCTGTACTTCGAATCAGTTCGAAGCCGAACTCTGCCGCACGTAGTTGATCGTCATCATCTTCATTTCCTTCTTGCCGCCCGGCGGGACGCCGAACATCTCGAAGGTGTGATGGTCGTCGTCGGCGAACGTCGTCACCATGCGGGACTTCGACGCCTTGCCCGTCTATCGGATCGCTCATGGTGGCGTTCCAGCTGATCCACCTTCCCACTCGCGTCGCGCGGTGCCAACGCTGCCAGTGATTCCCCGTGCCCATGCTGTTGTCGATCCACGTGGACACGTACTTGCCGGTGACGTTGTCGAAGCCCGTGATGCCGCATGCCGCTGAACGGTGACCTCATCATCCGGCCCGAGACGCACCTCCTGAGGTAACGGCCGTCCATCAGCTGACGTGATGGTTGCGTTGCTCGAGACTCCTGCCAGGGCTGCGTGACGGATCCATCTGGTACTTGACCGTGCAGGCCCATGCGCCCGCCATCTTGGCGGAGCATCGCGTGTTGCGGACCGGGCGTGGCGCTCTGGCCATCTTCGTCCATCATGGCCTTCTGCTCGGGCGTCATCTGCGGTGGGGCATCGGCGGCGAACGCGGCGACGGACATACACAAACACGGCAAGGATGAGTGCGACTTTCGTCTTCATGGGGCCTCCGAGAGAGCTGAAACCGACGCGGGATCGATGCAGGCTAGGGCAAGCGTCCGCGGTCAGGACAAGGGGAGGCCACCATGAGGGTCACCAACACGGAGTCACCCGACGACTCCGGTTCGCGCTCGCCGGCGGCGTGTTCGGGCTGACGCTCGCCGGCTCGCCGGCGCAGGCGAACACCGCGGGGTATGCCATCCAGCTCGACGGCATCCACGGCTACCTCGGACGCGATCTTCCCGACGGCGATCTGCGCGAGGGCAACACGATTGCGCTGTCCGCCTGGATTCTTCGCGCGAGCCCGAACGGTGATCTGATCTCACCCGAGCCACGCGCCACGCCGCCGTCGGACTGGGATTTCACTTCGGGATCTCCGCGGAAAAGTGTTCGCGTCGAGGGCAACGGGTCCGGCACCTACGTCGCCTTGGTGGGCACGACGTCCATGCCCGTCGGGTCGTGGCACCACGTCGCGGGCGAGCACCGACGGCGCGACGATGCGCGTCCTATCTCGACGGCGTGCTGGATGGCCTCGCTCGACGATGGGTCGATCATCCAGTGGGACGACTTGCCGCCGGTGTTTCCGCCGACGCAGGCCAACTGGCCATCGCCCGCGCAGCTCCACCTGGGTGGACAAGTCGAACGATCTGGAGACGGTTCCCGACGATTCCCGACTTCAACTTCTTCAATGGGTTCGTCGATGAAGCTCAGGTTTGGAACCGTGCGCTGTCGCAGGCCCAGATCGATTTCTACCGAAGGGTGACCCTCACGGGCACCGAGCCCGGGCTCATCGCGTACTGGAGGTTCGACGAGGGATTGGAGCCACCGCCGCAGACGCCAGCAATCACGGCGCGGATCTGACCTGTTCCCGGGCGCATCGTGGGCGGTATCGACGGCGCCCGTGAGTGTCGATCCCGAGCGCGAGGCGGCGCGACCTGACGCATCGCGGCGTTTCCGAATCCGACATCGGGCGCGGCGACGATCTTGTTCAATGCACCTTCGAGGGAAGCCGCCCGTGTCGCGGTCTTCGACGTGGGAGGGCGACAAATCATCGACCTTGGATCACCAACATCCGCGGGCGGGATCCACTCTTGTTGCGATGGGACGGTCGCGATGGAAGTGGGCACGAAGTGCCGAACGGCATCTACCTGGTCCGGCTCGACTCCCGGACCACCTCCGTGGCGACGCGACTCCTGGTGCTTCATTGATCGACACACGACTATCCTCGCGCCCCTGAGTATGCCACCCCGTCGCCAGATCTTCTTGCTCTCGCCCGCCAACTGTTCGGGCAAGCGCGCCGAGTTCTTGATGCGCCGGAACGCTCGCTCGCCGTTGGCCCCAGCGACTCGCGCTCGGGGGACGGAGCGAGCATCGGCGAAGTCTTCTCCTTCACTGAGCGGCCTCCCTACTTTCGGGGCAAGATGGCGTACTCGTCGGCGTTCGCCGATCCGCGCCGAGGGTTGCGCGGGCGCTCATGTGATCGTGCCGGGGTGGGGGGCTCCGTCCGCCTAGCACGGTCATCGATCTCGGCGGCTTGCGCGCCATCGCTCGGGTTCCGGTCGATCCGACAAGTCGACGCTACCTCACGCCACTGCGGCACGACGCGGCTCGACTGGCGGAGCAGCTGGCCTTAGGCGACACCGCCATACTGCTCGGCAGCATCGCGACACCTAAGTACCTCGAGCCCCTTCGGCCGATCCTGGTCCCAAGCTCGCGTGCCTCGCGAGTTCATCGGGCTGGGAGACATGCGAGTCGGGGGCAGTCTCATGCTGCGGCACGCCGCCGAGGGCCGCGAGCTGACCTACGTCGAGCGCGCATGAGCCCGGCGGGGAAGGGGAAGAAGAGCGGAAGGGGCCGAGGACAGCGGCGCCGAGCCGGAGCTACCGCGGATCGACGGCCGCGAGGTCTCCATCTCCAATCCGCAGAAAGTGCTCTTCCCGCGGCCGAAGCACACGAAGTCCGACCTGGTGCGCTACTACCTGGCCGTGGCCGAAGGCGCGCTGCGCGGTGCGGGCGGGCGGCCGAACGTGCTGGTGCGCTATCCGCAACGGGATCGGCGGCGACTACTTCTATCAGAACGCGCCCCGACCTCGCGCCCGCCGTGGGTGGAGGTGGTGTCGCTCGCGCTTCCGTCGGGAAGAACCGCGGAGGAGGTCGTTCTTCGCGACGCGGCCACGCTCGCGTGGCTTGCCAATCTTGCGTGCCTCGAGCTGCACCCGCACGCGGTCCGCGCCGACGATCTGGACCATCCCGACGAACTCCGCGTGGACCTCGACCCGGTGCCGGGCGTCGCCTGGCCCCAGCTTCGCGAGGTGGCGAGCGTCGTGCACGCAACCCTCGCGCGACTTAGGCCTCGTCGGCTGGCCCAAGACATCGGGATCCCGCGGCATTCACATCATCGTGCGCATCGAGCGGCGGTGGGACTTCGACCAGGTGCGGCGCGCCGCGCTGGCGCTGGCGCGCGAGGTCGAACGGCGTGCCCCCAAGTTGGCGACCAGCAAGTGGTGGAAAGAGGAACGGCACGGCGTGTTCGTGGACTACAACCAGAACGCCAAGGACCGCACCGTCGCGTCGGCCTACTCGGTTCGCCCGACCCGGACGCGTCGCGTCTCGGCTCCGCTCCGGTGGGACGAGCTGCCGAGCTGCGACCCGCAAGAGTTCACGCTGGCGACGATGCCGCAGCGCTTCGCCGAGATCGGCGATCCGCACGCGGGCATCGACGAGCACGTCGGCTCGCTCGAGCCGTTGCTCGAGCTCTCGGGGCGCGCACGAGCGCGAGGGCATGGGCGACGCGCCGTGGCCTCCGCACTATCGGAAGCAGAGCGATGAGCCCAAGCGGGTTCAGCCGTCCCGAGCGCGCGCGCGTCGAAGTTCCCGTTGATCGAGATCGGTCGCGCTCGCCACAAGGAGGATGCCGCTCGCGGGATTGGAGCGCTGGAAGGTGCGCCACCCCGAAGCGGCCGCGCATCTGGAGCCGGCGGACATCCTCGTGGATGCCATGCGCGGACGCTTTCACGACCTGGACGCGAATTCGCGTCAACCTGCAGAACGTGCCGAGCGGAGCTGAGGCCCGCTCAGGAGCCGCTCGACCCCGACGAGAAGACCTTCTCCAACTCGTAGGGCGGCGTGACGCTCGAGCTGATCGTAGCGGCACTCCGCGGGCGCTTGTCCGGGCCGCCACCTGCAGAAACGACCGCGCCGTGGCGGAAGCGATCGCCCTGCATGTGGTCGTATTTCACCTCGCACACGCGCTCGATGCGCAGCGGTTCCCACGAGAGATCCTTGCCCGCGCTCCAGCGGCTCTGCCCGCCGGGCATGCGGCCGGTGCTCGCGTCGGCGCTCGCCCACTCGCGCCACGGATGGCTCGTCGAGCGCGTTCTTGCGCAGCGGCGCCAGCTCCTCCACGAGCTGCTTGCGCGTCTGCCATCGTGAACGAGGACGTCACGCCGACGTGCTGCAGCGCGCCACGGTCGTCGTAGAGCCCCAGCAGCAGCGAGCCCACGCGCGTCCTGTCCTGCTCTTGTACCAGCGAAAGCCGGCCACCACGCAGTCGGCGGTTCGCGCGTGCTTCACCTTGATCATCGCGCGCTTGCCCGGCTGATAGGGCACGCCTCCGGTTTCGGCGATCACGCCGTCGAGGCCGGCGCCTTCGAACCGTCGAGCCAGCGCGCCGCGATGGCGCGGTCCAGGTCATCGGTGTGAGGTGCAGCGGGGGCCGCACCCGCCAGCAAGCTGCTCGAGTGCCGCTCGCCGCTCACGCTGCGAGACGCCGCCATCTGGTTGCGAGCGCCGGCCGCCAGCGAGATCGAAGGCGACGAACGAGGCGGGCGTCTCCTTGGCGAGCTTGGCCACTCGCGATGCCGCGGGGATGGAGCCGGAGCTGCAGGCGTCGAAGTCGAGGCCCCGCGGCGTGGCGATCACGATCTCACCGTCGATGACGCAGCCGGGCGGCAGGCGCTCGAGCAATGCGTCGTGCAGCTCGGGGAAGTAGCGGTCGAGCGGCTTGAGGTCGCGGCTCTGGATGTACAGGTCGGACGCGCCACGAAGCACGATGGCGCGGAAGCCATCCCACTTGGGCTCGAACAGGAACTCACCGCCCGCGGGGATGGAATCCGCCAGCGTGGCGAGCATCGGCTCGATCGGCGGATCGATAGGGAAGGCTGAGGCGCCGGAACTCATGGGACGTGCACAACTCTACACCGAGACCGCCCGATAGTAGCATGGGCACGAGCACGGGACCCTCGGCACGAGGAGTCCTGGCGTGGGCCGTGTCGTGTGCGGCCTGCTCGCTCCCGCGCGTCCGGCGCGGGGGCGCTCGAAGCCCGATCACGCTCACGGAGGTCGCCGATGAACATCTCGTTCACCGTGCTGCTGCAGCGCGCGCGTGGGATCGAATGGTTGCGGATGCTTGTTCCGGTCCGTTCGCGCTCCAGAACTGGATCGTCGTAGGTTTCGCTGCGTTTCTGTCCGAGTACCTCTCGCACGCGTTAGGCGGCCGCTACTCGTGGCGTGATGAAACACGACGAGACGACGCGGCAGGCGGCGCGTCGAATCGCGGATTTCTTCCAGCACCCGATGTGGGGACCGACGATCATCGCGATCGTGGTGTGCGGCCTTGCTGTTCATCCTTTCTTGTGGCTCACGAGCCGCGGCCGCTTCGTCTTTCTCGACAACGTGGTCCGCGAACGGCGGCGCCATCGTGGAGCCGTGGAAGCGGTTCCGTCCACGCAGGCACGCTCGCTGTTCGCGCTCATGTTTGCTCGCGTACCTCGTGTTCATCGGCGCGGCCGTGACGATCGCGTTGCCCCTGATCCCGGCGTTCGTGGCGGTATTTGAGGGTGGCGACTGGCGCATGCTAGGTGTGGCCGCGATCGGGATGACGGGGGCCCCTGCTCTCCCTGGTGGGGCTCGTGATGTCTACCTCTTCTGTTCCTGTTCCAGTTCGTCGTCCCCATCATGTATCGCGACGGCCTCGGAGTCCTCGCGGGCTGGGGGCGCTTCCTCGCGTTGTTCCGGCAGCAGCCGCTCGCCTTCATCACGTATGGAATCGTCTACCTGGTGCTCTCCGTCGCGATCTTCGTCGTGGTCGGGTTTCGCCGGCTTTGCGACCTGCTGCGTCGGATTCCCTGTTGCTGGCGTTGCCGTACGTTGGCTCGGTGTTCCTGTTGTCCTCGTCGAGATCGTGATGCGCGGCTACGGTCCCGGAATTCCTGGCCCAGTTCGGGCCCAAGTACTCCGTGTTCGCACCGGTCTCGCCGCCGCCGCCGGAGGCTGTTGAGGTCCGCGGGCGTCGTCGATCGAGCCGCGACCGCCGCGCGATCGTCGCGGGATGGTGGGCGTGGGGCGCGCGACCGGACTCGCCGCCACGATCGCTTGGGCGTGGCTGAGCGGCATGTCGAGGCGCTCCCGTCGAGCCGCTCGTCTCTTCTACCGCGTGACCCACGTGGAGCTGTCCGACGTGTGGGATGACGCGGGCGTTCTCTCGCTCGCCCACGGTGACGTGCGTTCCGCGCTTGCCTTCCATCCCTGGGCCATCTCGTTCGCGGCGCAGGCACTGCGCCGGATGGCTGGTGTGGGCGCTCGCGCTTGCCCGTGTCCTCATCCGACCGGACCGCTACGTGCCGGCGGCCGTCGCTCTCAACGCCGCGGCGCTGGCGGTGCTGTGGCTCGCGCGGCTCGCCAGCGGGACCTTGCCCAGTGCGAGCGGCTAGCGGCGGCCGGACAACCGCTTACATCACTCACCTCATCTTCCTCAAGAATGGCACCACCGCAGAGAAGGACTACGACCCGGGAGTGTCGACGCGACGGAGGGGCCGTCGTCCGCGGGCTCCTCGATCGAGATCTGGAGCCGCTCGCGCAGCGCGCGCCGGCGAATCGGTGAGGCTCAACGCGCGATCGTCCAGGTCGCCCGTCAGCCACTTTCGATCGAGCGCGAGGGCGAGCAACGCGGCACCGAGCGCGCCGCCGACGTGCAGGCGTCGCTCGCTCCAGTCCAGGCAGGCGAACGCGAATCGCCGCCGTTGCGCGTGCGCCGCCTCGACGTCAACGCCGAGCGACGACAGGCCGGCGAGCCCCTTCGACGTGACGCGGTAGTCGTCGCCCGCGGCCGCGAGCCAGCCCAGCGCACGCAGGCGATCGTTCAGCGTCACGCCGAGCGCGCCGGCCATGTGGTGCGTAGCACGAGCGCGCGAAGCGCAGGCGGTGCGGCGTGCTGGGCGCGAGTCGTCGCGCGGGCCGCCGGCCAAGACGCTCAACGCCTCGAGCGCCGCTGCTACCTTGGGCCCGGTGAGCCGGAAGTAGCGATGCTTTCCCTGCGCGGTCATGCGGACCAGGTCGAGCGCCTTGAGGCGCTGGAGGTGCACACTCGCCGTGGACGGCGAGACTCCCGCGACGACGGCCAGCTCGGTGCTGGTGCGGGCGCGGCCGTCCATGAGGCAGAACAGCATCCGGGCGCGCGCGGGCTCGCCCATCATGGCCGCGATGGCGGAGGCTCGGTCGTCGGCGCGCTCTACATCCATGCTTTGATGGTAGACGAAGCGTTGTTGCGCGGCAAGTGGCATCTTCATCACGGCGACTTCATGTGGGCCGCAATCGCGGAACCCTGGGCGACGATGAGGAGGAGCGCATGGGAGAGTATCGGGCGACCGTCGAGTGGAACCGCGACGGCGCGACGTTACCGACCTCAAGTACTCGCGAGGTCATCGTTGGTCGTTCGACGGCGGCATCGAGGTGCCGGCGTCGTCCTCGCCGCACGTCGTGCGCCTGCCGATGTCGGTCGAGGCGGCGGTGGATCCCGAGGAGGCGTTCGTCGCGTCGCTGTCGAGCTGCCACATGCTGTCGTTCCTGTGGGTGGCCGCGCAGCGCGGTTTCGTCGTCGACGAGTACCGCGACCACGCGACCGGCGCGATGACGCCGAACGCTGCGGGCCGTTTGGCGATGACGCTCGTCGTGCTCCATCCCGAGGTGCGATTCGGCGCGGGGCCGCAACCGTCGGCCGCCGACCTCGACGCCATGCACCACGAGGCGCACGAGGAGTGCTTCATCGCCAACTCGGTCAAGACCGAGGTGCGGTGCGAGCCGGTCCAGGTGGCATCGCGATGAGAGATCTCGCCATCGCGTTGGAGAACCGCCCCGGCGCGCTCGCCGACATGGGCGAGGCGTTGGGCCGCGCCGGGCGTGAGTGTCGAGGGCGGCGGCGCATGGGTCGTCGACGGCGCCGGCGTCGCGCACCTCCTGTTCGCGGACGGCGACGCGGCACGGCGTGCGCTCCGCGCGTCCGGCATCACCGTCATCGCCGGACCGCGAGGTCGTCACCGTGAGGTTGAAACAAGCCGTGCCCGGCCAGCTCGGCATGCTCACGCGCCGGATGGCGGACGCCGGCGTCAACATCGAGGTGCTGTACAGCGACCACGATCACCAACTCGTCTTGGTCGTCGACGACGTCGCGAAGGCACGCGCCGTCGCCGAGGCGTGGACGCGCAGGTCACCGTGCCGGCAGGTTGATCACGCGCTCCGTTCGGCATAGGCGACGTAGAGGTCGCCGCCGTAGGCCGAGGGCGGGTGGCGGTGACGATGGGTGACGACAACCCGGCCGACGTCGCCAGCGCCGTCAGCCACGCGCGTGGGATCGGGTACGGCACCCAGCGGCTCGCCGCACGACGATCGTATTCCACGAAGACGACGCGCGGCCGCCGGGAGGAGCCAGCCGGCGAGCCGCGCCAGCACCGATTCCCGCGTCGCGGACGAAGTGCAGCGCGTTGGCGAACAGCAGACCGTCGAGCCCGGGCATCACGACTCCCGGCAACGTGAACGACGACGCAAAGTCGGCCTCGACGGCGATCACGCCATCCGTTTCGGCGTTTCGCCCAACGCTCGAGCCCGGCCAGCGCGCGCGCGTCACGATCCACGGCGTAGATCCGGCTCCCCGGGCCGAGCAACTCCCACCAAGGCACGCGTGAACGTGCCGTCACCGGCGCCAAGTCCGCCCATGTCCCGGCGCCTCGCGGGACCGCGTCCTCGATGAGACGTACGCTGTCGGCCTTATTCAGCAGCCCTCCGATCCGTTTCCTCTGCCGCGCCTAGCTTCGCGCCTGGCGCTGCGCTTCCTGTCGCGCTTCCTTGCTCGCGTAGATCGCGACCTCGACGCGGCGGTTGTGCGTCCGTCCATCTTCCGTCCCGTTCGTGGCGACGGGCTCGCTCTCGCCGCGCCCCAGCGCGTCGATCCGTCGCGGTGACGCCGTCGGAGCGGAGGTAGCGGGAGGCGGCGTCCGCGCGCCGTTCCGACAGATCTTGATTGTACGAGGAGGATCCGACGTCGTCGGTGTGGCCGACGATCAGGATGTCTGAATCAGGGGTACTTGTTGAGGCTTGCGGCGAGTGCATTCAGGTTCGACTGCGCGGCGCCCTGAACGCGGTCGGAGTCGAATCCGAACAACAGGCCGGAGTCGAAGGTCACCTGAATTCCCTCACCGACGCGGGCGACGCGAGCACCCGGAATGTTCTGCTTCAACTCCTTCGCCTGCTGATCCATTTGGTGACCTATGATCGCGCCGGCGGTGCCGCCCACGGCCGCGCCGATCAGGACGCCCGCCGTCGTGGATCCGGCCTGATTTCCGATCACACCACCGGCGGCCGCGCCGGCCCCGGCACCGATGATTGCGCCCTTGGTCTTGCTGTTCATGGATGCGCAGCCCGCCAACACTATGCCGGCGATGACGACAAGTGCCCATGCCCGAAGCATTCGGTTCGACAGCATCGGAATCTCCCTTTCGCTCGTGGTCGTGACGGCCAACAGTCCCGAGGGATCGTGAAGCAACGGGCGGACCACACGCTGAGCGACCTCGGGATTGCCCCCGCCCGAGGCCCCCGCTGTCCGCCAAGTCCTGACCGCTAGCGGCGGTGCGCCGACGCGGAGTAGTCGAAGCGATTCGAATCGGTTCGCGGGAGAGCAGCGCCTACAGCCGAGTTCTACAAACGACGCTCAGCTCAGCGCGGCGTTCCGAGCTGCCGCCGACCCACGCGCACGGCAGCACGGTGACGACGAGCGACAGCGGATACCAATGGTGCCCGGACGGTTCGGGTTGCCGAGTCGGGTCGAGGAATGCGAGTCTGCGGCGCTCACCCGTCGCTCTCGTCCCACCCAACTCCAGGCCTCACGAACTTGAGCTCGTCGCTCGTTGCGCTCCGATCACGCAACTTCCGCCTGCTGTGGTCGGGACAGCTCGTGTCCAACGCCGGCTCGATGATGCAGAGCGCGGCGCTGCTGTGGCACGTCTCGCTGCTGGTGCCGCCGGAGCGGCGCGCCGTGGCGCTGGGCGCCGTCGGACTGGTCAGGTGCTGCCGATCATCGGGCTCTCGCTCGCGAGCGGCGTGCTCGCGGACTCGACGGATCGGCGCCGGCTCATGCTCATCACGCAGACGGGGATGGCGCTGGCGGCGGCGGCGCTCGCGGCGCTGGCCTTCACCCACCACAAGTCGTTGTGGCCGATCTACGCCCTCGCCGCAACCGGTGCCGCGTTCGGCTCGTTCGACGGCCCCGCGCGCCAGGCGCTGATCCCGTCGCTGGTGCCGCGCGAGCACCTGGCGAACGCGATCGCGCTCAACACGATCATGTTCCAGGTCGCGTCGGTCCTCGGGCCGGCCGTCGGCGGCATCGTCATCGGATCGCTCGGGCTGGCGTGGGCCTACGCGATCAACGCCGTGTCGTTCCTGTGCGTCATCGCGGCGCTGTTCGCGATGCGCGACGTGCCCGAGGTCGCGCGCACGGAGCGCGTGACGTTCGGCATCGGCGCGGCGTGGGAGGGACTGCGGTTCGTGTTCACCTCGCCGCTCATCCGCTCCACGATGCTGCTCGACTTCTTCGCCACGTTCTTCGCGTCGGCGACCGCGCTGCTCCCGATCTACGCACAGGACATCCTGCGCGTCGGCGCCCGCGGGTACGGACTGCTCACCGCAGCCCCGGCGGTGGGCGCGGCGGTGGCGAGCGTCGTGCTCGTGCGCACGGCCGATCGGATTCGCAACCGCGGCCGCGTGCTGCTCGCCGCGGTGGGGGCGTACGGCCTCGCGACCGTCGTATTCGGCGTGTCACGCAACTTCGGGCTCACGTTCCTGTGCCTGGCCCTCACCGGCGTGTTCGACACGGTGAGCATGGTCATCCGCAACGTCGTGCGCCAGCTGCACACGCCCGACGCCCTGCGCGGGCGCATGACGAGCGTGAACATGATCTTCTTCATGGGCGGCCCGCAGCTCGGGGAGCTCGAGGCCGGACTCGTCGCCGCGCGCTGGGGCGCGCCGTTCTCGGTCGTGACCGGCGGGCTCGCGTGCATCGTCGCGATGCTGTGGGTCGCGTGGCGAACGCCGGAGCTTAGGCGCTACCGGACCGAGGCGGCGGAGCCCGCCGCGACGTGATGCGGTTTCACCCGGCCGGCGCACCCGTTCCCGACGGCACCCGCAGCGATCGCCTGCTGCTGCGCCGCTCCGCGCCACCGACGTCGACGCCGACTACGACGCCGTGATGTCGAGCCGCGCGATGCTCCGGAGCTGGAGCCAGGCGACGTGGCCCGCCGACGACTTCACGCGCGACGAGAACCTTCGCGATCTCGAGCGCCACGAGCGCGAGCACCGAGGAGAGTGGCGTTCACGTACACCGTGCTCGACCCGACGGCGTCCCGCTGCCTCGGATGCGTCTACCTCACGCCGCTCCCGGCCGCGCTCGCCGCGCTATGCGAGGGCGGTACGCACTGGCGTCCGGGTGGGCTTCTGGGTCCGCACCTCCGAGGTGGCCAATGAGCTGGACCGCCATCTGCTGGCGGTGCTGCGCGATTGGTTCGCTTCGGACTGGGCCTTCGACACAACGCTGTTCGGCGTCAGCCCGCAGGAGACTCGGCAAGCCTCCGTGCTGGCCGAGACCGGGCTGACGTTTCGCGGGAGGTCACGCTCCCGGACGGTCGGGCGATCCGGGTCTTCGAGTAGGGACGAGGGAATCGACCCGATTTCGGCTTATTGGACGCCGCCCCGAGTCCGTCGCCTTGTCGCCATCGACACCTCAGCACCGCGATCGCCTCACGATCGTGACATTCGTGGGTTGAAGAACGTACCGTCGACCTTGAACCTCCTTCCTTTCGCGTAGGCCGTCGACGCTCGATCGGCTGCCGCCCGTGGCGACGAGAGACGGGGCTAGCCGACTCCCTCCATAGGACTTGACGAGAGCCGCGGGACTCATCGGACGCATGGCACTGATCCTGCGTGATGCCGTCATGCGGAGCTCTTCGGGGAAGTCGGTTGTTGGCTCCCCGCCGCGAGTGGGCAATGTGAGGTCCTGCTCCACAGGGCATGTACGCCACACGCCTTAGCCAACCCATCCCAGCTGGCCTCAGCACATCACTCCGGTCCAGCCACGGGCGATGCGGCGGAATTCACCCCGACAAACCAACCGGATCGTTGCGCGGGCGGTACGCACGCGACGCACCACCTGATACAACAGGAGGATATTCCATGCATCTCCGAACAAGCAGCTTCACGGCGCTACCGTTGGCAGCATTCCTGGTTTTGGCGGCCGGATGCGGTTCCGATGATAAGAACCCCACTGGCCCGGTAGGCAACACCGGCGACACCACCGCACCGACGGTGACTTCCACCAACCCCGGTAATGGCGCCACAGGCGTGGCGGTCATCACGGCATCGTTCAGCGAGGCGATGAACGCCTCGACGATCACGACGTCCACCTTCACACTGGAAGGGCCCTGGCGCAACGCCCGTGGCCGGGACCGTCACCTACAGCGCGTCGCCCACCGTTGCGAGATTCATACCCACGAGTGCCCTCACGGCCAGCACGACCTATTCAGCGACGATCACGACCGGGGCCAAGGACGTCGCCGGCAATGCACTGGCGAGCAATCATGCGTGGAGCTTCACGACGTCGGGGACCACAACCAATCAGGGGTCAGTGGTTCTCGGCGGAGCTGGAGCGTTCGTCGTTCTGGCCGGTTCGACGGTCACCAACACAGGCTTAACCGCTCTGACAGGAGATTTTGGCGTCAGCCCGGGCACCGCGGTGACTGGCTTCCCGCCCGGAACCATGACTGGTTCGATGCACGCTGGTGATGCCACATCGGCGACGGCCATGACGGATCTCACCACGGCCTACAACGACGCCGCTGGACGAACGGTGGCACCCATCACCGTCGCAGGGAATCTCGGTGGGATGACTCTGCCGCCGGGCCTCTATAAATCCACCTCTTCGCTCTCGATCTCCTCAGGCGATCTCACGCTCGACGCCCAGGGCGACGCGAATGCTGTCTTCATCTTTCAAATGGCATCGACGCTCACCACGACATCCGGCCGAGCGGTGGTCTTGAGCGGTGGCGCCAAGGCTTCAAACATCTTCTGGCAGGTCGGGAGCTCGGCGACGTTCGGAACGACGTCGGTATTCAAGGGCACCGTCATGGCGGATCAGTCGATCACCCTGAATACCGGGGCATCGCTGAACGGCAGGGCTTTGGCACGGATCGGCGCGGTGACGCTGGCCAGCAATGCCGTCGTAATGCCCACGCCGTAGCGTTCTGAAGACCGGCGGAATTGTGGCTCGCCGACCACACACGTTGCGCACCTCCAACCAGTCGTGTTGCGGCTGGCATGGAGGTGCGTTCTCACTAGCGCACCGGAGCAGGCGGAAGCCTGATCCTCAACCATGGAGGCCGACACGTACTCTCTCACTTCGAAGCTGAAGCTCAGCCTGCTCGCGGCCGGATTGCTTTCTCTTTCCCTGCTCGTGTCGGGATGTGCCGTGCCCGCGTCCACCGCTGGCGGCGCGACCCTGGGGCAAGAGGCGAAGCTTAGCCAGGCGATGCGAAAACTCTGGGAGGACCACGTTACGTGGACGAGGCTGGTCATCGTCAGCACCGTGGCGGAACTTCCGGACCTCGATGCCACGACCAATCGACTCCTGCAGAATCAGACCGACATCGGCAACGCCATCAAACCATTCTACGGTGACAAGGCCGGAGACACGCTGACGAGCCTCCTGCGCCAGCACATCTTCGGCGCCGCGAACATCCTGGCCGCAGCAAAGGGGAAGGATCAAGCACAGCTGGAGACGGCCAAGAAGTCGTGGTACGCCAATGCCGACGAAATCGCCGCATTCCTCAGCGCCGCGAACCCCAAGGCGTGGCCGCGGCCCGAGATGCAGTCAATGATGCGCAAGCATCTGGATCTCACGCTTGCCGAGGCCGTCGATCAACTGCAGGCGAACTACCCGCAGAGTGTCGCCAACTACGACAAGGTCCACGATGAGATCCTCCAAATGGCGGACATGCTGAGCAGTGGCATCATCGAGCAGTTCCCAAAGCAGTTCTGAGGTCAGGTCCACGTCCTCAACGCCCGAGTCGGTACGCCACCCAGATTCCGGCGATGCCGCCCACCGCGCTCAAGACAACGGCGGACGCCGAGAACATGCCGGCGTGCCATAGCGAGGGCACGCAGCCCCCGATCGTCGATCCGACGATCATCCCGATCAGATCATCTTCTTGTTCACGGGCGACACTCCATGTCCGCGCTCATTCTAGTCCCTCGGGTGAAGTCCTTGAAACCTCCCGCGCGGCTCCCTGGGTCCAAGCTGCTGTCGACGTTCGGATCGAAGCAGTGGGAGGCACCGCATGACTCCGCGCACCGTGTGGAAGCTGGTCCTGGCCGTGGCGGGCGTCGGGTTCGCCGCGCTCGGTCTGTCTCTGTATCACGAGTCGCAGCACGCGGACTACGCCTGGCGGCCCGTGCTGCGGGCGCGCACCTGCAAAGACGCGCGGTCCGCGGGTGGTCATCGACGAGGCGCACGAGAACGCCTCAAGGGCTCGTTCCCGGAACGGTACTGGCCGTTCGCGCGGCTGCTGCGGGCGGACGGCTTATCGCGTGCGTGCGGGGCATGCACGCTTCACGCAGTTCGAGCCTCGCGGGCGTGGACGTGCTCGTGATCGCCAACGCCTCGGGCGCGCCGCACCCGCCAGTTGCTCGGCATCAACCTTCCGGTGCGCACCACGCGCAAGCGCGGCGATCCTGCGTTCGCGCTCGACGAGATCGACGCCGTCGCGCGCTGGGTCGAACGTGGCGGGTCGCTGCTGCTGATCGCCGATCATGCCCCGTTCGGGGCCGCGTCCGAGAGCCTGGCCGCCGCCTTCCACGTGGCGTTCGGCAAGGATTCGTCGAGGTGCCGCACGAGCCGTCCGATCCCCTGGTGTTCTCACGCGAGAACGGTCGGCTCGGTGAGCACGCGATACTCACCGCCACCGGGAACGGCGGCCTCGTCGCCCGCGTCGAGACGTTCACGGGCCAGTCGCTCGACGGACCGCCCGAGGCCACTCGAGCTGCTGCGACTGCCCGCAAACGCGGTGGAGTACGTCCCGAACGACACCGGCATGGTCGAGCATCCGGCGCGCCGGGCCCAAGGCTTGGCGATGACGTGGGGCCGCGGCCGCGCCGTGATTCTGGGTGAGGCGGCGATGCTCACGGCCCAGGTCTCGCAGGGCAAGCCCTTCGGCTTCAACCTGCCCGGGAACGACAACCGCGCGTTCGCCCTCGGCGTGATGCACTGGCTCTCGCACGCCGAGTGAGGGGGCTCGAGCCCCGCAGACAGGGCCCTGCAGGGCCCATCCCCTCCGAGCGTCACCTCATGACAATGATCTTCTGCGACGCCCGATAGCCGGCCGCCTCTGCGAGCACGAAATAGACGCCGGGAGTCACGCTCGCGCCATCGAATCTCCTGCCTTCCCAGGCCACGGTCCATGCCCCGGCGGCGTGCGTGCCATCGAACAGCTCGGCGAGCCGGCGGCCCTGGAGGTCCAGCACGCTGACGCGCGCGTGACCCTGGGGGGCTGATCCAGCGCGATCATCGTCGTGCCGGACTCGAGCGACGCTGCCCGGAGGCTCAACGTCGCATCGATCACGTCGGGTTCGAGCTCGTCCGCGGGCAACCCGCCGCCCGCCGCCGGGAGATCGAGATCGGCGGCGATCAGATCGCGCTCGTCGCCCGTGAGCGGCTGCAGCACCGAGCGCGCGACGTATTGGCCGAGCGCCGTTCCCGCCGCGTAGCCGTCGTCGGCGTCGAACTGCCAGTGAACGCCGAGGTAGATGCGCGATCGTCCGTTCTCGAGCGCCGCCTCTGAAAACGTTTGATACGTCCGCGGCGCCCCCTGATAGAGCGGCTCGTCGGTCGAGATCGTGTACGTCATGCGATCGGTTCCGAAGAAGCTCGCGAACACAGCGGCCGCCGCCGCGCCGAACGTCGCGTGCCCGGAGATGTAGGCCGGAAACGCCGGAGTGAACGCGTTGAGCGGCTCCCACGACGGGTCGGCGTCGGTGAGCGGATTGCCGTCCGTCTCGGCGCCCCGGATCCCCGTGACCGGCCGCCAGAAATCGAGCCCGGTGTCGTACTTGGCGTCCCACGCGACGACCCCGCATCAGCGAGCGCCATGTTGAGCATCGCGAACAACCGCGCCGTGCGGACGGTCGAGAGTCCGGTCTGTCGCGCGAGCACCTGCGCGATGTGGTTCAGGTGTCCCGGCGGCTTGTACGTGCCGTCGACATCGTTCGCCCAAAACCACGCAGTCTGCGTCTGCTCCGCCGAGCGGCTCGTGCTGTTCTTGGCGCCGTACGCCTTCACGTCGTCGTAGACACGCGCGTACGCCTCGCTCCCCAGGAGGGCGCGGACGTCCAGCCTGCCGAAGGGTCCGGCCGGCCGGAACTGATCGCCGCGCTCCATCGCCCACGGTTTCACGTGGCCCCAGTTCGGGGTCACGGCGGGCGAAGTCGGGCCAGGTGGGCCGCCAGTCACCGGTATCCGTTCCGCCTACGTACGGGTGGCGTCGTCGGACCCGTCGTTCTTTCGCGAGCGGATGGCGGCGGCGGCGGCCAGACGGCCGACCTCGATGCCCTGTCGCCGTTCGAGGCCCGGTGGGACGCCGTCGAGACTCGTGAGCAGCTCGGCGTCGAGCGTGGAACCTTGTGTCGGGTAGAGCGCGACAAGCACGTCGTGGGCCGCCTCGCGCCGCCGCCGCGTCGATGGAGGCTCGTTTATGCTGGGGATCCCGTGCAGGTACGGAGTGTAGCCACCATGAATCGAAACGACCGCGTCGTAGACCGCCACGTGCACCATCGCCCCGGCGCGGCCGATCGGTCCCGGCGGCCCGCCCGTGGCGCGAACGCAGTCGAGCCAAATCGAGTTCCACTTCAGAACCACGTCTTCGGCCGCGGGAAGGTTCGTGTCGCTGATGACATCGGCAGCGGCGGGCGAGGTGAGCGACAGAATTGCGAGACAGGCGAGGACGCGACGCATGACGGGTCCCTCCACTCCGGGGCAATAATCATCCCACGAGCGGGCCGGGGCTCAGCAGGAATTTCTAGGGAAGGACTCCGAGCTGCCTCAGGATCCCCACCTGATCGAAGTTGGCCCAGTGCTCCACAATCTTGCCGTCCGTGATGCGGAGGAAATGGAACTCCGTCCAATCGAGACGCTTGCCGTTCGGCGGCACGCCCATGAACTCGCCGCGGCTCGTCGCGTGGACCACGTCGTGGAACACCGCGAAGTCCTCCTCGGCGACGATGTGTTTCACGTCCACGCGGACGGTCGGGAAACGCCCCCGCGTCGCGAGCACGAGCCGCTTGAATCAACTAACGCGGCGCCTTCGCCCAGGTCGGAAGCGGCTTCCCGGTCTCGAGGAACGACTTGAGGCTGGACAGGACCCGCGGCCAGCCTTCCTCGATGCCCCGCTGCATGTCGGAGCCGGGGACGAGCTGATCGTGCGTGATCGTCAACTTCACCGTGTCGTCGATGGGCTCGAGCACGATGGTCACACGCGAGTGCGCGGAGAGCTTGCCCGCATCGGCTCTTCGAATTCCTGAGCCGGCCGTCTCCACACGCTTCCACCCGCCGTCGCCCCCTCGCGCCCTATATATAATGAGGGCCCAAACGTAACGCCTTCGTCACGCGTGCGTGAACGAATCCGTGACCGCATTTCCGCACGCGGCCAGGCCGTCGTGTACCGCCTACACGGCAAAGTTCCGACTTACAATCGCGCGCCGCATTCCTCGTTCACTTCCAGCCACTTGGCGCTGGCACGTCGGCTGCTCAACTCACCGCGTGCTCCGCGCACACGAGCCAGGACTCCGGAATGTGTGCGTCAAGGCGTGGTGAATGCGCGCCTCGATCCGACGGTCGCGAGAGGAGGGCGTCATGAAGTTTTCGAATCGGATTCACTTGCTCGCGGTAGCCCTCGTGGGCGTGCTGCTCGTGGGCTGCAAGGAAACGAATCAGACGGCCGGCGCGAACACCGGCGGCATCGGGCTCTTCGGCGGACCGAAGGTCACCGTGCCGTCGGGCTCGACGATCGAGGTGCGGCTGGCACGGACGCTGTCGTCGGAAACCGTGCATGAAGGCGATCACTGGCAGGGCACGGTCGTCAGCCCCGTGGTCGTCGACGGCCGCGAGGCGATCCCGAGCGGCTCGACCGTGAACGGCGTCGTCGTAGCGTCCGAGAAAGCGGAGCGCGGGAGCCGTGCGCGCCTCCAGCTCGGCGTCACGAGCGTGCGCGTGCGGGAGCGTCAGTTGTCTCTGCGCGCGAACGCCAACCCCGTGATCGCCGGCTCGACGCGTGCTCGCAATCTCGGCGCCATCGCGGGCGGGGCCGCCGCCGGCGCTTTGATCGGCAAGGCGACCGGTGACAAGCCCGGCACGGGCGCCATCATCGGCGGTGCCGTCGCGACGGGCGCGGTCGCCGCCTCGAAGGGCTACCAGGTCGTGCTGTCGAACGGTACGGTCATGCACTTCGTCGTCAGCGAGGACGTCGCGGTCCGCGTGTGAGGCCAGCGCCGCATTCGAATGTCACGGCCGTGAGGGTAGCAACCTGAGAAAGGAGCGCGGTCGCTGGCTCAACGAAGAGAGAGTCCGCAGCGTAGCGATGCCGCTTCGAATCGGGAGAGCGTGTTCGAGTCCGTGAAGAACGGGCTCGTCGCCACCATCGAGGGCACCGGCGACGTCGTGAAGGCGGTCGTCGACACCACCTCGACGACGCTGGCGGCGACCATGGGGAGCGCCGGAAAGACGGGCGCGGAGGGCGCGAACGCGATCACCGAGATCGCCCGCGGCGTGATCCACGGCGCGAGCGAGATCGGAAGCGACCTGGGCGAGGTGGCTCAGGGCGCGGTGATCGGCGTGCTCCACGGCACCAAGCGCATGGGCTCGGAAGCCATGGACACCATCGGCCACACGTCGGGCTCGATCATTCGCAGCACGGCGGAGGTCGGCGACAGGCACGGCAGCCAGGGACTGGTCCAGGGCGCGATCCGCGGCGCGCGCGATGTCGGCGTGAACGCCAGAGCGAGGCGCATCGCCTCGGCGGCGGCGACGGAGCGCGCTCGACGCCGCGAGGCAAGGCGGTCGGATCCAGCGCCGCGGAGAAGGTGCCGTAATGCCGTGACCGGATCGATCTCCGGCGTCAGGTCGTACTCAAGAGCAATACGTA
>ERZ1370068.3641-contig-2746_pt1 | contig 37088 bp, 67 predicted proteins | sample MGYA00561227_ERZ1370068 | MGnify/ENA primary metagenome ERZ1370068 (study PRJEB38410, sample SAMEA6850437) | metagenome | study: Metagenomic assessment of the ecological functions of the soil: analysis of the soil microbiota associated with the...
AATGAGCACACAGCGTTGCAGATCGATGGCCAGAGCATCCATCTTTACGATCGCAGCCAGGCGGCGAGCCCTTCGAAAGCTCCACCTCCCGCACCGCCTTCGTGGAAGGCCTCGCGGTCCTCGACCTTGCCGCCGATCTTGGTGATTGCTTCGGCTCGGTACCACGTCGCCGCGCTCGCATAGATGATTGTCGCCAACACCGACGGCAGTCTCTGGTAGCGCGCCTCGTGGTCGCGCCACGAAGGCTACCTGGTGCCGTCGCGTCCTGCGCACCCTCGGCAAACGAGTGGCAGCCGACGATGTCGAGCGCCTCGTCGCCCAGCGCGCGGATCACCGACTCGGCCTGCGACGCCTCATCGCGCCCACCATCGGAATCTTGTCCTCTGCAAGCCGAAAACTCTTGTGCTCGCTGGACGCCAGCGGGTGCGCATGTCGCGACAACCAGTCTCCATGGCGAAGATGGCGGCCGGCACCGAGATCGGCAAAGCCGTCCGAGGTAGGGGCTGGTGGTCGTGGCGCGGCACCAGCGGTGCCAGAACCGCTGCAGGACCTGCCGCCGGCCTCGCCGAAGGTCTCGGCAGAAGCCGCCGGTCATCTCGTGGCCGCAGGTGTAGTCCCGCGAGATGGTGGCGACCTTGCGATACCTCTTCGGTTGTAGGACCAGCCGGCCAGCGGCGCGGGGTCACCCAGGAGCCGCCGGTATGCCGGCGATGGCGCGGCGGTCGTTGGCGGCGCGCACGCTGGGCTCGGCCTCGCCGGCGGCGATGACGGGAATGAAACACGGCGCACGCAAGCCGTTGTCTCTTTACATAGTTGAGCGACCGCCGGTCGGCCGAATGCTGGGCAGACGAGATGCTGCCGGATCAGGACGCGCGCATTGGCCTGCCCGACGCGGCGGCGTGCTTTCTGCAGGGCGGTGTCCGGATTGGACGCGTCGTCCTCGACCATCGATCTCGACCTTGCGGCCGGCCACTTCCTTCTTCGTCCTTCTTGCTCCCGCAACCACAGCTTCGAAGCCTTCCACCAGTCCTTGCCGCCATGGCTGCAGAGCGCTCCGGTCAGCTGGCGACAAAGCAGTGCCGATCTTGATTGGCCCGTCCTGCGCGCGCAGCACGGCCGGCATGGCGATCTGCGTTAGCTCGCCAGCGCCAGCGTCGATCGACGAGATGTCCTGAGGGAAATCCTCGATGCATGAACCCACTTCCTCCTTCGAATCGGTCGCAGGTATCACGCGCGCTGGTGTCCTGATTTCGAAGTTCGCCATAGCCTTGCAAGCTTTTCATAGCGTCCCGAGCGGACTTCGAAATCACACGGCGACACCTGTAATCAGAGATTTCAGCTCAGTGTGGATTCTGATCGAGAAATACCTGCTCTGACACTTCGCTTCGCGGACGACCGGCAAAATTTCTCGATCATCACACTTGGCTGCTTCTCAACTCGATCTCTTCGCCAGCGCCCTGGCCTTTCCGACGATGCCTTCCGGGGCGAAAGATCATGATCAGCAACGAACACCACACCGAGCACCACCAGCCAGCGCTCGGTATAGGCGCCCGACCAGGATTCTCGAGCAGTGAATAGATGACGGTAAAGCCCCGACGCACGATCCGGAGCAGCGTGCCGATGCCACCCAACGATGGCCATCAGCAGCCCCTGCACCGACTCGGGCGCATGGGGCGGTCGGTCGACGGGTCATTGACGAAGTTGTTGCAGACGGCATAGAGCGCCCCGCTGCGCCGGCGAAGAAGCCCGAGTACGGTAGCTGGCGATGAACGACGTGCAGCGGCACGTCGCGCTTGCCGAGGCTCGCCATGCGGCTTCGCCGTCACGGATGTCACGGCGCAGCGTCGCGGGCCGAACGCCGGAGCCGACGAAGCGATGCTTTTACGGCCCAATAGGTGACAGCAGGCTCGACGGCCAGCACCGCGAGCTGAGCACGCGCACGCCAGCAAACAGGCCGCCGCGCAACTGCCCGCGCAGGCCGTTCTCTCCTCCCGTCACGATGCGGCTCACTCGGAGGCACACACCCCAGATGACCAAACCGAGCGCCAGCGTGAGCAGTCATGGCAGCTAAGACCTTCACGGCGGTGCGCACGGCGAGTAGGGCGAAGAACGGCGGCGACGCAACCGTGAAGGGGACAACACGCTCAAGCATCAGTCGCCGTGCAGCAGCCGCACAGCCCCGTACTCGTTGGCTGCGTAGAGTGACCACATAGGTCGACGCGCCGGAAGATGGCGCTCGGGGAACAACAGCGGCGGCGTGGCGACCAGCGTGGCCGGCGCTGCACATCGACCGATCACGGCCAGCATGGCAAAGATCAGGATCTGGTGGCGAGCGCCAGCCGGATAGCTGGTGAGCAGCAGCGGCAAACCTGGCGGAAGCGCCGCACCGACGACCGCCCGATTGTGCCGCCAGTTTGCCGACCGAACGGCCGCCAGAAGCCTCTGCCCTGGCAAGAGAGGTGGCGGACGGCTTGTGCCATGCCGCCCTCCCAGAACGGTCCGTGCGGGCGAAGAGTGGCCAGCAGCAGCGCCATGGGTCCGAAAGATCACGAAACACGCAAGCTCCGGAAACCAGAGGACCTGCCCGAGCTGTAAGCTGAGCATGCCGATCAGGATCGAGCCGGATCGCCGCTCCTTCCAGCCGGTGGCTGCCATGGGACCGCCGGATGATGACAAACTCCCGCCAGGCTCGAACAACCAGGATTTCCAGGCTCGGCACTCGGGCAGAGGGTGAGAAACGCGCCACCGAGCAGACTGGCAAGCCGCTGGCTAGGCGCCGAGCCCAGCATGAAGGTTTCATGGCGAGAAACACCGTGCGGATGCTGATGCCGGTCGCTTCCACCGGCTTCCCGGTCATCACCGACGCCGGCTCGACCGGGCGCACCAGCCGCGTCCTGCGCATCAGCAGCCGGCGGGCCGACGAAGACGATGATCCTGGACCAGCAGTCGACGGAAACATAAGACAGGAACCCGGTTGCGATAGAATCACACCGAACACGTTCATGGCGCCCTGCAGCACCCCGGGCGTCGGTACCGTAGGGGCGGCAGTCGCCGCCCCAGATGACCGGCGCGTCATATCATTGAGGACGAAGGCTGCGACCCAGTGGTGAGGCAGCACCTGGCGCAGCTTCGGCACACTTCCGACGAAGCTCAGGCAGCGCCATGATCCAGCACCAGCCCGGCCAACTGCCGCCGTCAATCATCGCCGCCGCAATCTGCCGAGGATGTTGCTTGCCGGTCTTCACAGCCACGGTGAAGCCGATGTAGCCGCCGAACAGATAGAGCGCACCGTGCGAAAGGTTGACGATACGCAGCAGCCCGAAAATCAGGTAAAGCCTCGCAGCCACCACGAACAGCAGCGCAGCGAAGGTGAGACCGTTCAGGACCTGAGAACAGCATCATGCCGTCGGCTTCCCATCCCCAGCGGCGGTATCAGGGCATGCACCTTGGCGATACCGTTATACCAGTCGTAGATCTCGCGCGCCGTTCCAGTGCAGCACGCCGGAATGCCGGTTCACGTAGTCGTAGACCCGCTCCAGGTACTTTTGATGCGGAACGGCTGGCCGGAGATGTAGGGGTGGATGGCAATGGCCATGATGCGGGTCGAGGTGGCGCCCTCGTCGTAGAGACGGTCGAAGGCATCGGCGCATTTCTGATGCCAGTACTGGCCTTCGTGGTGCTGCACGATCGATCATGGGGATGTCGTTCAGCTCTACCGTATAGGACAGCGTCACCAGCGGGCCATTCGCTGTCTTGATGACGGTCGGCTCAGTCGTCATAGACCCAGTCGCCGATGTATTTGACGCCGGCTTCCGCCAGCAAGCTCCGGCGTGTCGAGCGTCTCGCGTCGAGGCCGGGGCCCAGCCAGCCGATCGGCCGCTGTGCCCCAGAACTTCTCCAGCGTATCCATCGAGCTTGTGGATCATGCCGCGCTGGTCCTCGACCTTGTGCACTGGCCCTGCTCGAGGCGTGGCCCATCGGCTCCCAGCCCGCATCGCGCGCTTGGCTGCGGCGACGCGCTCATAGTCCAGGCAGACGCGCGCGTTGATCGACAGCGTCGGGCGCACGCCGAGCCGCTTGATAGCAGGTCGAAGAAGCGCCAGACGCCAACCCGCATGCCGTACTCGTGCCAGCCCAGTTCGGCACGTCGGGCAGCAGCACCTGGCCGGTCGGCGCCGGGATCACCTGGCGCGCCATCGGCCGTGAGATGTCCCACACCTCAGGTTGACGATGGTCCAGACGATGATGCCGCGCGCCGCCCGGCGAAGCTTCAGCGGCGGCCGGTCGACGATGGCCGAATAGGGCGCCCGCTGGCGGGGCATAGGCGCTCAGGCCGGAGTCCTCCCTGGCTCGCCGCGCGAATCGGCGCGCGGACAAGGCATATGGTTGCTGCTCGATAGCAGTGTCCAGCCTAGCGGCACGGCCATGGGCTGCGCCAGATTGGAATAAACTGGCTGAAACCGATCACGGGGTCGCGATTGATGGGCCTGCATCTCGTCATCCCGGCCTGAGCAGAACTCGCCGAAGCCGGCGTCCAGGAACGCGCACCTCCCTGCGCAGTCAGGGTCCCGGACATTCGCTGGCGCTGAATTCCGGGACGCCGCTGCCATGTCGGCAGTCCAGCTGGCAGCGCCTCTCGACGCTGCTGGCGCCGCAGCGATCTTGGCGACCGTCGTGGCATCCAGGCCGGCGTTCCGCGGCTGGCTACGGCCGACCGGATCGTACTCGCGCCATGTCGGTGGGATAATCGGTGCCCATCAGCACTATGACCGGCGCCGAACAGGATCGATCAGCGTGAGCGATGCGGCGTGAACACGACCGCCGTGTCCACGTAGATCTGCTTGCAGGTATCGGTGGGAGGCTTTCGGCAGCGTGCCGGCGACGTCGGGCGTACCCCGAGGCGTGATCGATACGACCCGAATAGGCGGCAAGATACCCGCCACCATGCACAGCAAGAATCTTAGAGCTTGGATGACGCTCCAGCACGCCATCGAAGATCAGGTAGTGCAGGGCCAGCGCGTAGTATCGAACGGATTGCCGACGACATTGTTGAAGTAGAAACGCGTCAGGCGCTGACCTTCGGTGAAGCCGTTGGGTGGATCGACCACCAGCGCGCCAGCTCCTCGGCTTTCGCCCAGAACGGGCAAACTCGGTATCGACAGCTCCTTTCCGGCGACGTTGGTCAGGATCTGCAACGCCTTTGAAGCCAAGCTGCCGAACGGTGCGCTCAGACGCTCGGCAGCAGCGGCCGTTGCCGTCCTGCAGCGGCACGCACGCCGAAGGCGATGAAGCGGTCGCTGCGCTTGGCGGCGTAGCTCGGCTAATCCATCGTTGATCACGCGGTGGCCTCGCACGCGCGATCTCGACCGGCACCGTGCAGTAGCACTGCGGCGGCGGCGGCTTGATCACCGCATGTCGAGGCCCATCGCATCGAGATCGGCGAGGCGTTCATCAGCAAAGCGTCATGGCTGGTGCGGTCCGCAATCCGCTGCATGTTCAGCGTCTTGGTGGCGGGCGTTGCGAAGTGGGCGAGCGGAATGGTCGACAGGTCGAGGTGCGGCTTCACCAGAGCCGCGGCAGCCGGCGGCACAGCGACGCGGGCTGGATGTCGAGCGTCAGGCTGGTGGGTCGGAGCTTGCGGCCGGGTTCGCCATGCGCGCGCGCCGCCGTGGGGCCGTAACGATTCAGGTCTCTGCCATCTAATGATACCTTCGATAGTTTGACAGTCAAACCAATCTGGTGCTGGAATGTGCCGGGACTGGTTGGCGGCGGAGCATGCTCAAGCATGGGGCATTCGGCAAATAAATTTCCAGCCGATCGTCCGGCAGCCTCGACTGGCCGTCATCTCGACGCGGTGTGGGTCCGGTGAACGTTGCGTGCGCGACATTCGGTCAGCAACAGGGGCGTGACGATAGCCCCGCGACGCTTGCTGCGTTGCGCCATCAGGGGAACCGCCGGTGGATCACAGAAGCCCCATGTATATATGCGGCGCGGCTCTCAGAGGCCAGCCAATGTCCGACGAGCTCAATACCGGCCCGATCTGCCGCCGCGATCGTGTGCTGAACAATTCAAAACCGTGCGATCCAGGTGAGGAAGCTCATGAATAGAAGAATGCTCCTGCAGGCTGCCGCCACGCGGCGCTGCTCATGATGCCCACCGCCAGCTGGGCGCAGGATACGGTCAAGATCGGATTGATCCTGCCGATGACCGGACAGCACGGCCTCGACCGGCAAGCAGATCGAGGCGGCCGTCAAGCTCTACATGGCGCGAGAACGGCACCACGGTCGCCGGCAAGAAGATCGAGGTGATCCTCAAGGACGACGCCGCGGTGCCCGACAACACCAAGCGCATCGCGCAGGAGCTGATCGTCAACGACAAGGTCGCACGTCGTCGCCGGCTTCGGCGTGACGCCGGCCGCGCTCGCCGCCGCGCCGCTCGCGACGGAGAGCCAAGGTGCCGATGGTCGTCATGGCGGCCGGCACCTCGATCATCACCGAGCGCTCGCCCTACATCGTGCGCACCAGCTTCACGCTGCCGCAGTCGTCGGTGATCATCGCCGACTGGGCGGCCAAGAACGGCATCAAGAAGGTCGTCACCGATCGTGTCCGACTACGCGCCCGGGCGCCGACGCCGAGAAGTCGTTCACAGAGCCGTTCCTGACGGCAGCGGCGGCCAGGTCGTCGGACGCGATCCAGCGTGCCGCTGCGCCAACCCCGACTTCGCGCCGTTCCTGCAGCGCGTCGGCCGACGCCAAGCCCGACGCGATCTTCGTGTTCGTGCCGTCCGGCCAGGGCGGCACCTTCATGAAGCAGTTCGCCGAGCGCGGCCTCGACAAGGCCGGCATCAAGCTGATCGGCGCCGGGCGACGTCACCGACGACGACCTGCTGCAACGGCATGGGCGATGCCAGTGATCGGCGCCGTCACCGCGCACCTCTATTCGGCCGGCGCATCCCTCGGCCGAAGAACAAGGCCTACGTGGCGGCCTTCAAGAAGGCCAACAACTTCCGCCCGAACTTCATGTCGGTCGGCGGCTACGACGGCATGCACCTGATCTACGAGGCGCTCGAAGAAGACCAGCGGCAAGACCGACGGCGACAGCGCTGATCGCGGCCATGAAGGGGCTGGCGTGGGAAAGCCCGCGCGGGCCGATCTCGATCGACCCGGAGACGCGCGACATCGTGCAGAACATCTACATCCGCAAGGTCGAGAAGGTGGATGGCGAGCTCTACAACGTCGAGTTCGCGACCTTCGAGGCCGTCAAGGACCCGGGCAAGGTCAAGAAATAGCTAGAGTACCGGAGCACGCGCGTGACGGCCTGTCATCGCGTGCTTTGCTGCTTACCCTGCACCAGCTCGATCCGTAAGCGCAGATGCTGACCATTTTGTTCGACGGAATAGCCTACGGCATGCTGCTGTTCGTGCTGGCCTGCGGGCTTGCCGTCACGCTCGGCCTGATGAACTTCGTCAACCTGGCGCATGGCGCGTTCGCCATGGCCGGTGGCCATTGCCTGGTCGGTCCTGGTCAACCGACGCGGGCTTGCCCGTTCTCTCGCCGCGCTGCCGGCAGCCTTCCTGTTCAGCGCCGTACTTGGGCTCGTGCTGGAGCGCACGCTCTATGTGCACGTCTACCGCAAGACCACATCTGGATCAGGTGCTGTTCACGATCGGCCTGGTCTTCATGTCGGTGGCGGCGGTGGACTACGTGATGGGCTCGGGCCAGGTAGTTCGTCCGCCTGCCGCACCTGGCTGGAGGGTCAGTTCAACCTGTTCGGCGTCGGGCTCGGCCGCTATCGGTTGCTGATCATCGTCATCTGCGGCCTGCTGACCATTGGCGCTGCAGCTCATTCTGTCGCGCACGCGCTTCGGCAGCCGGCTGCGCGCCTCGGTCGACGATGCGCGGGTGGCGCGCGGGCTCGGCATCAACGTCAACGCGCGTGTTCGCGCTCACCTTCGCGTTCGGCTCGGGCCTTGCCGGGCCTCGGCGGCGCGCTCGGCGCGGAGATCCTCGGCCTCGATCCGACCTTCCCGCTCAAGTACATGATCTACTTCCTGATCGTGGTGACGGTCGGCGGCACCTCCAGCATCACCGGGCCGTTCCTGCGCCTCGCTGCTGCTCGGCATCGGCGACGTGGCCGGCAAGTACTACGTGCCGCACGCTCGGCGCATTCGTCATCTACACCATCATGATCGTGGTGCTGATCTGGCGGCCGCAGGGCCTGTTCGCGCGCGGCGTGGCACGATGAGGGTGAGCGCCGCATGAGCCCCGGTCCTCTCGCTCGGCGCCATCCAGGACCGCGCTGGCCGCGCGGTCGCGCTGGCACGTGCTGGAGATCGCCTTCTGGCTGGTGGCACTGAGCACCATCTATCTTCTGCCCGGGCGCGCACCTGATCCTGACCGAGATCGCCATCCTCGCGCCTGTTCGCGCTCTCGCTCGACCTGCATCCTCGGCTATGCCGGCATCATTTCGCTCGGGCATGCGGCCTTCTTCGGCTTCGGCGCCTACGCCGCCGGCCTGCTCGCCAAGCACGAGATCATCAACGAGCCGCTGCTGGCGCTGCTGGCCTCGGGCGTGCCGCGGCCATGCTGCTCGGTTTCGTCACCAGCTTCCTGGTGCTGCGCGGCTCGGACCTGACCCGCATCATGGTGACGCTCGGCGTCGCGCTGGTGCTGCGCGAGGTCGCCAACCGCAATGCCTGGCTGACGGGCGGCGCCGACGGCCTGCAGGGCGTGGAGATGAAGCCGCTGCTCGGCCTGTTCCGGTTCGACATGTTCGGGCACACGGCCTACGCCTACGTCCTGGTCGTGCTGTTCGTCATGTTCTCTGCTGGCGCGGCGCATCGTGCATTCGCCCTTCGGCCTGTCGCTGCTGTCCGATCAAGCGGCAATCCGTTGCGCGCGGCCGCGGTCGGCATTCCGGTCAACCGTCGCCTCATCGCCGCTTACACCATCGCGGCGGGCTATGCCGGCATCGCCGGCGCGCTGCTGACGCAGACTACGGCGTTTGCGTCGCTCGACGTGTTCGCCTTCGACCGCTCGGCCGACCTGCTGCTGGTGCTGATCATCGGCGGCACCGGCTATCTCTACGGCGGCCTGATCGGCGCGGTCGCCTTCAAGCTGATGCAGGACTACATCTCCGGCCTCACGCCGCAATACTGGCCGTTCTGGATCGGCCTGCTGCTGGTACAGTCATCGTGCTGATCGGCCGCGAGCGCATCTCCTCCTGGACGACGCCGATCCGAGCGCTGGCGGCGCGCTTTGACTGGCGCACGCCGCGCACCCCGGCATCTACTGCTCCGGAGCTACGGCCATGACGGCGCCGGTGCTCGAGACCATAGGCCTGGAAAGAAGCTTCGGCGGGCTCGACCGCGACCAACAACGTCTCGCTGAAGGTCGAGAAGGGCGCGCGCCACGCGCTGATCGGGCCGAATGGTGCCGGCAAGACCACGCTGATCAATCTCCTGACCGGCGTGCTGCGGCCCACCGCCGGCCGCATTCTGCTCGATGGGCGCGACATCACGGCGTACGCCTCGCACCGGCGCGTCAAGCTCGGCATCGCGCGCACCTTCCAGATCAACCAGCTGTTCGGCGACCTGACGCCGCTGGAGACCATCAGCCTGGCGGTTTCGGAGCGCATGGGTGGTGGCGGGAACTGGTGGCGCCTGGTAGGCAGCCCGCCCGCAGCTGGTCGACGAGGTGGCACAGATTCTGGAGAGCTTCCGCCTCACCGACGTGATGGACGAGCGCACCGCCATCCTGCCGTGCGGCAAGCAGCGGCTGCTGGAGATCGCGGTGGCGGTGGCGAGCCGAGCCGCGCGTGCTGCTGCTGGACGAGCCGGCGGCCGGCGTCCCCGAGGACGAGCGGCACATGATCCTCAGTATTGTCGCCGCCCTGCCGAGCGATGTCTCCGTGCTGCTGATCCGAGCACGACATGGAGCTGGTATTCCAGTTTGCCCAGCGTATCTCCGGTGCTCGTGAACGGCGCGCTGTTCGTGGAAGGCACGCCGGACGAGATCGCGCGCGATGCGCGCGTCAAAGAGGTCTACCTCGGCGAGGCCACCGATGCCTGACCTGCTGCAGGTGCGGACAAACCTGTCGGCCGGCTACGGCGAGGCGCTGGTGCTGTCCGACATTTCTTTCACGCTGGCCGACGGGCAGTCGCTGGCGCTGCTGGGGCGCAACGGCACCGGCAAGACCACGCTCATCAACTCGCTGCTGGGGCTGACCACGCACCGGTCCGGCAGCATCCGCCTGGCCGGACGCGACGTCACGCGCGAACGCCCGCGAGCGGCGCGTGCACGCCGGCATGGGCTGGTCGCCGCAGGAGCGCAACATCTTCAAGTCGCTGACCGTCGAGGAGAACCTCACCGCCATCGCCCGGCCCGGCGGCTGGACGGTCAAGCGCGTGTTCGACATGTTCCCGCGCCTGGCCCAGCGCCGCACCAACCTCGGCAGCCAGCTGTCGGGCGGCGAGCAGCAGATGCTGGCCATCGGCCGCGCGCTGATCGTCAACCCGAAGATCATCCTGCTCGACGAACCAACCCGAAGGCCTCGCGCCCATCATCGTCGAGAGCTGCTCGGCGTGCTGCGCAATGTCATCCGCAACGAGGGCATGTCGGCGATTGTGGTGGAGCAGAAGGCGCGCAAGATCCTCGGCTTCACCGACCGTGCCATCGTGCTCGATCGGGGCCGTATCGTGCTGGCCGGCGACAGCCAGTCGCTTGCCACATGATCCGGGGCAGCTCGAGACCCATCTCGGCGTCACCGAGCAGAAACGGCCGCCATCGCGCCGGCCGAGCTAGGGTCCGACTCTGCGCCGCTCGGCTGGGAACGCCTCCCCTGGAGAGGGAGGTTGGATTGCCACGGGTTTAGCTCCGCCATGTCCTGGCGATCGACGAACGCGACAAGCGAGCTAAGCTCGATGGCATTCCTGGTGGAGGTGTCATTGCGGCACATGCCGCCGGTCACCCCACCCGGTGCGTCCAGCGACTCAGGCTGGCCGTCGAGGCCACGCGGACAGGATTGGCGATGGCCAGCCTGAGCCGCGGACGCCCCGCCCTCCCTCTGCATCGAATGCGGCGCATTCGATGCAGGAGAAGCATCTACCTCCACACCTCACGCGCGATGTCGACAATCATCGCCAGCTTGCGCCCACTGCTGCTCCTCGGTCAGCACGTTGCCCTCCTCGGTGCTGGCAAAGCCGCACTGCGGGAGAGGCAGAGCCGATTCAGCGGGGCATAGCTCGGAAGGCCTCTTCTAGGCGCCGCTTGATGTCGTCTTTCTTCTCAAAGTGTGCCGCTCTTGGAGGTGACGAGACCAACCACCACCTGCTTGTTGCCCTTGGGCGGGAAGCGCAGCGGCTCAAGCCCGCCGGCCCGGATCGCTGTCGTATTCCAGGAGTAGCCGTCGTAGTTGAGGCTGGCCGAGGAGAATTTCTGCCACTCGGCTCGTAGCCGCCTTCGGAGATCCAGGTGGAGCGGAAGTTGCCGCGGCAGACATGCGTGGTGATGGCCATGTCCGCCGGCTTCGCCTTGAGCGCTTTCGTTGATCGCGTCGGCGTAGCGACGGGCCAGGTTCTTGGCGTCGAGCCCACGCGCCGCAGCCTGGCGCAGCTGGTCCTCGGAGCACAGATGAGGCCCACACCGTGTCGTCGAACTGCAGATAGCGGCAGCCGGCGCCATAGAAGGCCATGACCGCCTTCTGATAGGTGACCGCCAGATCGTCGAGGATGGCGTCGCGGTCCCGGTAGGCAGCCTTGTCCACAGCGTTCGGCTCGAGGCGGAAATGCATCACGCTGGGACTTGGGATCGTCATCTTCGGCGTGACTTTGGTATGCGCCTTCAGGTAGCGAAAATGTTCGAGCATCGGATGGCTGGCGGAAATCCGATCTTGTCGTTCACGTGCAGCGCCAGCGCCTTGGCTGGTCCGGATGCCCATCGAACTGGATGCCATGGTCGGCCGCCACCACTTCCACGCCGTCGAAGCAGGCCGAAGAAGTCGAAATGCCACCATGCTCGGCGAAACTCTCCGTCGGTGGCAAGCTGCAGGCCGACCTCTTCCTGCTTCCGCTTATGATCTTGTCGATCTCGGCGTCCTCGACCTTCTTCAGGTCGGCGGGGAGTGATCTCGCCTTTCTCGCGCTGGCTCTCGCTTCCTTGAGGGCGCGGGGCGCAGCGGGCTTCCGACCACGTCGGCCCGATAGAGCGGCTTGGTTCTGTTCACGGCGAGGACCTCCCCTGCGATCTTTAGGGACTTCTTTGACGGCTTCGAAGGTCTGGAACCTCGACATCGTAGAGCTCCCCCATCGACCTTCTCGACCTTGCGCACGTAGATGTTCTGCACGATGTCTCGAGTCTGCGCATCGATGGAGATGGGTCCGCGCGGGCTTTCCCGTAGGCCATGCCTTTCATGGCTTCCATGAGTTCATCGCCATTGACGGAGCCTTTGGTTTTTCCAGCGCCTTGTAGACGAGCTGACATACCGTCATACGCCGGCGACGCCCATGAAGTTGGGTCGCAGGTTGGAGGCCTTTGGAAATCGGCAACGAACGTCTTGTTGAGAGGCGAGGGTGCAATGCGGAGTAGTGGTGCGATGTGGTGATGCCAAGTGCCACATCGCCGATGCCGATTGAGAATGTCATCGTCCGTCATGTCGCCGAGTGCCGATCAGGCCGAATGCCGGATTTATCGCAGACGCCGCGCTCGACGAACTGCTTCATGAAGATCGGAGCCGACGCCGGCCAGCACGAAACACGAACAGGCCCTCCGGCTGGCATCGCTGACCCGCTGCAGGAAAGGTGCGAAATCGGGATTGGCGAGCGGCACGCGGATCTGCTCGACAATCTCGCCGCCGGCCGCCTTGAAGCGCTCAGAGAACGACTTCTCGATGTCGATGCCTGGCGCATAGTCGCTGACCAACGTCACGACCCGCTTGATGCCGTTCTTGGGCGCCCAATCGGCGATGCCGACGGTCGTTTGCGATGTCACTTGGCTGCGTGCGCGCGATGTAAGGCGAGCGATCGGGAATGATTGCCGTCGCCGCGCCCACTGACGATCATCGGCACCTTCGCCTCGGTGGCAATCGGCGCGGTGGCAAGCGCAAGCGGCGTCGAGGCCGAAACCGGCCAGCACATTCACCTTGTCATTCACTACGAACTCCTGGGCGATGCGCTGGTGTTATCGGCAACGTTGCCGTCGTCCTTGACGAGCAGCTCGACCTTCTTGCCGGCAACGGTGGCGCCGATGCTGCTGCATGTAGAGGCGCACGCCCGCCTCGATCTGGCGTCCGGTTGTCGCGAACGGGCCCGGTCAGCGGCAGGATGAGACCGACGCGGACGGTATCCTGCGCCTGCACAGGGGCAAAATGCACGCCAATAGCCCCACGGCGCCTATCGCGGCCGAGGTCAATTTCCTCATCATGGCGAGATCTCCTCCCCTCGCCCCGCGCATTACCAGTGGCAGCGGCATTGTTCGATCCCGCCAGCGAAGCCAGATCGCCAGTCATCGTCAACCAGAAAGTGGGGCGAAGCATAAGCGCCGGCCGATGGGATCGATCCCACATCGGACGGACGCGACCCCGAACGAGTGGCGTCGGGGGCTCTCACCGCGCATGCCCGGGCAGTTCAAGCGCACGAGAAATCGCCACTGCCTCAATGTACTCTCTCGAGGAAGCGACGTTGACAGCGATCCGGTGTCACATCGGCTTCTGACCCGTTGCCGACTGCGAGCCGGCTTCAAGGCCGCTCGCAGGTATGCCACATTCAGGTGCCTACATGATCGGTTCTCCTCGCGATGGTTGATTGGCCGGTTGGCCAGCTGCGGGCTGTCGTTGGGAGGAGAGCATGCAGCGGATATTGGCATGGTTCGCGTTTGGCATTTTCCTCGGCCGGCGCGGGCTCTCTCTTGTCCCCGGTGTCGGCGCAGCGGGCTTTGGGAGCGCCAGGCGAAACTGCAAGCCCTTTGGAGAAGGGCCGCCTTGGTGCAGAACTGAGAGATCTGACGGAGCAATCCGTCAAGACACTCGGTCTGACCAAGAGGCGAGCCGTGCTCGTCGTCCTTCCGGTTGCTGGTGGACCGGCCGAGCTTGCCGGTTTGCAAGCCGGCGACGTGATTGTGGAATTTGAAGGAGCAGCTGTTGGCCCGTTGCCGGATCTTGTTGCGGCCATTCAACGAGCCGGTGCAGGAGGGATCGTCACTTTCCGCGTGCTGCGCGGCAAGCAGCATCTAAACCTGCGAGCGACGCTCGGGAAGGCGACGGATAGCGCCGCAACCGGTCCTTCTGAGCAGTCCGCTATCGACAGGGCGAATTGAGGCCCTCGAAGCCATTCTGCTCATATTCAATCGCGAAACCTTCGCGCAGGAGTGAGCCCACCTCCAAGATGTTTTGGGGGCCGCGTATCGCGGCCTGCAGAGGCGGGTGATCGGGCCGACAACCTCAAGAAGGCGATTGCCGCCTACGAGGCGGCGCTGACCGTCTTCACGCGCGAGGCCTTCCCGCGCGAGTCAGCGGCGACGCAGAGCAATCTCGACTTCGTCTATAGGAGCGAGGATCTGCGGAAAGCCATGGAGTTCTTCAATGTGGTCGTACGTCTCCAGGCCGACAGCATCGAGGAAACGATCGCGATAGCCGAGAGGGCTGACGCTGGAGCGCGAGATTGGCCAATGGCCTGCGGAGCTCACAATGCCGCGGGAGGAGGCCCGGGCACGCGTCCTGCGAAGTGCTTGGCCTTGCCTATTCCCAGTTGCCGAGCGGCGACAGGGCTGAGAATCTGGAACGGGCAATCGCGGCCTACCAGCGGGCCCTGCAGGCCCTCAGCCGTGACAGCGCAGGGTGATATGGGCGCACCTCAAGAACCTGCTCGCCATCGCGTACGAGAGCCGTATTGGCGGTGACCGGGCCGACAATCTGGAAAGGGCGATCGAGGCTCAGCAGGCAGCGCTCACGGTCTTTACTCGCGGGCGATGCCGCGCGAATGGGCTATCGTCATCAGAACGGTCCTCGCCACCGCCTATCAGGCCCGCATCCGGGGCGATCGCGCGGACAACTTAGAGAAGGCGATTGCCATCTACGAGGCGGCCCTCACGGTCCTAACGCGCGGAAGCCTTGCCGAGCGAGTGGAGCGCTGGTACAGCACAATCTGGGTGCAGCCTACAAGGACCGTCTCAGCGGCAGCAGTGCGGACAACCTGGAGAAAACCATTGCCGCCTACGAAGCGGCGCTTACGGTCCGAACGCGCGCGAGCATGCCGCGCGAGTGGGCGGAGACGCAGAACGACCTGGCCCTCGCATATCATGTCCGAATTCGCGGCGAGCAGAGCCAACAACTTGGAGATGGCGATCGCCGGCTTCGGAGGCAGCTGCTCACGGTCTTCACCGCGGGAGGCCCTGCCCACCATGTGGGCAAAGATACAAAGCAACCTCGCCGACGCATCACGTTGTTGCGTGTCCGTGGTGGGCGAGCCGATAGACCTGGAAGAGGCAATTGCCGCTACCAGGCGGCAGGTCGCCGGTGCTCGCGCTGGACGCCTCACCCGCCATGTCGGCACGCGTCCAAACCAACCTTGCCAGTGCCTATGTCGCCCGCGTGCGCGGCGATCGAAGCGACAACCTGGAAAAAGGCGATTGCCACCGGCGAGAGAGCACTGTCGGTGCAAACGCGCGAGGCCGAGCCGAAGCGAGTGGGCGAACACACAGAACAATCTCGGCATAGCCTATCTGCAGCGCATCAACGGCGATCGGGCCGACAACCTGGAGAAGGCCATCGCCCACCTCGATCGCGGCGTCGACGGTCTTACACGCGCGAGGCCCAGCCCAGCCAGTGGGCGCTGGTATCAGCACAATCTCGCGCTCGTTTATTCGAGCCGCACCGTCGGTGAAAAGGCCGACAACATGGAGAAGGCGATTGCCGCCTACGAGGCAGCGCTCACGGTCAGGACACGCGAAAGCTGCTACCGCACGAATGGGCGCAGACGCAGAACAATCTCGGCCTCATCTATCTGGACCGCATCCGCGATGATCGGGCTGACAACCTGGAGAAGGCGATTGGCTGCCTCGGGGCGGCGCTTACGGTGAGAACATATGAGGCTCTTCCGCACGAGTGGGGCCGACACGCAGCACAACCTTGGCATCGCCTTCAAAGACCGCATCCGTGGCGATCGATCTGCGAACCTGGAGACAGCCATTGCCGCTGCTCGGGCGAGCACTCACGGTCAGGACAAGGGAGGCCCGCCCGCGCGACCATCTTCTCACTGCGCGGCTTCTGGGGCAAAAACCTGCTGGAAGCACGCGACTGGCACAAGGCGGGCTTGGCCTGTGCAAGCGCCCGCGACACATTCCTGCTTCTCTTCGGCGAGGGCATCAACGACGCCGAAGCCCGGGATCTGATCGCCGAGGCCGGTTACATGTTTGCGCAAGCCGCGTTCGCCGCCGCCCAGCGCGGCGCGACGCTGAGGCCGCGCTCGCGCTTGCCAGCGAGGGAAGGGGCCATCTGATGGCCGTCGCCCTGGAGGCTGCACGCGCTCGACCTTCCGGCCAACGAACGCCGGCGCCTCGATGATCTGCGTGCCGCGATCCGGGGCGAGCAGCGCGCCGTGGAAGCGACGACAAGGCAGCGAGCGGGCCGCGGCGGTCGAGCAACCTGCTCGCCTGCGACAGGAGCTGCTAGGCGTCGTCAAAGGCGCCACCACAGCGGAGGGCAGGCGCGGGTCGGTAAGCTGGACTTGGTACCCGGGCGATCCTCCCAGCTGGCGGTGCGCTGTCAGTGGTACCACATCTCTCACCCATGTGGGCAGCAAAATCCTGGTCGTCGCGCGCGAGGCCAGATCCCGGCGACCGCTCGACGCAGAGCGAGGTTGCGCCAACCAACCAAGCCTATTCCCATCGTCCTCCCGTCCGAGGCACCGCGCCAGTCAATCGCACCGTCCTCAATCTGCCCGAGCTGACAGTGAGCAGGCTCGTCGATCACACGGTGGTACGCCCGAACGGCAAGATCGACTGGCTGCTCGCCTACCACATCAACTATCTGCAAGTGCCGCGCAGGACCGGTCGTCTGGCGCAATGGCTCGCTGCCATCGACAACCTCGGTCCTGAGCTGTGAGCGCCTGTTCGGCGCGCGGGTGGAAGCGACGTTGAAAGATCGCGAGGTCAGCGTGGTGCGCGCTTCTGGTCTGGCTGCCTCCAGGTCTCGCTCGGCAATTCTGCCCCTTGGGCTCGCGCAAGACCCGATCAGCAAGCAGCGACCTCGCGGACACCGACGGATCGTCTACGCGCCGAGCCTGGAGGTGCTCGCGGCGGCGCAAAAGCAAATCGCCAAGAGAGCCCGCAACCCTTACTGCCATCATCAACCCTACCAGAGGACCTCGCTCGGCACCGAGAGGCGAAGGTCGTGGCTTCGTACTTCCCGTCCACGGCCCGCACGGTGCTGGAGCGCCGATGTCGAAGCCCTCCCGACGCCGTACTGGCTGCGCTCAAAGGCAGCACGCACTGGCACTTCGCCTCGCACGGCAGCTTCTCGTGGGACGACGACGCGCCTGTCGGCGCTCGATTACTGCACAGCAACGAAGCGCCTCAGCGTCGGTCGGCTGCTCCGAGACTGGACGGCCATGGGCCGTCCGCGCTTGGTCGTGCTCTCGGCCTGCGAAACCAGGCTCTATGGCCTGTCGGGGCATCCCTGACGAGTTCGTCGACCTGCCCGGCGCCTTCACCGCCCTCGGCGCGGCCAGGCGTGCTCGCCACGCTGTGGCCGGTGTCGGATGCGGCGACTGCCCTTCTGATGGCCAAGTTCTACGAGCTGCACATGGGCGATCGGCTTTCACCGCCAACGGCCTTGAGGCGGGCGCAGCTGTGGCTGCGCCAGCTACCAATGTGGACCTCGCGAACTACGCCAGTGTCGCGGCTAGGCAGGGCCGGATCGAAAGCCGCCACGTCGCCGACATCGAGGAGGAGCTGAGCGAGGCGGCGCTGACGCGGTCACGCAATGCGGCGGCTATTGACTGGATCGCGCCGTCTGGCGGGACGCGGTCCGTCGGCCAGAAGACGAAATCCAGCAACGCCTCGCCCCTCGCGCGGCCCTACGCGCATCCCTATTTCTGGGCCGGCTTCATCTGCACCGGGCTGTAGGCACGATCTCGGTCCGCTTTCGAGCGGCTATGCGGGATGGAGGAACGGCAAGTTCCTGGCACGGAGGTGCCGTTCCCGTGCGCTGCGGTTCGAAGGTCGTCCCCCAAAGGTCGTTTCAGTGCCGGGATCGGCTGCCTATGCGACGCCCACCAATTTGAGCTCACGCGCGCGATGGCAGCTGACGCGGTGATCGGGGACGATCTCCTCGAGTTGCAGGCACCCTCCGTCCGGCAGCGTTCGATGGCGTGGTTGCAGCGCGGGTGGAAGGGGCAGCCCGGCGGCGGATGGGCGGGATCTGCCACCTCGCCCTTGAGGATGATGCGCTTGGTGCGCGAGCGCGGATCGGGCTTGGGTACCGCCGACAGCAGGGCATCGGTATAGGGATGGCGCGGCGTGCTGAACAGATCTTCGGTCGCCGCTTCCTCGACGATCTTGCCTACGTACGCGACGGCGACGCGGTCGCTCACGTGCTTGACGACCGACAGGTCGTGCGCCACGAACAGGTAGGACAGGCCCAGCCGCTCCTGCAGCTCGAGCATCAGGTTGACGATCTGCGCCTGCACCGACACATCGAGCGCGGAGACCGGCTCGTCGGCGACCACGAGGCTCGGGTTCAAGGCCAGCGCGCGCGCGATGCCGATGCGCTGACGCTGGCCGCCCGAGAAGGCATGCGGGAAGCGGTTGCGGTAGGCGGCCGGCAGCTTCACCAGATCGAGCAGCTCTTCGACCCTGGCGCGGCGCGACTGCTTGTCGCCGATGCCGTTCACGAGCAGCGGCTCGGCAATGATGTCGCCGATCATCATGCGCGGATTGAGCGAAGAGAACGGGTCCTGGAAGATCATTTGCATGTGCGGGCGAAACGAGGCGAGCGCCCGGCGCGCGAGCTGGGCGACGTCGACCATCGGCCCCTCGCCGGATGCGGAAGCGCACGGCGCCCGAGGTCGGCGCTCAGCGCCCGACGATGCAGCGCGAGACGGTCGTCTTGCCGCAGCCGGACTCGCCGACCAGCGACAGCGTCTCCCCTTGCGGATGCTGAGGCTGACGCCGTCGACGGCCTTCACCTGCCCGACCACCCGCGCAGCAGGCCACGCCGGATCGGAAAGTGCTTCTTCAGGTTGTCGACTTCCAGAACCGTCGCCGTCATGCCGCCGGCGCCCCTCCGCTGCGGCTGGAGTCGGACTGGTAGAGGAAGCAGCTGACGGCCGACTCGCCGCCCAGCAGGACCGTCGTCAGGCACCTCGACGGTCGCAGCGCCCGGCGATCCTGTCCGAGCAGCGCGGGTGAAATGGGCAGCCTTTCGGCCGGTTGTAGGGATGGGGATCGAGCCCTCGATGGTCTGCAGCCTCGATCGCGGCTTAGCGAGCGTCGACGGGATGGAGCGCAGCAGCGCACGCGTATAGGGGTGCCTGGGCGCGTGGAAGATCTGGTCGACCGGCCCGCGCTCGACGATGCGGCCGAGGTACATCGACCAGCCACGTCGTCGGCCATCTCGGCGATGACGCCCATGTCGTGGGTGATGAGAAGCACCGACAGGCCGCGCTCCTTCTGCAGGCCGCGCAGCAGATCGAGGATCTGCGCCTGGGTCGTCACGTCGAGCGCGGTGGTCGGCTCGTCCGCGATCAGGATGCGCGGATCGCAGGCGAGCGCCATGGCAATCATCGCGCGCTGCCTGCAGGCCGCCCGAGAGCTGGAACGGGTATTCGTCGATGCGCCGCTCCGGGTCGCGGGATGCCGACCAGGCGCAGCAACAGCTCGAGCGTGCGCTGCGCGCGCTCGCCGCCTTGCCCGCGTCGCCTCGTGCACGCGCGATCGCCTCGCTGATCTGGTTGCCGATCGTGTAGTGCGCGCTGAAGGACGTCATCGGCTCCTGGAAGATCAGCGCGATCTCGCTTGCCGCGCATCGCGGCGCATCTCGCGGGCTGCGCGGATCGAGCTGCGCAATGTCGACCGGCGCGCAAGGCCGGGCCGGTCGAGCCAGATCTCGCCGCCGACGATGCGGCCGGGGTGGTCGAGGATCCGCAGGATCGCGCGGGCGGTCACGCTCTTGCCGCAACCCGATCTCGCCGACGATGCCGAGCATCTTGCCCGGCATGGAGGTCGAAGCTGGCGCCATCGACCGCGCGCACCAGCCCCTCGTCCTGTGCGAACTGCACTTCGAGATTGCGGATCGACAGTATCGGCGCTGCCGGCAGGACATGGTGCGTGCTCAACCATAGGGATCTGCCGCGTCGCGCAAGCCGTCGCCCAGGAAGTTGAAGGCCAGGATCACGACGATGACCGGAACGGCCGCGACAGCAGCCAGGGCGCGATGGCCAGCGTCTGGATGTTCTGCGCGTCCTGCAGAAGGATGCCCCAGCTGATCGCCGGCGGCCGCAGGCCGAGGCCCAGGAAGCTCAAGCGCCGTCTCGCTGATGATCATGGCCGGCAGCGCCAGGCTGACGGCCGCGATGATGTGGCTCATGAACGAGGGCAGCATGTGGCGAAAGATGATGCGCATCTGGCTGGCGCCCATCGAGCTCGGCGGCGACCACGAAAGTCCTCCTCGCGCAGCGACAGGAAGCGGCCGCGCACCACGCGCGCAAGGTCGGTCCAGCCGATGAGCGAGATGATCACGGTGATGGCGAAATAGACCTGCAGCGACGACCATGTGTTGGGCAGCGCCGCCGCGAGCCCATCCACAGCGGGATGGTCGGGATCGAGCGCACGATCTCGATCAGGCGCTGGATCGACGGTATCGACGATGCCGCCATAGAGGCCCGAGATGCCGCCGAACAGGACGCCGAGAAACAGGCTGATGGTGACGCCCGCCAGCCCGATCGATAGCGACACGCGCGTCGCCACCATCAGCCTGCGACCAGACATCGCGACCCTGCACGTCGGTGCCGAGCAGGAACAGGCCGTTCTCCGGCTTGCCGGCTGTCGAAGCCGAGCAGGTGGCGATTGGTCGGGAACAAGCCGAGCAGGCGGTAGGGATAGCCCTCGGCGAAGAATTGCAGATAGACCTTGCGGTTCTCGTCGACGCGATAGACGAGCTTGAAGGTGCTCATGGTCGCGCACGCCCGGGAGGCCATGCACGTAGGGCCGGAAGCTGCCGTCGCTGTCGAACCAATGGATCGATTGCGGCGGGATGTAGCCGCGCCGTGCATCGCTGGCCTCGGGGTCGGCGTAGGCAAGGAAATCGGCGAACACCGCGGCCAGGTAGAACAGCGACCACGATAAGCAGGCTCACCACCGCGAGCTTGATGCTGCTTGAAGCGCCACCAGGTCAGCTGCGCTGGCTGGCAACCGCGATGCGATCCTCGCGGCAGCACCGCTGGCGGCTCGCGTCGGACTAGCCGTCCCCAAATGCGCGACAGCCTGCGTCATGTGTCGACCTGATGGCGGATGCGCGGATCGATCCACATCAGCATCAGATCCGAAATGAACGTGCCGACGACGGTGAGCACGCCGAGCAGGAGCACGATGGTGCCGGCCAGGTACATGTCCTGGGCGATCAGGGCGCCCGAGCAGGACCGGCCCGACCGTCGGCAGGCTGAGCACCAGCGAGACGATGATGCTGCCGGAAACGAGATAGGGAAACAGATAGGCTAGCGCGCTGGCGAACGGATTGAGAGCGGCGCGCACCGGATACTTCAGGATGACGCGCATCTCGCTCAGGCCCTTGGCCCGCGCGGTGACGACATAGGGCTTGCTGCAGCTCGTCGAGCAGGTTGGCGCGCATGATGCGGATCAGCTGGGCGGTGCCCGCCAGCGCCAGGATCATGGCCGGTAGCGGCAGGTGCCACATGAGATCCCAGGCTTTGGCCCAGCTCCACGGTGCCAGCTCGTATTCGGGAGAGAACAGTCCGCCGACGTTCAGCCCGAACCAGCGAAACGCCAGATACATGCATGATCAGCGCCAGCAGGAAGTTCGGCACCGCCAGGCCGATGAAGCCGACGAAGGTGAAGGCGTAGTCGCCGATCGAATACTGCCGCGACCGCCGAGTAGATGCCGATCGGCAGCGCCAGCGCCCACGTCAACAGGAGTGCGGCGAGCGACACCACCACCGTGATCCACAGACGGTCGCCGAGCACGTCGGCCACCGGCCGCTGCCATTCCATGGACTCGCCGAAGTCGCCGGTGAGTGACGCGACCGATCCATTTCATGTACTGAACGTAGTAGGGCCGGTCGAGGCCATAGAGCTTGCGCATCCCCTGCGCCTCCTCCATGGACGCCGAGCTGCCGCTGGCCGAGAGGCGCGCAATGTAGGCGTCGACGAAGTCGCCCGGCGGCAGCTGAATGATGAGTGAAAGACAGCACCGAGATGGCCCAGGTCGTGGCGAGGGCGAGAGAAACGGCGCACGATGAAGGAAATCATCGCGCCGTCCTCACCGCGATTGCTACACGCTCCTGTGCGCGCCGCGACCATGCCTCAGTCCTTGAAGAACCAAGTCTCCGGATGCGAGCCGCCCGGCGTGCGGCAATGCTGGGCGATGCAGACGCGCGAGGGAATGTTGCCGAGCTTGTTCGATGCAGATGCGCACGCCCATCAATCCGGGTGACTGGCCGACCGTGCCGATGCCGTATTGCTGGTCAGCCATGATCTTCCAGATGTCGTGCGCGATCTTGATCGCGCTCCGCCTCGCTGTGCCGGCCGCGGAGCGCGTACAGGTCGTAGATCTTGAGCAGGTTGGGATCCTCGGGCTTGCGGCCTTGCTTGCCGCCGGACGCATACCAGACGGCGTATTCCGGTCCCATGAACGCTTCCGTGGGATCGACCGGAATGGCGTGGCGCGGGAACAGGTAGAGAATCTCCGTGCCGCCGTTGGTCCACATCTGGATGTGGTGCTCGTTGTTGCGCGCACGCGTGAAGGCCAGGTTGCGCTCCATCTCCTTGCGCCTCGGCCCAGATGCCGATCTTGCGCCACTGCTGGGCGACCATCTCGGCTTGCGCCGGCCATGGCATGAACGCTTTCACGGCCTGGATCTGGATGCGCAGCGCGCTCGCCGTTGTCGGTGCGCACCCGGAAGCCCTCGCCGTCCTTCTTGGTGAGGCCGAGGGTGTCGAGCATCTGGTTGGCCTTGGCCGGATCGTATACTCGACCACAGCTTGCGCCACTCCGCACCCGGGAAGCAGGGCAGATCCTCACCCGGAACCGCAGAGCCCGGCGTGCCGACGCCGAGCCAGAACGTCTCGTTGAGCTGGTTGCGGTCGATGCCGAGCGACAGCGCGCGCCGGAAATCGGCGTTGGTGAGCCACTTGGCGATCTCCGGATCGGCCTTGAAGCTCTGGTTGATCTGCAGGGTGCGTGTCCGAACCGTTCTGGGCGGTGTCGAGCCGGACGGTGTAGTTGCCCTTCTTCTGGTTCTCGATGATCACCGGCAGCTTGCCGAGATCGATGTGCCGCTCCTGCAGGTCATATTCGCCTGCAATGGCGCGTAGGTTGAGGATCTCGGTGTCCTCCGCCAGCGTCATGACGATGCGATCGATGTAGGGCAGCTGCTGGCCGGCCGTGTCGATCGCGTAGTAGTAGGGATTGCGCTCCATCACCCAGGTCGGCGTGTTGACGGGGCGCGTAGTCTTCCAGGGTCCGAGCGTGGGCAGCTCTGGATTGAGCGACCAGTCCTTCTTGAAGTGCAGAAGCTTCACCCAGTTGTCGTAGCCTCTCCTTCTTGGCGCGATCGTTCACCTCGGCCTCCGAGGAATACTTCGGCAGGAACTGCTTCAGGTAGTGCTTGGGCGCAGTAGGCGCCGAAGGTGAAGCCCTGCGCCTGGCGCACGGACTGACCGCCGCCGATCAGCGTGTCGCCCGCCAGCATGTCGTAGAACAGGAAGTAGGGGTCGTCGAACACGAACTGCACGGTGGTCTCGTCGACCTTGACGACCTTGGCCGGGCTTGTCATTGACCCGCATGTCGGCGATCGGCGTCGGCACGATCATCCTTGTTGGAGTACAGGTCCTCGAACCAGAACACGAAGTCATCGGCCGTGAACGGGCGCGCCATCGGACCATTTCATGCCCTTGCGCAGCTTGATGGTGTAGACCTTGCCGTCGGCGCTCATGTCGACGGCCTTGGCGACGCTCGGCACGATCTTGGTGCCGGTGTAGTCCCAGAACAGCAGCTTGTCGGACGCATTGATGCGGTTGCCGTTCTCGACGTCGCCGGGCCCCGTGAAGCCGCGCCGCCACGTGCCGCCGTACTTGCCGATCTCCTTGACCGGCTTGATGACCAGCGGCTCCTGCGGAATACGATCCTGCACCGGCGGCAGCTTGCCCTGCTTGACGAGCTCGGCGAGTTGCGGCGCCTCCTTGAATTGCTTGGGAACGGCGGCGGGATCGCTGATCAGCTCAGCGCCCTCGAGCTTGCCGACCAGTCCCGACTGACCGAGCGAGCTGCCCGATTGGGCCAGAGCAGCGGTCGCTCCGGCGCCAAGGAGCAAAGACACGCCAAGGGCGCGCACGCACATCCAATGCTTTGACATTGTTTCCATCCCTGATTTTGCGGCCGGGACGTCTTGCGCGCCCAGTCCGCTTGAGCTGGTTTTCCAGTCTCCGCTTGCCCTCCACCTCTATCCCCTCGGGGACTTAGGCAAGCGCTCGTGCGGAGGTTCGTCCGGACAGGGAGGAAGAATGCCGCCGTCGTGGCCAGGGAGCAGCGGAATCGGGAGGGCTTTGCCGAGACCGCGGTGAGCATGCGCTGACACTCCGGCGTGTCGCGATGCTCATTCGCCGCGGCGCATGAGTTAGCGCCCGTTCGGAGAGGCACCCGCCAAAGACGGGCCGTGCCATCCTGCGATGTGGTGGCTACCAGGCGGCCGTCGGGGCTGAACGCCGCGCTCGTCACGGGCCCGGCATGTCCCTCAAGGACAGCGATTGCGCCAGCGCGCTCGGCGTCCCACAGCCGTGCAGTCCCATCATCGGACGCCGTTATGAGGCGTCTGCCATCCGGGCTGAAGGCGGCATGAACCACCGGAGCGCTGTGGCCGCGGAGAACGGCAGTCTGCGCGCCGCTGGCGGCATCCCAGACGTAAACGTTTGCATCCCGCCTGTCGGTGGTGACCACCCGGCTTGCGTCGGGACTGAACGCTGCCGATGCCACGCTGGTGTCACCGCCACGCAGGATGGAGAGCTGCTGTCCGGTTCTGGTGTCCCAGATCCGCGTGGTCCTGTCGTCCGATGCGGTGAGGATGCGAGTGCCATCCGCGTTGGCGACGGCGGTCGTGACTGGTCCCTGGTGTCCATGCAATGCCGCGATCTCCCGGCCGCGCTCAAACAACCGCACGGTATTGTCGTCCCGCGCCACGACTTCACGGTCATTCGGACCAAGAACCAGGCTCCGCCCTACTGACCGCCGCGGCGCCAGGGATGCAGCGGTTATCTCTCCGGCCGCGCCCCACGTCAGAATGCTTCTATCGGCATATGTCGCCACAACCTGGTTGTCCGGCCCGAAGCCCACCCATGCCAGCCGCTGGTTGGCGCCCTTAAACTCGTGGATGACGAAGCCGCTGTGGACGTCCCATACCCGCAATGTGTGGCGGGCTGCGGTGACGATGCGCCGCCCGTCCGGGCTGAAGGCGCAACTTTCAGCGGGACCGGCATGGTCTGCCAGGACAGCCAGCATCTGGACGTTTACAGGCGGTCGATACTTGACGCTCTGCGGCTTGACGTTCCGCTGTGCTCTCACGCTCTTAGGGCGCGTTCGGCCAGAAGCTTCTCCAAGCTTTGGCGCGCAATTGCCACTTCGGGGTGGTCGGGGCCGAGCCTGGAGCGCTCCATCAGGTAGAGCGCACCGGCAATGACGACGACCGCAAGCGCTACGGCCCCCATCAGGTGGCTCCATGATGGGGTCAACAGGTGTAGCGCAAGTTCCGCAAGGCGATCGCCGAAACGCCTGTTGCGCTCTTGCGCGACGGCGCGAGCCAATGCCCTGTCGAACTCCTTGGCGAGCGCGCGGCGATCGCCGAAGTCCTGGGCGGCCTCGGCAAGCAGGTTCCTCCCCTGAGGCCTTCTCGACCTGCTCGCTGAGGCGATCAGCGAGATGAAGGCGGGCGTTGGGGTGCAGCCGCTCGGTCATATCGGTCCAACCTCGCGCCGGTGTTTCTCCACGCGACGGCGGATTTTTTCAGGACCCGCTCGAGTTCCCGCTCGAGGTCTGCTGCGGTTGCCTTGGTGGTGGCGCCTGCAGCGTGCCTGCCATTGTTCAGGATCGGCTCGATCACCGCCAACAGCTCTTGTCCCTTGTTGCCCTTCGCGACCGCCACCAGGACAGCCTGCGCGGTCGGATCGTCGGCAAAGGCCCCCACGAATTCGTCGAGAAAGACGATCCACTCCTGGGGTGGATCCGTGGGGACATCGTCGGCCTGTGTTGATGCGTGCCGCCGGTCTTTCTGGCGCCACTGCCAGGCGATGCTGCGGATGACGCCGCCCAGCAGCAAGATGGCCGGTACGCCCCTTGGCCAATTCCGTTCCCCGCTGAGCACCCGGCAGATGGCCTCCTGCAGAAGGTCGGCGCCGTCGTAGGGGGTTCTCGCGGCGTAAAGCCTTGCAATCTTTGCCAGACTTGTTTTCTCGCCATCGCCAAGAGCCTTGATGGCCTCAAGAATTTCCGACCGCGACAACATCGCGGCTGGCCCCGGGTCCGGTCCTGCGTCGAACAGCGGCACCTTAGTATGCTCGCGGGCTCTGGCCGGGCGGACAGCTCATAAAAATTTCTCCTTGCTACCGCCCGTGTCCGGCTTCGGCGAGTTCCTGAGCTTCAGCCATCAGAGGCAAGGCTCGTTGCGGCAATCTCAACATCCAAATCTGGGTGACGCGACGCGTCAGCAAGCATTCAAGACCAAAGCTGATGTCAAATCGAAGACATCGGCTTTTCGAACGCACTCGGCTCGATGACCCTCAATCGGCATCGGGTCGGATGCGAGCTGCCATTGTGAGCAAGGGGATTATCGCCGTGTCGCGCTCAGTTTCTCTGTCCCTCATTCTTGGACTTGGAGCACTTCTCTGCTCCGCGCCCGGCGCCTTTTTGCGCAGCCCACGCAGAGCCAGGAGCGGTGCAGCAAAGCGCCGATTCCGACCTGGCCCTGATGCATACGTTGACGGATGAGCCAGGCAGATCCGTCGCACGCGGTGGGTTCCGGCGGCGAGGCCGTGACGGACTACAGCGCGCCAAAAGATCGCTCAAGACGACGACCCGACGATTGGGGCTGGGGCACCATCGGAGATGAACCTGTGGATGTTGCGAACATTACCTTCTTGATTTTTACGCTCTTCAGCTCGTTGCGCATTGTCTCCTACGTCCCCCAAATCCATCGGGTCGCGCAGGACGGCAACGGCGCAAGCGCCATCTCGTATTCGACCTGGAGCCTGTGGGCCTGCGCCAATATCGCAACGGCCCTCTACGCAGCCGTCAACCTGCGGGAGGCCTATCTGTCGGCCGTGAGCGGCATCTACGCCTTCTGCTGTGTCGTGGTCATTGTGCTCACCATGCTGAAGCGGCGGCGGCTGCGCATCGGATCGACACCGGAGACAACGATTGAGCCGGAAGCAGACCCGGACCGGACCGCTGCGCTCAGAGGCGTTGAAAGGCGTGGTCGATGATGCCGCGGCTGCTTTGATGGAAGGCAGACGCCCCGCCCACATGTTCGAACAAGATGCTGCGGCACTGGCCCGCCGGATCGTCTGGCGTGATTTGGTGAAGGCTGTGAGGCCCCGCCGCTCAGAGGGAACACTTCTCGACAAAGGTCGCCGGCCTGACGCCGGCCTCGCGTGGTGAGGGGACCATGAGGATGCCGGCGCAGCGAAGCGAACGCGGGAGCGGGGTCGGGCCTGGCACGCTGCTGCGCAAGACGAGGACCCACCGAGCATGACCCGGAAACACAGGGTGATGGATGCCAGGCGCTCCGGTCGGCGCACGGTCGTGCTCTAGGAAGGCGCGCGGAGCGACTAGGGCATCGACCGCAGCGCGAGCCGACTCGAAGGCGCCCTGCATCCAGCTGTGACTGCGCGAGCAATGCTCGCCGGCGAAATGGATCCCTGCCCTCGGGGGCGACGACGTGGCGATGCAGCGTGGCAAACTGACCCGGCATGTAGAAGGCAAAGGCGCCGCCCGACCAGCGATGCTGATCCCAGAACCAACTGCGCACCTCGTTGCGGCGGATGACGCCCGGATGGTCCAGTTCGGGGTGAACCCTGGCGGCAAGTCGGATGGCCAGCTCCTCGCGCTGGGAGGTCGGCATGTTGCCGAGCCGGCGCGCATCCAGCCCCCAGGTGTAGGAGGCGACCAGCACGCCGGGTCCCTTCGACACCGCTGCGGATGTCGGGGTTGTGGTGGTGTCGCTCTCCCGCGTGGCGTTGTCCGACGGATAGAAAAGCGGCCCGATCAGCATGTCGGTGGCGCTGCTGCCGCCGCAGATGCGGTCGACCGTCTCCCAGACACGCGTCGTGGTCGGCACCAGCACTTTGGTTGCGGATTCGTAGAAGACATCGGCAATGGCCCGCCGCTTCGCGGCCGAGAACTGCGGATCGACGTCGAGCCTCGCCAGCACAGGGAGAGGATCGTGCACAGCATGAAATCGCCGCCTTGGCGTTTCAGCTCTGCACCACCGTTCGCCTTGTAGAGCGGCCTCGACGCCACGCTCGGTCTGGCGTAGCGCCACCACCTCGCAACCCATTTTCGGCGGCGAGCGCAATGCGCCCAACAGTGCACCTCCGGCAGGCGGCCTGTGCCACCGACGATCTCGCAGAAGCTGAGCGACCAGACCTTCTGCAGCTCCTCGCGCAGGTGCTCCGTCAGGGCCGAGTGCTGCAACGTGCCGACCGCGAACAGGCTGAACAGATACTCGATGGCATCCTCAGACAGCCCGGCCATATCCATGGCGCCGCGCATTGACATGCGGTCGAGCCGGTTGAGCGCCGCCGTGCCGAAGCTGTCCGATCCGTCCAGCTCGGCCTTCTCGGCCTCGGTCAGCCGGTCCAGCTGGCCGACCACCGCCTGATCCCAGAACTCTCCCGGCTTCTTGCCGGCTTCCTGTCCCTGGAGGCCGAATGCCTCGCTGATCTTGCGCCAATCTGCCCGCCGCTCGCGCCGTCCGCGCACGTGGTAGTAGGCCGCATCGTTCTCCATGATGAAGGGCCGCAGCTGCAAACCGAACTGGCGGGCATAGTACCGCGTCCAGTTGTGCGTCTCGGGGATGCGCATCGCGCCGAACTCGCCGTACTGCCCATCGCTGAACCGTACCGTGCGCACGCGCCCGCCGATGTGGTGCCGCTCGGCTTCCAGGATGGTGGTGGTCCAGCCGCGCTGTTCCAGCTCGTAGGCCGCACACAGGCCGGCGATGCCGGCACCGAGAATGACGACGTGGGGCGGCTTTCCGGCCGGCTTGCGTCCGGCGTTGGGCGGGTCCGGGTGCGAATGGAGGATTGGTTCGCGGCGCGGCGCTGCGGATCGCCTCTGGCTTTCTTGCCTACCATGCTCCGCCCACCCGCCGAGGCAAATGCGCCTGATTGGACCGACTGATTGCTAGATGCCAGCTTCCTGCACGATGAAGGCCGTGTTCATGCGAAGAATGTCCAAGGCGTAGTCATAGTCGATATCATTGAGGGTATCGCAGGCCGCATGCGCGCTTCCAGCGCCCGTGTCGCTGCTCTCGACGGTCAGCACGGCCGGCACGTCGGCATCGATGAACGGTACGTGATCGCTGCCGTCGTATTGGTAGGAGACGTGAACCTTCAAGCCCGTGCAGGAGTGCGCCGCCGACGCCAAGGCGCGGATGGCGTTGCGCGAGACGGTTGGGCCGCCTTCGAGCAGGACGGTGGGCGTGTCCGTGCGCACCACTCCGATCATGTCCATATTCACGACCGAGCCGATGCGCGCCCGCCCTGCGCCGTCCAGCTGCTGCACATACTGCCGGCTGCCGCACGGTCCCTGTTCCTGCCCGCCGAACAGAATGAAGCGCAGGTCGCGGCGAGTTTCCACATCCTTGAGCACGCGTGCCATCTCCGAGAACGCCGGCGCTGCCGCTGCTGTTGTCGTTGACCCCTGGCGCCAGCGCGGTGACATCCTCACGCCCAGACGCGGAAAAGCGCGCAGTATCCAGAGTGGGCGGCGACCAGCGTCACCTTGTCCGCATCACCCGCTGTGCCGCGCTTGTCGGCCACCACGTTGAGTGTCTTACCTTCCGCCAAAACCACCTCATCAAGACGTGCTTCGTAGCCCATCATCTGCAACCGATCGCGTGCGCGACGGGCGGCGTCGTGGAAATGGCTGGAAAGGGAGTGCCGGGCCGGATAGGAGGCGAGCTCTATCAGCGTGTCGACATAGCGGCTACGGCTCAACCTGTCGATGATCTGCCTGGTCCCGGAGGAGAGCGCAGGTACGACGTCCGGGCGCGGCGCGACGTCAAAAACGACCTGGTTGCGCACGACCGGCCGCAGGGAGAACCGGGCCCGGTGCTGCGCAATGCGGCTCAACTGACTCGGGTCGAGGGCCACAAGCATGTGCCGCCCCGGTCGAGCAGCACCGGAATCTGGGGTGGGCGCGCCTGAACAGCGAGCCCTCCTGCACCACCAGGTGGAGATGGCCCTCGTCGACAGGCGCCCCTGGCTGCGTGGCACCGGCCAGCGTGCGGAAGGAAAGGCGGCGGCGGTGGCCCGCGCCGGGCCGCCTCGGCAACCATGTCGTTCGGGTCCGTAGCAGAAAACGTCAGCACCAAATAGCAACCAGGACAACCGGCTATGCTCGACGAGTTCGACGGCTGCATGCGGATTGCCTGCTGCGCGGCACAATGCGAGCTGCATGGGATCCTCCCAACATTCAAACGGCGGCAGTATCCCCGATCATGCGCCTTGGGCGACACCACCCAGGCATTGCAATAAGCAAAACCTCGCGGCCAGAGATGGAAACCGTTCTGTCGACCCAGCGTAAGGAGTTCAGCTGGCTGATGCGTATGAGGTATGTCACACTGCCTTCTGGCACAGACCGATATTATCGATACTGAACCACAGCAACGACTAATTTTCATTGGCTCGCATGACGGCCGGGCACTCAATTTGGAGGACACCTGAATGGCGGAAGGCAGAGAGGCAGCCGGCCTTCGACTTCTCGCAGGTTGCCAAATGCCGGATCCATCCCGGCATCGGCGTCGCCAGGGTCGGCAACAGCCCGGACGAGTTTTTCATCGGTCCCGAGGCGCCATGCGACCCGAACGACGTGAAGCCACCGGCCGGCGGCTTCAAGGATGCGCACGGACGCATCAAGCGGCAGGCTGCCCGCTTCCGCATCTACGCTTATGACAGCGAGGGCAAGAACCTCGGGTGAGCTGCCGCTGGCGGCAGGAGCCTTGAGCGGGGCGCAGACCGCGCCGAAGGCACAGGGTGGTCTGGAAGGTGCACCTCGCCAACAAGAAGGGCGCCTGGTTCAAATTCGTCAGCCGCTTCAGGTTCGAGAACAGAGGCCAACCGAAAGCCACGCAATCCGTTCGTTCCGATCCCGGCGGAAGGAATGCCGGATGATCGCGATGCGCTCGTCGTCGATCCCGGTCCGCGCAGAGATCTCGGGTCAGGGCGAGCCGGTCAGAGAAGCGGCAAGGCGCCGCCGTCGCGCCACTTCGACACTGGCAGCTTCCTCGGTACTCAGGTGCCGCTCGGCGAAATCAAGACCGACGAGGCCGGCCGGCTGCTGGTGCTCGGCGGCTTCGGCAAGTCCGGCTCGACTCTGCCCGGCAATCCCATCGGCTCCAATCCGGCTCCGGAATTCCACGACTACTTCGCTCAACAACGACTACTGGTACGACGATATCTCGGACGGTCCCGTCACCGCCACCGTCACGCTGCCCGATGGCACGCAGATCAAGATCGACAGCGCGGCCGATGCCGGCTGGGTAATCGTCGCCCCGCCCAAGTATGCGCCGGGCGTCTACCCGATCGTCACGCTGTACGACGTCATCCGCGATACGGCCATCAGGGCCAACTGGCTGAAAGATGACGCGCAGGTCGAATACTATCGGGACATCTATCCAATCCTCCTCAAAGCCGGCTCGATGTCCTGCGGTCGGCGACACCGCCCGGCGCGGTCACGGCATTCGACAAGCTCGGCGACTACCGCATCTGGAAGGACGACGGACCCAAACTGCGCATCGACGACAACTTGCTGCGCTCGGCATCGCTGTCGACGCCCGGGCCGGACGCCCCAACCCGCAAGCACATCTTCGAGCGGCTGCGCGATCCGGAACCCGCCACGCCGGAGCAGGCGGTGAAGGAAGGCGACGGCCCGCTACATGCCCTACCTGTCGGGTGACGGCGGCGATGCAAGCGAGGGCGACAAACCGTGCACACCTAGGTTCTCGCTCCCTGCCGGCGCAGTACAAGAAATTCGAGAAATGGAAGGACGGGCAGTTCGTGCCGGGGTGCCGCAGGTGTTCCCACGCTGTCCAGAGATAACGGATCCGGACGAGCAGACCCGCGCGCTGCAGCGGGCGCGCTCGAGCCATGCCGCTCAGGCGGGGCTTTTTTCCTGGCATCGAGATGACCTACATCGCCACGCAGCAGGCAACCTTCTCGCAGGCCTTCCGCATCAACTCGCGCAAGCACAAGGCCGGCGATCATCAGCAAGTGGATGGCACTTCCATGGCAGGCCGGACTTCTACCTCTGCCAGGACAACTGGTGGCCGTCGCAACGCCCGGATGACGTCATCGCCGGAGGAGGTGTTCGACGGAGGTGGACGAGCGCCTGGGTCGCCGGCAAGGAGCCAGTGCCCGTAAGCCGAAGGGCTGGAAGGACGGGTGAAGTGGGACCGCGGCCTCGGCGTTGCCACGCTGTTCCGCCGGCCGTGGCAGAACCCGCCGCCCGATGCCCGCTGACGTCGACGACCCGACCGACACCGGCCCAGGCGCGGCTGCGACGACATGGTGCGCTACTGGAGCGAGCTCGGGTTCGTCGTGCCGCGCGCTGCACGCGCGAGCGGAAAAGCGATGCGTACCGACAGAGCGATCGTTCACGTGGAGACCGAGCGCCGCGCCCTATGCCGGCATGGACATCCGCGAACTGTTCCACGCGCTGCTCAACCGCGAGCAGCACATCGGCGCGCTGCCCAAGATCAGGAGTTCGTGGAGGGCGTGCTGAAGGCTGCCCGCGACGTGCAGCACACCGCCGAGAGCCTTCAACGTCATGGAGAACCATGCGCCCCTTCAAGTACGACGAGCAGCACATTCGAAGCGCGCATGCAGGACATCTACGATGATTGCGCGGACTTCGCGTTCACCATCGAGGCCGAGGGCAAGAAGCGAGCCCTACGACGCCGAAGAACGAGGCGCACAACCCGCTGTTCCGCACGCGCGAGCAGGTCGATCGAGCGCATCAAGCCAGCTCACACCCTTCAACTTCCTGGACGGCGCCTGGCTGCGCAACGTGCACCGGCTGGGGCCCATGGACGAGGTCAACTCGATCCTGTTCGCCATCTTCAACGAGGAGCTGGGCGACGGGCGTAGCCGGCGCAGAACCACGCCAACATCTTATCGCGACCTGTGCCACTCGTTCGAGCTTCTACCCGGCGCCGGTCGGCGAGCACCAGCGTTCGCGCGCGATCCGGTGTTCCTGGATTCGCGGCTTTCGAGAGCGCTACCTTCCAGCTCGGCATCGCCGAGTTCACGGAACGCTACTACCCGGAGATTCATGGGCATGACCCTGTGGCTCGAGTGGACTGTGCTCGAGCTGCACCGCATCGCGGCCATCGTGGAACGCGCGTCGGCCTGTCGTCGCACTTCTATCGACATGCACATCGCCATCGACAACGCCGCTCGAGACTGGGCACGCCGCCGGCATCCTGCGGGCGATCAAGCTCTACTTGCACCAAGTGCGCCAGGAGGGCGGCGAGCCGGCCGTGCAGTGCCAGTGGCGGCGCATCTGGGACGGTTATGTCGCCTTCGGTTACACGTTCGCGCTGCTGATCGGCGCAGGTCAAATGCGTCGTGGCTGCCAACAAGAGCGGCCGCCGATCCCGGACAAACGCCTGGCTTGGCTGGAAGGGCGCCTGATGCGAGCTGATCGTCGCCAAGAAGCCCTACGGCCAACACAACCACACCGGAAGATGCTGGGCGGGCGCGGCATCAACGAGTGGTTCGACGACCGGGCGGCGGCTTCCTGGAAGCCCTCAAAGCCGGAATACACACGGAACCGGGCCAGCCTGCGCGGCCCCTGCTGGTCGTGCCAGGCAGTAAGCCCGAGGAAAGCGCGTTCTTCAGGCTGCTCGTGAGTTCCGGGGTGGCGTCATGTACCACACGTGTTCTCCGGAGGCCGAGATCAGGCTGTGGCAGGACTGGGTGCGGGAGCTCGGCCAGCAAGAACGGCGCGAGCCGCCGTAACGCGCGCCGAGGCGGCGGCAACCGAGGGGTCGGCCGAGGCGCTGGTGGTCTCGCTCTGCCGACCTGGGACGGGACTCGGCCAGGCCGGCTCGTTTGCAGTCGGCCGCGCGTCTGACCGGCGCATCGCGCTGTGGATGCGGCTTGCCGAGGCGCGACGCAGGGTGTCGGTGCCACGGAGGCCCTAGCTGGAACGGCGGAAGCTGCGATCGTGCGAGGTGCGGACGCGAGGTCCGGCCACAGCTTCGACAGCGGGGCTCGTCGACACGCGGCTGAGGTCGTGGCTCGGCTGCGGCGATGGGTGCGCGCGGTCACCCACCTGGCGCTGCAGGCACCAGCGGAGGTCGTCGGCGGCAAGGCCCTCATCCTCGATACGGCCACCGGCAACGGTCACCAGCTCTGACCGACTGGATGCAGCTCATACGCGATGCCGCAAACCCGGCGGAGCCGGCGCCGCGCCTTGCTCGCCGCCATCGCCGCCGGCCCGGCAGCTTGGCGGAGGCCACGGCCGCCACGGCCGCGCGCACGGCGAACGCCGGCAAGGCGCTCGAGCTGGGGACTCGATGTCAAGGTGCCCGGCAACGACGGCCATTCCGTGCGCGAAACGCTGGAGGCATGGTACGAGCATGGCTGCCCCATGCCCGACATCCCAGCAGGGCGTGTAAGCCGCTGCGGCTCGATTCGACGCTGGACGAGGAGGAGCAGCACCCGAACCGGCATCGCGCTCGGTTTCGGCGCCACCATGCATTGACGCAACGTGAAGAGCTCCAGCCTTCGACGCTGCGATCGTCGGTGGTGGACCCGCAGGGCTCGCCACGGCCATCGGCTTGGCGCAGGCGGGGCTCGGCGCCATTCTCATCGAGGTCTCAGACTACACGGGCGTGCGGGTGGGCGAACACCTGGCCCCCAGCGGGCAAGGCCATGCTGGCAGCACTCGGCGCCGGCGACCTGGCTGCTGATGCCGGCGCATGCGGCATCGCCCGGCGTCCGCTCCGCGTGGGCGCTCCACGCCCGGCGGACAAGGACTACGTGTTCGATCCCCACGGCGAAGGTCTGAACCTGGCGCGACCGCACTTCCGACCGCACTCTGGCAGCGCAGCGGCGGTTGCGGAGCCGACGTGCGCGCGCAGACCAAGCTGGCCAACCTGTCGTACGCCGCTGGGCTATGGCGCCTGTCGCTTGCACCGCAGCCGGCGGGACGGCGAGTCTCCGCGCGCTTGTCGTCGACGCGACCGGCCGGGCGGCATCCGTGGCGAAGCGACTGGGGGCCCAGCCGGTCGTCTATGACGACCTGATCGGCGTGTTCGGTCAGGGACACGACACGATCGGCTATCAGCGAAGTGGGTGTTCATCGAGGCGCAGGCAGAGGGCTGGTGGTATTCGGCCGGTCGCCGACGGCGGCTCGGTCGCCACGTTTCTCACCGACCCCGATCTTGTCGATGTGTCAGGCGCAGGACGGGCTGCCGCCTGGCGCGCGCAGCTGGCGAGATCGGCGCTCACGCATCGCGGTACGCGGGCAGTGTGCCGGGGGAAGCGTTGCCGTGCGCTCGGCCCGCACGCAACAGCTCCGAGCATGCGACGGGGACAGGCTGAGCCGCCGTCGGCGACGCCGCCATGAGCTTTGATCCGCTGTCATCGGAGGATGCATGAAGGACTGGAAATGGGGCGCGCCGCCGCCGCCGGCATACGTGCGCTCGCTGCCGAGGCGAGACCAACGCCTTCGCCGATTATCAGCGCCAGGCCGACATGGCCTTCGCGCAATACCTGGAGGCATGGCACCGCTTCTATGCCGCCGAACGCCGGTGGCCCGATGCGCCCTTCTGGCGTCGGCGACGCGGACAGCGGCGGCCTAAAGTAGAGATTTAGTGCCGATCGATGCCAGCATCGGCAGCCAAGCCGACCAGCGAGCATACCACTGCGATCAGTCCGATGACGATCCAGGCGCGGACATCGTCGTCGGGACGCACCGGCCGATCGCCCGGCTCAGCTCCGGCTCGTTTCGTGGTCATGGGTCTCACCCGCATCTACTCTGCAGATCGAACGCGATGCGCGCCCGCATGGTTCCGGCGCCCCCGGGGACGATCACGATGTCAGAGGGCAGCCGGGGATGTGTTGCGCTGCAGAAGTCGCCACAGGTGCGTGGGTGGTGAAGGTGGCGCTGGGCGCTAGCGTCGACGCCCGATGCCCTGGCTCAAGCCCTGCGCCCGGGATTCAGCCATGATCTGGCTTCGACGCCTCGGATGGCGGTCTCCGGCGGCAGCCGGCACCCTGGCCACCCTTGGGTTACTTGGGACTGAGGTCTTTGATGATCTTCGCGGCGGAGCAGTTGGCCTGGTAGATGTAGGACCCGGCCATGGTGGCGTGGTTGGCCGAGGATGGCTTGGCCTTCTGCTCATGCGCAGCTCTCGGGATTGCCCTGAACTGGTCGATGTATTTGCGGGACAGGGTCGACAAGTGCCAGCCGACCGGCAAGGAGCATGAAGTTGTAATACACGCCCATGTCGATGACGCTGTACATGCGGTCGGCGGTGACGTCGGCCTGCGCCGTGCCTGGCTTCGACCCTGCCACGCCGCGATCGCCGCCACGAACGGCGACACGTACTCGCTGAGCGACCTGTTCTTCGGCGGATCGATCCAG
>ERZ1370068.941-contig-10860_pt1 | contig 37087 bp, 41 predicted proteins | sample MGYA00561227_ERZ1370068 | MGnify/ENA primary metagenome ERZ1370068 (study PRJEB38410, sample SAMEA6850437) | metagenome | study: Metagenomic assessment of the ecological functions of the soil: analysis of the soil microbiota associated with the...
ACGCTGCAATAACCAGGACGGCGCCCGGTAGCTCTGCGTATCACGCAACACCACGGCCGAAAACATTTCTGCGCCCGAGGCGTTTCTCGATCGTCAGCCGGTAATACTTTGCCTGTGACACCAGCGGCCAGGTGAAGGTTACCTGTTGACGTAACGCCGAACTCAGCGTTGTCCGCCGGCGCCAGCTTGATAGTCAATCGCGTTGAAGCTCATCGACCTGCGCGCCGCCCGTGCCGACGTAATAGCGCAGCGTGGGCATCGCAAAACCCGAAGCGCCGCCACTGTTGAGTATTCCCCGCCCTGCGTTCACAGCATCGAGATTCGATTGATTCAGACCGTCCGTGACCGCCTCGATGCGAAAGAGCAGCAGGTACATGCCGTTGCTGAGTTCTTCTCGATCTCGCTGGTTATCCGGACCGGGAATAACCGTGCGGCCCACCGGCGGCAGGAAGATGTTGAAGCGTTTTACCTGCGCGAAACGCCGCTGCGTTCCGCGTTCTTCTGCCGGCAAGAGAAGCTTCCGGCAGCAGATCTCGTTGGGTGGGCTGGAGTCTCACCGCGGCTTGACCAACTCCCAACGTCCAGTCAGGCGGCGCTGAACCGGTGTAGAAAATCTCGGCGGTAATGCGTGGCAAAGCTTCCCCGATTTAACGAACGGCACTCGTTTTGGATCCCCCGTCCCATAACAAGCGCACGTTCGTGATCGAGAAAGGCACGTGCCGCGCCATTACCGCCCAGCCGCAGGGTAACCGGAACATATTCGTCCGGTCCGCCTGCCGTTAGGCAAGACAAAACGACGCACATAAAGAAACGTCGCGGTTGAACCTCGCGCCGCATCGAGATACGCGCGCCGCGAGACCGACGGCGTGACCGACATGATGTCCGTGTAAGCGTTGGTGCCACTCAGCGTTGCCTGGTTGTAACGCACCGGAAGCCGCCCGAAGATCACCGCCGGATCGCATTTCATCCCCAGGTCCGGCGTGGCCGGAATCAGGGCGCCGCACCAGGTCGATTCAACTGGCCGGCGCGCCCCGAGATTTCCGAAAGTCAGCAGCACACTGGTTGCGCCCTGTGAATAAACGGTGGTTTCGCTGGGTGAGACTGTGATCTGTGCTGTGGCGGGCGCCCAGAGGATGCACAGTATCGCTAAGACAAGAATGGTTCTCGTCGGTGTAAACATAAATAAAGCTCCACTGTCTCTCAGTTCGCCGCTGATAGGAGTCGGACCGGAGCGTAGCGACCGGACGCACGCCTCTGGCGTCATTCAGAAACGATCAGCGTCAAAGCACACGCCAGAACGTGGACGACTCGGTCGCTATCGCTCCCGGTACTGACTCCAGTGACCGTCAAAGCTCATCGACTGGATCAGCACGCCGGAGGCGTGCGTACCGCTAAAAAACGTGACGTTGACTCCGCCATTGAAAATCTGTGCGCGCGTCAGACTCGCCGTGCCAAATACAATGTCGCGCGAGCGCGCGTAGCGATCGGCATAGCGGATGAACAGCTGGCATTGCACTTTCTTCAGACCACCGCGCTCCGGCGCCCATCCGGTAAGAGAACTGAGTGTCGAAATTCGGTATTGCGCGAGCCCGAAGTCTGCGCTCGATCGCCGGCAATCGTGTTGGTTAATCCCGGCCGTCCAGCTCATGTGCTTGTTCAAAGTCCAGCTCACCGTCGGACCGATTCGCCACGTACGACCCAGCTTTAGACCTTCCAAATCGTTCGCGCTGTCACGCGTCAGCTCGAGATTAAGATTCAGCCTGCTGGTCGGATTAAATCCGGCCCGCACACCCGTTGGTCTGATTCAGAAAGTCGAAACGCTCGCGGCCACGCGCCTGGTTGTTGGTGAAGGACCGGTTGTAGTTGTAACCAACAGTTGAGCTTCGCGAATTGCCAATCAGCGCTGAAGTTTTGACTGGTCGAGTACTGATTCGGTATCGCCCCCGGGTCGGTTGCAAATCCGCCGTTCGACGGGAATGGCCGCGCCGAACTGATGCATCACCGATCGGCTGTACGACAAACTGCGGCAGGTATTTGAAGTGCTCGAAGAGCCGCCCCACAGCGCCGCTGCCGGCAGCGCCACTGAGAACGTGCTTCGCCCCTGCTGAGCGACTGCAAAATCGACGCGATGCGTCGCAAGATTGTCATTGAACCGCGAGTGGCCCGCCTGCACGCTGATCTCGCCGATGCTGCCGGACAATTGAAAGTCGTACTGGCGCTTGTCAGCGCCGGCTGAGCGCGCCCAGGCTCTTGTAGAGCGGATCAACCTGCTCATGCCGCACGGCGCACGTTGAGATTGACCTGCTTGCTTTTTGTCAGTGAGTAGCCACGCAAAACGTCGTAGCTCGCGTCGAAGTAGCGCGCATTTCGGCGTCAGGAAAGGCACCGCCAGCGGTGTTCGTGCCTTGATAGAGAAGAGGGTCGGCGGGATTTCGATACTGGCTGCGGGTAAAGCCGCCATCGAACTTGAAACGACCGGACTTGTCGGTCGCGATCAGACGAACGGTCCCGCCCTTGCTGCGTTCGACGTCGTTAACGCTGCCCTGCGAGAAGTTGTTCAGCGCCTGGATGTAGGCATTTACTCCCGAGAATTCCAGTCGCAGACCGCCCGGGCGTTTGGGCAGGAATTCCACGCCCAGCGTCGCGGCCTGCAATTGATGCTTGCTTCTGCCGAGCCCAAAAAAGTTTCCATAGCCAACTATGTTGGTGCCATTCAGCGCCGCCACGCTGAAATCAAAACGCTTCGTGATTGGCACGGTTATGGTGATGCCGCGACTCGAGAAATTGTTGATGAGCTGACGCGATGAGCCAAAAGACGTGCTGCCAATGTTCACCTTTGCGCGGCCCAACTTGAACTGGACCAGATAACTCGAGAGATCGACTTGCGGCGCGTTGTTGCCCAGCGTGCCGAAACGCAATGCTTCAGCCTGAAAGGTCGAGCCCGCAAAATCAAAACTGCTTTGAGCGCCAAAACCACCCGCGCGTCATTTCATTGCGCATTGAGAATTGCAGAGTGCCGTCGGTAAAGGTCGCCCGTTGAGACGGACGGGTGTCCGCGGGAAAGTTGAATTGCGCCGGTTGTGTCTTTGATGGCCAGCGTCACGGAAGGAACGTAATCGAATTTTTCGAAGCCCCATTTATGCGGCTTCCCTAGTATCTTTCGAGCTATCTTTCGATTCGGGAGCCAGGGCTGAGCCATTAGTTACCGGCGGTGTGACTGACTCTGTCGCCGGGTCCGCATTCTTCCCGGCGTATTGCCGTTGCTGGGCGGCAAATCTGACCCATTTGTTTTTGCGGTCTCGACAGTATTAACGATCGACGGCTCGGCCGGGTGCGGATTGGATCGGAGTTGGAACCGGCTTTTCTTTGACCACCACTAAGCCGAAACCGGCTACATCTCTCGCCAGACGTTGTCGGCGCCGATCAGGTAAACGATCAATTGCGATTCACCCAAAGGCAGCGGAACCAGAGCGGCACTGTAAACCATCCGCGTTCCGTCGCTGACAAACAAACTGGTAACGTCGTTGCGATCGATGATGATTCCAATCCTTCCTTCATCAGGTTTCAGAGCCCGACTGAAATTGAGTTCAATTGGAGCGTCGGGAGTTGTGGGCGTCTGAGCGTTGAGAGCCACGGTAACTGTGGCGTCGCTCCGGGCTTGTGTAAGGCTGGTCAGGACCAAAGACATTCCCGCGATCAGCGCGCAACCTGCGGCGATCAGCACGCTGCGTCGATTGCGTCTCACTGTGTATGTTGAGGGGACTGTCATGACCTGAACCCATTGAGCTTAGGATCTCCTCAGGCCTGGGGCCGTGGCATCTTCGGAATTCCGAAAATGCCACGGTCGTGCGCCCGTTGCGATCAGTTGATTAGTTAGTTCCAGGGCATTCCGGTGGTGGGTGCACCACCTAAACTGACAAGCTCGCTTAAGCGCTGACTAGAAACAGGCCAATTATTTCAGGTGAGCGATCGCCGCTTCTTGTTTACAAAAACTGTGACCTAATAGAAAAAGGTCCTTTTGGTGTTGTCCGTAACGGATACCGGAATGCTGGCAGCCAGAGCAGTGACGTTCACCTCGAAAGAGACGACGTTTCCGGGGTCGCCCGAAACTTGCAGCGTGGCGGTCCCGTTTCCTTCGCCCTGGCCGGTACCGATGGAGCCATCTGCGCGCGTAAGCTTTGCGTTCGCGACCACCTTACTAATCCTCCCAAACACATGGACTGTGGTTGGGTCACTGTCCAGTTCACCGTGACAGTGTCTCGCTGGCGTTGCGATCCCTGAACGTAACCAATGCTGTTGATCGTCACGCTCGGAAAGCATTGCGCCATAGTCGTACTGCCCGGGAAGATTTGCTGACCTGGCGCGGGCGATGGCACTCCAGTCCCGGTGACCACGCGCGATGGCCCTCGAATTAAATGTCACATTCACATCGAGCTTCGCCTCGACCTCGATGGGATCCATTTCCAGAACACCGCGGGGAACTTTTACTTCGACTGAAATACTGCCAGTGGTTGATTCAGTGAAGGTTTTGGAGCCAGTGTCCAGTTTGCCGCCGCGTCGTGTTACGTTGAGCGACACGTTGAATGACGCCGAGAAAAGGCTCTGAGAGAGTCCAAGGCCTTGCATGGAGGGAACGCTTCCGAGTACAAAGGTTTTGTGCTTTGGGAGTGAAGATAAACTCAACCCTGAATAGATCATTGGCAGCCGACTTTCCGAGGTACTTGACGTCGTTAATAAAGAGACTTACGTCACAGGAGGGCCGTCGGGGTCGGGAATTGGCAAGCCGTCGAGTTGCCCACTGGGTTTATCGATTCCCGCAAACTCAGTCCGGCCGAAACCCAAACGGAGTCGCGAACGAAAACGTGAGTCAGCGCGCGATGGTCAGCAAGCTGGCATGGTTAAGCATTTTTGGTTTTCCTACAAATCCAGGTCAGAACGCCCCGGTACTGGTTACAAAGATCAGCGGTGCCAGGGGCACCATAGAGCGGATTGTGCGGCCTGGAGTTGTTCTGATTCGTCATGGCCGACCTGTTTAGGATTGAGTGTCGATGAGAACAGCGTCGTGGCACTTTCTCAAACTTGAAAATGCCACGAGCCCAATCAGAAACTTCCAGCAGAACCGGGAGGGCGTTCGCGTGCTTTCCGCTGATGCGCAGACTGAAACTAGATAGCGGAATTAGAGCACGTCGCCCCGCCGTAGCAGGCACATATTCTCGTGTTCTGGTGATTCTTTGTCTTCCGCTCCTCCCATGCGCCAGACGATTCCAACTCCTGAATATTTGAGAGCATGCACTGCAAACCATTCTTGCCGAACGGGGCCGCGGCATGATGTGCCTCGCACAATCACCGTTTCACCGTCAGGCGAAAAGGTTCGGCTGGCTACCTTCGACGCAGACCGTCGAGCGGCGTGCTGATATCACTACCGTAGCTGGTTAGACCATTAGAAGCGTCTTCCAGCAGCTTCTTAAAACTGTTCTGCTGAAAGTATGACTTCGTCGCGGGCCTCTGTAATGCGCGCGAGTATGTTTGTATCCAGATCGTCAAACTCTCGTTGGCGGCCTTAAGCTTTCTGACAATTTCACGAACGGCGTTTTGCACTTCCGACAAACGGCGCTTGAGGTCGTCCGAACGGTTCTGAACCTCGTCCAAATCGCTGCTTACCAACCTCGCCCGTTTTCCCAGCGCCTCTGTCTGTTTGTCGTAAGCAACCAGGTCGTCCGCGAACCTGGCAATGATCCGCTGTTCGTTTCCCCAGGTCTGCCCCCGTGACGATTGGGGACAATCGGGTCACCTGCCGACGGTGCGCAGGTACGGAACCAGTGGTCATTGCGAAGACCGCAATGAGCGCGGACAATTTCAAGTAACTGAATCGTGATTTAATCATGGTGTTTCTCCTTATCGCCTTTCGGTTGAACCAATTTCGGTTGCGCCCTGTCAGCCGCGTAGGTCGTCCCGGCTGAACTACTGTGTTTGCTGCCAGCTGGCGTCAGTGGCAGACGACATTGAACTACTCTTGTCGCACCACCACCTCCACATGGAGCCCCGGTGCAGAGACCGCCGCTCCCTGGCTTGCACGCGCAACTTATGGCGTCACAGGTCCCTGGGCTGTCGGCAATGTTGCCGCCATTTCTCTCAATGAGTTTCAGTCGCACCTGGCCAAGACGACAGGCGAGACCCAGGCCAAACATGCGGAGTCGGAGGACGATACGCGGCCATGACAAGGGTCGCGGAACTTTCCGCATAAGAGTAGTTCGCGCAACTCTCTTTACGGAGGCCGTCAAGCGGAAGACTAATCTCGTCCCTGCTGGCTGGAAAGATCTCGAGGCCGCATATTCCAAATCTCCTTTGAAGCTGCTCTCCCTGGAAGAATGCGCGCCGGTTAGCATCAGTAACACGCGCTAACAACGTCGAGTCGAGATCATCAAACTCATTTGCGGCCTTAAGCTTTCTGATAACTTCGCGAACGGCGTTCTGCACTTCGGACAGACGGCTCTTTAGATCGTCTGACTTTCGCTGTAACGGGTCGATGTCCGCGTGTTCGCAGCACCTGCCTTCGGCTGACTTTGTGTGGCATTCGATTTGGTAGCGAACAAATCGTCGAGGTATTTACCACCAGAGCCGCTCTTCACTTGAGGTGTCGGCTCGCGTGGCGCCTGCTGCCTGATCGCCGATGGCGGGGTGGCGGTTGCCGTTGTCGATCGGAGCGATGCGACAACCGCTACCGCTAATAGCCCGGCTATTAGCACGCCAATTTCAATCTCGTGGCCTTCATCATCTTCTCTCCTTAGGTAAGTTGTCGCGTGCATGGCTCCGCTGTGCTCGTCGGCGGTCCTCTTCTTCGAGTGGGCACTCTAGCGACAAAAAGAGACCGCTGTGGCATTTCCAGAACTCGAAAAAATGACACGGTCAGAGGTTTACGAGCCTCTCGCGGATGATGGGCTGGTTAGCAAGTTTAGGCTGTCGCAGAGTTGACTCTGCGCTGTATCGTGACCCCGCGCAGGCGCGGATTCTGGTCGAGAAGCGACGAGCCGGAAGGTCCGCGCGACGTTCTGACCGACCACCGCCGGATCCCGTCTACAATCCGCCCGCTCATGTTCGACATCGGCTCCAGCCTCCGCGAGGCTCGTCGTCCGTCAGGACCTCGACTTCCCGAGCTGGAGGAGCGGACGAAGATCCGTCCGAAGTACCTCCGCGCGCTCGAGGACGAGCGGTTCGACATCCTGCCGGCACCGACGTACGTGCGCGGCTTCCTGCGCTCGTACGCGGAGGCGCTCGGCCTCGACGGCCAGCCGTTCGTCGACGAGTACAACTCCCGCTTCACCGTCGGCGAGGACGACGCGCCGTTGCGCGCGCGGCGCGCGCCGCCGCCACGCACGCGAGCGCGGCCCGCGCGAGTCGCGGCTGGCGGTCGTCGCGCTGTTCGCGATCGCGGTCGTCACGGCTCTCGTCATCGCCGCATGGAAGTTCGGCGGCCCGGAGGAGAGAAGGTTCCCGGGCTCGCGACCGGGCCGGGCTCGCAGGCCGCGCACGTCGAAGGCGAAGGGCACGGCTCGTCTCGTCGTTCGGGCGAACGCAGGGAAGCTCGTGGATGGAGGTTCGAGCAGCGTCGTCCGCCGGGAAGCTCCTCTACAGCGGGACGCTCGAGCAGGGTCAGCGCAAGTCGTTCGACGGGCGCAGCCTGCAGCTCGCGCTCGCGAAGCCGCAGAACGTCGTCGTCAGGCTGAACGGCAACCGCGTCGACCTTCCACAGGGGACGACCTTCCTGGTGACGTCGCAGAGGATCATCCGGGCGACCTCTTGAGCCGCCCGCGCGCGGCGATCGTCGTCACCGGCTCCGAGCTCGTCAGGGGCGAGCGGAGTGACCGCAACGGACCGTTCCTCGCCGCCGAGGCCGTGCGCCTCGGGCTCGAGCCCGCGTCGATCTCGATCGTCGGCGATCGCGCCGACGACCTCGAGCATGCGTTCCGGGAGGCGTTCGAGCGCGGATCTCTGCCTCGTCTCGGGCGGCCTCGGCCCGACGCACGACGACCGGACGGTCGAGCTCGTCGCGCGCGTCGCGGGAAGGCCGCTGCGTGCTCGACGAGGAGCTCGAGGAGCAGATCGGCTCGGTCTCGCGGACGATCGCGGACCGGCTCGGACGGCCGTACGCTGGACTTCGCGCCGGGAGTGCGCAAGCAGGCGACGCCGCCCGGAAGGCTCGCTGTCGCTCGGGCTCGCTGGAACCGCGCCCGGCCTCGTGCTCGATCTCGGCGCCATGCGTCGTCGTCGTCCTGCCGGGCCACCGCGCGAGCTTCAGCGGCTCTGGCCGCGGGCGCTCGAGACCGACGCCGTTCGCCGCGTGCTCGCGCAGGCGCCCGCGCGCGAGCACCGCGTGCTCCGCTTCTTCGGAACGCCCGAGTCGGCCGTCGCAGAGGCGCTCGCGGCGGCGGGCGGAGACGAGCGACGGCGTCGAGGTGACGATCTGCGCCCGCGAGTTCGAGATCCACGTCGACCTGCTTCGTCGATCCCGGGCGCAGAGCGCGCGGCGCTCGGGTCGCGGAGTCGCTGCGCACGACGCTCGCGCCCGTACCTCTTCGGGAGGACGAGAGCGTCGGTCGCGGAGATCGTCCTCGGCCTCTGCCGCGAGCGCGGGCTGACGCTCGCGACCGCGGAGTCGTGCACCGGTGGAATGGTCGCCGCGCGCCTCACCGCCGTTCCCGGCGCGAGCGACGTCTTCCTCGGCTCGATCGTCGCGTACGCGAACGCGGTCAAGAAGCGCGAGCCTCGGCGTGCCCAGCGTCGATCCTGAGCCGAGCACGGCGCAGTGCTCGGCGCGAGGCGGCGGCGGCGATGGCGCACGGCGTCCGGGAGCGGCTCGGTGCCGACGTCGGGGTAGCGGTCACCGGAGTCGCCGGGCCGGGCGGGGCTCGGCGGACAAGCCCGTCGGGCTCGTCGTTCGTCCATGCCGTCGGCCCGGACGGCGAGAAGACGGTGCGCACCGAGCTACCCGGCGACCGCGAGATGATCCGCGGCCGTGCGACCGCCGCCGTCGCTTCACCTCGTGCGTCGATTGTTGGAGACTCGACACACATCGCGCGTGACGGCAGCCGGCTACCGTCGAGGGCGATGACCGGATCAGGCTCTTCCTCGCGCTCGAGCTCCCGGACGACGTCGTCGACGAGCTCGTCGCGCTGGGGCAAGCGAGCACCTCGACGCGCGGCACGGCCCGTCGGGAGCTTGCACGTCACCCTCGCGTTCCTCGGCTCGCAGCCGCGCGGCGCGCTCGAGCCGAGTCGTCGCGCGTGCTGCGCCAGGAGGCGGCTGCGACCGAGCCGTTCGGCTCCTGGAGCCCGTGCGCTACCGCGAGACGCGCTCGGTCGGCATGCTCGTCCTCGACGATCCGAGCGGCGGCGCGACGTCCCTCGCCGAGCGCGTGCAGCTCGGTCTCGAGCGCCTCGGCGTCTACGAGCGTGAGCGTCGGCCTGGCTGCCGCACGTCACCGTCGTGCGCTTCCGCGAGCGGCCGCGGCTCCGAGCCGCCGCTGCCCGGAGCTCGGCGCCGTTCGCTCCGTCCGGAGCCGCTGCTTTACCTTTCACGTCTGCACCCGTCAGGGGCGCGGTACGTAGTCCTGGAATCGTGTTTGCTAGGAGTCGAGCGTCGGGAGGATGAGAGTGAAACGCGAGGAAGCGCTGGACGTCGCACTCGGCCAGATCGAGCGAGCAGTTCGGCAAGGGCTCGGTCATGCGCATGAGCGACCGGCCGCAGGTCGTCCGTCGGCGCGATCTCCACCGGCTCGCTCGCGCTCGACCTGGCGCTCGGCATCGGCGGGCTGCCGCGCGGCCGGATCGTCGAGATCTTCGGCCCGGAGTCCTCGGGCAAGACGACGCTCGTCTACCACGTGATGGCCGAGGCGCAGCGGCGCGGCGGCATCTGCGCCTTCATCGACGCCGAGCACGCGATGGATCCGCAGTACGCCACGCCGGATCGGCGTCGACATCGACCAGCTGCTCGTCTCCCAGCCCGACACGGGCGAGCAGGCGCTCGAGATCACGGAGCTCCTGATCCGCTCCGGGCGCGCTCGACGTCGTGGCGATCGACTCGGTCGCGGCGCTCGTGCCGAAGGCCGAGATCGAGGGCGAGATGGGCGACATCCACGTCGGCCTGCAGGCCCGGCTGATGAGCCAGGCGCTGCGCAAGCTCGCCGGCACGCTCAACCGCACGGACACGATCTGCATCTTCACCAACCAGCTGCGCGAGAAGATCGGCGTCATGTTCGGCAACCCGGAGACGACGCCGGGCGGGCGTGCGCTGAAGTTCTACGCGTCGGTGCGCCTCGACATCCGCCGGATCGAGACGCTCAAGGACGGCGCCGAGGCGTTCGGCAACCGCGTGCGCGTCAAGGTCGGCGAAGAACAAGGTCGCGCCGCCGTTCAAGCAGGCCGAGTTCGACATCATCTACGGCAGCGGCATCCCCTGGGAGGGGACGGTCCTCGACGTCGCGGCCTCGAGAGGAAGGTCGTCCAGAAGGCGGGCTCGTACTTCAGCTTCGGCGACGAGCGGCTCGGCCAGGGCCGCCAGAACGCGACGAGCTTCCTCTCGGAGAATCCCGACCTCGTCCAGCAGATCCTCGCCCGCATCCAGGCCGAGGCGCGGGAGGACCAGGTCATCTCTGCGCGACTGCTCCCGTCGCAGGCGCCCGCCGAGGCCGTGTCGGCCGACGCCGTGGTCGACGTCGAGGTCGAGGTGGAGGTCGAAGAGGCGGTTCCCGTCGAGAGCTGAGTCGCTGCGCGAGCGTTCCCGACGACGCCGTGGAGACGGCGCTCCGCTCGCTGCGCCACCGAGACCGGAGTGCCGCCCAGATCGAGGCGTACCTCGAGGAGCGTGGCTTCGGCGAAGCGAGCGTCGCGAGGCGCTCGAGACGCTGCTGCGGACAGGGCTCGTCGACGACCTACGCTTCGCTGGCCGCGCGCGCCACTGCGCTCGCCGGCCGCGGGGCGGGGATGCGCTCATCCGCCACGACCTGATGAAGGCGCACCTCGAGACGGGCGTGGTGGACGCTGCGCTCGAGGCGCTCGAGAGCGAGCGCGACCGGGCAGAGCGGATCGTCGCGCGTCGCGGCGCGGATGCGAAGACGGCCCGCTACCTCGCCGGGAAAGGGTTCTCCGAGGAGGTCGTGCGGAGGTGTCATTGCGCAGTCCCCGGCGCGAGGCGTTAGGATTGATGAAGCTTTCACTCAGATGTTTTTCCTGCACGCACGCGTTTTCTGAACCCATGATTCGCTTGTCCCTCGATGAGCAAGCCAAGTCGGTCGCTCTGCGTCCTCGAAGAGCGCGCCGACCCGGAGGATGCGCCACCACCTGACGTAGTCGTCCGGGCACAGTCCGGCCGCGACCGTGCAGGTCGATCGCCGGGTGAGAGCACCCGCGGACGTCCCCGCGGCCAACGGAATCCTCCACTGGAGGCCTCATGCTCTCGGCCGGCGCAGCGCTCATCGGAATCCTCGTCGGGGCGGCTGCGGCGTTCGTCGTCCTCACGGTCTGGTCGCGATCGCGGGTGCGCTCCGCACGGGACAGAGCGCGCGCGGGTGCTTGCCGACGCGCAGCGCGAGGCCGAGGCCGTTCGGCGCGAGGCGCAGGTCGATGCGCGCGAGCAGGCGGTCGCGTTGCGCAGCGAGATCGAGAGCGAGGTGCAGGATCGCCGCGTCAGATCGCCAAGGTCGAGGAGCGCGTCCTGCAGAAGGAGCTCGACGTCGATGCCGGGCTCACGGAGCTCGAGCGGCGAGAGCAGGGCCTCGGAGACCGGGAGGTCACGTCAAGGCGCTCCAGGAGGAGCTCCGTGACGCGCAGCAGGACGCCCTCGCGGCCCTCGAGAAGATCTCCGGCCTGACAGTCCACGAGGCGCGGCAGCAGCTGCTCGACCGCTCGAAGGACCTCGTGCGGCACGAGCTCGCGCGAGAGGTGCAGGCAGATGGAGGAGGAGGCTCGCTCCGACGCACGTCGACGTGCCCGGGCGCTCGATCGCCGACTCGCTCCAGCGCGTCGCCGCCAGCCACACGGCCGAGGCGACGGTCACGGTCGTCGAGCTCGCCTCCGACGACCTGAAGGGGCGGATCATCGGCCGCGAGGGCCGCAACATCCGCGCGCTCGAGCACCTGACCGGCGTCGACTTCATCATCGACGACACGCCGCACGCGGTCGTGCTCTCCTCGTTCGACGCCATCTGCGCCGCGAGGTCGCGCGGCATGACGCTCGACGAAGCTCATCGAGGACGGGCGCATCCATCCGGCGCGGATCGAGGAGATGTACTACCAGGCGAAGGCGGAGCTCGAGGAGCACGTCCTGCAGGCGGGCGAGCAGGCCGTCTTCGAGGCGAACTGCGGCGAGTTCCACGAGGAGCTCGTGCGCATCGCTCGGCCGGCTTCGGTACCGCACGAGCTACGGGCAGAACGTCCTCAAGCACACCCTCGAGGTCGTCCACCTCGGCGGGCATCATGGCGGCCGAGCTCGAGGCGGGCGTCAAGACGACGAAGCGCGCTGCGCTGCTCCACGACATCGGCAAGGCGGTGACAGCCACGAGGTCGAGGGCTCGCACGCGCTCATCTCCGCGCAGCTCGCGCGCCGCTGCGGCGAGTCGGAGGGCGTCGTCCACGCGATCGAGGCGCACCACTACGAGGTGCAGCCGCAGACCGTCGAGGCGGTGCTGCTGATCGCCGCCGACGCGATCTCGGCGTCGCGGCCGGGCGCGCGCGGCGAGAGCCTCGAGAACTACATCAAGCGGCTCGAGGCGCTCGAGGAGCTCGCGACGGCCAAGACCGGCGTCGACGAAGGCGTACGCGCTGCAGGCCGGACGCGAGATCCGCGTGATCGTCGAGCCGACCGAGGTCGACGACGACGGCGCGGTGCTGCTCTCGCACGAGATCGCCCGCGAGATCGAGGATCAGCTCGAGTACCCGGGTCAGGTGAAGGTGATCGTCATCCGCGAGAGCCGCGCGATCGAGGTGGCGAAGTAGACACGGTCGGTGCCAGCCGCGCGGCTGGGTGGAGGGTTGGTCGCGCGCCGTGGCCGGCAGCGTGACGCCGATGCAGTCGCCGCGCTGTACGCGGATGACGCCGTTTTCGTTGCTCGCACCCTCTCCGAGAGCCGCAACCTCCGGGTGAGTACGCCGCCTGGGCATTCGCCGACCAGAGTCGACGTCGAGTTCCGCTATCGGCGAGCCTGTGGTCGACGGTGACCGGGCCGCGGTCGAGTACTGGGCGGTCATCACCAGCGCCGGACGGGTGACGCCGGAGACGGTCGCGGGCGTCTCGCTGCTCTCGCTTCGGCGGGGACGGGCGCGTCGTCGAGCAGCCGCGACGTGTGGGCCTCGGAGCGCGGAGCAGGGCTGTCGCTGCCGCGCTGGGCGCCGTCTAGGACGGGATACCCTCCCCGGCGATGAGGCGGTACCACGTCACGACGTTCGGCTGCCAGATGAACGCTCACGACTCGCGAGCGCATCAAGGGCATGCTCGAGTCGCTCGGCCTCGGCGAGGCGACCGCGCCGGACGGAGGCCGACGTCGTCGTCTTCAACACGTGCACGATCCGCGAGAAGCCCGACACGAAGCTCGCGGCCTACCTCGGCGAACGCAGGCGCGCATGAAGCGCGAGCGACCCGACCTCGTGGTCGCGGTCGGCGGCGTGCTACGCCGAGGCGCAGCGAGAGCGGATCTTCGAGCGCTACCCGTTCGTCGACGTCGCGTTCGGCCCGGGCTCGATCCCGCACCTCGGCGAGTGGATCGAGGCGGGTGGGTACGCCGTTCGCGCGCGGTCGCTTCGGCACGCACGAGCACTTCGCCGCCGACCTCCCGATGCGCAGCGAGACGGCGCTTCCAGGCGTGGGTGCAGGTCGTCGATGGGCTGCAACTCGACGTGCGCGTACTGCATCGTCCCGGCCGTCCGCGGCCGCGAGCAGAGCCGGCGCCCGGCGAGATCGTCGCCGAGGTCGACGCGGCTCGCGCGCGAGCGGCGTGCGGGAGATCACCCTGCTCGGCCAGAACGTCAACTCGTGGGGCCGCGACCTGGCGCCCGACGTCCGCACGGAGTTCGGCGAGCTGCTGCGCGCGTGCGACGCCGTCGACGGGCATCGAGCGGATCCGCTTCACGAGCCCGCACCCGAAGGACTTCCGCGAGCCGGTGATCGCGGCGATGGCCGAGTGCGCACGCCGTCTGCGAGCACGTCCACCTGCCGCTCCAGTCCGGCTCGACGCGGATCCTCAAGGCGATGCGCCGCACGTACTACGCGCGAGCGGTACCTGCGCGCTCGTCGAGCGCCTGCGTGACGCGATCCCCGACCTCGCGCTCGGAACCGACATCATCGTCGGCTTCCCGGGCGAGACCGAGGACGACTTCCGCGAGACGCTCGGCGGTCGTCGAGGAGGTGCGGCTACGACAGCGCGTTCACGTTCATCTACTCGCCGCGATGCGCGGGACGGAGGCGGCCAGCGATGCCCGACCAGGTGCCCGACGACGTCAAGCACGAGCGGCTCGAGCGGCTCGTCGAGGTGGTGCAGCGCATCGCCGCCGAGCGGAACGCCGCGCGCGTCGGGCGGCGTCGAGGAGGTGCTCGTCGAAGGTGCGAGCCGGACCGATCCGACGCTGCTGCGCGGCCGCACGCGCCGCAACACGACGGTCAACTTCGCAGGCACGGCTGCGGCCGGACGACCTCGTCGACGTGCATCATCGACGGACTCGACACTCGACGACGCTGCGCGGGCGCAGGCGTCGCTCGTCGCGGTCTGACCGCAGCGCGCAGAATGCGCACTCTCGGCACGATTCGTGAGACACGCGTGCGATCTTTCGCTCGTTATGCTCGCAGCGGGTGGTGGGCCGGGGTGCCCCACGGGCAAGTGAGCCACTTTGCGCGTACGAAGTCGTCGCGATCTTCGGCCCGACGGCCTCCGGCAAGTCCGCAGGTCGCGCATGCGCTCGCCGAGTCGCCTCGGCACCGAGGTCGTCTCGGCGGACGCGCTCCAGGTCTATCGAGGTCTCCGATCCTCACGCAACCAGCCGGAGCGAGCCGACGCGTCTCGTCGCGATCCGCGACCTCTCGGAGACGATGTCGGTCGGCGAGTATCGCGCCGCTCGCACATGCCGAGATCGACGACGCCTCGTCAGCGCAAACCGGCATGGCCGTCGTCGCCGGCGGCACGGGTCGCTGTACCTGCGCGCGGCGCTCGTCGACCTCGGACATCCCAGCAGCGTCACACCGGCGACCCGTGCGCGCGTCGAGGCGCGCGTACGACCGCCGATCCGGACGCGGCATCACGCGCGGCCTCGGCGAGCTCGATCCGCGCCGCGGCGGTGCCGTTCATCGCGAACGACCGCCGCCGCGTCGTCCGGGCGCTCGAGCTCGCCGAGGCGGAGCGTCGCTCGTCCCGTGCGAGGACAGGCTCTGGTCGACGCATCTGCGGCGACCGACGCTCGTCGTCGGGCTCGACGTTCCGTCGGACGAGCTCGGAGCGGCGGATCACCGACGCGCACGCGACGCATGGTGCGAGCGCGGCGTCGCGGAAGAGGTCGCGCGCGGTCGGCAGGTCGCCCGTCTCGGCGACGGCAGCGAAGGCACTCGGCCTCGACGAGCTCGCGACGCTCCCGCTCGCGGAGGCGCAGTGAGCGGATTGCGGTGCGCACCCGGCGCTACGCCGCGTACCAGCGCAAGTGGATGCGGCGGATTCCAGGCATCGTCCTCGATGGATGCGGACCGACCGACCGAGGAGGTGGTGGATGCGATCCTCGACGTGGCGCGCGCTCGGTAACACGTACCGTCGTCGTCGAGCCGAGGGCGCGGAGCCGCTCGACGCGGCCCGCGCCTCGACGCTCGCAGAAGGAACCGACGGCGTCCTCGAGGATCCTGGCGACGAACGCGCGCGAAGCGTCGAGGTCGCGATCTGGAACCCCGACGGGTCGCGCGCGGAGCTCTCCGGGCAACGGCACGCGTATCGCCGGCGGCGTGGCTCGCGGCGCAGTCGGGAGCACGACGAGGTCGACGTCGTCGTCGGCGACGCGACGTCGTGCGCACGCGCATCCACGAGGACGGCCGAGATCGGAGCAGGATCGGCGAGGTCGACCGTCGGCCGCGACGAGGAGATCGCAGACGGCATCGCGTTCGTGCCTGGTCTCGGTGGGCAACCCGCACGCGGTCGTGCTCGGCGATCCGCCGACGATCGGCGCGACTCGGCCACGCGTCTGGAGACGCACTGTGCGCTTTCCGGACCGCACGAACGTCCAGGTCGCCCGCGTCGACGCGCCGGGCGAGGTCAACCGCGCGCGTCTGGGAGCGAGGAGTGGGGAGACGCTGTCGTCGGGCACGAGCGCCGTTGCCGTTGCCGCGGCGACGCACGCCGACGGCGAGGTGCTCGTCCACTTTCCCGGCGGCGATCTCCGCGTACGCCTCGAGGGCACGGCGTGCGACGCTCTACGGCACGGCCGAGCGCGTCGACTGACTCAGGACTGCGAGAGCTCGACCAGGCGGCCGTCGGGATCGCGGAGGTACGCGGAGCGCCCCCACGGATAGTCGCGCGGCTCGACGAGGAGCGTCGCCCGCTGGCGAGCGCTTCGAGCGCGCGTCGTCGAGGGCGTCGACCGAGATCGCGAAGTGGTCCTCGTTCGGCGGGCCGTCGTCCATCGCGGCAGCCCGCTCGTGGACGAGGAGCTTGCTGCTTGCCGACGGCGAAGCAGCGCGCCGCCCGGCCACTCCGCGACCGGAGGCGCACCTATGAGGTCGCGATAGAAGGCCGCTCGTGCCGCTCGACGTCGCTCCGTGAACAGCGCGATCTCGCCGATGTGCTCTCATGTCGCGATCTCGAACTTCCCGGAGCGACGTCGTTGAGCGAGGTCTTGAGATCGGTCGACGCGCTGCGCGAGCCGACGATGAGCGCGCACGGCAGGTCGTAGGTTCCGGCCGGATACTCCTTCGGCCGCGTGCCGGGAAGGACGACGGCCCGCGGCGGAACGCTAGCCGCGGTGCTCGACCGGCTTCGAGCCGGTGACGTCGATCACCGGGATCGAGGCCGAGAGAACGACGTTCGGCGCGATGCACGGCACCCTCGCCGACGACGGACGCCTTCGACGATCGACCGCGCGCGAGCCGATGAACGCGCCGTCCTCGACGATCGACCGGCCGCGCCTGCGGCGGCTCGAGCACGCCGCCGATGCCGACGCCGCCCGAGAGGTGGACGTCGGCGCCGATCTGCGCGCACGAGCCGACGGTCGCCCACGTGTCGACCATCGTGCGCGGCCCGACCCAGGCGCCGATGTTCACGAATCCCGGCATGAGGACGACGCCCTCGGAGAGAAACGCGCCGTAGCGAGCGACTCCCGGCGGCACGACGCGCACGCCGCGGTCGGCGTAGTCGCGACTTGACCGGGATCTTGTCGAGGAAGTGGAGGCCGCCGACCTCCATCGGCTCGACCTTGCGCAGCCGGAAGTAGAGGAGGATCGCCTTCTTCACCCACTCGTTGACGACCCAGCCGTCAGCCGCGCCGGCTCGGCGACGCGCACGCTCGCCGGCGTCGAGGAGCGCGATCGCCTCTTCGATCGGCTCCGGCTCGAGCTCGCCGCTTGCCCACAACGTCGTCGATGCGCTGCGCGAGTTCCATCAGGCGGCATCTTCTCCGATCGAGCTCGCGACGAACCGGGCGAGAGCACCTCGTAGGCCGTGACGAGCGACGCGATCGAGACGTGCTCGTCGGGGTGATGCGCGAGCGCCGTGTGACCCGGGCCGAAGTTGACCGCGTCGAGATTCCGCGCGTCGTGAAGTCGGCGACGTTCGTCCACGCCTGCTTCGGCTCGAGCGCGATCGCCCGGCTGCCCGCAGCGCCTGCACAGCCGGTGAGTCGGCGACGACCGCGCCGGAGCGGCGTTGCTCGACGACCTCGAGCGTCGCGCCGTCGGGAACGAGCGTCGGCGAGGTACGGCTCCGCGGCTCGGCCGGCGTCGCGGTCGGGCGGATAGCGGAGGTTGAGCGGTCGCGGTCGCCTCGCCCGGGGATGACGTTGTCGGCGATTCCCGCGTCGAGCCGCGTCACCGACACGACCTCGCGGAACTCGAGGCCGCCGACGACGGCCACGCGCGGCTCGAGGTCGAACAGAGCGGCGCGAGCCCTCGCACGGCGCGCTCGAGCGCGCTGTCGGCGAGCCAGGGCCGCGGCGTGCCCGCTCGTCCCGTGGAACGTCGAGCCGCGCGACGACGTTCCCGAGGCAGCCCGCCTGGATCTCGAGGTCGGTCGGCTCGAGGACGACCGCCAGCGTCGTCTCGTGACACGCGCGCGACGCGTCGAACAGCGCGGGCAGCGGGTTGTGCTCGGCCGGCAGCTCCTCGCGCCCGAAGAGGAGCAGCGCGAGGTCGCACGGCGCCGACTCGCGGCTCGACGTCGCGCGCGAGCTCGATGCGCGACGGCGAGGCCGCCCTTCATGTCGCTCGCGCCAAGCCCGTGCACGGCGCCGTCGGCGATCCGTCCCGGAAGGTTGCCCTGCGCGGGCACGGTGTCGTAGTGGGCGACGAGCACGACGAGCGGCGCATTCGGACGCGCCCGGGCCGACGAAGAGGAACGCCTCGTCGCCCGCGTACTCGGTCGCCCAGCCGGCGGAACGAGCGCGAGCAGGTGCTCGCGGATCGCAGCTCTCGCTGCCGCTCTCGGACGGAATGTCGACGAGCTCGAGCGTCCGCGCAGCGAGGCGGTCGGCGAGCGCGGTCACCGCGGCGAGCGTACCGCGGCATAATCTCGCGGTGACTCCGCGCCAGCCCGATCCCGCGCCCGGGGCGGAGCCGGAGCGCGGGCTCCTCGTCGGCGTCTACCCGAAGGGGTCGGACGGCGAGCTCGAGCTCGGCGAGCTGCACGAGCTCGCGCGCACCGCCGGTGTCGAGCCCGTCGGCGGAGCTCGTCCAGCATCGCGCGCACGCCCGACCCGCGAACGTTCGTCGGCAAGGGCAAGCTCGCGGAGCTGAAGCGCGGCGTATCGGCGACAGCGAGGCCGAGGTGCTGCTCGTCGACGACGAGCTCGAGCCCGACGCAGCAGCGAGCGCTCGAGGACGCGCTCGAAGCGCGCGTCGTCGACCGCACGCAGCTGATCCTCGACATCTTCGCGCAGCACGCGCGGAGCGCCGAGGGCAAGCTCCAGGTCGAGCTCGCGCAGCTCGAGTACAACCTCCCGCGCATGCGCGGGATGTGGCAGCACCTCGAGCGCCTCGGCGGCGGCGTCGGGACGCGGGGCCCGGGCGAGAGCCAGCTCGAGACCGACCGGCGGCTCGCGCGCACGCCGGGTCTCGCTGCTGCAAGCGGCGGCTGCGAGGCTCGAGGCGCAGCGCGCGACGCGCCGCAAGGAGCGGCTGCGCACGAGATCGCCGACGATCGCGCTCGCCGGGCTACACGAACGTCGGCAAGTCGACGCTCCTGAACGCGCTGACCGGCGCGCGACGCGTCGGTCGACGACCGCCTCTTCGAGACGCTCGACCCGACGACGCGCGGCGTTCGAGCACGACGGCAAGCGCTACCTCGTGACCGACACGGTCGGCTTCATCCGGCGGCTGCCGACGCAGCTCGTCGAGGGCTTCGCCGCGACGCTCGAGGAGACGCTCGTCGCCGACCTCGTCCTCCACGTCGCGGACGCGTCGCTGCCCGAGGAGCGCGCTGGCCGAGCACGATCGCCGCCGTCGACGGCGGTGCTCGACTGAGATCGGCGCCGACGACATCCCGGTGGAGCTCGTCCTCAACAAGGCCGACCGTCTCGATCCGCTCGCGCGGCGACGCGTCGAGCACGCGTACCCTCGCGCGCTCGCTCATCTCCGCGCGAGACCGGCGAGGGGCTCGAGGCTGCTCAGGAGCGCGGATCGCCGAGCTCTTCTCGGATCGCTTCGAGGACGTTCGGCTCCTCGTGCCCGTACTCCGACGGGAGCGCGCTCGCGGCGCTGTACGACCTCGGCGCGCCGATCGCGGAGCGGCGCGACACAGCCGAGGGCGTACGCATGCGAGCGAGGCTCCCCGTGCGCGAGGCTGCGCGCTTCGCGCGATATCTCGTCGCGGACGAGCACGAGCTGGACGAGGCAACCGGCGCGGTGATCGACGTCGCCGTCCGGCGTCTCCGCGACTGACGCGCACGTGCCGCACCAGGCCTACGAGGGCGACGCCGGGATTCGACCTTGCCGCCTGCGAGCGGGTCGTGCTCGGACCGGGCGAGCGGGCGATGGTCGCGACCGGGATCGCGGTCGAGATCCCCGAGGGATATGCGGGATTCGTGCAACCGCGATCCGGTCTCGCCGCGCGGCATGGCATCGGCGTCGTCAACTCGCCCGGGCTCATCGACTCGGGCTACCGCGGCGAGATCACGCGTCGTGCTGATCAACATGGACCGCGCCGAGGCCGTTCGTCGTGGAGCCGGGGATGCGCATCGCCCAGCTCGTCGTCGCGCCCGGTCGCCGCAGCTCGCATGATCGAGGTCGACGAGCTCGCCGGCAGCGAGCGCGGCGCTCGCGGATTCGGATCGTCGTCGAGCTGACGCCAGTGCCCGAGCCCCGGATTCGCGTCTCCGCCATCCTGCGCTGGCGGGGCCGCATCCTGCTTGCTCCGGCACGAGAAGGCCGGCGGCGAGGTCTGGCTCCTCCCGGGAGGCGGCGTTCAGGTGGGCGAGAGCCTCGTGCGCGCGCTTCAGCGAGAGCTGTGGGAGGAGACCGGGCTCTTCGACCGACGGCGCCGAGGTGCCGCTCGAGGGGCCGGTCGCGATCGTCGACTCGATCGCGCCCGACGCCTCTCGCGTACCGCAAGCACGTCGTACACGTGATCTTCGCGGCCGACGTGACGGGCTCGCTCGAGGACGTGACGTCCCGAGACGATGCCGTGCGTGGGCATCGTGCGTTCCTCATGCGCGAGCTCGACTCGCTGGCGCTCCACCCTCCGATCAACCGCTTCCTGCAGCGCTGGCAGCCCGGCGATCCCGCGGTCTACCTCGGCGAGATGTGGGTTCCGTGACACCGTTTCGACACACGATCTCGGCACGGTCCGATCACCACGCAGTACACTTTCGACGTTACGCTGAACGCGGGTGGTGGGAAGGGGTGCCCCTCAGGAAAACCGCTCTAGCGCGTTTTTCCGCCTCGCTTCCTCGCCCGCTCCGCTGCAACCCGAAACGCCTCCGCCTCGAGCTCGTCGGGAAGCGGTGACAGCGTCGGCGGCGCGCCTGCGCCCGCGTGGCGCGAGCGCCTGCGCGAGCAGCCAGTCGGCGAGCCACGGGTTCCGTGGGAGCAAGTGGCCCGTGGAGATAGGTCCCGATCGCGTTGCCGAGCCGGCAGCCTTCGAAGCCCGACGTCCCGTCGTTCCCGAACCCGTGCACGACGCGGCCGAGCGGCTCGGCACCGGAGTCGAGCAGCGTGCGGCCCGCGTGGTTCTCGAACCCTGCCAACGGCCGGCGTGCACCGGGCTCGAGCTCGCAGTCGAGCAGAACGTCGCCGATCATCCTCGTCTCACCGGCGACGGTCTCGTGCGGAAGGAGCGCCGCACCCGGCATGAACGACCCGTCGCGTCCGCGATAGCCACGCCCGAGGAGCTGGTAGCCGCCGCAGACGGCGAGCATCGCGACGCCCCGCTCGTGCGCTGCCCTGACCGCGTCGCTCTTGGCAGCCAGATCGGGCGCGATGAGCGCCTGCTCGCGATCCTGGCCGCCGCCGATGTAGAGCAGGTCGTGGCGCTCCGGGCTCGAGCTGCGTCGCCGAGCACCGATCGCCCGCACGTCGAAGCTCGTGTCCGCGCAGCGCGCGCCCGACGCTCGAGCACGGCGATGTTCCCGCGATCCGCGTAGATGTTGAGGTAGTCGGGGTAGAGGTGGCCGACGCGGATTCTCACGCGCGTTGCTCCTCCCAGTACGGTCGCACCGCACCGCGCTCGGTCAGGATGCCCGCGGAGCGCCAGCATCGCCGTGTAGGTCGGCAGCACGACGAGCTCGGTCCCCGCCTCGAGGAGCCCGAGCCCGCGATCGAGCGCCTGCTCGAGCGACGGGATGACCTCGAGCCGGTCTTCCGCCAGGCCGCCGTAGACCATGCGCAGCCCGAGCTCCGCCGAGCGCTCGCCAGCTTGCGATCGACGAGCCCGGCGTGCTCGAGGAGCGGCTCGAAGTCCACGTCCCAGATCCACGAGACGTCCTGGCCGTCCGCGATCGCATCGTTGAGTGCGATCGACGAGCACGGGCGGGACGCCCGTCTCGAGCGTCCGCACGACCTCGTTCGCACCCGCCGGGTTCTTGCACGAGGAGCAGGACGACGGACTTGCCGCCGGCCGGGATCCGCTCGAAGCGCCCGAACGCCGCGCTGAATCGCTCGAGCCCGTCGCGGACATCGTCGAGGGTGCGCGCCAGCGGCGAGTGCGGCTCGCTGCGGCGGCGGCCGCGTTGTAGACGTTGTAGAGGCCGGGAGGCCCAGCTCTCACCTCGATGTCGCCGTCTGCCGTCACGAGCCGGAAGCGCGACGCCTGCAGGCCGCGGAGCTCGATGTCGCGGACTGCGATGTCGAGCTCGGGCCGATGGTGCCCGCAGCTCGGGCAGCGGTAGTCGCCCAGGTGACCGACGTAGGCGGCTGCGAACTCGTACGGATGCCCGCAGCGCACGCAGTACTTCGAGTCGGCGGCGTGCGGCAGCAGCGTGCGCGCGTGGCGCGGATCGTCGAGCCCGAAGCGCAGCGCGCCGGCCCGACCGTCGGCAAGGTCGGCGACGACGGCGTCGTCCGCGTTCACGACGAGGGTCGTCGCTGCCGGAAGTCCCGCCACCGCGGCCCGCCACCGCTCGGCGACGAGCTCGAGCTCGCCATAGCGATCGAGCTGGTCGCGAAAGAGGTTTCCGAGAGCGACGACCCGCGGCCGCGTCCGCTCCACGGCCTCCGAGAGTGCTCCCTCGTCGACCTCGAACAGGCCGAGCGTCGCGCGGCGGCCGGCAACGAGAGCCGATGCGATTCCGGAGAGCAGGTTCGCGCCGGCGCGGTTCCAGGCGAGCCGGCGGCCGTCACCGAGGATCTCCGCAGTCATCGCGGTCGTCGTGGTCTTGCCGTTCGTCGCGGAGATGACGACGACGCCTTCGGGAAGGCGGGCTGCGGAGTGCATCGACGGCGCCTGGATCCAGCTTCCAGAGCACCTTCCCCGGCAGCGTCGTGCCGCCGCCGCGCCGACGGCACGCGACAGCGCGCCGATCGCACGCGCCACGGTCGTCTCGAGCGCGAGGCGGAGGCCCATCGATTCGAGCGTAGCGAGCAGGAGGAGGAGAGACTGCTCTGGAGAGCTTGCAGATTTCGTAGAACGCTCTAAGCTGTTTGCAGAGATGGCGCGTCCGCGCTCACGCAAGCGCGCTTCCGTGCGCATCGACGAGGCCGAGCTCGCCGCATTCCGGGCGGGCATGCGTCGTCGCTACTCGGACGAGGAGATCCTCGACGAGCTCCGCGCGGCCGCCGAGCGGATGGGGCGCTCCCCGACGATGCGTGAGTTCGCCCAGGATCCCGAGGCGCGCGTCCATCCGCAGACCGTGATCGAGCACTTCGGCACCTGGAACGCCGCAAAGCGCGCCGCGGGCCTGTTCCCGCGGCGCTTCCTCACGCGCGACGAGCTGCTCGAGCAGCTGCGCGGCCTCGGGCGAGGAGCTCGGCAGGACGCCGACCGCGCGCGATCTCGCCGCGCGACGTCGGTCGCTGCCCTCGGCCTCGCTGTACGCGCATACGTTCGGCTCGCTCGGGAACGCGCTCCGCGAGGCCGGGTTCGAGGTGCTCCAGGGCGAGGAGCGTCTCGAGCGAGCGATCGAGCAGGGCGTCGCGCTCGCGCGCGCGCTCGGTCGTCTCCCGAAGATGGCCGACTGGGCGGACGCGCGGCGCGTCGACTCGACGCTGCTGTCGGAGTGGCAGGTCTACCGGCTACTCGACGTGCCTCGCGGACGCCTGGACGGCGTTCCAGTATCTCGTGCGCGAGCGTCTGCGCAGCGAGGGCGTCGAGGTCGGGCCGGACGGCGTGTTCAGCGACGCGTGACGACTCGTACACTCGAAGCGTGACCTCCACGTGCGCTTCGTGTGGAGCTGCGGCCGCGCGAGATGCGCGGTACTGCCACGCCTGCGGTGCATCACTCTGGCGCGCCTGCAGCGCGGTGCGGAGGCGGAGCAGCCCGCCGACGCAGCCGTTCTGCGCGAGCTGTGGCGCGTCCCTCGGCGGTGACGCAGCTCGCCTCGCAGCCGAGGGCGAAGCGGAGGAGCGCCGCGTCGTCTCGGCGCTCTTCGCCGACCTCGCCGGAGTCGACCGCGCTCCGGCGAGCAGCTCGACCCCGAAAGACGTTCGCGGCGTGCTCTCCGGGCTCTTCGACACCTCAATCGCTCAACGGACGGTCGAGCGCCACGGAGGAGTCACCGGGGAAGTTCATCGGCGATGCGATCCTGGCGGTGTTCGGGGTGCTGCAGGCGCACAGAGGACGACGCAGAGCGCGCGGTCCGGGCGGCGCTCGCCGTTCGGGACGCGTTTCCCGCGCGCTCGCAGGGCGCGTCGCCGAGGCACACGGATTGACGGTCGGGCTGCGCATCGGCGTCAACACGGGAAGGTCATCGCAAGTCGTTGAAGGCCGCGGCGGGGGAGAGCGGATCGTCACCGGCGATGCCGTGAACGTGGCGGCGCGGCTCCGGCAGCTCGCCGAGCCCGGGCAGGTGCTCGTGGGAGCACGCACGCGGGCCGCGACCGTCCGGGCGATCTCGTACGGCGAGAGAGGCCCACTCGTGGCCAGGAGACAAGACGCTGCCCGTGCGAAGGCGTGGCCGGCCCTGCGCCGCAACGCCGCCGCACGGCAGCCGCCAGGCTCGCGACTGGGGCGCGCCGGCTCATCCGGCCGCGACGACGAGCTGGCGCTTCTGCGGCTCGCGGCAGCGCGGGTCGCACGAGGCGCACTCCGCAGCTCGTGACGGTGTTCCGGAAACGCGGGGGTGGGGAAGAGCCGCCTCGTGTCGGAGTTACGTCTCGGCGCTCGAGGACGCGCGCGTGCTCGTGGGCCGTTGCGTGCCCTACGGCGACGGCATCACGTACCTCCCCTCGCGGAAGTAGCGGGCGCGCTTGCCGGGATCCGGGACGAGGATCCCGCCGACCTCGCGCTCGAAAGGCTGAGCACCGCCGTCACCGAGACGGTGCCGGGCGAGCACGTCTCGAGGGTCGTCAGGCATTGACGTGGACGATGGGTCTGTCGCTTCCGGGCCGCTCCGGCGGCATCGGCTTCGGCGGGGACGTGCGCCATGCCCTCCGCGACGCATGGACGGCGACATACCTCGCGGCGCTCGGCCGGGCGGGCCTCGTCGTGCTCGTGGTCGGAGGACATCCACTGGGCGTCGGAGCCTCTCCTCTCCGATCTCCTCGGCGAGATTGGTCGGCAGGCTCGGGACACGGCTGTCCTCGTCGTCTGTCCGTCGCGTCCGGAGCTCCTCGACTCGAGGCCGTCCGCGAGGAACGGGCAGCCTTTCGGCCTCGTCCTGACGCTCCCGCGCCGCTCGGCTCGGCCGATGCGGCCCGCCTGCTGAGCGCGCTTCTCGACTCGGAAGCGGTCTCCGGACGGGTCGCGGAGAGCATCCTCGAGCCAGCTGAGGGAAATCCGTTCTTCGTCGAGGAGCTGCTCGCAAATGCTCGTCGAGCAGGGGGCCATCGAGAGAGGCCGACGGCGGCTGGGCGGCAACCGAGCGCCTCGCCCTCACGAGCATGCCCGATTCGATCCACGGGGTCATCGCGGCGCGACTGGACCCCTTGCTCGAGGGGCGCGAGCGCGAAGCCCCTGCGCCGATTGACTCCGTGATGGGACGTGTGTTCTGGCCGTCGGCCGCCGTCGACGTCGACGACGACCTGGTTTGCCACTCTCCGGCGGACGTGCGATCGTCGCCGAGCAGGTCGAGTCCGCCTTCTCGGGCCGCCGCGAGTTCGCCTTCAAGCTGCGCGGGTGACGCACGAGGTCGCATGCGCGACCCTGCCGCGCACTACGAGCGCGGAGCTCTCCATCGGCGCGTCGCCAGTGGCTGGCGGACGCCGTCCCCGACCGACACGCCGAGACGACGGAGCTCATCGCGTTCCACTACGAGCAGGCACTCCAGTGGAGCGGGGAGGAGGATGGGCTCGAGCGGCTCGCGTTCGGTGCGGTCATGACGGCCGGGGACGCCGCAGTACGCCGCGGTGCGTACGCGACCGCCGAGCGCCTGCTGGCCAAGGCGCTCGAGCTCTCACCGAGCGACACCGAACGCTCGCTCGCGCTCGTGATGGCCGCTCGTGTCGACATCCACCTGACGCAGTACCACCGTGCACTGGATCGGCTGGCCGAGGCGGTGTCCATCGCGGATCAGAGCGCCGATCCGCGATCAGGGCAGACGCGCTCGGCCTGCGGGCACGGTGCTGCGTGGCTGGCCGGGCGGTGGAAGGAGGCGCTCGGCTCGGCGACAGAGGCGGTCGCGACGCTGGAGGGCCTTCCGGAGTCCGCAGAGCTCGCGAGAGCGCTCGCGAGGCTCTCGCAGATCCAGATGCTGCGGGCGCTCCCAGAGGCGGCGGAGACGTCAGCAGGGCCGTCGCGGTCGCGGTTCGGACCGACGAACCGGCGGCCGAGGCCAATGCCGGATCAATCTCTTCACCGCGGAGTCGGCATACGGCGTCGTGCAGACGACCGAGAGCATCTCGAGATCGTCGAGCTGGCGGCTGTCGGCCGGGCCCACGACGAAGCGGTGCGTGCAGTCGTCAGCTACCTCTGGTCGGCGGCGCTCTGGACGACCTCGTACCGGTCGAACGCTTCGTGAAGGAGATGATGGCCACCCATCGTCCAGGGCTCAATGCCGGAGGCCTATGAGCGGTACCTACGGCTGTCGCTGGCTGCTCTCATCTACGTCCCCGTCCGGCCGGTGGGCCGAGGCCGACGAGATCGCTGCGCAAGAAGCAATGGAGGCGACAGAATCGACTCGTCTGGCTCTGGCTCGTCAGCGGCCAGGCGCTCCGGCGCAGTGATCTCGCCAGGTGTGACCGCGTTCTGCCGGAGCTGCGGGCGACCACGTTGGAGAGCAGAGAGCCGCAGCGCATCCTCCCGATGGCCGGCGTCGCCGTACGCGCCATCCTCGCGGGCGACCCACGACGACGTACGCGAGCTGGCGAGGCATCGTCGCGCGGGCTGCCGACGCAGGCGTTCACGAGTTCCCCCTCGACGCTCGCGATCGCTCGCTCCCTCGCAGCCGCGGGCGACGCCGACCACCTCGACGCCTTGCTGGGAACGTATGCCCACTCGACGGACGGGGCTCCACTCGTCGTCGGCAGCCACTCGTGGCCTGCTCGCCTCCACTCGCAGAGCGCCGGCGATGCTGCCCGGCTGCTCGCGGACGCCGAGTCCGGCCTCCGTGCGCTCGGCCGACACTACGACGCGGCGTGCTCGGCGACGGATCTCGCATCGGAGCTCGACGCGAGCGGGCGATGAGACGGGCGCAGCAGTCAGCGCGCGAGCGAGCCTCTGCGCTCCTCGAGCCGCTCGGCTGTGTCAATCCCGTACTGATCAGGCGGCGAGCGCTGCGAGACGCTCGAGGCACGACACGGCCTCGCGCGGAGCCCGGACGGGCGGAAGGTAGCCGTCCTCGCGGTAGCTCCGATCCGGCCGGAACCGACGCGCTCGAACGACACGCCCGGCGGAAACGTGGAGGAGACGACCCTCGCGCACCCGCGCACGTCGAGGCCGTGCCTTCAGCGCGGCGGCCGCGATCGTGAGCGCGCGACGCGTCGACGCGAAGTAGAGCGCCGTCGTCCGTCGGCCCAGCCAGAGTGGCCGGAGGCGCCCGCGCGCAAGGTAGAGCACCGCGTCGTCGCGCTCGTCGAGCCAGGCGGCGGCCATGGCGCCGCGCATCTCCGGCAGTGCGCGCGGGTCGTGCCGCCGATGCTCCATCGAGCGCGAAGATCGCCTCCGAGTCGACGGTCATCTGCGGCTCGGCGCGCTCGATGCGGTAGCGGGCGAGCAGCGCGTCGTCGTTCTCGACGATGCCGTTGTGGATGCCCGACGACGCTGCCGTGCCGGATCGGGTGGTTGTTCGCCTCGATCTCCGGATGGCCCTTCGTGAAGTCGCGCACGTGGATGAGCGCCTCGCTCGTGTCCGCGCGGGACGTCAGCTCGTCGAGCAGGGCGCTCGCGCCGCCGCGGAGCTTCGTGATGCCGCACGCCGCCGTGCGCCGCGCGGTGCGCGTAGCCGACGGCGTCGGCGCCGCGCTCGGCGATCCCAGCGAGGAGAGCCTGCGCGGCGAGCGTCCGGTCGACGGGCGACTCAGGGCTGAGGCTGAATCCTGCTATGCCGCACATGCACCTATTCGACTCCGCAGATCGGACGACATCGAGTACGTAGACGACGTCCGCGAGCACCGTGTTTGTGAACGCCGCGTTGCACCGATCGGCTTCTCGACCGACCCGCCAATCCCTCGCGGGAGCTGTCATCCCTCAAGCGGGGCAACTGCGCGGCCGATACAAACGCCGTGGAAGGCTATGCCGCCGAGCATCTCTTCGACCCGACGGACGACGAGCAGACCCGCCGTCGCGGACGAGCCGGCGACGCCGCGGAGGCTCCCGGGGCTCGCCGGGACCGAGTGCCGACGACCCGCTGAAGCTCTACGTCCGGCAGATCGGCGACGGCGCGCCTGCTCACGCCGGCGCAGGAGCGCGAGCTCGCGCGCCGCAAGGACGCCGGCGACGAGGCCGCGAAGCGGAAGCTGATCGAGTCGAACCTGCGGCTCGTGATGTCGATCACGCGCAACTACACGCGCCGGACGTGCCCGCTGCTCGACCTCATCCAGGAGGGCAACCTCGGGCTCATCCGCGCGGTCGAGAAGTTCGACTACACGCATGGGCTTCAAGCTCTCGACGTACGCGACCTGGTGGATCAAGCAGGCGATCTCGCGCGCGCTCGCCGAGCAGGGCCGCACGATCCGACTCCCGGTCACGTCGCCGATCAGGTGCGCAAGGTCACGAAGACGCGCCGCCTGCTCGGACAGAAGCTGAACCGCGACCCGTCGCTCGCAGGAGATCGCGGCGGAGATCGAGCATCACGCCGAACGCGTCCAGGAGCTGCTCGAGCTCGATTCTCGACCCGGTCAGCCTCGAGACGCCGATCGGAGACGGCGACTCGAGCGTCGCCGACCTGATCCCGGACACGAGCGCACAGCAGCCCGGAGGTCGAGACCGCTGATCGCGCACGTTCGACCGAGCTCCTCGACGCGCTCGAGAAGCTCCAGCCTCGCCAGCGCCGCGTCGTCGTCGAGCGCTTCGGCCTCGACGGCGTCCGCCCGCGGACGCTCGAGGAGGTCGGGAGCAACCTCGGGATCACGCGCGAGCGCGTGCGCCAGCTCGAGGCGCGTGCGCTCCGCGAGCTCCGCGCGATCGCGCCGGGCCTCGAGCTCTACCTGCGCTCGTAGCCTAGCTAGGTCGCGTCGACCGACTGCATCTCGCGCAGGGATGCGCGAGTCGGCGCAGCGACTCGAGCTCGATCTGCCGCACGCGCTCGCGCGTGAGACCGAGCCGGCGGCCGATCTCCTCGAGCGTCTGCGGCTCGGCGCCCGTCGAGCCCGTAGCGCATCACGACGACCTCGCGCTCGCGCTCGGGGAGCGACGCGAGCGCGTGGCGAGCGGCCTCGCTGCGCAGGTTGAGCTCGACGGTCTCCTCGGGAAGCGGCTCGTCGCCGGCGACGAAGTCGCCGAACGACCGCGTCCTCGCCGTCGCCGACCGGTGCGTCGAGGCTCGTCGACGCACGCGCCGCGGCGCGCACCTCGAGCACCTGCTGAACGGTGAGCGACGCCTCGTCGGCGATCTCGTCGAGCGACGGCTCGCGGCCGAGCTGCGTCCAGAGCTGCGCGGTCGGCGCGGTTGATCTTCTGCAGCCGCTCGACGATGTGCACCGGCATGCGGATCGTCCGGGCCTTGTCGGCGAGCGCGCGCGCGACCGCCTGGCGGATCCACCACGGTCGCGTAGGTCGAGAACTTGAAGCCGCGGCGCCAGTCGAACTTCTCGACCGCGCGGATCAGGCCGAGCGTGCCCTCCTGGATCAGGTCGAGGAACGGGAGGCCCTGGTTGCGGTAGTTCTTCGCGATCGAGACGACGAGGCGGAGGTTCGACTGGATCATCCGCTCCTTCGCCTCCATGTCGCCGCGCTCGATCGCGCTTCGCGAGCTCGACCTCCTGGGCGGCGGTCAGCAGCTGGTGCCGGCCGGCCTCGCGCAGGAAGAGCTGCAGCGCGTCGGTCGTCGTCTCGACGGGCGCCGTCAACGCGACGACGGCCTCGGAGTGGGGAGGCTGCTCGACGATCTCGATCGAGCGCTGGTCGAGCTCGCGGAGAACCGCGTCCTGCTCGAGCTCCGTCGAGCTCGTAGCAGCTCGGCGATCTCGGCGAGGTCGGACGCGCGCACGCTCCCGATCTGCTCGGACTGCTCCAGCAGTTGCCGGATGTCCTCGATCGAGAGGATGTGCTCGATGTCGATTTGGGTCACGCGCAGGAAGGGTGCGATACGGGCGGTAGGTGACAATCTCTCGCGTTCGCGGCCCCGATGTCTAGGGGTCGCTCGACGATTTCCCTCCGTCCGGGTCAGGCGGTTGCAATCCAGAAACGCGACGGCGACGACCGCGAATACGACGATGGCGATAAAGAACATCCGGACGCTCATGGCCAGCATGGCCGACACCCCTCAGGTAGGCAAGCGCTCCCTAACCCTAGGCGCGCCGGAGAGGTGACTAATATCGATCATGCGAGAGTCAACTTGGCATGACGCCGAGACGCGAGTTGGTGGTTCGCCAATTCCTGGCGCATCGGCGAGCCGGTAGATCCGCGACACAAGCGGGTACGCGAAGCCGGAGCTCCCCGAGGCTCACCCGCTCCACGTAGACGCCGGCGATGCGCGGCCGAGCAGGAGGATGCGCGCAAAGGGCGCTCATTACCAACCCTTCAGGGACCCGTCCGTGCCTTGCGCAAGGGGCGGGAGCGGCAGAACCTGGACACGTTCGAGCCCTCGCCGAAGGCTGCGTCGATGCATCGGTGACACCGGACCGCAGAGCACTCTCCCCGTTCGCGGGGGAGTGCGCCTCCAGCTCGAGCTCTCCGTCCCGCGCCGGGGCACTGAGCCGGCTGGCTGCGAATACCCCTCGAACAGGGAAAACCAGAAGGGTTACTCGAACGAGGGATATCTAAAGGGTGAGTCTGCATAGACCATCTGGCTTGGGGAAGAACGGCTCACCAACAGGGAAAGGGAATCGATGAAAAGCATGTGGCGACGCTTCTGCTCGCCGTCGTGATGGGGGTGCTCCGGCTTCGCTGTATCAGGCGTTGCCGTTGCCGGGGATCAACGACGAAGCCTCCGTCACCGCCTGGACAGGGCGAGTGCGAACACGGCAATTCCGCGAAGCCTTGCAAGGAAGACCCATCGCCCAACGGCAAGGACTAGTGAGGCACACGGGAACAACGGTGGAGTCAACGAGGATCACTGCAAGGGCGAGGAGACGACTCCATCAGGGCGACTCCACGGAGACGACTCCGACGGACTCCGCTCCCGACCGGAACCACGCCGACGGAGACGACTCCGAATGACGCTCCAGTCACGACGACGGTCCCGAACGAGGGCGCGAGTAACTCAGATACGCCACCCTCAACCGTCCCGAGCGAACCAAGTAGCACACCCAGGCGACGGAGAGCTCACCCGCGTTCGTGGGAACGCCTCCTGTCGCTGCGGCGCCAAAGAAGCAGGCTGCAGCGCTCGGCGTGACGGCCGACGCGCCCAAGCCCACGCGGCAGGCGCAACAGGCGCCGTTCACTCTGTAGATGCGAAGAACCGCGCTCGTACTCGCCACAGCACTTGCCTTAGGTACGAGCGCGGGGTTCTTCGTTCACACCAGGATGGCGCGGGATTCGGAGCCTGAGCCGGCTCCACTGTCGCAGGTCAAGTCGAGACAGGTTCCTCCGCTGCGAGCACAGCCTCAGCTTCGAATTCCTCACCAAGAGACGCGCTCGGCACCTACGAGGCTCTGGATACCGCGTCTCCACTTGAAGTCTCGGATCTTCGCGGCATCACGGCTCAACAGCGGGCCTGCGTGGTGGCCGATCACTGGACGCCAGGGTGGCGGAGACACGATCGCAGTGGCAGGACATCGAACGACGCACACTCGGCCGTTCTATTTCCTCGAGCGCCTTCAGCGCGGCGACCGGATTCAGATCGTCTACCTCGGGCGCAAGTATGCGTATCGGGTTTCGCGAAGCCGGGTGATCTCGGCACAGAACCTCCACATGGCCGATGCCGTCGGCCATGAGCGCCTCGTGTTGAGTGCGTGTACGCCTCGCGGATCGGCGCAGTTCCGACTGGTTGTCGAGGCACTGCCAGCGTGACGCGGCAGCGCGCCTAGCCAGACGCCTCATTCAGCGCTGAACAAACGATTGGAAGGGGATTCGGGGCCGGATGAAATCTCGAACGCGTTAGTTCAGGGAGAGAGCGAAACGGGACAACCAGAGGTCTCGCATGATTCAACTTGACATAACGCCGCTCATCGTGCGTTGGAGGTTCAATCGGCTTGGCTCTGCGAGGGCGAACGCACTACCGCAATCTGACCCAGCGCATTGGCCAGGTCCTTGCGCTTCGGATGGAGGTCATTCGTCTTTCCGTCTTCGCGTTCAGCGTCTACCTCACAGCAATCGGTACGGCGACTCCTTGTGCATCGTGAGCTTGGCCTGGATCCGGCGCGCTTCGGATGGAGTCAATTCGTCTTTCCGTCTTCGCGTTCAGCGCCTACACCTCAGCAATCGGTACGGCGACTCGCTTGTGCATCGTCAGCGGGAGCGGCCTCCACTACCCCAGCGTTCCGGTTCGCGGACAGCTTGCGGCGAGCGGCCTCTCTGGGCTCGGCGGTTCCCTCATCGCGAGGAGGCAGGGGGTCGTCGCTCACTCGGCCGGGGCAGAACGTTGGGGGGACTGACTGCTCGATTGACAACATCGGCACAGGCCGCCACGCCCCCGTTACAAGCGGGAACCTCGTCGTCCACATAGCGGTTTCGACCACCCCGCACCAGCGCGCACGAATCGAGGAGGCCTCCGGCTCGACCGTGGCCTGACGCGTCGATGCAGCCCGCGGGCTAGCGTCGCCAGTGGCTTGCACCGTGCTGTTTGTGTCTCGCGCGCCAGAAGGAGCCGGCGGCAGAACGGAGCTGCACAGCTCGTCGCTGAACGTAAAGCTCGGCTTTCGCATATCGACGACGAGATCGCTCGCGGAGGCGGCGGCGAAGGAGGAGGATCTCTCGGCGACCGTCGCCGGATGAAGAGAAGCGAAAGTCGGCGTTGAGCCGGATAGCCCGAAGGAGTTCAGCCGGGCGTCGGTTCCGGACGGCTGCCGGGATTGCGGGCGATCGCACATCCATGCGAGGACTCTCGTCAGAAGCCGTCGAAGCCAACAGCCTGGGTCAGGACGCGATCCGAGGAGACTTGCGGACCGTATGGCGACGTCGTCATCGTCCTCCCATGGAGCGTCGTTTACGCTGTCCCGCAGGCCCCAGCGTGCTCCCGTGTACTCCTGACCGCGTCTGCCGAGACACGCGCGGGGCGGTTGTCGGAATCCCAGGGGCTCGATCCCAAGGACGCCGGACAGGCGATCCAGGGACGCCAGATGGCGCCCGAAGCGACTATCTGCAGGCCAGCTTCTGCGGCGTCGGGACAATGAACTACTACGCACTACGACCTCGTCATCCAACGGAACGTTCTCAGCGTCGAGCAGGCTGTAGAGATTCATCGCCCAGGCTGCAGAAGCTGGGCGACAGCTCGGTTGGCAGGACGGCCGGGGGCACCACGGCGGCCACCAGTGCGCAGATCCTGTTCACGGCAATTCGTGGTTACGAAGCGCAGGCCGGGTCGCGCTTATCTATGTCATGCTCGGAGCGTGGGTTGGCGCATTGATCCGGGAAGGCATCGAGACCCATTAACCTAAAACGCGGCGCTCGGTCGCGGGGCTTCGTGTTCGCCGGGTAGGCTGCGCGACGGGGCGTGACGTTCAGGTATGCGAGCGTGCAGCGTCAGAATTCTCGCGCTTCGATCCCGACGAAGGAGGATCCAAACATGAGCCGCTGAAGCCGGGGTTGGCAAGCAAGATCACTCCTGTCGCCGGAGCGGCCGACGTGGGACGCACCGCACGAGAGCTTCGACTGGCGCTGTTACCGTCGTCGTTGTGATGAATCGAAGGTGAGGGGCGTGCGTGCCCTGCGCGCGCTCCATCGGCTCCTCGTTCGCGGTGGAACGCTCGTCGATTCGCATCCGGTGACTGAGGGAAGAGGTTGTGGCCGGCGGAGGTCGCTCGGCAATCGAGGAGCCCGAGTGGCGGTCAGTGGTGCTTCCGACGCTGAGGCGCGGCTCTCTGACGCGATACCGGGACGGGCTCTACGCGCTGGAAGTGAGAACCGAGTTCGACTGTTCCAACGCTTTGACACGGCAGACGACTAATCGAGAGGCTAAAAACCTGGATCGTCTGGGTAAACGGATCTCGTTCGTCGCATTTTCACGCACAGCCAGACCGCCGTTCGTCACGTGCGAGCACTACATCTGCGCCAGCTCCGCGGCTTGGTACGACAAAGGAGTTGACGGGGTGAGGCCGCAGCGATCAGCAGCTTACGGTGCTGTCGTGTCGTGCCCAGCCAGGTCGCGTGATTTCCGCGAACTGGCGCAGCGTCGTTTGTGTTCAGCCAGGTAGCGCCCCAGCCAGCGCAGCGCCGCCCGTTCATTGATTCCACGTCGGCGTACAGGTGGACCATGGATTTGCAGCGCGTTGTTCGCGGCGAGCAGGTTTGCGCGTGGCTGTTCCTCCCGACAGGCGTGGACTCGCCCGTCGGGAACGCTCAGAACGTCGCGTCGCGGAGTCCGCTCACGATCGCGACCAGGACGAGCGCGGCGACGACGAGCCGGTACGCGACGAACACGCCGTAGAGTGTGCCGGCGGACGTAGCCGAGCAGCCACTCGATCGCGAGCAGGCCGCTGCCGAGCGCGGCGAGAGCGTGCCGACCAGGAACGGGCCCGTCCAGCCGCTCCGGCGGTCTCCGAGCACCACGTCCTTGACGCCCTCTGAGGAGGACGGCGCCGAGAACGGTCGGTATCAGGAGGTAGAACGAGAAGCGCGCGGCGCCGTCTCGATCGAGCCTCATGAAGCGGCCGGCCGTGATCGTGATGCCCGAGCGCGAGACGCCCGGCGCGAGCGCGAGCGCCTGCGCGAGCCCCATGACGACCGCCTGCCTCAGCCCGAGATCGCCCATCCTGCGCGTCTGGGGCGAGCGGTCGGCCCAGTACAGGAGCAGCGCCCCTGCGGAGAGCAGGATCAGGATCTGCCACGGCTCGCCCGAGGTGGTCGGCGCGATGACGTTCTCGCCGAGGAGCCCGGCGATACCGGCGGGGATCGTCGCGACGAGCACGAACCACGCCACGCGCCTCGTCAGGCGTCTCCACGCGCCTGCGACCGACGGAACCGATCCACGCTCGCACGAGGCGCACGATGTCGCTCCAGAAGTAGCGCAACCACGGCGACGAGCGTCCCGAGGTGGAGCGCAACGTCGAACGTCTGGTTGAAGCGGTCGTTGCTGCTCGAGGTACAGTCCAGTCGGCGACCCACGGCACGAGGATGAGATGCCCGGACGACGAGATGCGGCAGCAGCTCCGTGAGGCCCTGCACGACACCGAGGACGAGGGCCTGTCCGTCCGTCCAGCGCGGCCGGGTCGTGTCCCCACTCCGAGCAGCGCGACGACGACGATGACCGACGAGCGACGCGCCGGCGACGCTGAAGACGACAGTGCGGCGCACGGCGGGATCCTACGCCTCGTGGAGCGGCGAGCGGGCGCGGAAGAAATCGCTCTGCAAATTGCGGCAATCCAGTGAACGGGCCGCTTGACCCGTCAGGGCATGTCCCATAGGTTCCTGCTTGCACCGAGCACTGGAGCGCAAGTAGGTTGAAGCTCAGCTCGCAGGCTCTACGCGGAAGCGGACGGTCAGCGGGTCGAGTGGACGAAAGCGCCACCGGCTCGGTGAATTTCTGGTCCCGGGCTCGCTGTTGGCGATCGCGCGCGATGCACCTTCGGGCTCCGAGCATCGACTCAGGGTGTTCACGCCTTCGTCTGGTCGGTCAGTGTTCTTCTCTACATGTGGCTCGGGGCGCTCGCGATCGAGGTCCCGGCGGCGTCGCCTTCATCGTGTCGCTCGTCGCCGCAGCGGCGATCTTCCTGTTCGTCCGTCTGCGTGGCAGCGACAGCTGAGTGCGCACACGGGAGAACCGCTAGCGGGACGTCGGACGCGCGCGATGCCAGAGGCCCCGTCTCGCGGCGCGCTGCTGCGTGTCCCCCTCAGCCGAGGTCGGTCAGTGTCGGGGTTCGCCCGACTTTCGCTCAGCGCGGCGACGAGGCGGTCGCGCAGTCTCGGCCAATCGCCTGTTCGAGACGCTCGAGGCCGGCTCCGGGGCCCGCTCGGGGCGGCAAAGGCGGAGACGTCGGCGAGGTCCGCGTCGAGGCTGCCGGAGCGACCTTCGTAAGCACGGCGGCACTCATGGAACGGGCATCGGCGCGGAGTTCCTGCTCGTTCGATCCCTCGGCAGGGAGTGAACGCCGCCGTTCGTGTCATCCGGAGCCATCATGCGCTCTCCATTGTAGGAGGCGTCCGGAGGCGGCGCTGCCTGCCGCGAGAGCCCTGGGAGGCCGCCGCTTGGCGGCGCCTTCACGCATGTGTCGACGACACGCATTCGACTGGTAGTGCACGAGCGAGTGCACGTCGGTAGCCGCGAGAGCCGCTCGCGGCGTTCAGGGAAGTCGAGCTCGGATGACGAAGAGCACGCCCGCGCACGATGCCTCCCAGCTCCTCGACGAGGTTCCACCTTCGCGCTGGGCGGTCCCGCCCGTGCGGCGAGGACGTCGTCGAGGACGATGACGCCGCACCGGCGGAAACCGCGTCCCGGTGATCGGACCGCAGGCTGTCGGTCCGGTACTCGAGGGCGTACGTCGCTTCGACGGTCTCGCGCGGGAGCTTTCCCGGCTTCAGTAACGCGTCAGCGCCGAGCGCCACGCGATTCGTTATCGCGGTGTTGCGATCGCGCTG
>ERZ1370068.2141-contig-1303_pt1 | contig 37084 bp, 60 predicted proteins | sample MGYA00561227_ERZ1370068 | MGnify/ENA primary metagenome ERZ1370068 (study PRJEB38410, sample SAMEA6850437) | metagenome | study: Metagenomic assessment of the ecological functions of the soil: analysis of the soil microbiota associated with the...
TTCGACACCCAGCCGGCAACACCATGCCCGGCGACGACAAGATGCGATCTCGGCCCAGCAAGCAAAGCACTGTTCGCGGACTGGAGGCGCGCCCGCGATCGTGCTCGCCATCTCCGGCCGATTCATCGCGCTGATGTGGCTGGCGGCGCGCTGGCGCGCGCGCCGGCGCGGCGGGCCGCGCTTGATCGCCGTCACCGTCGATCACTGGCCAGCGCTGCAGGCCGCGCGCGAGAGCGCGCGACGTCAAGCGCCTTGGCGCGCGACGCCCGATCTGCCGCATCGACGCTGCGCTGGAGCGGCGACAAAGCCGAAAACAGGATCTGCCGGCCGCGGTCATGCAGGCGCGCTACCGCCTGCTGGCGCGGGCCGCGCGGGCGAGCGGCGCGACGCATATCCTCACCGCGCCTACCCGCGACGATCAGGCCGAGACGCTGTTGATGCGGATGCTGCGCGGCAGCGGCATCGCCAGCCTTGCGGCGATGGCGCGGCGAGACCGGAGCGCGATGGCGTGCGGCTGGCGCGACCGTTGCTGCGACGTCTCGAAATCGCAGCTTGTCGCGACGCTCGAAAAAGGCCGAAGATCGACTTCGCCGACGATCCGACCAACCGCGATCACGAGCTTCACCCGGCCGCGCGTCGCGCGCGCTGATGCCGCTGCTTGGCCGCCGAGGGCGGCGACAGCGCGCAGTCTGGCGCGGCTGGCCGCAAGGCTGGCTCGCGCAATGCGCGCGATCGAAGTGCTGGCCGACGGCGCCGAGCGTTATCTTGCGCTGAAGGCTAGCCAGACGCCCGCGTTACGGATTCGACGCGCGGCGCCTTTGCCGCCATGCCGGAGGAGATCCGGCTTGCGGCTGCTCAAGCGCGCGATCGATCGGGTTCGGCCAGCGAAGGGCCGGCGGAACTCGGCAAGATCGAAGCCCTGCTGCGTCGGCACTGGACCGGCGCGGTTGCCGGAAGCGTGCCGGGCGCCGGCCGAGGCTCGAAGCAGACCCTGGCCGGTGCGCTGATCAGCCTGATCGAGCGGCCGGATTCGCGTCGAGCCGGCGCCGCGGCGCCGCCGCCGGCGCAGACGTAAAGCGGAACCGGATGCGGGGCCTTCGTCGTCGATAAACCGGCCTGCATAACGCTGCTGAGTCTTAACCACCCCGGAAAACACCGGATTTCGCCGCCATTATTTGAGCGAGGATCGCGCTAGGATGCGTTAAATAGTCCTGCGTGGTTCCCTTGGCATCGACCGGGGCGACACCTAGATTGTGATGCAGTCGACCGGGGATTTCCTCGATGGCCAGCCCAAGGACACTGCCCAAGGACTAAGGCCGCGATCCGCGCGGACCACGAAGGAAGATCGATGAACGCCAATCTGCGCAATTTCGCCCTCTGGGTCATCATCGTCCTGCTGCTGCTGGCGCTGTTCACGCTGTTCCAGAATCCGGGTCAGCGCGCGTCCTCGCAGGACATCTCGTTCTCGCAGCTGCTGACCGAGGTCGATCAGGACCACGTTCGCGACGTCGTGATCCAGGGGCCGGAAATCCACGGCACCTTCACCAACGGCTCGCAGCTTCCAGACCTATGCGCCGAACGACCCGACGCTGGTCGCAGCGCCTCTATGACGGCAAGGTCTCGATCACCGCGAAGCCGCCCGGCGACAACGTGCCGTGGTTCGTCTCGCTGCTGGTCTCGTGGCTGCCGTTCATCGCGCTGATCGGCGTGTGGATTTTCCTGTCGCGGCAGATGCAGGGCGGCGCCGGCAAGGCGCATGGGCTTCGGCAAGTCGCGCGCCAAGATGCTGACCGAGGCGCATGGCCGCGTCACCTTCGAGGACGTCGCCGGCGTCGACGAGGCCAAGCAGGATCTGCAGGAGATCGTCGAATTCCTGCGCGATCCCGGCAAATTCCAGCGGCTCGGCGGACGGATTCCGCGCGGCGTGCTGCTGGTCGGCCCTCCCGGCACCGGCAAGACGCTGATCGCGCGCGCGGTCGCCGGCGAAGCCAACGTGCCGTTCTTCACGATCTCGGGCTCCGACTTCGTCGAGATGTTCGTCGGCGTCGGCGCCAGCCGCGTCGCGCGACATGTTCGAGCAGGCCAAGAAGAACGCGCCCTGCATCATCTTCATCGACGAAATCGACGCGGTCGGCCGCCATCGCGGCGCCGGCCTCGGCGGCGGCAACGACGAGCGCGAGCAGACGCTCAACCAGTTGCTGGTCGAGATGGACGGCTTCGAGGCCAACGAGGGCGTCATCCTGATCGCCGCCACCAACCGGCCCGACGTGCTCGATCCGGCGCTGCTGCGCCCCGGCCGCTTCGACCGCCAGGTCGTGGTGCCGAATCCGGACGTCGTCGGCCGCGAGCAGATCCTGAAGGTTCACGTCCGCAAGGTGCCGCTGGCGCCGGACGTCAACCTGAAGACCATCGCGCGCGGCACGCCGGGCTTCTCCGGCGCCGACCTGATGAACCTCGTCAACGAGGCGGCGCTGACGGCCGCGCGCGGCGCAACAAGCGCATGGTGACGCAGGCCGAGTTCGAGGAGGCCAAGGACAAGGTCATGATGGGCGCCGAGCGCAAGTCGCTGCGTCATGACCGAGGAAGAGAAGATGCTGACCGCCTATCACGAAGGCGGCCACGCCATCGTCGGCCTCAACGTCGATGGCGACCGATCCGATGCACAAGGCGACCATCATTCCGCGCGGCCGCGCGCTCGGCATGGTGATGCAGCTGCCCGAGCGCGACAAGCTGTCGATGTCGCTCGAGCAGATGACCTCGCGCCTTGCCATCATGATGGGCGGCCGCGTCGCCGAAGAGCTGATCTTCGGCCGCGAGAAGGTGACCTCCGGTGCGTCGTCCGACATCGAGCAGGCGACGCGGCTGGCGCGCATGATGGTGACGCGCTGGGGCCTGTCGGAAGAGCTCGGCACGGTGTCCTATGGCGAGAACCAGGACGAGGTGTTCCTGGGCATGTCGGTCGTCGCGCACCCAGAACGCGTCGGAGGCGACGGTGCAGAAGATCGACACCGAGATCAGGCGGCTGGTCGAAGAGGGCTACAACGAAGCGACGCGAGATTCTGACCGAGAAGCGCGCCGATCTCGAGGCGCTGGCCAAGGGCCTGCTCGAATTCGAGACGCTGACGCGGCGACGAGATCATCGATCTGCTCAAGGGCAAGAAGCCGAACCGCGAGTCGGTGCTGGAGCCGACCGACGCCGCGCACCTCGGCGGTGCCGCCGGCCGGCAAGCCGCGCCCGCGTCCCAGATCCGGACGCCGGCCTGGAGCCGCAGCCGCAGGCGTAAGGCGCGCCTTGGCAACGATAGACAGCTGCCGGAGCGGGCGAAATTTCCATGAGCCCGTTCTCTTGTCTGAGCTGACCGGCTCTGGACGAGCCGCAATGCATGTCGTCGAATGCGAGTTTCCCTCCGGCATCAAACTGAGCCGGGATGTTGTTCGTAACGCGTATTTCACACGGTTCCTACCGCGCAGCATTGACCCGTCCTGACGCCGGCATCGTTGACGTCTTTTTCGCGCTGTTTGGTTATCTCGCTCTGGATGAAGGTACTGCTGATTGCCGCAACGCGTGGCGAGGTCTTCGGCCTGGAGACCCAAACTCGGCAGATCATTTCATTAGCGAGTTCGCGGATCTGCGCTCGAAAACGCGGATTTCGAGATTTTTAGCCGGCTAAGTATCTGATTTGCAACGGGTGGGGTCTTCGATTTCGGCCAAAAACGGCTGTAGTGAAGACCTACCCGATTCCCAAGCGCGGCGTGGTGCGGATAGATCTCGCTGCATCATGTTTCTGCGACGCACCGAGCGAAAGAAGAACGGCAAGACGCACCAGCTACTGGAACGTGGTCGAGAACAAGCGTCTCGATGACGGCCGGGTGGTGCAGCGGCATGTGCTGTATCTCGGCGAGATCAACTCCTCGCAGGCGGCAGCGTGGCGCAAGGCGATCGAGGTGTTCGACGAGGATGCCGGCCGTGCTCACGGACGCTGGCGCTGTTTCCGGAGGATCGATGCGAGGCGATCGCGGGCGACGCCTCGCGTCGTTCAGCTTCGCCTGTCCGAGATGCGGCTTCAGTCGTCCGCGGCAATGGGGCGCCTGCTGGCTGGCCGGGCAGTTGTGGCAGGAGCTTCAGCTCGATCGGTTCTGGGCCGATCGGCTGCCGCCGAGCCGAAAGAGGACGCGGTGGGATCAGATCCTGCAGGTTCTCGCGACCTATCGGCTGATCGCGCCGGGCAGCGAGTGGCGGCTGCATCGCGAATGGTTCGGCAACAGCGCGATGGCCGATCTCCTCGGTGCCGACTTCGGCCTGGCGGAAGAGCACAAGCTTTATGCCTGCCACGATCTGCTGCTGGCAGCACAAGGAAGCGCTGTTCTCGCATCTGGTCGGACGCTGGCGCGATCTGTTCAACGCCGACTTCGACGTGCTGCTGTACGATCTGACCAGCACCTACTTCGAGGTCAACGCTTCGGACTTGCCGGAAGGTACGCAAGCGCCGCCACGGCTACAGCCGCGACAAGCGGCCGGACTGCCCGCAGGTGGTGATCGCGCTGGTGGTGACGCCCGACGGCTTGCCGCTGGCTTACGAGGTGCTGCCCGGCAACACCGCCGACAGCAAGACGCTGCGGATGTTCCTGGGCAAGATCGAGCAGCAATACGGCAAGGCGCGGCGGGTCTGGGTGATGGATCGCGGCGTGCCGACCGAGGCCGTGCTGGCCGAGATGCGCAACAGCGATCCGCCGGTGCAGTATCCTGGTGGGAACGCCGAAGGGACGCCTGAACCGGCTGGAGAAGCACCTGCTGCGAAAGCCCTGGCAGGACGCGCGGGAGGGCGTGAAGGTCAAGCTGTTGGCCGAGGACGGCGAGCTCTACGTCTTCGCCCAAAGCTATCGATCGGGTCAGCAAAGAACGCGCGATGCGGCGGCGGCAGTTGAAATGGCTGTGGAAGCGGCTCCGGCAAATCGCCGCCATGGAAATCACGCGCGAAGAACTGCTGATGAAACTCGGCGGCGCGCGCTCCAAAGCGCCGGCCGCCTGGCGTCTGGTCGATATCGAGATCGACAAGGAGCGCCCGAGCTTCACCTTCGCGCTCAATCGCAGAAACTGCGAACGACGCGGCGGCGCGAAGGCCGCTATCTGTTGCGCACCAATCTCACCGACAATGATCCCGCCCAGCTCTGGCAATACTACACGCAGCTCGTCGCCGTCGAAGAGGCCTTCCGCAATCTCAAAGGCGACCTGGCGATCCGTCCGGTCTTCCATCAGGACGAGAAGCGGATCGAAGCCCACATCTTCATCGCCTTTCTGGCCTACTGCATGCAGATCACGCTGACCCGCCGCCTTCATGCCTTGGCGCCCGGGCTGACCGCGCGCAGCGCGCTCGACAAGTTCGCCGCCGTCCAGATGATCGATGTTCATCTGCCGACCACCGACGGGCGCGAGATCCTGCTCACCCGCTACACCCATCCAGAACCCGAACTGCAGCTCGTCATCGACCGGCTCAAGCTCCGCCTGCCACCGCAGCCGCCGCCAAGGATCACCACGGCCGCCGTCAACCAAGCCAGCCGCCGTAGTGAAGACCTTTTGACCTAAGCCATTGATCTACAACGAGCGGGCTACTCAAAACCCGCCAATCCGCGAAGACGGGCTAGGCCTGCCCATCAGAGCGAATATCACCTGGGCGAGAAAGGTCGGACCGCTCGCCGATCTATTTCATTTTCGTGCCGAAAAGCGAAATCGTCGCTGGACGAAACAACAAGCATCTCGATTTTCAGACTATCGGTATTTGAAGACGAAAGGGGGCGATGTAACGGCGAGTGCTGCCGTCGGTCGTTTACTTCCATCGCACAGGCGTTCGATCCTCTGATATCGAACGCGGTTGCGGCGAAAGCGTTGTGACCAAGCAGGCCCGAGCAATGTCCGCGCCGCAAGGGTGCACGGCTACCGGACGGCTACCGCGCCCGGATGGCATGATCCGGGCGTGGTGAGGGCGAAACGATGTCCGGCACGGAGTCGACTACACGACGATGTGCCAGTTGGCGGGCACGAACCCCAACGAATTGCTGCTGAGTGAGTTTGTGGTCGTTCATATCCCATATCGCAGGTGATGGCATCGTTGCGCGGCGCAGGATATCGGTCTTTTGGTCGCCGTTGTAATCACCTGTGTCAGCGAAGTGCCAATTGCTCGGCGGTTGCCATTATTTGCTGCTGAGCAGATTGCTGTTGCGGAGTCCCAGGTCTTGACAGCGCCACTCATTCTGCCAGAATGTCGGCGTTATGATCGCCGTTGAAATCGCCGGTGCTGACGATGCCAGTTGTCCGGAACTGAGCCCAGGTTGTGGGCGGCTAGCAAGGTGGCGTCGTCCATGTCCAGGTCTGGATGACGCCGGCATCGTTCCGCCACGGGATGTCGATCTGCCGTCTCAGCGTTGAAGTCGTTGGTGCCAGCGATGTGCCAGTTGCTCGGCACGATGCCCAAATTGTTGCTGCTGAGCAGGCTGCCGTCGTTGAGATCCCAGATCGCGACCATGCCTGCGTCACTGCGCCAGGATGTCGGCGTTGTGGTCGCCGTTGAAGTCGCCGGTGCCGAGGATATGCCAGTTGGCCGGAACCGCCCCCAGCGAATGCGTGCTGAGTATGGTGCCGTCGTTCATGTCAGTCTGGATGGCGCCGGCATCGTTGCGCCACAGGATGTCGGGCTCACCGTCGCCGTTGAAGTCACTGGTGCCGGCGATGTGCCAGTTAAGCCGGCTTACGGCGCCCAATGAATTGCTGCGCAGAAGCGTGCCGTCAGATCATGTCCCAGCTCGCCTGACGCCGGCATCATTGCGCCACAGGATGTCGGACTCCAAAATCGCCATTGAAATCGGTGGGCAGCGGCTGACTGACTGATGGAAACGTTGACTTGGAATTGGGCGTAGATGCCGTCGCCGGAATAGGCGTGGCCGTCATACGCGATCACACGAAGGTCGTCGGTCGTGCCGGCCGCCCCTGCCACGAACGAGGTCTGTGCGAGCTGTGCCTCGCTTACCGAATAGGCGATCCCGGCGGGGATCACCGTCCCACATAAACCACGAAGTGCCCTGCTCGCGGCCGCCGTGCCATCGTGAGATGACATGGCTCAGCGCGTCCCCGTCGGCGTCAGGCCGTGGAGCAGGCTGGAGGCCGCAATCGATTGGCCGGACGTAGTCGTTACGTTGGCCACAGTCACCGTTGGCGCGTGATTGGGGTGAATCGACATCCGATAGGTACCGGTATAGCTGTCGTCGAAATGCACCGGCCTCAAAGGTAATAGGTCCCAGTGACGGGCGGTGAATGAAAGGTGGTCACGATTGATCAGAATGATATCGTCATTCCTCGGCCAGCAAAATTTCAGCGCCGTCGTGCACGCGTAGATACGGATCCACCAACGTCCGCCGCCGGCCTGCGCGCCCTGCAGATCGACGATATAGGTCGTGCCTGCCACCAGCTGAACCTGAAACCAATCGCGATCGCCCACGATTTCCAACCTGCCAGTACTGGATCCGTTGACGGCCACCGTGCCGAAGGGATGCGACAAATCGGTGAGGCTGTTGCGATGGCGTCGGAGACCGATGATCCAGAGGTCCAGCGAGGATATCCATAATGCGGAGATCGGTGGCTGTGGGGACGCCGGGGGAGTTCAGCCCGCCGGGACAAAAGGATCGCCCGGGTGTTGTCCCAGTCGGCCAGGTCGTACCCGTCATAGACAGATCAAACCAGCGCAGCGTTGAAACCAATGGTTTGTGAAACTACAAAAGTAAGGAGCTGGGAACCGTCGACCGAGAAATAAAAGATGAGCTTCGGAGATCGCTGCCGCCGGTGTAGTCCCGCTGGCCGACGCGGAGTATCGGAACAAATCCATCGGGCCCAATTTGTGTCCCATATGCCGAGGCTTCAAATTCGTCCCATTGCGCCTTGGAGATCTCGTGCTCGAGGACACCGACGCCGTTCGAGATGTTGCTGCTGTTCCAGTAGTAGCTATTGAGCACGATAGCATCGTCGTTGCCTGTTCCGGCAGCGCGAGGTTCAATGTCATTACCATCCCGATCGACAGATCGAAACCAGACCGTTGCTCGGGTCAAGTTTGCCGGCAGGAATTCCTGCGGAATGTCGTCGGCAGTCGTTGCATGATTAATCCAGGCATTTCTCAGCGCGTCGGTAGGGGACGTTCGTGACGAGCTCTGACCAAAGGTGTTTGACCGCTGAAACCCGGGTATCGATCGACTGGAGGTCGAAGCTCATCCGGAGCGTGACGTTATTAGTGAAATGACTTTGGAGTTATTTTCCGCCGCGATGATTGCGCTACGGGGCGTCGGTCACCCGGAACCGTAAGTGTTGATGAAAACGAGACCGCTGCCCTGTAGCGTTATTGTTTCAGGCTTGCAACCACACCTGAAATCACATCCGAAGCGACGGAAGCGGCCTGCGACGTTGACAGGGCTTTGTTCAGGCCTGATGCGCCGCTGAAACTCCCGAAGTTGGCAAGCGCATGAGACGCGTCAAATCGTCGTTAAGCGTCGTTGAAAAATTGTCAGTATCGGTCATCGATCCTGCCGCACGCGGTGCCAACTTCATTGGTCACAAAATAGACATAGGCCCCCTCCTCAAATCTTTAAGCGCGAGCTTGGGCAACAGCATGTGCCCAGCTCGATCTTGCGCGGCACATCGTGCCCCTAGCCCTGCGTTCCCACAAATGACCTGAGGTGCACGCCGTCGCCCGTGATCATGATCAAGTCCGCATGGCCGACGGTGATCACAAGCTCACACCCAGGAGCGGTGCACTTGTCGAAGGGGGCTGTTCAGCGAACTTTCGCGCGCAGCTGAAAAAATATCCGATCGAATTCCAGGATAGACATAGATCACGGCGTCACGCTAAGTGGAAATTCAACGCAACCATCCGCCAAGTCAACGAAAAAAATTGCATCTATCGGACCAGTATTCACCGCCTCCACTGTCCAACGCGGAAAATTATCTGCGGCCAGGCCAGCAGGGACGGCGCTAAAACGCCGGCGCAGGTTTGCCCGCTGGCGGCTTTATATCAACTACGATTGGCTTCCCTTGCAGGCCCGGCATGTTTAGATCGCGGCGGGCGCGGGCTGTGGCAGGTCGCCGTTGCCTAACGAAGAATTACAGGGGAGGGGATCAGATGCGCTCCGGTAATAGCGTTCCGCGCGCTCCAGCGCCGTGGCATTGCTGGCCTGGCCAGCGGCCTCGATGGCGGCCGAAATGCGCGGCGCGTCACCGCGACCGAAATCAAGATCGGCCAGACCATGCCCTACAGCGGCCCGGTGTCGGCGTTACGGCGCGCTCGGCAAGGGCCGAGGTCGCCTATTTCAAGATGCTCAACGAGCGCGGCGGCATCAACGGCCGCAAGATCAATCTGATCTTCGCTGGACGACAGCTACGCGCCGCCGAAGACCGTGGAGCAGACGCAGACGGCTGGTCGGAGAGCGACGAGGTCGCGCTGATCTTTCTCCTCGATCGGCACCGCGCACAACACCGCGATCGCCAAATACCTGCAGAGCAAGAACATCCCGCAATTGTTCGTCGGCTCCGGCGCGTCGAAATTCGCCGACATCGCGCAATATCCGCAGGCGACACTGGGCGTGCAGGCGCCGTTCCGCTACGAGGCGCGGCTCTATGCGCGCTACGCGCTGGCGAAAAATCCCAATGCCAAATTCGCCGTGATCTTCGCAGAACGACGATTTCGGCCGCGACTATCTGCTGGGCCTGAAGGACGTGCTCGGCGACAAATACGATTCGCGTCGTCACCGGCGCGACCTACGAAATCACGGATCCGACCATCGACTCGCAGATCGTCAAGCTGAAGGCCTCCGGCGCCGACGTGTTCGTGATCGCGGCGACGCCGAAATTCGCCGCGCAGTCGATCCGCAAGGCGTTCGAGATCGGCTGGCGGCCGATGACCTTCCTGTCCAACGTCGCGGTCTGGATTTCGACCGTGATGGAGCCGGCGGGCGTCGAGGCCGGCACCGGCATTCTCTCCACCGCCTATGTCAAGGACCCCGGACGATCCCGCCTGGAAGGACGATCCCGGGCGTCAAGGGCTGGCGCGAATTCATGATCAAATACGTTCCGGACAGGCGACCTGCACGACACCAATTACGTCAACTGCCTACTAACAGCGCGATGGCGCTGGAGGCGGTGCTGAAGGCCTGCGGCGACGATCTGTCGACCGAGAACATTCTCGAAGCAGGCCTACGCCATCAAGGACTCTGGAACTGCCGATGCTGCTGCCGGGCATCAAGGTCAACACCTCGCCGACCGATCACGTCCCGGTCGAGCAGATGCAGTTCATGCGCTTCAACGGCAAGACCTGGGAGCGGTTCGGGGAGTTGCTGACGGGGAACTGATCGTCGCCGGAAGTGCCGACGTGTAGCCGGACAGACTCCGACGCAATCGCGAGATGCACCAGCACGCACGGGGGCGAATGGCCCCGGTTTTCGCTGCGCTCGCGATAACACGCGGTTGCTATCACGGAGCCCTGATCACGCCTTTGCCAGTTGCGCCGAAATGACGTTCGGTGAAACGCGTTGCTATCTTGCCTCCAGGTCGCAAATCGCGCTAGGGCGGTGATGGCGGGCTGCGTGCGTATGTCCCGAATGGGCCATTGACAGCTGTCTGCGAATAACACCACATGTAGGCGTCACGGTCCGCCAGATCGCAAGATTTGGTGGCTAAGAGGGAAGCCGGTGAATCGCGCGCTTGCGCGCGAGAATCCGGCGCTGCCCCCGCAACTGTAAGCAGTGAGTTGCTCCCGATCTCACGTCACTGATGCGGCACCGCATTGGGAAGACACGGGAGCGACGACGACCTGCGAGCCAGGAGACCTGCCGCGACACCGAAAAAACGTCCACGGGCGGGGTGTCCCGGCGGTCGCTTGCAGATCTCATGCCGGCGCTTTGCCGCCGGCATTCTGATGCAGCGTCGCCTCCAGACATCCAGCCCCAACAACGATATCACGGGGTCTGCCGATGTCACTCCTCTCGATCGCGAAGCTCGCCAAAGCCGCGCCCTTCATCCAGCTGCGCACCGAGTCGCCGGCCGCGCCGGAGGCCGAGCTGCCGATGCAGGTGATCCGCCGCAACGGCACGGTTTCGAAATTCGACGCCGGCAAGATTTCGGTGGCGATGACCAAGGCGCTTTCTCGCGGTCGAGGGGCACACGCGCGGCGGCCTCGCGCCGCGTGCATGAGGTCGTCGAGCAATTGACCGCTGAAGTCGTCGGCGCGCTGTCGCGCCGGATGAGCGAGGGCCGCACCTTTCACATCGAGGACGTGCAGGATCAGGTCGAACTGGCGCTGATGCGCAGCGAGCACCACAAGGTGGCGCGCGCCTATGTGCTGTATCGCGATGAGCGGACCGCGGCAGCGCGCCGAGCAGGAAGCCGCCAAAGCCGGCCAAGCCATCGGCTGGACCGTCGTCCATGTGACGCTGGCGAACGGCACGAAGGTGCCGCTCGATACCGCGCGGCTGGCGCTGATCGTCGACGAAGCCTGCGCCGGCCTCGACGGGCGTCGATGCGCGCGCCGGTGCTCGCCGAAACCCAGCGCAATCATCTACGACGGCATCGGCGAGGGCGAACTGGCGCTGGCCTCGGTGATGGCCGCGCGCACGCTGGTGGAGCAGGAGCCGAACTACGCCTATGTCAGCGCGCGGCTGCTGCTCGACAAGCTGCGCACCGAGGTGCTGTCGTTCGTGCATGGTGCGCCGACCAGCGCGTCGCAGGCCGATATGGCGGCGCGCTACGGCGAATATTTTCCGGCCTATATCAAGACCGGCATCAAGGCCGAACTGCTCGATCCTGATCTGGCGCGCTTCGACCTGAAGAAGCTCGCCGCGGCGCTGAAGCCGGAGCGCGATCTGGCGTTCCAGTTTCTGGGACTGCAAACGCTGTACGACCGCTATTTCCTGCATGAAGGCGGCAACCGCATCGAACTGCCGCAGGCGTTCTTCATGCGCGTCGCCATGGGGCTTGCGATGCGCGAGATCGACCGCGAGGCGCGCGCCATCGAGTTCTACGATCTGCTGTCGTCGTTCGACTTTCATGGCCTCGACGCCGACGCTGTTCAATTCGGGAACGCTGCGGCCGCAACTGTCGTCCTGCTTCCTCACCACCGTTGCCGACGATCTCGACGGCATCTTCAAGTCGGTCAAGGACAACGCGCTGCTGGCGAAATATTCCGGCGGGCTCGGCAACGACTGGACCCGCGTGCGCGGCCTCGGCGCGCACATCAAGGGCACCAATGGCGAAAGCCAGGGCGTGGTGCCGTTCCTGAAGGTCGCCAACGACACCGCGATCGCCGTCAACCAGGGCGGAAAGCGCAAGGGCGCGGTCTGCGCCTATCTCGGAGACCTGGCACATCGACATCGAGGAATTCCTCGACCTGCGCAAGAACACCGGCGACGACCGCCGCCGCACCCATGACATGAACACCGCGAACTGGGTGCCTGACCTGTTCATGCAGCGCGTCGAGGCCGACGGCGAATGGACGCTGTTCTCGCCGGACGAGACGCCCGATCTGCACGACCTCTACGGCAAGCCGTTTGCCGAGCGCTACGCGGCCTATGAAGCACAGGCGGCGCGCGGCGAAATCCGCGTGTTCAAGCAGGTCCGCGCCACCGGATCTGTGGCGCAAGATGCTGACCATGCTGTTCGAGACCGGGCATCCCTGGATCACGTTCAAGGATCCCTGCAATCTGCGCTCTGCCGCAGCGCCATGCCGGCGTCATTCATTCCTCGAACCTCTGCACCGAGATCACGCTCAACACCTCCGACGACGAGACCGCGGTCTGCAATCTCGGCTCGATCAATCTGCTCAATCACGTCGAGGATGGCGGCTTGAACGAGGCGCGGCTGAAGCAGCACCGTGACCACGGCGATGCGGATGCTCGACAACGTCATCGACATCAATTTCTACACCATCCCGGAAGCGCGCCGCTCGAACCTGCGGCACCGGCCCGGTCGGCCTCGGCCTGATGGGATTCCAGGACGCGCTGCAGGCGATGCGGATCGCGGTGGCGTCCGATGCGGCCGTTGCCTTCGCCGACACCAGCATGGAGGCGATCTCCTACCACGCGATCTCGGCCTCGGTCGATCTCGCCGCCGAGCGCGGGCGCTATCCGTCGTTCGACGGCTCGCTGTGGAGCCAGGGCATCTTGCCGATCGATTCTGATCGAACTGCTGGCGGAAGCGCGCGGCGGCGTCGCGATGGACCGCAGCATGACGCTGCGACTGGGACCACTTGCGCGAGCGCGTCAAATCGATCGGCATGCGCAATTCGAACGTGATGGCGATCGCGCCGACGGCGACGATCTCCAACATCTGCGGCGTCGCGCAGTCGATCGAGCCCGCCTACCAGAACCTCTACGTCAAATCCAACATGTCCGGCGACTTCACCGTCGTGAACGAGTTTCTGGTGCGCGACCTCAAGGCGCGCGGGCTGTGGGACGAGGTGATGGTCAACGACCTCAAATATTTCGACGGCAGCGTCGGCGCGATCGACCGCATTCCCGACGATCTCAAGGCGCTCTACGCCACCGCCTTCGAGATCGACAGCGCCTGGCTGATCGAGGCGGCCGCGCGGCGGCAGAAATGGATCGACCAGTCGCAGTCGCTCAACCTCTATATCGCCAATCCCTCCGGCAAGAAGCTCGACGCGCTCTACCGGCTGGCCTGGGCGCGCGGGCTTGAAGACGACCTATTACCTGCGCTCGCGCAGCGCGACGCATGTCGAGAAATCGACGCTGAAGGGCACCGACGGCAAGCTCAACAGCGTCGCTTCGGTGACCATGATGTCGGCAGCGCGCCGATCATCGTCGCCGGCCGCGACCGCGCCTGATCTGTCCGGCGCGGTGGCGTGCTCGATCGACAATCCCGAATGCGAAGCCTGCCAGTAAGCAGCAAGAAAAAGGAAACACGACAATGCTCGACTGGTCCGAACCTGCCGCGTCCGCGCGTCCGATGCCGCCAGCCTTCGCGGCGCAACCCACTGCCGCGGCCGATCAAACCGGCCTCGGCGCCATCGACCGCCGCGGCGGCCGGGTGTCCGTCGACGACAAGCGGATGATCAACTGCCGCGCCGACGTCAATCAATTGCTGCCGCTGAAATACAAATGGGCGTGGGAGAAATATCTCGCCGGCTGCAACAATCACTGGATGCCGACCGAAGTCTCGATGCAGGCCGACATCGCGCTGTGGAAATCGCGCGACGGCCTCACCGAGGACGAGCGCCGCGCCATCAAGCGCAACCTCGGCTTCTTCGCGGCGTCCGAAAGCCTCGTCGCCAACAACATCGTGCTGGCGATCTACCGCCATCTGACCAATCCGGAATGCCGGCAGTATCTGCTGCGGCAGTCCTTCGAGGAGGCCGTTCACACCCACACCTTCCAGTACATCGTCGAAAGCCTCGGCCTCGACGAGGGCGAGCTGTTCAACATGTACCGCGAGGTGCCGTCGATCACGGACAAGGCGGCGTGGGCGCTGAAGCACACCCAGCATCTCGACGATCCCGATTTCAAGACCGGGACGCCGGAAGCCGACCAGGCGTTCCTGCGCGATCTCGTCGCCTTCTACGTCATCTTCGAGGGCATGTGGTTCTATACCGGATTTGCGCAGATCCTCTCGCTCGGCCGCCGCAACAAGATGGTCGGCATCGCCGAGCAGTACCAGTACATCCTGCGCGATGAATCCATTCATCTGAATTTCGGCATCGACGTCATCAACCAGATCAAGATCGAGAACCCGCATCTGTGGACCAGACGCATTCCAGGACGAAGTCCGCGCCATGGTGCGCGACGGCGGCCGAACTGGAAGCGGCCTATGGGCGGGACACCATGCCGCGCGGCTTTCTCGGCCTGAACGCGGCGCTGTGCGAGAACCTACATGCACTTCATCGCCAACCGCCGCTGCGCGCAGCTTGGGCTGGCGCGGGTGTTCGACGAGACCGAAAATCCGTTTCCCTGGATGTCGGAGGCGATGGACCTGAAGAAGGAGAAGAATTTCTTCGAGACCCGGGTGATCGAGTATCAGAACGGCGGGGCGCTGAGCTGGGAGTCAGGTGTCGCTTGCCTAGCGCATTGCGCACGGAGCAGGGACCCATACCGCGTGATACCTCTGAGGCACTGAAGGAACATTACGCGACGTCGGCAACGGTGGGACTGGCGCGCAACAATCCCCGCCGTTGCCGCGCTAAAACTTAAGATTTCCTCAATTCCGGTCGGCCTATTGCTTTAGGGGCGTGCGCCTTCGGACAGGGCGCGCCCGAGGCAAGGATCTCGCATGGCCGCCTCTCGTTCCACCTTCAAACCGCAGCCGGAGCAAGCGGCGATTCCGCCGTGGCTCGCTCAGGGTCTGCTCTGGTGCTGTGCGGTTGCGAACCTGATCGCTTTGCGTGGTGGCGTATTTCTCGCACTGGTGGGTTTACGATCCGAACGGCCTCGGCATCCCGGACCGACTTCATCAACGTCTGGGCTGCCGGGCGTCTGGTGCTCGATGGCCTTCCGGCACAGGCCTATGACTGGGACATCCAGAAGCAGATCGAGGTCGCGAAGCTCGGCCAGGATTTTGTCGGCTACTTTGCCTGGCACTATCCGCCGCCGTTCCTGTTCGTCGCATCTGTTGCTGGCGCAGTTGCCCTATTCGGTGGCGTATCATCGGCTGGGTCGTGGTCAGCATCGTGCCTTATCTTGTCGTCGATGCGCGCGATCGTCGGCCACAACTTCGGCCTATCTGCTCGCGCTTGCCGTTCCGATGGCGTTCATCAATGCGCTGGTCGGACAGAACGGCTTTCTTACCGCGGCGCTGATCGGCGGCGCGCTCTATCTGATCCCGATGCGGCCGGTGCTTGCCGGCATCTGCCTTGGGCTGCTGACGCTACAAGCCGCAATACGGGCTGCTGTTTCCGATCGTGCTGATCGCAGCCGGCGCATTGGCGCGTGTTCATCAGCGCCGGCGTGACGGCGATCGCGATGGCCGTCGTTTCCTGGCTCGCCTTCGGCACCGAGAGCTGGCTGGCGTTCTTCCACTGGATGCCGAGATTCCCGCAAGACGTTCCTGACCGAAGGCAAGGCGACCATGGTGGAAGCTGCAGAGCATCTTCTCGCTGGTGCGTTACTTCGGCGGCAGCGAACAACTGGCCTGGGCATTCCAGTGGGTCGCTCACCGCCTCCGTTGCGGTGGTGCTGGCGCTGATGTGGCGAAGCCGCGTGCGCCCTACACGCTGAAGGCCGCAGCGCTCGCCGCCGGCACGCTGCTGACCACGCCCTATCTCTTCATGTACGACATGATGGTGCTGGCGATCCCGATCGCCTTCCTGGTCCGCATCGGATTGAAGACCGGCTTTCGCGCCTACGAGCTTCCGGCGCTGGCGCGCGCGCTCGTCGCTCTCATCGCGCTGCTACATGTTCACGGCCACGCCGACGCGGGCTTGGCGCCACGCTGGTCGTGTCCAGCTTGATCCTGCGCCGCGCCGGATCGTGGTGGCGGCGAGCCGGCGCCAAGACTGGTCGCGGCAGGGGCGTGAACGGTCAGGGCGATGGCGGCGTATCGCGCGGTAATCACCGCTCGCATGACGCCGCCCACGAAAACAGCATTGCGCAAGCGTGCCGGCTCTGTTCATGTGGACAGCCGTCCGGACTGGCGGCCTTCATTTCCGATCGTGTCGGTATCCGGTCCCGGTCGGATGTTCAGGGCATCATTGACCGCGGATAGTTGACCGGCGCGTACCGCCAATCGTTGTTCCGGTCCGACGTAGTCCCGCATTTCGCGCCGTACGCGACAGATAGAACGGCGCGTCGAAGCCGAGCCGCGCGAAATCGCTTCACCGAGCTGATGCAGCAGCGAAGCATATTGCTCGGCCGTCGTCGTCAATACCGCATCCGTTTCTCCCTGCTGAAAACAGAATATGCGTCGGCGTCAGCCCCGCTCTGCTTCAGCTTCATGATGCCGTTGAGTGCGTCAACTCTGGCGCCCCCGCGTTGCAGAAAGTGAAAGCGGGCGCCGCCCCGGGCCAGCGGCACGAGGATCACGCGGTCATAGCGCCCGGCCTGGATCAGGATGTCGCCGAGGCGCGTTGCAAAGCTCCGCCCATGCCATCGGTGCCCAGCAGGGATCGGCTGCGGCGAAGCATTTGCCGCTCGCGGGATCGAAATTATCGACGGCTTCGCGTGCCGCATGTCGGGCGCTTCCGTAATTGGCCGCGTTGCTCTGGCCGTGCACGACGATGATGGCCGTCCTGCCGGATACCGGGCCGCACGGCCGTTCGACGCGCACCGGCGGCGGCGGAAGCGCCAGCCAGACTGGTTTGGCGGGCGTACTTCGTCAGCAGCCTGCCGGCAATCGTGCCGACCAGCACGCCGCCTATCAGGAACGCGGCAAGGCGCAACAAGGGAAATGTTCTCCGGGGTCGCTCAGCTTCGTCGCTTGTGTACACGGCTCGTCCGCCTGGATGGCGCTCACCGGTTCGGGCCGGACGCAACCTGGGAGCGCGAGGGAAGTAATCTGAGGGTGCCCGCTCGGCGCATGCTAACCGGGGGCGTTGAGAGCCCGTTAATGGTTGGAAAGCCCTATCGGCAATCCTCCCCCGAATCGCGCTGCGAAACCGTCTTGTCATCCGGCCTGAATAGTTGTTCACTTCTTCAAGCGATAGGTGCGCTTAATCGCTCAAAACAGTTGAAGATGTGTGCGTTCTGGCAGCTCCGTCGGGGCGCGAGGGCGCGCCGGGGACGGAAGACGCGCCATGGTCTATCGGCGAACCCATCAGGTCGTAAAGCGGCTGGCGGCGCGGCGCAGCGCCATTCTGGCGGCGGCGCGGGACGCCGCGGCCGACGGCGGCATGGCCGCGGTGCAGATCGCCCCGGTGGCGGTCCGCGCCAATGTCGCGGCCGGCACCGTCTACCGCTATTTCCCCTCAAGGCCGAGCTGATTTCCGAACTGATCGCCGAAGTCTCGCGCGACGAACTGGCTGCGATCCGCCGCGCGGCGGATGCCGCGCCCGGGCCGTCCTCGGCGCTGGCCGCGCGCCGTCACCACCGTTGCCGTGCATGTGCTGTCGCAGCGCAAGCTCGCCTGGGGCATTCTGGCCGAGCCGGTCGACGTCGACGTGTCGGCCTCGCGGCTCGCCAGCCGCCGCGAAATCTCCGGCGAGATCGCCGCCAGGATCGATGCCGCCGGTGCGCGCCGGACATCTGCCGGCGCAGGACACGGCGCTCGCCGCCACCGCGCTGCTCGGCGCGCTGCATGAATCGCTGGTCGGCCCGCTGGCGCCGGAGAACCTGGACGATCCCGCCAGGCTGCGCGACGCCGTGCAGACCGTCACGTTGCTGGCGCTGCGCGCAGTCGGCGTGATGGACGCCCGCGCCCGCGGCCTCGTGGTGCAGGCGGTGCTGCCGGCGAAAGCGCTGGTCGGGGCGTAGAGATCCCTCCGGCAATGCGACATCGCTTTGATCGCAACCATTTGGCCACGCTGCGGCGTTATCGACAGGTTCAATCCGTGATCAGGAGCATGCGATGACGACGACATCAGGATCCGGCCAAATGGCAGGGCGGCATCAAGGACGGCAAGGGCGCGATCTCGACCAAGAGCGGCGCGCTCAACGATTATCCTTACGGCTTCGCCAGCCGCTTCGAAGGCAAGCCCGGCTCCAATCCGGAAGAACTGATCGGCGCGGCGCACGCCGCCTGTTTCACCATGGCGCTGTCGCTGATCCTCGGCGAAGCCAAGCTCACCGCCGAGCACATGGAAACCAAGGCCGACGTCACGCTGGAAAAGCAGGGCGATGGCTTTGCCATCACCGTCGGTGCATCTGACGCTGAACGCGAAGATCCCGGGCGCGGACAAGGCGAAGTTCGAGGAGCTGGCGGGCAAGGCCAAGGCCGGCTGCCCGGTGTCGAAGCTGCTGAACACGAAGATCACGCTCGACGCGACGCTGCAGTAATTGCGTCGTCATTCCGGGCCCGACGCTTTGCACGTTCTTCGAATGACGGATACCTCGTCACTTCTCCGCCGCCGTCGGGACCGACATAGGCGATGCGCACCATGTTGGTGGTGCCGGCGATGCCGAGCGGCACGCCGGCGACGATGATCACGCGCTGGCCTGCCTTGGCAAAGCCGTCGCGGAACGCAATCGAGCCGGCGCGATCGACCATGTCGTCCTGGTCGTGCGCGTCTTCCGCCACCACGCAATGCACGCCCCAGACCACGGACAATTTGCGGCCCGTCGCGAGGTTCGGCGTGATCGCCACCACCGGCGGCTTCGGCCGCTCGCGGCGCGACGCGGATCGCGGTCGAGCCCGAACGAGGTCCAGCAGATGATCGCCGACAATTCCAGCGTCTCGGCGATCTGCCGCGCGGCGTCCGCAATGGCGTCGCCGACGGTGTTCTCCGGCTCGGGCCGCTGCGCCGTCAGCACCGAGCGATAGGTCGGGTCGCGCTCCACTTCCTCGCCGATGCGGTTCATGGTCGAGACCGCCTCGACCGGGAATTTGCCGGCGGCGGACTCCGCCGACAGCATGATGGCGTCGGCGCCTTCATAGACGGCGGTCGCGACGTCGGAGACTTCGGCGCGCGTCGGCACCGGCGCCTGGATCATCGATTCCAGCATCTGGGTCGCGATCACCACCGGCTTGCCGGCGCGGCGCGCCATCCGCGTCATCTGCTTCTGCAGGCTCGGCACCCGCTCCAGCGGCAGTTCGACGCCGAGATCGCCGCGCGCCACCATCAGCGCGTCGGAGGCGTCGATGATCTCGGCCGAGCCGGTCGATCGCCTGCGGCTTCTCGATCTTGGCCATCACGGCGGCGCGGCCGCGGATCATCCGCTTGGCCTCGTGGACGTCCTCGGCGCGCTGCACGAAGGAGAGCGCGATCCAGTCGATCCCGGTCGACAAGTGCGGCTTCGAGATCGGCGCGATCCTTCGGCGTCATCGCCGACACCGGCAGGTCGGTATCGGGCAGGCTGACGCCCTTGCGGTCCGACATCTTGCCGCCGATCACCACCCGCGTCACCGCGCGGTCGGCGAGGTTTCCTCGGCGATCAGGCGCACCTTGCCGTCGTCGAGCAGCAGCGCATGGCCCGGCCGCAGCGCCGCGAGGATTTCCGGATGCGGAAGCTGCACGCGGCTGTTGTCGCCCGGCGTCTTGTCGGAATCGAGCACGAAGCTCTGGCCGTTCTTGAGCTGGGTCGAGCCTTCGGCGAACGCGCCGAGCCGCAGCTTCGGTCCCTGCAGATCGACCAGGATGCCGATCGGCCGGCCGTAGCTCGACTCGACATTGCGGATGGTCTGAGACCAGCTCGCGCATCTTGTCGTGCGGCGTGTGGCTCATGTTGATGCGGAACACGTCGGCGCCGGCCTCGAACAGCTTGCGGATCATCGCGCTGTCGGACGATGCCGGGCCGAGGGTGGCGAGAATCTTGATACGACGGAGCCGCCTCATTGCTTGGGCGCCGCGGCTGGCGGCAGACCGGGCCCGCCCGGAGCGTCCCGCCCGGCGACAGACCGGGCACCCCGCCGGGGCCGCCCGGTCCGACCGTTCCCGGAATTCCCGGCACGCGCTGCTGCGCGGGCTGCTCGTTGGCTTCGGTCAGTTGCACGGTCCATGCTCGCTGTTCGCCGGTGTCGACCTCGAAGAACCCGGTGCGGTCGTAAGCCGCGCGCCAGGCAATTCTCGGTGCCCTTGATGGTGAATTCCTTGTCACGCGAACACATGAAGGCCTGTCCCGACCATTCGCCGCCGCGGTCATAGTCGAGCGCGTAGATGTAATAGAACCGGGCGACAAGTGTTCCGCGCAGCAGCGTCTCGCAACTGCGCGAGGACACGTTCCACCAGCCCTCGGTGGTCCAGCCCTCGGCGTCCTTGTAGCCGAGCGCGATGCCGACCCGGCTGGAAGTGTTGTTGCAGAGCCGGAAGTCGGCCGCCGCCGGACTGCTCCACAGCGCACGTCACCGCCAACGCGAGCATCGGCATCAGGCCGGCGGTCATGCGAGCGGGAGAGGGAGGTCGAGCGGAGAGAATCTTTTGCAGTCATGCAGCGAAGCTATATCAAATGATTGACGATTTCGCGTGACCCGGCGGGACCTGTCAACGGCCGGACGCGCATTTCCCACGCTATGGGAAACCAGGACTCACGTCCGCGATACCCCCTTTTGCGCGCAGATATGGCAAAATCTGTGACAATTCCCACCTGATATCAATATGCTCGAGCTCCATCTGACGCAGGACCCAGCAGGATCACAGGCCATGACGATCGACGACAAAACCAGAACGGAACTGGAAGCCGCCGTTTTCCGGCGTCTGGTCGAGCCATCTGCAGCGCCCGTACCGACGTCCAGAACATCGATTTGATGAATCTGGCCGGCTTCTGCCGCAACTGCCTGTCAAACTGGATGAAGGAAGAGGCCGACGCCCAGGGCGTCGCCGTCAGCAAGGACGAGAGCCGCGAGGCGGTCTACGGCATGCCCTACGAAGAGTGGAAGGCGAAACATCAGGGCGCGCGCCAGCCCGGAGCAGCTTGAAGCGATGAAGAAGTCCCACAGCGGGCATTGAGCGCTACTGCGCTACTGTAGCCCTGCATCAATGACGCCGTCATCCGGGATGGGCGTGAAGCTCGGTTCGCGACATGCGCCGGGAGCCAAGTTTCGCATCGCAACTACGGACACTTGGCTGCGTGCGCATCGCCCGGCATGACGATTCCGTTTCTCCTGTGGGCGCGCTGTGGATGAGCGCGATGTTTCCTTGACGCAAGGCGCCGCGATCTTGAGGGTCAATCTTGCAAAAGCGCCGTGCGGTAACGCGTGCGGCGCTTGATCTTTCAGCCTCATCCTTCTAGTTCCATTCAGGAGTACCCGATGGCCACCTCCGCCGCCGCCGCCGTCCAGGACGAGCCCGCGACGAAATTCGCCAAAGACCAGCTCAAGGCCATCATCGAGCGCATCGAGCGTCTGGAAGAAGAAAGAAGACGATCTCCGACGATATCCGCGACGTCTATGCCGAAGCCAAGGGCAACGGCTTCGACGTCAAGGCGTTGCGCACCATCGTGCGCCTGCGCAAGCAGGACGCCAATGAGCGCGCCGAGCAGGAAACCATCCTGGAAACCTACATGCAGGCGCTCGGGATGCTGTGTGAGGCGCTAGATTCAGGTATGTCGGATGGAGCGCGAGCTTGACCCGGCGTCCATCCATCAACACGTTCAGGATGACTCGTATACGAGCTGCGCTGCAGTCGATTGGCTCCGCGCGTTCGCGAGGACGACGGCAATTTGAGCAGATGACGCGCCTATAGCGTAGCGCGGCGGTGCGCAGCACGAACGACTGCGTCGCGAGCTGCGCGGTCGCCGATCCCGTGAAGCGGTCGCAGGTCATGCCCATCATCGGATCATCCGAGAAGGTCATCGCGATCGCAGCCTGCGGCTTGACGAAATAGCTGCGCATCTGGGTCATGTCGGTGTCGCCGAGCACCGTCGTCGACATCGCGTTGCTCGCGCTCGGCGCCAGCATCACGACGCGCATCCAGATATTGCTGCCCTGGGCGGCGGCGAGACGGGTCGAGGTCGCGACCACGCTGTCCTGACCCTGCGCGCCCTTGGCGACCACGGTGTTGATCTCGGTCGCGGCGGCGTCGGCATTGCGCGCCGGACGGGCGGTGCGCGGCGGGATCGGCGCGGTGGCGGCGACGACGTTGGCGCGGTCGACCGGCGGACGAGGCGGCCGGCGCGTAGGCCAGCGCCTTGCTGAACGCGTTCGGAGACGCTGGCGGTCGGCTGCGGATCGGTGGCGGCGGCGAGCGCCTGGCGTGCGCTGCAGCGCTGCGACCTGCGCAGGGGTTAGCCTGATTCGCCGTCGTCGGCGCGTCGTCCCAGAAGCCGCGGGAATTGATGATATCGGCCGGCGTCTGCGGTTTCGGCTCGGCCTTGTCGGCGGAAGCCTGCGCGACCGGTTCTCAGCTGACCTCAGGCTTGGCCTTTGGGCGCCGGTACGATCTGCGCGTCGGCCGAGGCCAGCTGGAGCGTCGCGGCGACCGGCGGTTTCGCGCGCGGCGTCGGAACCGGATCGGCGGATTTGGCCGGCGACTGCGGCGGCCATCACGCTGGCCGGAGCAGGATTCTCGGGCTTGACGGGAGCGCTGGCGCCCTCGTCATCCTCGTCGTTCGACTTGCCGCCCCTGAACAGCGCGGCGAACAGGCTCGGCATCTTGCCGACGGTTGCAGCATCGTCGCCATTGCCGCGGCGTTCTCGATGTCGGCGCGGGCCAGCTCATAGCCCTTCATCGGACCGCCATTGGAGGGCAGGTGGACGGTGCGGCCGTCCGGGAACACCCTGGCCAGCTGATCGTGGGTCATGCGCGGCCAGTGACGGACGCTGCCGGTATCGAGATGGACGAAGGGCGATCCCGAGGTCGGATAGAAGCCGACGCCGCCGCGCTGCAGCCGGAGCCCGGCGGCGCGGATCTGCTCGAGCGGCACGTCCGGGATGTAGAAGTCCATCGCGTGGCCGAGCATGTGCTGGCTGAAGCGCGCCACGCCGGACGAGCGGCGGCGGAGCATGGCGTTGGTGGCGGGGGAGCGGTAGGCAGGAGATGATCTGGATCGGCTTCTTGCCGTCGACGTCGCGGTAGACTTCCCAGAGGATGTCGAACAGGTGACGATCCATCGTGGTCTGGTCCTGGCTGCGCCAGTCGCGGAGGAAGTGATTGAGCTGTCTTCAGCGCCTCTTCGTCGTAGCGCCCGTCACGCTTGAAGGTGACGGTGAGGTCTTCGTCGGAATGGGTGTGGTGGAAGGAGAGGGTGCGGGTTTCGTTCAGCGCGGTCGCGTCATGCACCGATCCGGCTCCTGCGAGCAGCAACAGCGAGGTCAGGCCGATCCGATATCCGGCCTTTGGCAAAGCAAGCGGATTGAATTGGCGCGCGAAACCAGCCAGCACGTATGAGCCCACCCAGATCGACGAGCGTTCACGGTATTCTTCTCGCAGACCCCGGCGAAAGAGGGTGAACGCTTTCTTAAAGCGGGATGGTTAACCGAGGTTTACCATCCCGCCCCCAAGCTAGGCTTAACCTAACCCGCCGACTGTGGCGAAAAAGTGCCCAGTGCCAAATCCGGGATGGATAATGGTTAACGTAAACGATCTCGCCGATGCGGACGAGATCGTTGATTTTGTTAGGAAATTCTGACAGCGGCCGATGTCCGCAGATTAGCGGGTGATCACCGCCGCGTTGCTGCTGTCGACGGCCGACCGGGGCGGGCGGCGTCACGCGACGGGCCGCCGAACAGCCGCTCGAAGAACGAGGGTCCGGAAGAGTAAGGTGTTGTCGCTGGCGAAGTTGACGCCGGCCGGCAGGCTCGAGCCGGACGGACGCGTATAGTTCGGCTGGGCATGGGCGACCATGTTCTCCAGGTCCTTGTTGCGGCTGTTCTTGCAGCAGCGCCAGCATCGGCGGCGTCGCGGCCATAGATGTCCTTGCGGATCTGCAGCTTGCCGGCATCGTCCACGAACGCGGTCTGGTAGGTGATGTTGACCGGGATCGGCGTCGGGAATTTCAGGTCGATCTCGCTGTGGCCGTACATGCTGCGGATTTTCTCCGGCGTGTAGCGCTCGTTCGGCATCGTGATGTTGAGCAGGGTCGAGGCGTATTGATCCGGATTCTGCACCCGCATGCAGCCATGGCTGAAGGCGCGCTCTTCCTTGGCGAACAGATGCTTGTCCGGGGGTGTCGTGCTGATAGACCAGGAACTTGTTCGGGAAGTTGAAGCGGATGCGGCCGAGCGCGTTGGCCTCGCCCGGCGGCTGCGAGATGTGGATGCGTGCCGTCGCGGTTGCGCTCGAGCTCAGGCCCATGCGCTGCAGCACGGTCGGATCCTGCTGCAGCGCCGGCAGATATTCGTTGTAGATGATCGACGGCGGCACGTTCCAGGTCGGATTGACGGTGATGAACTTCATCGTCTCCGTCAGCAGCGGCGTGGCGTGCTTGCCCGGCTTTCCGGTCACCACCCGCGTGGTCCAGACCTGGGCGCCGTTCTGCATCACCTTCAGCGTGAAGTCGGGGATGTTGAGAATGACATAGGCGTTGCCGAGCGAGGCCGCGCCGAGCTGGCGCGGCAGCCAGCGCCAGCGCTCCATGTTGACGATCACGGTGTCGATCTGCCGGTCGCGCTTCGGGCTGTTGATGGCCTTGACGGTGCGGTCGTCGAGCACGCCGGTCGGCCTTGAGTTCGGCGCCGTCCTGGAATTTGCGCACGGCGTCGGCGACCTTGGCGTCGTAATGGGTATCGTCGGCGTTCTCGGAGATGCCGAGCTTGGCGCGCAGTTGCGGCACGCGCGGATCTTCCGGCGCGACCGCGCGGCTGCTTCTTGGTGCGCGGCCTTGAACGCCAGCGCCGGACCTTCGGCGATCTGGATCACCGGTCCGTCGCCCTGGCCGCGCAGTTCGGCGAGCTTGGCCTTCAGTTCGCTTGTAGAGCTTGTGCGGCGGGTTGTAGCCGTCGAGCGCCGCGGAGGCGTCCTTGGCGGTCGAGATGTTGGCCAGCACTTCGGCCGGATCGGTCGGATGCTCGGGATAGAGGATGTCGGCCGAGACCTGCGACCAGTGCATCCGGCCGCTCTGCGCCTGGCGCGCATAGTCGAGCATGCTGGCGGTCAGTTTCAGTTCGGCTTCGGCAAGCTGGTCCGGCGAGGCGGCGGCGGCGAAATCCGGCACCGGATAGTCGGCCGGATTGAGGCCTTCGGCGGCGGCATCCTTCAGGCGGGCGATCACGCCCTTGCCGCTGTCGGTCAGTTTGCCGGCCTGCGTCCACTGCGGCGCATATTCGCGCGCTGAGTAGAACTTCTCGACCGCCGCGCGCTCGTTCTTGCGGTCGAAATAGCGCAGCGATTTTGCGCCCGAGCATTTCGCGCAGACTTGTCGGCGACCGGCTGATCGGCCGGGGCGACGTTGCTTGCAGCCTTCACCGGCTCCTTGGCGGGTTCGGCGGCCGGCGCCGTGGCGGTCGCAGCCGGAGGCGTCGCAGTTGCGTGAGTCGCGGTGTCGGTCGCGGTGTCGCGTCGGCCTTGCGGGCGCGGCTGACGATCTCGGCCGGCTTGGTATCGGGCTCGGCTGGCTTTGCGGTCGGCGCTGGCTCGCTCGGCTTCGGCGATCGCCTGTCGGGCGGCATCGGGCACCGAGGCGGTGGTATCCATCTTGAAGTCGCCGATGCGTCGGCGGCGGAACGTTCGCCGGTTCGGGGCGCGGGACTGCCGCGTCGATCGCGAGTTCGGCGGCGCTGGCGCGCGGCGTATCGACTGCGCCGCCAGTGCCGAGGTCGCGGACACCGTGAGGAAGGTTGCCGCGACGGCCATCAGCACGCGGTCAAATCCAGCACGGTTCGTCGAACAGTCACGCATCGTCACACCCCTTGGGCGAAACTGCCCCGGCATGGAACAGTCGTCAGGTATCGTTCGTCACAGCTTGCGCGGGAAGCGCCGGCCTCGAGTCGCGTTCAGTCGGTACGCCTGCACGCAACGATTCAAACGCAGACGATACATGTGCCCCTTTCATGCAGCCAGCGCCATGCGGGACAACTCACGACAAACTGACCTCAAACGACCCATTTGCAATCGGGTAGCGCGGTTTTGCCACGCGCCCTGCCTTTTGTCTGTCACCGGCAAGCCACGGTTCGAAAGGTTCCGGAACGGCCGATGTCGTTGACTCCGTCAGCGATCTTTGCCACCGCGGCGCCACAATCATCTGCCCGTCAGTTCGCCAGTCATGCGTGCCGCCTGCGGCCGGATCGTCGGCGGCAGCCTCATCGAGCTTGCGGTAGAGCGTCGAGCGGCCGATCTTCAGCCGGCGCGCGACTTCCGACATCTGTCCGCGATAATGCGAGATCGCGAACCGGATGATCTCGTTCTCCATTTCTTCGAGCGGCCGCACTCGCCGGTGCCGGTCAGCATCGCGAGCGCTGCCGGCGATGGCCAGCGGCGCGATCGGTATCTCACTACCCGAAACCATGGCGCGGCGCGGTCGAATGAAGCCGGCGACGATCAGCGGTTCGCTGTGCGCGGCTGTGGCCGTCAGGCGCGGCGATCGAGCGGCGGCCTGCGGAAAATCCGGCAAGGCTGAGCTGGTCGCTCGTCGCTCATGACCACGGCGCGATACACCGTGTTCTCGAGCTGGCGGATGTTGCCGGGCCACTCGAGCTGCGACGAGGTGAGCCATCGGCCTCGCCGCTGATGCCGGTGATGGTGCGGTTTTCCTCGGCGGCAAATCGCGCCAGGAAATGCCGCAGCAGATGCGGGATGTCCTCGCGGCGCATCCGCAACGGCGGGATCGTCAGCGGCAGCACGTGCAGCCGATAGAACAGGTCCTCGCGGAACGCGCCGTTCTTCACGAGGTCGAGCAGCTTGCGGTTGGTCGCGGAAATGATGCGGACGTCGACCTTCACCGGCTTGCGCCCGCCGACCGCTTCGACTGTGCCTTCCTGCAGCGCGCGCAAGCAGCTTTGACCTGCGCCGCCAGCGGCAACTCGCCGACCTCGTCGAGAAACAGCGTGCCGCCGGAGGCTTCGACGAATTTGCCCATGTGGCGTTCGGTGGCGCCGGTGAACGCGCCCTTCTCGTGGCCGAACAGGATCGATTCCACGAGATTGTCGGGGATGGCGCCGCAATTGACCGCGACGAACGGTTTGGATTTGCGCTCGCCGGCAGCCATGGATGGCGCGCGCGAACAATTCCTTGCCGACGCCGGATCTCGCCCTCGACCAGCACCGGAATGTCGAGCTGGCTGCCTTCTGCGCGGTGCGCAGCACCGCCGCCATGGTTTCGCTGCGGGTGATGATGTCGGCGAAGGTCAGTCGGCCTTCGCGGCTGTGGCGGATGCGCTGCAAGCTCGCCCTTGAGCGCGCTGGCGTTGAGCGCATTGCGCAGCGACACCTGCAGCCGCTCGATGCCGACCGGCTTGACGACGAAATCCTGGCGCGCCGGCGCGCATCGCCGACAACCACGTTGTCGATGCCGCCATGGGCGGTCTGCACGATGACGGGGATGTTCAGGCCCGGCTTCACGGATTTTTGCCAGCACGCCCATGCCGTCGAGGCCGGGCATCACCAGATCGAGCACCACGGCATCGATCGGCCTGCGCGTCGGGTGCGGTCAGCATGGCCACGGCCGCGTCGCCGACTGTCGACGACGAGCGTCTCATAGCCGCACTTCTGCACCATGTTTTCGACCAGACGGCGCTGCCACGGCGTCGTCGTCGACAATCAAAATGGTGGCAGCCATGGCTTTCCCCGCACGCTACGACCAACTGTCTCGAATCGGGGCACTCTGGCCGATGCCGATTAACGTCCTCTTAAACGTTGGAAGTCCTCGGCCAATAAACGTTGACGTCCTGCCAAACCTCCAGTGTGCCGCGATAGCACATGTCGAACGCCACATAGAGGATGATCAGCGAGGCCGACATAGGCGATCCAGCGGTGCTTTTGCAGCAGGCGCGCGATGAAGCTGGCGGCGAGGCCCATCAGTGCAATGGATAGCGCCAGGCCGAATATCAGGATAAGCGGATGCTCGCGCGCGGCACCCGCGACCGCCAGCACATTGTCGAGCGACATCGACACGTCGGCGATCGTGATCTGCCATATGGCCTCGGCCGAAACGTCTTCCGACGGCGCCTGCGTTGTCGCACCCGGCATTGGCTTCTGATCGTTCAACGCCTCTGTTGTCGCTTGATGATGTCCGGGCGATGGCGCGCAACTCGCGCCACATCTTCCAGCACACCCAAAGCAGCAGAAGCGCCGCCGGCCAGCAGCAGTCCGATGATCTGCAGCAAGCTGCACCGTGACGCTGGCGAAACCGATGCGCAGCATGGTGGCGGCGATGATGCCGACTGAGAATCGCCTTGTTTGCGCTGGCTCTCGGGCAAGCCGGCGGCTGCCAGTCCGATGACGACCGCGTTGTCGCCGGCAAGCACCAGATCGATCATCACGACCTGGAAAACGCTGTCAGGGCTTCCGGGGAAATGCATCCCGGTCATGCGGGCCACTCCGTTGAAGCGTCCAATCCGACATCACAGTTCGCTGGAACTGCCAGAGGGGCCCGGCCTTGACGTGCATGCATCAAAAACGACGCAGTTAGAACTGCGGAAAGATTGATCCCGTTAGTCAGGTTGATCCGTAAGGATGAAAAGCCTGACCATCTGGTCCGGCTCGATCAGAATGGAAACAGACGACGCCGACAAACGTCAGGACCCCGGCGATATCGAACCACATCGACGCGGGCCTGATTGCGCCGACAAAGCAGCGCGACTCCAGCCGTCGCAGCGCCGAGCGTGAACAGCAGCGTCGCGATCGCAGGCGTCAAGGCGTCAGCCGGCAAGACGTAGCTCGATCCCGAAGGTCGCGATCAGCGCCCCCAGCAGGATGCCGGCAAACAATTCCTTAGCCCGATGCGCCGATCCTGGATCGGCGCTGCGAACAATCTGGCTGCGGTCTGCGAAGGCCATCGCTTTCCTCATTGCACTCGCGGAAGTTCACGGCACCCCATGGATATGCTACGGAAAGTCGTCCCGTTTGTTAATTCGACATCTGATAGTTTAGTAATCATGAAACGTGGAAAACATCAAGAGATTTCGGCTGCAAAGGCTTCCGCGCAAGGTTGCGCCGGAAGCCCGAGCAATTGCGGAAACAGGCGGGGGCTGGCTGAAGCAGCGCAGGGCGGATGCCGGATTGTCGCAGGTCGATCTCGCGGCGCGGCTCGGCCTCAAATATCTACACGTTCATCTCGCAAGTTGAGAACGGATTTAGCCGCGTTCCAACCGAGATCATGGCGAGCATGGGCCGCCGAATCTGGGCCTTGAACCGGCGGCATTCGCTAAGCATCTGTTGCTGTACTACGAGCCGGAACTGCACCGGCTGCTGTTCGAGCAAAAATGAGCTGTGGTTGCGTTCGAGCGCAAACCGAGCGCAGGCTTGTGGTGCGAAACGGAACTCGACACGCATGGTCGCGGCGCTGAACGTCGCCATCGCGTCGGACGACGGCCGGGGATGGGAAACCGGCATGACGGAAAGCAGGCGACGCCGCAGTTTTATCTGCTGGGTCCGCTTCCGGATCAGGCCTGCGAGTTGTGCGTGTCGCGGATCGGCGGACGGTACATTCTGGAGGACGGGTCGGGCCGGCTGCTGTTCGAGCATCAAAGCCTGGCCTCTTGTCGCGCTCCACGCCAGGGCCGCGGTCCGATCCAGGCACGTGGTGGCTTGTCGCACGCGCCGTGCTGCTGTGGTGTGCAATCCGCCACATGATTCACGACAAGGTCGAGCCTCTGCTCGCCGAGGGCGAAGAGCTGCTGGTCGAGTTGGCACCGCAGCTTGCAGCTTTCGCCTGATCGCCACACCCGATTTTGAAAGCGTTCATGACGACCCGATCCGCGATTTCCAGAGCCAACGAGATATCCCGCAAACCCGCATCGAGCAGGCAAGCCGCCACCGGCAAGGCAAACCGCAAATCATCCGGCAAAACCGCGATCAGCCAAATTGCCGGAATGGAACCTGGCCGATCTCTACTCCGGCATCGACGCGCCCGAAGTCGCCCGCGACCTGCACAAGATGGACGCGGAATGCGTCGCGTTTGAGACGGACTACAAGGGCAAGCTCGCGGAACAGACGGCGCAGGAAGACGGCGGCAACTGGCTCGCCGAGGCGGTCAGAGCGCTATGAGGCGATCGACGATCTCGCCGGCCGTCTGGCTCCTATGCCGGCCTGGTTCATGCCGGCGACAGCGTCGATCCCGCGATCTCCAAATTCTACGGCGACGTTTCCGAGCGGCTGACCGACGCCTCGGTGCATCTGCTGTTCTTCGCGCTCGAACTCAACCGCGTCGACGATGCCGTGATCGAACGCGCGATGCAGACGCCCGAACTCGCACATTATCGCCCGTGGATCGAAGATCTGCGCAAGGACAAGCCGTATCAGCTCGAGGATCGCGTCGAGCAGCTGTTTCATGAAAAATCCCAGAGCGGCTATGCCGCCTGGAACCGGCTGTTCGATCAGACCATCTCCGGCCTGCGCTTCAAGGTCGCCGGGCAAGCGAGCTGGCGATCGAGCCGACGCTGAACCTGCTGCAGGACCGCGCCGGCGAAAGCGCAAGGCGGCGGCGCAGGCGCTGGCGAAAACCTTCAAGGCCAACGAGCGCACCTTTGCGCTGATCACCAATACGCTCGCCAAGGACAAGGAGATTTCCGATCGCTGGCGCGGCTTCCAGGACGTCGCCGACTCGCGCCACCTCGACCAACCGCGTCGAGCGCGAGGTGGTCGGATGCGCTGGTCGGTTCGGTCCGCGCAGCCTACCCGCGGCTGTCGCATCGCTACTACGCGCTAAAGGCGCGGCTGGTTCAAAAGAAGAAGCTCGCGCATTGGGATCGCAACGCGCCGCTGCCGTTCGCCGCCACCGGCCGGATCGCCTGGCCCGAGGCGCAGCAACATGGTGCTGACGGCCTATCGCGGCTTCTCGCCCGAGATGGCCGCACATCGCCGAGCGATTCTTCACCGATCGCTGGATCGATGCGCCGGTGCGGCCCGGCAAGGCGCCGGGCGCGTTCTCGCATCCGACCACGCCGTCGGCGCATCCTTACGTGCTGATGAACTACCAGGGCAAGCCGCGCGACGTGATGACGCTCGCCCATGAGCTCGGCCACGGCGTGCATCAGGTGCTGGCGGCGAAGAACGGCGCGCTGATGGCGCCGACGCCGCTGACGCTGGCGGAGACCGCCAGCGTGTTCGGCGAAATGCTGACCTTCAAGCGGCTGCTGGCGCGAGACCACGAACGCCAGGCAGCGCCAGGCGCTGCTCGCCGGCAAGGTCGAGGACATGATCAACACGGTGGTGCGGCAGATCGCGTTCTATATCGTTCGAACGCGCCATTCACACCGAGCGGCGCGAACGGCGAATTGACCGCGGAGCGCATCGGCGAGATCTGGCTCAGCGTGCAGACGCGAAAGCCTCGGGCCGGCGATCGACATCCGCCCGGGCTATGAGAATTTCTGGATGTACATCCGCACTTCATCCATTCGCCGTTCTACGTCTACGCCTATGCGTTCGGCGATTGCCTGGTGAACTCGCTCTATGCGGTCTACGAGAACGCCTCCGAGGGCTTCGCCGAGCGCTATCTCGGCGATGCTCGCCGCCGGCGGCACCAAGCATTACTCCGAGCTGCTCAAGCCGTTCGGGCTCGACGCCAGGGATCCCAGGTTCTGGGATGGCGGGACTGTCGGTTATCGCGGGCATGATCGACGAACTGGAAGCGATGGGCTGACGAGGTCGCCCAGGGGTAGCTGAAGACGGCCGCCGTCGCGTTCCATGATGACGGCGACGACAAAGCGGAGTGGCGCATGATCGACACCCCGACGCGGCGCGCTGTACTTGGAGCGGAGTCTTCGCGGCCGGTTCACTGCTCAGGATCGATGGCAGCGTCGCTCAGGCCCCGCTTCCCGCCCACGCCTGCATGCCACGACGGCGACGAAGCAACATTGCGGCAGACCGAAGGGCCGTATCTTCAAGCCATCCTCGCCCGCGCGGATCGAGCTGCTTGAAGCAGAGGTATGGCGGGGCAGCCGATCGAACTGGTTGGCTTCGTACTCTCCGCGCCTGCAAACCGCTCGCTGGAGCCTTGCTGGATTTCTGGCAGGCCGACGACAAAGGCCGGTATGACTAATTCCGGTTTCGCCTGCGCGGCCATCAGTTCTCCGGACGCGGAAGGGCGCTATCGATTGCGCAGCATCGTGCCCGGCGCCTATGCCGGCCGCACGCGCCATATTCATGTGAAGGTGCAGCCGCGCGGCGGCCGCGTGCTGACCACCCAGCTGTCATTTCCCCGGCGAGCCACAGAACCGCGCCGACGGCCTGTTTCGCAGCGGACTTGCTGATGCGCACAGCCAAGAACGCGGGATGGCTCGCCGGGCGTTTCGACTTCGTGCTCGATTAGGCTGCCCAGGCGAGCGTTCCAGTCGCGGCTGCGCTCTTGCTGATCCGCTCAATGTCCCGACACGCCACGAGCCTGCCCGAGCGTAAAACATCTGTTGAACTTCAAGTGGGCTCGCGTTATACAGCCTGTATATAGCGGCAATCGCGTACAGACCGGTGATGTGGATCGGATATGCCTGCGCCACTGAAAGGCGCGCCCGCTGAGAATCGAGAGCAAAGATCGGCAATTCCGACGGCTTCTGACCGGGGAATTGATGCAGCGGCGTTCGATCTCGTATAGCGAGGTCAGGAACTGGCAACATCTACGCGAACCCGCGGCGGTCGGCAGTTGTCAGGCAACTGTCCTATGATCCCGACGTCGAGGCGACCATGGAGTCAGCTGGAACAGATTATGCGACATATGCAGCGGACACGCTCGCGACGCTCGCAAAGGTGATGGAATAGTCACGCCGAGCTGAAGCCTAAGAGCCTGCTCGGATCACCTATCGAGCAGGCCATCGCAACCATAGTCGCGCAGTCTCACGCTGCTTCGGCTGGCGGCGCCTGGCTTGCGCGACGAAGGCATGCTGCGAGTCCGCGCTCGAGCGACCGAATCAACAAATGGCGGTACGAACAGGCGGAGCTTGGCCGAACTCGCTGTAGCCGTGCGCTTCGGGCTTGCGCGAAAATCACGCCTTTGTCGATGGCAACAAGCGCATCGCCTTTCGCTGGCTATGACGGCTCTCCTCTGCAGAACGGCGTTTCGTTGTGCCCTGAGCCTGAACACGCGCACGTCCATGATCCTCTCCCTGCGGCCGTGAGGCGAGGTCAGCGAGGAAAGCCTGACGCGCTGATCGGGACAATTGGCCCCGGACCGAGGACCGCGATGAGTGCAGGGGGCAGCCGTTGCCTCCCAAACGGCGTTTGCGGCTAATTGCGGACGCGAGACGCGAACGTTGACCGGGGAGACCGATGGCAGAGCATAACGAAGTGGCGCTACACGACCGCTGACGGCAATGATTATGCGGCTCATGAGCAGACCTATGAAGGTTTCATCATGCTGGTCAAATACGGCACCGCCGCTGTCGTCATCATCCTCGCCCTGATGGCCTATTTTCCTGACCTGATGCGCTGCCGGCCACCGCCGCTACGCTGGCGGCGCGGCGTGAAAAATTTGCATCGCATTCCGGTCGCAAAACCGGTATCCATATCTGGCGAAAATAACGCTAGTTTGCTTGCGCGCAGCTGACCCCGCGCCGCCGGAGGCCTTATGAAGATTGCCGTTGCCAGGAAATCGATCCGTCCGAGCCGCGGGTGGCCGCTTCCCCCGACACCGTGAAGAAATTCAAGGCGCTGGGCGCCGAAGTGGCGGTCGAGCCGGGCGCGGGCATCAAATCCGGCCTGCCGGATTCGGAATTCACCGCGGCAGGCGCCACGGTGAGCGCCGATGCGCTGAAGGACGCCGACATCATCATCAAGGTGAAGCGGCCCGAGGCCAGCGAGTTGGCGCAGTACAAGCGTGGCGCGCTGGTCGTCGCCATCATGGACCCATATGGCAATGAGGCCGCGCTGAAGACGATTGCGGATGCCGGCGTGTCGGCGTTTGCGATGGAATTGATGCCGCGCATCACCCGCGCCCAGGTAATGGACGTGCTGTCGTCGCAGGCGAACCTCGCCGGCTATCGCGCCGTGATCGAGGCCGCGGAAGCTTTCGGCCGCGCCTTTCCGATGATGATGACCGCCGCCGGCACGATTCCCGCGGCAAAAGTGTTCGTGATGGGCGTCGGCGTCGCCGGCTTGCAGGCGATCGCCACCGCGCGGCGGCTTGGCGCCGTCGTCACCGCGACTGACGTGCGGCCCGCGACCAAGGAGCAGGTCGAAAGCCTCGGCGCAAAATTCCTCGCGGTCGAGGACGAGGAATTCAAGAACGCGCAGACCGCCGGCGGCTACGCCAAGGAGATGTCGAAAGAGTACCAGGCCAAGCAGGCCGCGCTCACCGCCGAGCATCTCAAGAAGCAGGACATCGTGATCACGACCGCGCTGATTCCCGGCCGGCCGGCGCCAAAGCTCGTCAGCGCCGAGATGGTCAAGTCGATGAAGCCGGGTTCGGTGCTGGTCGATCTCGCCGTCGAGCGCGGCGGCAATGTCGAGGGCGCAAGGCCCGGCGAGGTCGTCGAGGCCGATGGCATCAAGATCGTCGGCTACACCAATGTCGCCGGGCGCGTCGCGGCGTCGGCCTCCGGGCTTTACGCGCGCAACCTGTTTTCCTTCATCGAGACGCTGATCGACAAGACGAACAAGGCGCTTGCGGTGAACTGGGACGACGAACTGGTGAAGGCCACCGCGCTGACCAAGGACGGCGCCGTCATCCACCCCAACTTCCAGCCGAAGTAATTTCAGGAGAGAAGCCATGGAGCATATCGCGCAGGCCGTCGATCCCTTCGTATTCCGGCTGTCGATTTTCGTCCTCGCCGTATTCGTCGGCTATTTCGTGGTGTGGTCGGTGACGCCTGCGCTGCATACGCCGCTGATGTCGGTCACCAACGCGATCTCGTCGGTGATCGTGGTCGGCGCGCTGCTCGCCGTCGGCGTCGGCATGATCTCGAGCGGCTCAGGCTGGGCGCGCGGCTTCGGCTTCGTCGCGCTGATCTTTGCCTGCGTGAACATCTTCGGCGGCTTCCTTGTCACCCAGCGCATGCTGGCGATGTACAAGAAGAAGGTAAGGTGAGCGGCGTGCACCTCGTGGTGACAAAGGCAAATGGGGACCTGAGATGAACGCCAATCTGGCTGCAGTTCTTTATCTCGTGGCGGGTGTGCTGTTCATCCTGTCGCTGCGCGGGCTGTCCAGCCCCGCCTCTTCTCGCCAGGGCAATTTCTTCGGCATGATCGGCATGGCGATCGCGGTCGCGACCACGCTCGCCAGCCATCCGCCGGCGGACGGCATCGCCTGGGTGCTGGTCGTGCTCGGCATCGCCATCGGCGGCTCCATCGGCGCTGTCATCGCGCGCCGGGTGCCGATGACCTCGATGCCGGAACTGGTCGCCGCCTTCCACTCGCTGGTCGGCATGGCCGCGGTGCTGGTCGCAGCCGGCGCGTTCTACGCGCCGGAAGCCTTCGACATCGGCACGCCGGGCAATATCCATCCGCAGAGTCTGGTCGAAATGTCGCTCGGCGTCGCCATCGGCGCGCTGACCTTCACCGGCTCGGTGATCGCGTTCCTGAAGCTGTCGGCACGGATGAGCGGCGCGCCGATCATCCTGCCGTTCCGCCACGTCATCAACATCGCGCTCGCCGTCGCGCTGGTGTTCTTCATCGTCCGGCCTGGTCCTGACCGGCAGCGCGCTCGACTTCTGGCTGATCACCATCATCGCGCTGGTGCTCGGCGTGCTCATGATCATCCCGATCGGCGGCGCCGACATGCCGGTCGTGATCTCGATGCTGAATTCCTATTCCGGCTGGGCCGCGGCCGGCATCGGCTTCACGCTCGGCAATTCCGCGCTGATCATCACCGGCGCACTGGTCGGCTCGTCGGGCGCGATCCTGTCCTACATCATGTGCCACGCGATGAACCGTTCCTTCATCTCGGTCATCCTCGGCGGCTTCGGCGGCGAGACCGCGGCCGCGGCGCGGCGCGACCGGCGAGCAGAAGCCGGCCAAGCTCGGCTCGGCCGACGACGCCGCCTTCATCATGAAGAACGCCTCGAAGGTCATCATCGTGCCCGGCTACGGCATGGCGGTGGCGCAGGCCCAGCACGCGCTGCGCGAAATGGGCGACTTGCTGAAGAAGGAAGGCGTCGAGGTGAAGTACGCGATCCACCCGGTCGCGGGCCGCATGCCCGGCCACATGAACGTGCTGCTGGCCGAAGCCAACGTTCCCTATGACGAGGTGTTCGAGCTTGAGGACATCAACTCCGAATTCGCGCAGGCCGACATCGCCTTCGTGATCGGCGCCAACGACGTCACCAACCCGGCCGCCGAGGACGACAAGACCTCGCCGATCTACGGCATGCCGGTGCTGCAGGTCTGGAAGGCCGGCACGGTGATGTTCATCAAGCGCTCGCTGGCCTCGGGCTATGCCGGCATCGACAATCCGCTGTTCTACCGCGACAACACCATGATGCTGCTCGGCGACGCCAAGAA
>ERZ1370068.3604-contig-2711_pt1 | contig 37081 bp, 46 predicted proteins | sample MGYA00561227_ERZ1370068 | MGnify/ENA primary metagenome ERZ1370068 (study PRJEB38410, sample SAMEA6850437) | metagenome | study: Metagenomic assessment of the ecological functions of the soil: analysis of the soil microbiota associated with the...
GAGTGGGCCACCTGGCTGATAGAGGCATCCGAGGCCCCGGGTGACGTATACCATACGGCCGTCGTTCTTCATGCCTCGGGCTCGAGCGGACCGCCTGTCCGCCACATCCAGCCAGGCTCGCCGGAGGCCACGCAGGTGGTCATTGACCAAGGTCCCATTGCCCCGGCCGAGGTTGCAGTTTAGACTGCTGACTATCAAGGAGGAACACCCCGTGAAATCGTTGCTGCTTGCCACAGCTCTCCTCGGATCGGTGAGCGTTCCTGTGGTGGATCTCCCGAAGGAGCTTCCCGGAGACGGAACGTCGGACGCGACCGCTACGGTTCATCTCATGCTCGCCAAGGGCCCGGCAGCTCCGGCCCTTCCCGGGGCCGTGCCTCGAGGGGCTCCAGCTCGTCTCAAGGGGCGGGGGTACAAAGGGAAACCGGCGAGGCGGCTACCGTGGGTCCGGCGCGAACAACCCAACAGCTCTGCTGACCAGCCAACGCCCAATGAACCCAGGAATGTTCAAAAGCTCTCCCCCTGGCCCCTTTGGGGCTCCCCCCGCTGCTCCCGGCTGGTAACTCCCCGTAGAGCCCCACTGTCTGGGAATCCAGTCACTAGAGTAGCAAGCGGCGCCCGGCAGCGCGTCGACCGCGACAACCGCATCCAGGGTTACCGGTCCTAGCTAGGTCCTCGGCCGAGCACGACTGGGAAGCGGCTCGAGCCAGAACTGCGATGCGGGGTGGAATCCGGCCCCGGGTCGCCACCGCGGAACGTTTCTACATTGCCGAGGGGTTCTGGGCTCACCGCGTGGCCATCACGGCCAGCGCTGCCGCGGCCCGTCAAGGCCACCACCAGCCACGGCCGTCTCGCGCCATGAGCTGGTCCGCCTCGGCCGGACCCATGCTGCCCGCCGGATAGTTCGGAAAGTTTCGAGGCGGAAGCGACTTCCACACGTCGAGGATGGGCGTGGCGATGTTCCAGGCCGCCTCGACCATGTCGGCGCGGTGAAAGAGGGTGGTGTCGCCGACCATGCTGTCGTAGAGCAGGCGCTCGTAGCCGGTGGCCGCCGCGGTATCGCCGAAGTCCTTGTAGCTGAAGTCGAGCTTGACCGTATTGAGCTCGACCGTCGGCCCCGGCCGCTTGGCCTTCACCTGGATCTCGATTCCCTCCTCCGGCTGGATGTGCATCACGAGCCGGTTGGGATCGAGCTGCTCCCGTATCTCGTCCCGCCCGACATGATCGGGATCGGCTTCCTCGAAGAGCAGGAGCGGCGGTCGCCGGAACTGGATCACGATGACGGTGGTGCGCCGCGCCAGCCGCTTGCCCGAGCGCAGATAGAACGGCACGCCCGCCCAGCGCCAGTTCTCCACCTGGAGCTTGAGGGCGGCATAGGTCTCGGTGGCCGACGTCGGCGAGACCTTCGGCTCGCTCCGATACCCCGGCACCGGCTTGCCGTCGATCTCTCCGGGGCCGTACTGGCCGCGCACCGCGCGCTGGAGGACGTCTTCCGGCCGCATCGGACGGATCGACTTCAGGACCTTGACCTTCTCGTCGCGGACGGCATCGGCCTCGAACGAGCTCGGCGGCTCCATCGCCACCATGGCGAGGAGCTGGAACATGTGGTTCTGCACCATGTCGCGGAGCACGCCCGCGGTGTCGTAGTAGCTGCCGCGGTCCTCGACGCCCACCGTCTCCGCCACCGTGATCTGCACGTGGTCGATGTAGCGGCGGTTCCACACGGGCTCGAAGAGCCCGTTGGCGAAACCGGAAGACCATGATGTTCTGCACGGTCTCCTTGCCGAGGTAATGGTCGATGCGGTAGATCTGCCGCTCGTGCAGCACCGCGCGGAGCCGGGTGTTCAGCTCCCGCGCGGACTCGAGGTCGCGGCCGAAGGGCTTCTCGACGATCACGCGCCGCCAGCCCGTGCCCTCCTCGCCCGTCAGCCCGGCCCGACCGAGCCCCTCGACGATGGGCGCAAAGAAATCGGGCGGCACGGCGAGGTAGAAGAGCACGTTGCCCCCGGTCCCGTGGCGGCCCTCCACTTCCTTCAAGAGCTCGCCGAGCTTGGTAGTAGGTCTCGTCGTCGGTGAACTCGCCGGACTGGTAGTAGAGGGCGTCCCGCAGCTCGCCCCAGAGCTGCTCGTCCACCGGGCGGGTGGCGAACTCGCGGATCTCCTTCGACTGCTCGGCGCGGAACTGCCTCGTGGGTCTTGGGCTTCCTCGTGACGCCGATGATCGCGAGCTCGCGCGGCAGGAGCCCGTTGGCCTTCAGGTTGTAGAGCGCGGGGAAGAGCTTGCGCTTGGTCAGGTCCCCGGCGGCGCCGAAGATGACGATGGCGCAGGGCCCCGCCACCCGCAGCGCCCGCGCCTTGACCGTCATGCCGGGCGCCCCGAGTCGGCGCCTCGATCTCGCACCAGGCGCGCAGCGATCTCCGGCCACGCGCTCCACGCCTGGGCGATGGCGCCCCGGGGCGCAAACGGCGCGTCGCCCTCGAAGATCTCGGCGATGCTCCCGAGGCCGTAGTCGCCCAGGTGATGCGCCATGGGCAACAGGTACGCGCGGGCGGCCTGCCGGTCCCCGTACACCCGCAGGTGGGCGAGGGCAAATGGGCCGAGCAGCCATCCCCATGCCGGGCCCTGGTGATAGGCGCCGTCGCGCTCGGCCGATCCGCCCCGTAGCGACCCGTGTACGCGGGATCGCCGGGCGCGAGGCTCCGGAGCCCGAACGAGGTCAAGAGCTGGCGCGCGCAGGTATCGACCACCCGTCGCTGCCGCTCCGGCGAGAGCGGGCTCGCGGGAGCGAGACCGCGAAGATCTGGTTGGGCCGAAGGGTGGGGTCGGCGCCCGCGGGACCATCGATGACGTCGTGGCACGCACCGGCCGCCTCGTTCCAGAAGCGATCGAAGCCCGCGGCGGCGCGCCCGGCCATCTGATCCCAGGTCGCATCGTGCTGGCCCGCCACCCGCGCGAGAGAGCTCATGGCGCGGAGCGCATTGTACCAGAGGGCATTGATCTCGACGGGCTTGCCGGTGCGCGGCGTCACGACCCGGTCGCCGACCACCGCGTCCATCCACGTGACCTGCACGCCGGGCTCACCCGCCCGCAGGAGCCCGTCGGCCGCGTCCACGCCGATGCCGTAGCGCGTGCCCTTCACGTGCCAGCCGATCATGTCCGCCAGCACCGGGAACAGCGCCTTCACCAGGCCGGCGTCCTGCGTCGCCGCGTGATAGGCGCGCACCGCCTCGAAGTACCACAGCGCGGCGTCGGCGGTATTGTATTCGGGCTTCTCCCCAGAATCGGGGAACACGTTGGGGAGCATGCCCTGGTCGACGAAGCGCGCGAACGTGGTCAGGATGTGCCGCGCGACCTCGGCGCGCCCGGTGCAAAGACAGAGGCCGGGCAGGCTGACCATGGTGTCCCGTCCCCAGTCGCCGAACCAGTGGTATCCCGCGATCACCGACATCGCACCGGGATCGGCGGTCAGGGGCCGCCGGACGACGAACTGGTCGGCGGCGAGCGCCAGCCGGTCGACCCAGCCGGGCGCCCCTGCCGGCTGCGCGGTGCGCCATCGGGCGAGCACGTCGGACTCGTGGGCGATGCGCCGCGCCCATGCCGCCGCGCCGTCGAGCGACGGGGCATCCTCCGACGAGAGCACCACGGTGACGGAGGCGCCCGGCGCCAGCGCGATCCGGAGGGTCCCGGCGTGGAGATTGTCGTCGACGGCGTCGAGCCCGCGCTCGGCCTCGCGGGCGAGGCCATACCGCAGATACCACTCGTGCGCTGGCTCCGCGGCGGTGCCCTCAGCGAGCACGGCGAATGGCCGGGCGCCATCGTAGGCCGTGACGCGCAGCCCGTGCGGGATGGCGTCGACCGCCATGCGCCAGCCGCCGGCGTGTGTGCTCGCGTGGAAATCGCGGTAGTTCACCACCGACCTTGAGGACGAGCGTGGCAGGGGCACTGCCGCGCAGCAGCGCGTAGCGCACATAGGTCGTATTGGCGCCCGGCTCCATCCAGATGCGCTTTTCGATCTGGGCGTCGGCGCACGCGAACGTCCACACCGGCGTGGTGCCGTCGAGGCGGAAGCGCTCGATCAACCGGTAGCCGTGCGGTCCCAGCGTTCCGTCCGCCCAGCGATTGGCGTAGAGCTCCCACGCGCGCCCCCATACTGCGACCGTCTCGTCCAGCTTTGCGACGAGGAGCGTGCGGCCCACGGGCGGCTTCAACGCGGCCACGAGCAGCCCGTGGTAGCGGCGGGTCAAGAGTCCCGCGACGGTTCCCGAGGCGAATCCCCCGATGCCGTTGGCGCAGAGCCACTCCCGCGGCTCGGCCGTGTCGAGGCGGCCGCAGGTCTCACGGCCGACGTCGAGGAGCGGGCCGTCCCCGCAGATCGCCCGTGGCTTCCGCCAATGCATCGCTCATGGCTTGGTCTCCCGTCCCGATCAACAGCTCAGGGCGTTCGACGCCCCTCGGTGGCGGGCGGGTTCGCGGCGCTCACGCCCCCGGCACGAGCCGTACCTCGGTCAGCCCGCCCAGGCCAATGTGCCGGGTCCGCAACCCTTCCACCAGCGCCTGGTAGAGCTCGGCCTGCGCGGGGATATAGTCCGTCGCCGCCACCCACGGGCCGCACGTTCACGGTGAGGCCTCTCCCTCCGAGCCCGCCCACGCCGATGACCGGCGGAAGGTCCCGGAGCACGCGGGCATTTCCCGCCACCACCTCGCGGGCCGTCTCGAGCACCTGGCCGAGGTCCGACCCGTATCCGACCTGCACGCTGAGGGCGAGCTGGCGTACCGCGCCGTAGTTGTGCAGGATCTCGCCCACGACCTTCCGGTTGGGGATCACGACCCGGGAGCGATCGGGATGGACGAGGGTCGTCGAGAACAGCTCGATCAGGCTCACCTCGCCCTGCACGCCGAGCAGCGCGATGTACTCGCCCACGCGAAACGGCTTGGTGAAGATGATGCTGAGCCCGGCCACCACGTTGCTCAGCACGCCCTGCAGCGCGATGCCGATGCCGAGGCCGGCGACGCCGATGCCCGCCACGAGCGGGGCGATCTGGAAGCCGAACTTGTCGAGCGCGACCACGAGCGTGAAGACCATCACGACGACGCGGACGACCCGCACGATGAGCGTGCGGACGGGCGGCTCCATCCTCCGCGTCTCGAGCCACTTGCCCGTCGCGTTGCCGACCCACCGGGCGAGGAGCGCGCCCGCGACGAGGACGACCACCGCCCCCAGGAGCTGGAAGCCATAGCGGATCAAGAGGTCCGTGGTCACTTCTTTCGCTGACAGCATCGACGTCGGCATCCGCCCCTCCTTCGGTATGATGATGGGCACGCTGCAGGAGTTGCCTCATCATAAGCGGAAGGTCGGGCGCCATGGCGATTCAGATCGGGACCTCGGGCTACAACTATCCGGAGTGGCGGGGCACGTTCTACCCGGACAAGTTCCCCACCGCGAAGATGCTTCCCTACTACGCGGAGCGCTTCTCCACCGTCGAGGTGAACTACACCTTCTACCGCATGCCCAGCGCGAAGGCGGTCGCGGGCTGGGACCGCGAGACGCCGGCGCGCGTTTCGCTTCACGCTGAAGGCGCCCCAGCGCATCACCCACTTCGCCCGCCTGCGCGACGTGGGCGAGCCGCTCCGCTATTTCCTCGACACCGCGCGCCTCCTCGGGCCGAAGCTCGCCTCCATCCTGTTCCAGCTCCCGCCCAATTTCGCCCGGCGACATGGAGCGCCTCGGGGATCTCCTCGCCCAGCTCCCGCCCGACCTCCGCTTCGCCTTCGAGTTCCGCCACGCGAGCTGGCTCGCCGAGGACGTCTACGCGCGGCTCCGCGCGGCCAATGCCGCCCTCGTGATCGCCGACAGCGCTGAGAGCAGCACCCCCTCGTGGCCACGGCCGACTGGGGGCTACCTCCGCCTGCGGGACGAGGGCTACACGCCGTCGGACCTCGAGGCCTGGGCCCGGACGGTGAAGGAGCACGAGGCGCGCTGGCGCGACACGCTCGTCTACTTCAAGCACGAGGAATCCGGCACCGGCCCCGCCTTCGCCCGCGCGCTCGCCGAGCTCGTCGGCACCGCGCTCGCCCGGGTAGCCCTTCCTCACGCTCCGGAGCAATGCGTCGCCGCGCCCGCTAGGATGTAGCCACCACACAAATCTCCACCCACCTTCTCAAATCGCGGCCCCTCGGACGTCGACCAAGCAGATCGGCTGACTGCCCTCGGACGGCTCCCGCTGAGATTCGCCGGATATCCAGACCTGCCCTATCGTTTATCCAGAGCCGCGCGTATTTTGTATCCGCGGTCCAGGTATCTCGGGTGGCGGCACCAGCGGCCGACCGCAATGTCGTTCTTTCGTTCGCCGCGGCATCCCGTCGGCGGCCGAGACCCGGATTACGCGGCAGAGTCACCCGTGCTACGTTGTTGGGCCTGCCGCAGCGCTGACGCGATCAAGGAAGGAGACAAGAATATGGCCGAAGTGAGCGTGCTCTACGACCGCGAAGGACAGACTCTCACCGTCTGGTTCAGCGACCGACACCAGGAACACATCTGCGAGGAAACGGGGATGAAGTCGTTCTCGATGAAGGACTCGGCTGGTCGTGTCATCGGCTTTGAGAAGCTCAATTTCTCTATCCCGGAGACCGACCGGCTTCGAATCGCTCTTGAAACGTCACCTGCGTAAGGTTCCGCCCAACAGCACACATCGGACGGCGAGATTCGGCAGAATGGCAGCGCCGAAGGGGCTAACTAACGCGATACAGAAGGGACCCGCACTATCCCTAGCCCTCGCCACCACCCCCACCACCATCCGTGCGGTACGCGACGTCGGTTGGCGCTGCACGGCGCCCGTGGTAGCGTGGAGCGCATCAGACTCTCGTCACCGGAGGAGCCGTGCGATGCCCCCTCATTCCGTCGGTACTGGGACGATCTCTTTCGGATTGGTCTCCATCCCGATCAAGCTCTACACCGCCGCGTCCGCGGAGGGCGTCTCGTTCAACATGCTGCACGTCAAGTGCGGCAACCGGATCAAGCAGCAGACGTTCTGCCCGGTCTGCCAGTGAAGAGGTGGAGCGCAACCAGCTCGTCCGGGGCTACGAGTTCTCCAAGGAGCAGTACGTGCGGCTGGACGAGGAGGAGATCAAGTCGCTCGAGGGCGAGAGCTCGAGGGTCATCGACATCGCCGAGTTCGTCCCGCTGCCGAGCGTCGACCCGATCTACTTCGAGAAGAGCTACTACCTCGGGCCCGACAAGGGCGGCGAGAAGGCCTATCGCCTCCTCGCCGACGCCATGGCCAAGGCCGACCGCGTCGCGCTCGCCACCTTCGTGATGCGCGGCAAGGAGAGCCTCGTCCTCATCCGGCCCGCCGACAAGGGCCTGATGCTCCACACGATGTACTTCGCCGACGAGGTCCGGGACTTCGGCGAGGTGGAGAAGGGCGAGGGCGCCAAGATCCGCGACGGCGAGCTGGAGCTGGCGGAGAAGCTCATCGCCGAGCTCACCCACGACGAGTTCAAGCCGGAGCAGTACAAGGACGAGTACCGCCAGCGCGTGCTCGACCTGGTGAACACCAAGGTCGAAGGCAAGGAGATCACGACCGCGGCGGCCCCGGCCGAACGCGCCCAGGTGATCGACCTGATGGACGCGCTCAAGCAGAGCCTCGCCAAGCGCGCCTCGTCTCCCGCCGCTCCCGAATCGGAGCGCAAGCCCCCCATCAAGCTGGTCAAGCGCGACGCCGCAGGCGGCCCCCAAGCCGGAACGGAAAGCCCAGGGCGCGAAGAAGTAGCGGCATCTCCGATTTGACACGCCCGGCGAGCGGCACCTATCATGGCCGCGGCTCGGACGGCTGCCACTCGACCCAGGCTCACCCACAGACGAGGAGGTCTCCTATGGACCGGCGCTCATTTCTGACCACCACCACTCTCGGAGCGGCGACCCTCGCCTTCCCGGCCGTCCTGCGCGCGCAGAGCAAGGATCCGATCCGCATCGGGGTCCCGCTGCCGCTGACCGGGCCCTTCGGCGCCCTCGCCGCCGACATGCAGCGCGGCGCCCAGCTGGCCGAGGTCGAGCTGAACGCCAAGGGCGGCATCCTCGGCCGGAAGGTCGAGGTGCTCTTCCGCGACGACCAGCTCAAGCCCGCCGTGGGCGCCCAGCGGACGCAGGAGCTGATCGAAAAAGAGAAGTGCCAGTTCATCGTGGGCGGCCTCGCCGCGCACGTGCAGATGGCCATCAACGAGCAGACCAAGAAGTCCAAGGTGCTCTTCGTCTCGACGAGCCAGTCGGACGAGATCAGCGCCAAGCCGGATACGAGCCCCATCACCTTCCACGAGGCCCTGAACCCGACCATCACCTGCCGCGCCGTCGGCACGTGGGCCGCGCAGAACCTCGGCAAGAAGTGGTACCTGATCTACGCGGACTACGCCTGGGGCAAGCAGTGCAATCAGGTCCTGCAGGAGACCCTCAAGAAGAACGGGGGCACCGTGCTCGGCGCCATCCCGTATCCGCTCGGCAGCGCCGAGTTCTCCGCCCACCTGCCCAAGATCCAGGCGGCCAAGCCGGAAGTCCTCATGACGGTGACGCCCGGCGCCGACAATATCGCCTTCCTCAAGCAGGCCATCAGCTTCGGCATGAAGAAGGAGATGAAGATCGCCCAGCCCCTGCACTGGCTCTCGTACGGCAAGGAGGGCGGCCCCGACCTCTACTCCGACATCTATGCGGGGATCAACTTCTACTGGGAACTTCAAGATACGATCCCGCAGGCCAAGCGCTACGTCGAGGCGTTCCAGAAGAAGTTCAATATGCCGCCCGGCGACTATAGCTGCTATGCCTATAGCGGCTGCCTCGAAGTCGCCCGCGGCGCCGAGCTCGCCAAGTCGACGGAAGCCGACAAGGTGGCCGACGCGCTCCGGAAGAACCCGACCTACGACCACTACAAGGGCAAGGAGTGGTGGCGCGCCTGCGACAACAAGGCCATGCAGGACATGTGGATCGTCAAGGGCCGGGACAAGCTCAAGGGGGAATGGGGCCTCTACGACGTCGTGAGCCGCATCCCGGCCAACGAGGAGTACGACCGCACCTGCGGCGAAAAGGGCTTCGCCTAGCAGCGATGATAAGGGCCCATCTGCTTCGTTGGCGCCCTCGACCGCACGCTCAACGTACAGAAAGTACGCCTCGCGTGCGGCCATCGGGCGCCGCCTCGCAGCTGGACCCTTCTCATCGCTCTAGCCGGGTTTCTCCGTCAGGCTCTCTAGCCGGCGTGATCGACATCACGGCGTCCGCGCTGGCCGCACAGGTCTTCACGGGCCTCGTGCTCGGGATGATCTTCGTGCTGCTGGCGATCGGACTGTCGCTCATCTTCGGCCTCCTGACCGTGGTCAACTTCGCCCACGGGTCGCTGTACATGCTCGGGGCCTACTTCGGCGTCTTCGTGTTCGGAGTCACCGAGGAACTTCTGGCTGTCCCTGATCATCGCGCCCCTCATGGTGGGAACGGTCGGGCTCCTCATCGAGCGCTTTCTCATCCGCCGCCTCTACGGCCGCTCGCCCGACGACCCGCTGCTGCTCACCTTCGGACTCTCCCTCATCATCGTCGAGGGCGTGCGGATCATCTGGGGCAAGATCGGCCTCACGATCGACCCGCCCAAGGCATTGGGGACCGCCGTGAACCTGGGCTTCATGAACTTTCCCGCCTACCGGCTCTTCGTGATCGCCGTCACGGTCGCCGTGCTCGTGGCGATCTGGCTCTTTCTCGGAGCGCACCAATGTCGGCCTCATCATCCGCGCGGGCTCGCGTGACCCCTGATGGTGCGGGCGCTCGGCATCGATCTGTCGCGCATCTGGCTGCTCGTCTTCGGCATCGGCACCGGCCTCGCCGGCCTCGCGGGCATCCTCGCCGGCCCGATGCGCGGCGTCTACGCGGAGATGGGCGTCACCATGGTCATCGAGTCGTTCGTCGTGATCGTGGTGGGCGGCATGGGCAGCCTGGTCGGCGCGGTGGTGGCGGGACTCCTGATGGGCCAGGTCGTCGGGCTCACGACGTACTTCGCGCCGGCGCTGGCCGAGATCATGGTCTTCATCGCCATGGCCGTGGTCCTCCTGGTGCGTCCGAGCGGCCTCTTCGGCGAGGCCGGCCTGCTGGATTGATGCCGGTGCCCGGCGCGCTGCGCTCCGTCGCCGATTGGGTCGCCGCGCATCCCGTGTCGACTTTCCTGGCCGTCTTCGCCGTCTTTCCCTTCCTCGTCCCGTATCAGGCCCTGGCCACGCAGGTGCTGATCTGGGGTCTCTTCGCGCTCGGCTTCAACCTGCTCCATGGCTATACGGGCCTCCTGTCGTTCGGGCATGCCGCCTACTACGGGCTCGGGGCCTATGGCGCGGGCATCCTCCTCGCCAAGCTCCACTTCGCGTCGGTCTGGGGCGCGCTCGGCGCCGGGCTGCTCCTGGCGGGCGCGGGCGGGGCGATCATCGGCTTCTTCTGCCTGCGGCGGCATGGCATCTACTTCGCGATGCTCACGCTGGCCTTCGCCCAGCTCCTGTACTTCATCGGCTTCCACCTGTCGAGCTGGACGGGCGGAGACGACGGCTTGCGGGGATCCCGCAGCTCACGCTCGGCTTCCCCGGCTTCCCGGTCTCCCTCGAGAAGCCGCTCGCCTTCTACTACTTCTGCTTCGTGCTCGTCGGCCTCGCCGTGGCGCTCCTCAAGCGCATCCTCGACTCCCCGTTCGGCGCGGTGCTGCAGGCCATCCGCGAGAACAGCGATCGCGCCGTCGCCTGCGGCTACGACATCGACCGGGTCAAGCTCCTGTCGTTCGTCTTCTCGGCCATGTTCGCGGGCCTCGCGGGCGCGCTCGACGCCCTGCGCCTCACCGTCGTGCCGATCGAATCGCTCTACTGGACGACGTCGGGCCAGGTCGTGATGATGACGCTCCTCGGCGGCGCCGGAACCTTCTTCGGGCCCTTTGTCGGCGCGACCGCCTTCCTCGTCCTCGAGGACCGGCTGAGCGCGTTCACCGAGTCCTGGCCCCTGGTCATCGGCGCGATCTTCTCCGCGTTCGTTCTCTTTCTCCCCGGGGCATCTGGGGGACCATCATCGGAGGGTTCCATGGCCGTCAAAGTGCTTGAGCTCCACCATCACGGGATCCGCGTCGGCCCCAGCGAGCCCGAGGTCAAGAAGGCGCTGTCCTTCTACCAGGACGTGCTCGGCCTCAACCCCGACCCCGGACGTCCGACCATTCCCAGCATCGACGGCTACTGGATGGACGTCGGCGGCACCGCCCAGATCCACCTCATGGGCGTCGACGGGCAGTCAAGTTCGCGGAAGGGCCCGGCAAGGATCCCTCCCATCCCCACGTCGCCCTCGCGGTCGAGGACATCCAGGAGGCGAAGACGGAGCTGGAGCGCATGGGCGTCTCGTTCTGGGTCACGCGCGGCGTGGTCGGGCCCGAGTCCCAGCAGATCTTCATGCACGACCCGTTCGGCAACATGATCGAGCTCCATCAGGCCGGCACCTGCCGCTGCATCGGCGCCAAGCGCCCGGCCGTGGCGGCGAAGAGCAGCATGAGCTAGGAGCTGTGGCGCCACTGACACCGGCCCAGCAGGCCTTCGTCGACCGGGCGGCGCGCATCACGCGCGAGAAGGTCGCCCCGCGCGCCGCCGAGTACGACGCGGCGGGCGCAAACCCAGTCGATAGCTGGCGCGAGCTGCAGCGCGACGGCTTCCTGGCCTCTGCCATCCCCGGGCCTACGGCGGGCTCGGGCTCGACATGGCGACCTATATCGCCGTCATCCGCACCATCGCACAGGGCTGCGCCAGCACCGCCATGACCCTGCACATGCACTCGACGGTCATGCGCTTCATCGACTCGCTCGCCACGGACGCCCAGAAGCGGCGCTATTTCCGCGAGGTGGTCGAGCACGGCCGCCTCTTCGGGAGCTGGGGCAGCGAGCCGGCCGTGAGCCTCTCCCGCGCCCTTCTGATGGAGACGGTGGTCACCCAGGACGGTTCGGAGTACGTCGTCAACGGCGTGAAGCACTTCTGCACGATGGCGCTCGGCGCCTCGCAGTACATGGTCTGGTGCGCGCTCGACGGCGGGACCGACATGAGCAAATCCTTGCTCCTGGTACTGGTCCCTGCCGACGCGCCGGGCATCAGCACCGACGGCAAGTGGGACACGCTCGGGATGCGGGCCACCTTCAGCCCGTCGGTGTCCTTCAAGGATGTCCGCATGCCCGCCGAGGCCGCCCTCGGCGATCCCGGCGCGGCCACCCGCGCCGGCGTGATCGAAAGCTTCGCCCTCGGCTATGCCGCCGTGTATCTGGGAATCGCCGAGTCGTCCCTGGCCTTCGCAATCGACTACGCCAAGAAGCGCATCGTCAAGCCCGAGAACATCGCGGTGGCCCAAGATCCAACGGTCCAGCGTCACGTGGGTGAGCTGTCCGCCTCACCTGGACGCCGTCCTGCTGGTGCTCGCCGATTCGGCGGCGAAGTGGGACGCCGCCGACACGCTCGAGCGCGGCGTCCTCGCCAACCGGGCCAAGTACCTCGCCACGGAGGTCAGCCTCGAGCTCACGTCCAAGGTCATTCAGATCGTCGGAGGCCGAGGGGCATACAAGGACTACCCCGCCGAGCGCGCCTTCCGCGACGTCCGTACCCGCTACCCTCATGCCGCCCACCATGGACCGCATGATGGAGGCCATCGGGAAAAGCGCGCGCTGGGGCTCGAGTCCGCGATGTTCCGCTTCGGCGGCGGTCCCCGGGGCCTGAGCGCCGTGGCCGCGGTGGGATTCGTGGGGCTCAGGCCATGGGCGCGGCCATGGTCGGCGGCTCCTCGCCGGTGGACATCAGGTGACCGGCTACAAGCCGGCACGCAGGCCAAGGCCGAGGCGCTGGTCCCGCGGGTCTCGCGCGTGGCCGGCTCGCCGCGCGACCGCGGCGGCCGGCGACGTCGTGCTCAGCATGGTCACCAACTCCGGACGCGCTGCTCGAGATCGCGCGGGGCCCCGACGGCATCCTGGGCGGGCTCCGGCAGGGCGCGGTGTGAGCCGACATGAGCACGGTGAGCCCCGCGGTGACGCGCGCTGGGCGCCGGGTGGCGGCGGCCGGCGGCAGCTTCCTCGACGCGCCCGTGTCCGGGGCTCGATCACGGTGGAGCAGGGAAGCTCGCCTTCCTGGTGGGCGGCGACGTCGCGGCCCTCGAGCGCGTGCGGCCGTTCCTGCCTCGATCGGTCCCTCCATCACCTACATGGGCGCGCTGGGCCTGGCCGTCACCATGAAGGTGGCCGTCAATCTCGGCATCGGCGTCCAGCTCGCCGCCTACTCGGAGTCGGTGCTCCTGGCCGAGAGGCCGGGATTCCGCGCGAGCGGGCGGTGGAAAGCGCTGATGAAGAGCGTGCTCGCCTCGCCCATGCTCAAGTACCGCGCGCGGTTCGTGCTCGAGTCGCCCACCGAGGCCCTCTTCGACTGCGCCATGATGCGAAGGATCTGGGCCTCGCGCTGGAGATGGGCCACTCGGTGGGCGTGCCGCTGCCCACCACCGCGCTCGCCACGGCTGCTGTGTGCCGCGCGCGCCACCGGGTTAGGAGATCGCGACTGCGCGGCGATCTTCGACGTGCTGGCGCGCATGAGCGGGTGGCCATCAGCAGGGGCGGGCCGCGGGCGACCCGCGATCAGGCGCGCGGGCCGGTCGGCCTAAGCGCGGCCGCGTGTCCGGCGGCACGCCCGGCCTCTTCCTCCTCAAGCTGCTCGTCACGCCCGTCCTGATCGGCGGGGCGAGCCTCTCGCCACCGGCGCTGGGGCAGGGCGTGGGCGGCAGTGATCGTGGCGCTGCCGCTCACCTCCAGCCCCATCGCCTGCTTCCTCGTCCTCGAGCATGGGCCCGCCTTCGCCGCGGGCGCATCGCTGGGATCGCTGGCCGGCGCGCTCGCCAGGGCGCCTTTGTCTCCGGCTACGCCGCGCTCGCCTTCCGCCGCGGCTGGCCGGTCGCCTTTCTGGGTGGGACGCTCGCCTTCGCGGCCGCCGGCGCCGCGCTGCGAGGCCCTGGCCTTGTCGCTATGGCCGCTCACCGCCAGGTCGCGATGGCCCGGCCTCGGCCATGGCCATGCTGCTCATGCCGCATGGCGCGGAGGCACGCCGGCCCGCCTGCCGCCCCGCTGGGATATTCCCGCCCGGATGGTCGTCGCCGCCACGCTCGTGGTCGCGCTGACCGCCGCCGCCGCCACGCTCGGCTCCCGGCTGAGCGGTCTCCTCGCCACCTTTCCCGTCTACGCGGGCATTCTCGCCGTCTTCGCGCACGGACAGGACGGGCCGGGTCCGGCGACGCGGGCGCTGCGGGGATTGCTCGCCGAGGCTCTTCGGCTTCGGCGCCTTCTTCGTGGTGCTGGCCGCGCTCATCAGGCGAGGCGGGGCTGGGTCCGTGCCTTCGCCGCCGCGCTGGCGGTGACACTCGTCCTGCAGGCGGTCGCGCTCTGGATCGTCCGTCGGGCTTCCGAGCCTGGCGCAGCGCCGACTCGATGAGGGCGTCGACCATCCAGCGGGCCACCGCTTCCACCTCGCGATAGCTCGAGCCCCAGATGTCCCGCAGCACCACGTACGACTCGACGCCGTAGATCAGCGAAGCGCCTTGAGGAGCCGCTCGTAGGTCCGCTCGCCCAGCGTGGCGCGCAAGGGGCCGCCGCCCGGTGCAGCATGCAGCGCCGGTGCCCGCGCCGGTAGGGGCTCCTCCTCGAGCAGCCCCATGCGCTCCGAGGGATTCGTGCTCCAGCGAGCTGGAGCGGCCGCCCGCATATGGGGCTCGAACTCCTTGAACAGGGGAAAGGTCTTGTCGAAGAGCTCGCGGACCCGCTGGAGGCCGTCGCTGGGGCGCGGCTCGAAGCGGCGCACCGGCGCCGAGCGCCTCGCCCACCACCGCGCGTGACGAGGCGCTCCGGCTCGGGAAGTACCGATAGGCGGTCGCGCGCGACACCCGGGCCTTGGCCGCGCAGCCTCCGGCACCGAGGGAATGCGGCCCCGCTGCACGAGGGCCATCGCCTGCGCGAGAGCAGGCGGTAGGTCCAGCGCGCGCGGACCGCGCTCGGCCCCGGGGCGGCTGCACCCGGCCTAGGCCGGAGCGGCCTGACAAGCGACTTGACAAGGGCGACACCGGCCCCTAGTCTCGCACCAGCCCGCGTGAGACACGTGTCTCCGTTCTACGGATCCCCGCGGCGCGCGACGCAGTGCGGCGCAGGCCCAGGAGGAGGCGCATGGCGAACGTCCTCTTCACCAATGTGCGGATCCTCGACGCGACCGGTGCCCGCGCCCTATCCCGGCGAGGTGCTCGTGCAGGGCAACCGCATCGCCCGGGTCGGCGCGGGGCGCGCGCGCCTGCCCACCAGCGGGGTGGCCACCGTGGACGGCGGAGGCGCCACTCTGATGCCCGGCCTCGTGGAGGCGCACACGCATTTCTCCTGGAACGACCAGCCCGGCCTCAGCGAGATCCAGCGCATGCCCACCGAGGAGCACATCCTCTGGTGCGCGCACATCGCCAAGCGCTATCTCGACATGGGCTGGACGTCCTGCGTCGGCGCCGCCACCGCCAAGCCGCGGCTCGACGTGGTGCATCCGCAACGCCATCGAGTCGGGCCAGATCCCAGGCCCGCGCTATCTCGCCGCCAGCCAGGAGATCACGGTGCCCGGCGGCCTCGGGGACGAGACGCTGCCGCATCTGCCCTATCCCGAGTTCAGCTTCGGCGCCGTCGTGAACGGCCTCGAGGAGATGCGCGAAGACGCGTGCGCATGTTCCTCGAAGTACGGCGTCGACACCGTCAAGCTCAACCTCTCGGGCGAGTACATCGCCGGCATCCCGGCGGAGTTCACGCCGATGACCGACGACCGAGATGCGCGGTCGCGGTGAGGAGGCCCACGTGCGCGGCAAGCGCGTCTCCGGCCCACGCGCGCTCCCGCGGATGCGGTGAAGCAGTGCGTGCGCCACGGCATCGAGATCATCTACCACGCGAGCTTCGCCGACGAGGAAGCCCTCGACATGCTGGAGGCGCGCGAAGGACCGGCACTTCGTCGCGCCCGGCATCGCCTGGCTGATCAACACCTCGTTCCACGCCAGCCGAGTGGGGCATCACGCCCAGGACGCGGCGAAGGCGATGGGCTATCACCGCGAGCTCGAGGTCGCCTGCGAGACGCTGAAGAAGATGCACCGGCGCGGATCAGGTGCTGCCGCGGCGGCGACTACGGCTTCGCCTGGATCGCCGCACGGCACCAACGCGAAGGACCTCGAGTACTTCGTCTCCTACCTCGGCTTCACGCCGATGGAGGCGCTGCGCGCCGCCACCATTCTACGGCGGGCAGATCATGCTGCGCGGCGAGCGAGCTCGGCCAGGTCAAGGAGGGTTATCTCGCCGACCTCCTCGCTGGTCGACGGCGATCCGGTGGCCGATGTCGCGCGTGCTGCAGGACAAAGCCGCATCGTGGGGATCATGAAGGACGGAGCCTTCCACAAGGATCCGCCGGGCGGCACCGCGCGCGGTCGCTGGAGCCTCCCCGCCGCCTGAGGCGGGGCCGCGCATGCCGATCCTACGTCCAGCGCATGTAGAGAGGAGCCAGCCATGACCGAGCGTGCTCTTCACCAACGTCCGGCATCATCGACGGCACCGGCGACCGCAGCCCTACGCCGGCGAGGTGCTGGTGCAGGGCAACCGGATCGCGCGCGTGGGCCGGGGCACCGCGCTCGCTGCCCGCGGCCGGGCGTCACGGTCATCGACGGTGCCGGCGCCACCCTCATGCCGGGCATGGTCGAGGCCCACACGCACTTCTCCTGGAACGACGCGGCCGGGCTGGCCGACCTCCAGCGCCTGCCGCTCGAGGAGCACGTGCTCTGGTCGGCCAGCGTGGCCAAGCGCTACCTCGAGGCGGGCTGGACCTCCTGCGTGGGCGCCGCGCTGCGCCAAGCCGCGGCTCGACGTGGTGACCCGCAACGCCATCAACCAGGGACTCATCCCCGGGCCGCGCTATCTCGCGGCCAGCCAGGAGATCACGGTGGCGGGCGGGCTCGGCGACGAGACGCTGCCGCACCTGCCGTTCCCCGAGTTCAGCTTCGGCGTGCTGGTGAGCGGCGCCGAGGAGATGCGCAAGGCGGTGCGCATGTTCCTCAAGTACGGCGTGGACCACGATCAAGCTCAACCTCTCGGGCGACAACTTCATCGCCGGCCTCGCCGGCCGGCACCACCTGGATGAGCGACGAGGAGGTCGCGATCGCGGTGACGGAGGCGAAGATGCGCGGCAAGCGCGTGGCCGCCCACGCGCGCTCCTGCGAGTCCGATCAAGCAGTGCGTGCGCCACGGCATCGAGATCATCTACCACGCGAGCTTCACCGACGAGGAAGCGCTCGACATGCTGGAGGCCAACCGGGACCAGCACTTCGTGGCGCCCGGCATCGGCATCCTCGTCGCCATGCTCGACCACGCCGCGCCCTGGGGCATCACCCGCCAGAAGGCCGATCGAGATGGGCTACGAGAGTCGAGCTGGCGGCGGCGGTCGAGTCGCTGCAGGAAGATGCACAAGCGCGGAATCCGCGTCCTGCCCGGCGGGGACTACGGCTTCGCCTTCACGCCCCACGGCGAGAACGCGCGCGACCTCGAGTACTTCGTGAAGTACCTCGGGATTGACGCCGATGGAGGCGCTGCTGTCGGCCACCCGCTACGGCGGCGAGATCATGATGAAGCGGCGACGAGCTCGGCCAGCTCAAGGACGGGTATCCTGGCCGACCTGATCCTGGTGGACGGCGATCCGCTCGCCAACCTCGGCATCCTGCGCGATCGCGTCAAGCTCCTCGCGGTGATGAAGGACGGCGTGTTCTACAAGGAGCCCGAGATCCGCTCGGCCCAGTCGCGCTGGGGCGCGCTCGGTGGCATGACCGCCACGTCCCGGAAACGGTGGGCGTGGGCGCTCGCGCTCGGCGCGCCGGTCGCCGCGCTCGCGGTCTGGGGGCTCGCCGACAACGCCAAGCTCTTCCTCACCACCGCGCTCAACGGGCTCACCCTCGCCGCGCTCTACTTCCTGGTGGCGAGCGGCTTCACCCTGGTGTTCGGCCTCATGCGCAACGTCAACCTGGCGCACGGCTCGCTCTACCTGCTCGGGCGCCTACGTGGGCTACGTGGTCGGCGACTAGACCGGCTCCTGGCTCGCTGGCGCGTGGCCGCCGGCTTCGCGAGCGCCGCGCTGTTCGGCCTGCTGCTGCAGATGACGGTGTTCCGCTTCATGCAGGGCCAGGATCTGCGCCAGACCCTGGTCACCATCGCGCTCGTCGATCATGCTCGCCGACGTCCTGCTCTGGATCTTCGGCGGCGAGATCTACCAGTTCGACCCGCCCGCGCTGGATCTTCGGCCGCGACGCCGCTGCCGATCGTGGCAGGTGCTACCCGACCTACCGGCTGGTCTTGCTGGCGCATGTCGGTCGCCATCGGCGTGGTCCTGTGGTGGTTCCTCAACCGCACCCGGGTGGGGATGATGATCCGCGCCGGCGTGGACGACCGGGCGATGCTGGCCGCCGCCGGCGTCAACGTGCAGATCGGTGTTCGCGATCACCTTCGCGATCGGCGCCGGGCTGGCCGGCTTCGCCGGCGTGGTCGGCGGCACCGCGCTGTCGATCGCGCCGGGCGAGGACACGCGCTACCTAGCTGGCCTCGCTGGTGGTGGTCATCGTCGGCGGCATGGGCAGCGTGGTCGGGCGCGGCCATCGGCGCCGCTGCTGATCGGCGTGGCCGAGCAGTTCGGCCTGGCCTACGCGCCGACCTACAGCGTGGTGTTCACGCTTCGTGATCATGGCGCTGGTGCTGGCCTTCCGGCCGCAGGGCATCCTCGGGAGGCGCGGCGTGAGCGCGGCCGAGTGGCGGAAGGCCATGAACGCGGGAGCGGGGCGCACCGCGCTGGCCGGGCGCGCCGGGCGGCGGCGCCGGCGCGCCGCGCGGCCCCGCGGCCCGTCGCCACGCACGGTCCGAGCGAGCGGCGCTGGCTGCAATGGATCGCGCCGGCGGGTGCGGCGCGCGCCATGTGCTGGTGCTCGCTGGCGGTGCTGGTCTATCCGTGGGTGGCGCACGCCGTTCTTCACCTTCCAGATCGGCGGCGCAGGCGCTGGCGCTCGGGCTGATCGCGCTCTCGCTGACCTTCCTCGCCGGCTACGGCGGCATGGTGTCGCTGGCCCAGATGACGGTGGCGGGCATCGCCGGCTACATGTACGCCATCTTCGCGCACGCAGCGGCACCGACATCAGCCTGGGCTGGCCGTGGTGGCTGGCGGTCGTCCTGCGCGCTCGTGATCGCGACGGTGTGCGGCGACGCTCATCGGCTGGCTCTCGGTGCGCACCGAGGGCATCTACACGATCATGATCACGCTGGCCATCGGCGTGGCCTTCTACTACCTCGTCCAGCAGAACTACGCGCATCTTCAACGGCTTCCAGGGCTTCCAGAGCGTGATGCCGCCCGCGCGTGCTCGGCGTCGAGCTGGCGCGACCCGATGCCGTTCTACTACCTCGCGCTCTTCTGGGCGCTCGCCGGCTACTTCGTCGTGAAGTACCTGCGTGCGCGCGCCGTTCGGGATGGCGCTGCAGGGCATCCGCGACAACCCGCGGCGCATGGGCGCGCTCGGGCTTCAACGTCACCGCGCACCGCGTCGCCGCCTACGCGGTGGCCGGCCTCATCGCCGCGGTCGGGCGGCGTGCTGCATGGTCTGGTACAACGGGCTGGTCGTCGCCGGGCTCGGTGGGCACGAGCTGGCTGATCAACATCCTGATCATCGCGGTGCTCGGCGGCATGCGGCATCCCGATCGGGCCGTTCATCGGCGCCATCGTGTTCGTGCTGCTGCAGAACTTCGCCGTCGATCTGGTCGACCGCGAGCGCTTCAACCTGCTGATCGGCGGCGTGTTCCTGGTCATCGTGCTGTTCTCGCCCGACGGCCTGCTCGGCTGGTGGGCGGCGGCCTCGCGTGCAGCGGCGTCGGCGCGGGGCGGCTGAGTCGCCAGGTCGAGACCGCAGAGCATGAGCCGGAAGGTTCCACCACGCGGCCAGCCGGCCGCATTCACCAGGAGGAGGAGACAATGACGTCACTCACCAGGCAGTGCATGCGGTTGCTGGCGGTGGGCGGCGCTGCTCGCCGCCGTCGCTCGCGGACGCGTGCGACGCCCAGCGCAGGTCGGTCAAGATCGGCCTGCTCGCCACGCTCGAAGGCCCGTTCGCGGCGGGCGGCCAGGACGGCATGCGCGGGCGCCGAGCTGGCGGTGAAGCAGCGCGACGGCACGGTCGGCCGGCAAGAAGATCGAGATCATCAAGGCGTCGTCGGACGCCAAGCCCGACGTGGCGGTCAACGCCACCCGCAAGCTCGTGGAGCAGGACAAGGTCGACATCATGGTCGGCCCGCTCTCCGGCTCCGAGGGCATCGCGGTCAAGAACTACTCGAAGTCGCAGCCCGGCATCACCTTCATCAACGGCTCGTCGGGCGCGCAGGCGACCACGCTGGTCAGATCCGTCGCCCAACTTCTTCCGCTTCAACACCGAGGGCGCGCAGTGGATGGTGGGCCTGGGCGAGTACGCGCTGCAAGACAAGGGCTACAAGAAGATGGCGCTGATCGCCGAGGACTACGCCTTCCCGTACTCGCAGGTGCAGGGCTTCATGACCGAGTACTGCAAGCTCGGCGGGCAGCGTCACCCACAAGGCGTGGGTGCCGCTCGGCGGCAAGGACTACTCGTCGGTCATCGCCAAGCTGCCCGGCGACGTCGACGCGCTGCTGGTGGTGCTGGGCGGCGCCGACGCGGTGAACTTCCTCACCCAGTACGAGCAGGCGGGCGGCAACAAGCCGATGGTGGGCGGCTCGATCACGGTCGACCAGACCGTGCTGAACTTCAAGGGCAAGCGGCGCGAGTCGCTGCTCGGCACGCCGTCGGCCGGTCCCATCGCCGACAGCTACGACGCGCCCGAGTGGAAGAAGTTCGTGGCCGACTACAAGGCGAACTTCAAGGACGGCTTCCCGAGCCCGTCGCTCTTCGCCTACGTCTACTACATCAACATGAAGGCGGCGCTCGACGGGCTCGACGCGGTCAAGGGCGACCTCTCCGGCGGCCAGGCGAAGTACCGCGAGGCGCTGAAGAACCTGAAGCTCAAGACGCCGACCGGCGAGGTGACGCTGGACGAGAACCGCCAGGCCATCGGCACCGACCTTCGTCACCGAGGTGGCGAAGGGCGCCGACGGCACCTTCTACAACAAGGTCGTCAAGGTGGTGCCGAAGCGTCGACCAGCGGCTCGGCATGAGCAAGGCCGAGTTCGACAAGGTCGGGCCTCGGCTCCGCGCGACGTGCCGAACTGCCCGTAAGGCAGCGGAGCGAGCCGGGCGATTATCCCGTCCCGGCATCGATCATGGCCGATGACCCGTCCGGCGACCGCGACGCCGCTCGCCACCGGTGACGCCCTCGAGCTCGAGGGCGTCACCCGGACGTTCGGCGCGCTGCAAGGCCATCGAGGACGTCTCGCTCTCGGTCGCGGCGGGCGAGCGCCGGCGCGCTGATCGGCGCCAACGGCGCCGGCAAGACCACGCTGTTCAACGCCGTCACCGGCGATTTCCCGCCGACCGCCGGGCCGCGTGCGCTTCTTCGGCGAGGACGTCACCGCGCTGCCGCCGCACGAGCGCATCCGCATGGGCCTGCGGCGCACGTATCAGTCCTCGCTCCTGTTTCGCGATCTCACGGTGCGGGACAACCTGTTCCTCGCGGTGCGCGGCGTGGCGCGCGGCCGTTTCGGCTTCCTGCGCCCGCGCGCCGCGCATCCCTCGCGTGCGCGCCACCGAGGATCTGCTCGACCGCGTGCGCCTCGAGGCGCGTGGCCGACAGCGGCTGGTGTCGGCGCTGTCGCACGGCCAGCAGCGCCAGCTCGAGATCGGCATGGCGCTGGCGGGCGCGCCGCGCCTCATCCTGTTCGACGAGCCGGCGGCCGGGCTCTCGCCCGCCGAGCGGCGCGAGCTGGTGGCGCTGCTCACCGCGCTGCCCGCCCACATGAGGCTTCATCATCATCGAGCACGACCTCGACGATCGCGCTGCGGGTCGGTCGAGCGCGTCACCGTGATGCACAACGGCCGCGTGCTCGAAGCACGGCACGCCGGCCGAGATCGAGAGCGACGCCGAGGTGCAGGCCATCTACATGGGCGGAGGCCGCCGCTGATGCGCTGGTTCTCGCGCGCGCGCGGCCAGCGCGGACGCCGGGCCGTCCTGCCGATCGAGCAGCTCGACGTCTACTACGGCCGCGCGCACGCCGTGCAGGAGGTGTCGCTGCACCCTGGACCGCGGCGTGCATCGCCGTGGTCGGGCCGCAACGGCATGGGCAAGACCACGCTGTGCAACGCCATCACCGGGCTCGGTGCCGGCGTCGGGCAGCGTGCGGCTCGCCGGCGAGGAGATCGTCGGCCTGCCGCCCACATGCGATCACGCGAGCTGGGCGTCGGCTACGTGCCGCAGGGCCGGCGCGTGTGGCCCTCGCTCACGGTCGACGAGCACCTGCGCCTGGCGCGCGCGCGACCAGTCGCGGCGCCGTGGACGGTCGGCGCGCGTCTACGAGACTCTTCCCGCGCCTCGCCGAGCGCCGCGGCAACGGCGGCTGCCGAGCTCTCCGGCGGCGAGCAGCAGATGCTGGCGATCGCGCGGCGCGCTGCTGTTCAATCCCGATCCTGCTGGTGATGGACGAGCCCACCGAGGGCCTGGCGCCGGTGATCGTGCGAGCAGGTGGCCGGACGATGCTGAAGCGCCTGGCCGCCGACGGCGCGATCTCGGTGCTGCTGATCGAGCAGAACCTCGGCGTGGCGATCGACGTCGCCGACACCGTCGACGTGATGGTCAACGGCCGCATCGCGCGCTCGATGCCGGCGTCGGAGCTGGCCGCCGACCGCGACCTGCAGCAGCGGCTGCTCGGCGTGACGACCGGCGCCGACGACGCGGAGGACGAGGCGACGAGCCGCGTCGGCCGAGGGCGCCGCATCCGCGCGGACGACCGACACGGTGCGATCTTCACGGTGCGGCGCTCGACCGACGACGGTGCGGCCGTGCCGGCGCGCCGCCGATGCCGCCGCGCCGAGACGGGCGGTGCGCGGCTTCACGCGCTGGAACGCGGCCGACCCGCGTGCGCGCCGCGCGACCGGCTGCATCGAGGCGGCGGGCCGCAGGGCGTCCCGCGCCGCCGTCGCTCGACGACGCGGCCGCCGGCCGCTGGCCGACGGCGGCCGCGAGGCGCGCGTCGTGGAGCTTCCGGTGGCGGCCACCGTCGGGCGCGCCGCCTATATCGCCGGGACGCTTCGACACCAAGGGCCGCGAGCTGTTCTTCCTGCGCAATTGCCTCGAGAAGCTCGGCGTGCGCACGGTCGACCGTGGACCTGGCGACGTCCGGCAAGCCGTCGCCCGCGATGATCCACCCGCGCGAAGTCGCGCGGCATCATCCCGAGGGCGAGCGCGCCGTGTTCACCGGCGATCGCGGCTCGCGCGGTGAGCGAGATGGCGGTGGCCTTCGAGCGCTTCGTCGTGCACGCGCCGCGACCTCGGCGGCCTCATCTCGGCGGGCGGCTCGGGCGGCACCGCGCTGGCCACGCACGGCGATGCGCCGGCTGCCCATCGGCGTGCCCAAGGTGATGGTCTCGACGGTCGCGTCCGGCGACGTGAAGCCCTACGTCGGCCCGTCCGACATCTGCATGATGTACTCGGTCACCGACGTCGCCGGCATCAACCGGATCTCCGAGCGCGTGCTCGCCAACGCCGCCCACGCGCTCGCCGGCATGATCGCCTACGCGCGCGCACGCCGGCGACGTCGAGCGCCAAGCCGGCGATCGGGCTCACGCATGTTCGGCGTCACCACGCCCTGCGTGCAGGCGGTGACCCAGGCGCTCGAGGAGCGCTACGACTGCCTCGTCTTCCACGCCACCGGCACCGGCGGGCAGTCGATGGAGAAGCTGGTCGACTCGGGGCTCCTCGCCGGCGTGATCGACGTCACCACCACCGAGATCGCCGACGAGATCGTGGGCGGCGTGCTCTCGGCCGGGCCCGGCGCGCCTCGACGCGATCGTCCGCGCGCGGGTGCCCTACGTCGGCTCGTGCGGCGCGCTCGACATGGTGAACTTCTGGGCCATGGACACGGTGCCCGCGCAGTTCCGCGGTCGCAACCTGCACCGCCACAACCCCAACGTGACGCTGATGCGCACGACGCCCGAGGAATGCGCGCGCATCGGCCAGCTTCATCGTCGACAAGCTCAACCGCATGGAGGGCCCGGTGCGGTTCCTGATCCCCGAGGGCGGCGTCTCGCTCATCGACGCGCCCGGCAAGCCCGTTCTGGGATCCCGCCGCCGACCGGGCGCTCTTCGACGCGCATCACGTCGGGCTTCCGCGCCGGCACCGAACCGGCAAGCTCATCCGGCTGCCCCACAACGTGCAACGATCCGGCGTTCGTGCGACGCGCCTGGTGGCGGCCTTCGACGAGTCGCCGCGAGCCGGTCACGGCGGCGGCAGGCGCGATAGCCATGGCGCGCATCCCCGCAGGACATCCTCGAAGCGGTTCCGCGGCATGATCCGCCGCCGCGAGCCGATCATCGGCGGCGGCGCGGGCACCGGGCTCTCCGCCAAGTGCGAGGAGGCGGGCGGCATCGACCTCATCGTCATCTACAACTCCGGCCGCTACCGCATGGCCGGCCGCGGCTCGCTCGCCGGGCCTGATGGCCTACGGCAACGCCAACGAGATCGTGCTGGAGATGGCCCGCGAGGTGCTGCCGGTGGTCAAGCGCACGCCGGTGCTCGCCGGCGTCAACGGCACCGATCCGTTCATGATCGCCGAGCACTTCCTGCGCGCGGCTCGCCGAGCTCGGCTTCTCCGGCGTGCAGAACTTCCCCACCGTCGGCCTGTTCGACGGCGTCATCCGCGCGCAACCTCGAGGAGACCGGCATGGGCTACGGCGCTCGAGGTCGAGATGATCCGCGCCGCGCGCGCAGCTCGATCTGCTGACCACGCCCTACGTGTTCTCCGAGGACGAGGCGCGGCGACATGGCCAAGGCGGGCGCCGACATCGTCGTCTGCCACCTGGGCTCACCACCGGCGGCGCCATCGGCGCCGAGACCGCGCTCACGCTGAAGGACTGCGTGCCGCGCATCGACGCGCTGGGCGGCGGCGGCGCGCGCGGTGCAATCCGGACGATCATCGTGCTCTGCCACGGCGGGCCCGATCGCGCACGCCCGACGGACGCGCAGCTACATCCTCGGCAACTGCCCGGCGGTGCCACGGCTTCTACGGCGCCTCCAGCATGGAGCGCCTGCCGACCGAGCAGCGCATTGACCGAAACCACCCGGCAGCTTCAAGGCCATTCGACGTGATCGCAAGCGGAGGGACGATCATGAGCGGCAGCCCAGTTCGGTGCGCTTCATCCTCGGCGCTGATCGTGGTCGCGATCGTGGTCGCGATCGTCGTCTGGCTGCTCAACTGGCTGTACCTGCGCTCGTCCAAGGAGCGCGCGTTCGTGCGCACCGGCCTCGGCGGCCAGAAGGTGGTCATGAACGGCGGCGCCTTCGTGCTGCCGATCGTGCACGAGGTCGTGCCGGTCAACATGAACACGCTGCGGCTCGAGGTCTCGCGCGGCCGCGACAAGGCGCTGATCACCAAGGACCGCATGCGCGTCGACGTGATCGCCGAGTTCTACGTGCGCGTGCAGGCCGGCGCGGACGCCATCGCCTCCGCCGCCCAGACGCTGGGCCAGCGGACGCTGGAGCCGGAGACGCTCAAGGAGCTGGTCGAGGGCAAGTTCGTCGACGCGCTGCGCACCGTGGCCGCGGAGATGACCATGGAGGAGATGCACGAGAAGCGCGGCGAGTACGTCAAGCGCGTGCAGGCGGTGGTGGCGGCCGACCTGCTGCAGAACGGGCTCGAGCTGGAGGCGGTATCGCTCACCCAGTTCGACCAGACCGGCATGGAGTTCTTCAACCCGTCGAACGCCTTCGACGCCGAGGGCCTCACGCGGCTCACCGAGCAGATCGAGCGGCGCAAGAAGATCCGCAACGACATCGAGCAGGACACCATGATCCAGATCCGCAACAAGAACCTGGAGACCGAGACGCCAGGCGCTGGACATCGACCGCGAGCTCGAGTACGCGCGGCTGGCCCAGGAGCGCGAGCTCGAGGTGCAGCGCGCCGCCCAGCGGCCGGACGTGGCGCGGCAGCGCGCCGACCGGGAGCAGGAGGCCGAGCGCGCCCAGATCGCCGCGCGCGAGGCGGTGGAGCGCGCGCGCCTCGCCTCGGAGCGCGCGGTCGAGGAGGAGCGCATCGCCAAGGAGCGCGAGGTGCAGGCAGCTCGAGATCGCGCGCCGGCAGGCCATCGAGCTGGCCGAGCAGCAGCGCGCCATCGCGGTGGCCGAGCAGTCGAAGGCCCAGTCCGAGGCGCAGGCGGCCGCCGACCTCGGCCCGCGCCAAGGCGGTGGCGGAGGAGGAGCGCGTGTTCACCGCGCGCGAGACCGAGATGGCCGAGCGCCGCAAGCGCATCGACCTGATCGGCGCCGCGCAGGAGGCCGGAGCGCGACGCGCTGCGCTGCGGATCGGCGGCCGGAGGCGGAGCAGGCGGCCGCGGGCGACCGCGGCGCGGCGGTGCGCGCCGAGGCCGAGGCCCAGGCCGACGCGGAGAAGATCCGGGCGCATCGCCGTCGCGCATCCGGCACGAGGTCGAGGCGCGAGGGCGCTGCGGCTCATGAACGAGGCCGCCAACCTCCTGACGCCGGAGGCGCGGCTGTCGGCGATGCGCATCCGGCTCATCGACAAGCTCGAGGGCATCATCCGCGAGTCGGTGAAGCCCATGGAGCGCATCGAGGGCATCAAGATCCTGCAGGTGGACGGCCTCGGCGGCGGCGGCGGCGGGCGGCGGCGGCGGCGGCGAAGCGGCGGCACCTCGCCGACAGCGTGGTCAACTCGGCCCTGCGCTTCCGCGCCCAGGCCCCGCTGGTGGACCAGCTCCTGCGCGAGATCGGCGTGGACGCCGGCGACGTGGGCAAGGCGGCCCGCGGCCTGCTCGACCGCAGCCGAGCGCGGCGCCGCTCGCGCGCGCGGCCAAGCCCAGCGCGCGGAACGTAGCCACGAGCCGCATGATCAAGGTCTACGCCTCGAGCGTCATCGAGGCGCCCGCGGACGCGGTGTGGGCGCAGATCCGCGACTTCAACGGCCTGCCAAAGTGGACGCCGTTCGTGGCCGAGTCGCGCATCGAGGGCAGGCTCGCCGCCGACAAGGTCGGCTGCGTGCGGAACTTCCGCCTCAAGGACGGCGGCGTCATCCGCGAGCAGCTCCTGACACTGTCCGACTACGACTTCCAGTGCACGTACTCGATCCTCGAGAGCCCGATGGGCGTGGAGAACTACGTCGCCACGCCTCAAGCTCACCCCGGTGACGGACGGCGACCGCACCTTCGCCGAGTGGTGGGCGGAGTTCGACTGCGCGCCCGAGCGGGAAGGCGAGCTGGCGCAGGCCATCGGCAGGAGGTTTTCCAGGTGGGCCTCGACGCGCTCAAGAGCCTGTTCCGGCGCTAGGCGCCGACACTCGCGTGATCCGCGTCACCCGCTCGCGCCGTCATCGACGCGCCCATCGAGCGCGTCTGGGCGGTGCTGCGCGACTTCAACAGCCATACCGCATGGCACCCGGCCGTCGCCGAGTCGGAGATCGAGAGCGGCGAGCCCCCGGACCAGGTCGGCTGCGTGCGCAGCTTCACGCCTGCAAGGACGGCAACCACATCCGCGAGCAGCTCCTGGCGCTGTCCGACCGCGGACCACGTCTCCACCTACTGCATCCTCGACGCCACGCCTGCCGCATGCGCCAGCTACGTGGCCACGGTCCAGCTCAAGCGCGTGACCGACGGCGACGCGCACCTTCTGGCACTGGCAGTCGACGTTCGACGTGCCGCGCGGCCGCGAGCGGGAGTTCGCCGACACTGGTCGGCAGAGGCGTCTACGAGGGCGGCTTCGAAGGTCTCCGCGCCTACCTTCGTCGCGGCAACGATTCCGCCCGCGTCGGATCGCCGCGCGCTCGCGTCCGGCGCATCCGGCCCGCCTGGCGCGCCCACGGCATCGTCGTCTCCAGCTTCGGAGGCCCGGAGGTCCTGCAATACCGACCGCTCTCCGCGCCTGCTCCCGGCCCGGGCGAGGTGCGCATCCGCCAGACGGCCGATCGGCGTCGAACTACATCGACGTCTACGTGCGCGCCGGGCACTATCGCCTGCTGGAGCCGCCGGCGCCGCTCGGGCATGGAGGCGGCGGGCGAGGTGGTGGACGTCGGCGACGGCGTGCCGCATCTGCTACCCGGCGACCGTGTCGCCTATGCTGCGCCCGCCGCCCGGCGCCTATGTGAGCGTGCGCGACCATCGCCGCCGGCCAGGTGGTGGTGCTCCCCGACGACGTGGACGACGAGACCGCCGCCGCGGTGATGCTCAAGGGCATGACCGCCGAGTACCTGCTGCACCGGACCCACCGCGTGCGCGCGGGCGACGCCGTGCTCGTGCATGCCGCCGCCGGCGGGTGGGCCTTTTCCTCTGCCAGTGGGCCAAGGCCCTCGGCGCCCAGGTGGTCGGCACGGTGTCCAGCGAGGACAAGGCCCGCCTGGCGCGCGCGAACGGCTGCGAGGCGCCCATCGTGACGCGCGACCATCGCTTCGCGCGCGCGGTGCAGGACGCCACCGGCGGGCGCGGCGCCGACGTGATCTTCGACGGCCTGGGCCGGGCCGCCGCCGAGGAGAACCTGGACGCGCTGGCGCTCTGCGGGCACTGGGTGAGCTACGGGCAGGCGACCGGCCCCCTGGGGGCGATCGCGCCCGAGCGGCTCACCGCCAGTCGGCGACGTTGAGCCGCCCCGTGCTCTTCCACTACACCGCTCAGCGCCCCATTCTCATCGCAGATCGCCGGCCGCGTACTTCACCGCGCTGCGCGAGGGCGTGCTCCGCGTCGACGTGCGCCATCGCTATCCGCTCGCCGCCGCCGCGGACGCGCACCGTGACCCGAGGCCCGCTCGGACCACGGGCCCACTCTGTCCTCCTGCCCTAGCGCCGGACCGCGCTATGGTGATCCGGTCGAGGGACCGGCACGAGGGGCCCGAACCTCGAGCGCGTTCACGACGCGCCGGACGCCTCGCACGGTGCTCGCCACGCTCTCCGCCCGCGCCTCTGCTCCGCCGAGACGACGTCGCCGGTCAGGTACACCACCGACTGCCGGCTCACCACGTCGAGCCGGGTGAGGTTGGCGTCCTTCTCGGCCACGAGGCGAGCCTTCACCTCGCTCTCGATCCGAGCATCCCGCCAGGGATCCACGGTGGCGCAGCCGCTGACGGCGACGACCAGACCGACGAGGACGAGCAACGAGATGCGCCGGTCCATCTCAGTTCAGCACGGGACGGCCGTCCGATCCCGTCTGGCCCAGGAGTCGACGAAGGAATCCGGGGCGGCCCGGCGGGCCTGGATCCTCCGGCTCGACCAGGTCCACCTCGACCCGGCCTTCCGCGCTTTCCGCCGGGGAGAGGGCAGCCACTTTCAGGCGCCCGCTGTCGACGCCGGCCTCTTGATCCCTTCGCGCACCGCTTCGAGGCGCCGGGCCGCGAGGTCGGCGAGGTCCGTCTTCGATGGACCTTTGTCCGACGCCTTCTTCTCGGGAGCCGGGCCGTCCGCCGGTGGTCGCGTCTTCTCCTCGAGCGCCGCGCGGTCCTGCGAGGACACCGCCGGCATGAGGGACAGCCGCACCCCGGGCACCTGCTCGAGAAAGGCCGCCAGCCTGGCCACTTGCTCCTGGGCCTCGCCGCCAGCGTGGCCGAGCCCGGCGCGAATGGGATGGGGTCGACCTCCACCCGCTGGATCCGCGAATCCGACCCGACCTGACGCGGCCGATCCAGCTCACCGGCGCCGTGATCGCCTTGACGGCCACGTTCCGCACCGTGCTCCAGAGAGCCTCGCTCATGTCGAAGCGTGGATCGGTCAGCCGTCCGCCCACCGGCAGCGACAACCGGATGTCGCCGCGGCGATCCTTCATCAGCGCGACGATCATGCCGAGGGGCAGTCCGATGCGCGCCTGCGCCCCGTCGCCGCCGCCGGCCCGCGCCACCTCGAGCTGACTGAGCAGGATGTCCGTCTTCGCGTCGAGGACATCGCCGTCGATCCGGCAGCGTACGTCCGTGGTCAGCCGTCCTCCCCGCGCCTCCCAGGCCACCTGCTGCACGAGGTACGGATTCGTGCGCGGCACCGCGAAGCCCCGGAGCTCCGCGTTCATGTCGAGACGCAGGGGACCGCCCAGCGAGCCCACGGTGCCGCGGAGGGCGAGATCGGAGTCGGGGCCGACGCGCCCCGTCATGTCCAGGCGGGCGGGCTTGGCGCTGGGTCCGTCGAGAGCCCGTCGATGCGCCCCGTCAGCCGCTGCGTGTCGAGCGCGATCGGCGGCGCGACGCGATGGTCGACGGTCCGGGCGCCCCTGTCCGCGACGACGAGATGGTCGACCGTGATGGGGACGGTCGAGCCGCCGCTCGATGCCGGCAGCGGACGGATGGGCGCTGACGCGCTCCGGGCGGAGCCGCCGGGCGCGGATCCATCCGGCGCGCGCGGCGAGAGCAACGTGCGCAGGGTCAGGGCTCCGCCCTGGTCCCGCTCGAGCAGGACCCAGGGCCGCTGCAAGGTCAAGTCGCGGACGGCCACGCGCCGGGGCCAGTCGATGTCGACCCCGGTCGCCTGCGCCCGCTCCACTCTCATCACCGTGCGCTCGCCATCACGGACGTCGATCAACGATGCCGCGCGCGGCCCCGCAGCGATGGCCCGCCCCTCCGCCACGGGCGGCAGCGCTACGGCGAGGTCGAAGTGGACGCGGCCGCCGATCCTCGCCGGCAGGGGAGCATAGGCCTGATAGGGCGCGAGATCAGCATCGCTGCCGGTCACCCGCCCTTCCGCGGTGATCGGATCGACGCCCACCCGGCCGTCGAACTCGACCCGGCCGCCGCCCGGCGGGCGCGCCCCCACCCGGACACCCAGCGGGCCGTGGAGGGGCCAGGCCGCCCCGGTGACCTTGGCCTCGAGGTCCACGAATTCGAGGGCGACGTCCGGCTTGACGGCGCGATCGCGCCACACGAGGCCGCCATCCTTCACCACGATCTCGCCGACGGCCAGCGCGAGCGGCGGAGCGGGCGCCGCGGGCGGCGAGCCCGCGGTCCCGGGCGCGGCCTGACCTGGCAGGCCTGACGGCAGGGCGACGCCCCCGGTGCTGTCCCGCTCGATCGTGCCCCGGGGCCCGGTGATGACGAGCTGGCGTGCGGCGAGCCGCGAGGGCCAGTCCACCTCGAGCCCCTTCGCTTCCACCCGTCGGGCCCGCAGCAGCTCCCGCGCGCATCCTTGACCCCGAGCTGATTGACCGCGATCGTGCCTTGCACATGGCTCGGCACCGCGGGAACGAGGGCTCGTCGATTGCAGATTGGCTTCCACGAGGCCCTCGACGCGGAGGCTCGGCACGAGGCTCGCCCACTTGCCGAGATCGACGCGCTCGAGCTGCAGGCGAAGCTGGCTGGCGGTGGGGGCGGGCTCAGCTGGCCGGTGAGATTCAGCAGGCCCCCGCCCGGGACGCTGCTCCGTACGTCTACGCGGCCGGGCCGGACCACCGGCCACGTGAAGTCGGCGATAGTGGCCCGCAGCGTCGACACCTGGAAGCGGCCGCCGCCGCGCGCTCGGGTCCTTGACGCTCGCCGAGCCCGCGAGCTCGAAGCGGCCGACCTGGAGCTTCTCGTCCTGGAACTGGAAGTCGGCGAGCTCCACGGTGAGCTTGGGCACGCGGGCGACGGGTCGCGCTCCCCCGCCTCACCAGCACGACGTCTTCGAGCGCGCCCGTGACGTTCGCCTGCAAGCCCCGCCCGCGCGTCGAGACGCGACCTGAGCGTCGAGCTCGCCCGTCCTTGCTCCAGGCACCACCGCCGCGTCGCGCGGGAAGTAGAGGCGGGCGAGCGAGAGGTCGAGCGCCGAGGTCGTCACCGCGGCCTCGAGGTGAATGGGATAGAGCCGCACGTGCCGCATCTCGAGCAAGACCGGTGCGCCCACCGTCACGGACCGCGCCACCGCGCGCCCGTCACCGCGGCGGGTCGAGAGGTTGTGGGCGTCGATCTCGATGTTCTCCGAATACCAGGTGCGCGGCTCGGCCAGGGCGCGGTCCTCGAGCGCGACGGTGCCCTTCGCGACGACGAGGCGATCCACGGTGACGTCGAACGTCCGGCCGGTCCCGCCCGCGGGCCGGATCAGATCCGAGATATTGAAGCCCTCGGCGAACCGGATGATGCGCACGGTCGAGCCCTGGAGTGTCGCCTCGCGGATCCAGAGGTGCCCGCGCAAGAGGGAGAGGGGCCGGATGCGGACGTCGAGGAGGTCGAAGTCGGTGAACGGGGTCTGGCCGTCCGGCTCCCGGAGGCGGAACCCGCGGACCACCAGCCGTCCGGTGAATGGGTTGAGCGCGACCGCCTCGATGCTGACGGGGCGGCCGGTCATCGCCTCGACCTGCGCGATCAATAGGTTCCGGACCAGCGCCGGGAACGCATGGTAGTAGATGGTCGAGCCCGCGGCGAGCGCCAGGATCGCGCAGGCGATGACGAGCCACCGGCCGAGCAGACGCTCTCCCTCGCAGCCAATGCATGTGGAGTCCCCCGATGATCGGGGAACGCATCACTTGTGCCACCGTGTGGCCCCTGCCGATCGGCAGCTTCGAGCGCCATTTTCGCGCCCGGCCGCGTCGCAGGGCAAACGGAGCAGGTAACGAATTGCCGGCCTGTGTAGAACTCCACCGGCCGTGCCCAGTGAGGGGGCCGATGCGATGGTGCTTTAGGTGAAGCCGTTCCTCTGGCTAGACGCCTAGGAAGCGCTGCTGGATGGCGGGATCGGCGCGCAGCGCCTCGGCGTCCCTCGAACTGGATGCGTCCCTGATCCATCACGTAGAGCCGGTGGGAGAGCACGAGGGCGACCTCGAGGATCTGCTCGACCAGCAGGATGGTGGTGCCGCGCCGGTTGATCTCGCGCAGGATCTCGGTGAGGCTCTCCACGATGAGAGGCGACAGCCCTTCCGTCGGCTCGTCCACCAGCATGAGCTTGGGGCTCGCCACCAGCCCGCGCGCGATCGCCAGCATCTGCTGCTCGCCGCCCGAGAGGCTCTTGCCCTTCTGACCAGGCGCTCGCGCAGGCGCGGAAAGTGGCCCAGCACTTCCTCCATCACCGCGCCGCCGTCGCCCTTGGCGCCCTTCGCGCCGAGCCGGCCCAGCCGGAGGTTCTCCTCCACGCTGAGGTTGGGCAGGATGCGCCGCTCCTCCGGCACATAGGCGATCCCACGCTGAGCGATCGTGTGCGTGGGAGGCCGGCCAGCTCGAAGCCGTCGAAGGTGATGTGTCCGGCGCGCGGCGCCACGATGCCCATGATGCTGCGCAGGGTGGTGGTCTTGCCGGCGCCGTTCCGCCCGATGAGGGTGACCACCTCGCCCGCGTGCACGGCTGAGCGATACCCCTGGAGGATATGCGCCTCGCCGTAGAAGGCGTGCAGGTTCTGGATGGAGAGCAGGACGTCCGCCGTCACTTGCTCACCCCGAGGTAGGTCTGCTGCACGAGCGTGTTCGCGCGGATCTCGGCGGGCGAGCCCTCCGCGAGCACCTGCCCCTGGTGGAGCACGGTGATCTTGTCCGAGATGTTCATGACCACCTTCATCTTGTGCTCGACGAGGATGACGGTGCGGCCCGCCGGCGATCTCGCGGATCGAGGTGGATGGTCTCGTCCGTCTCTTCCGGGCTCATCCCCGCGGTGGGCTCGTCGAGCAGGAGCAGGCTCGGCTCGGTGGCGAGCGCGATGCCCAGCTCGAGGTGGCGCTTCTCGCCATGGGAGAGATTGGCGGCCACCATCTCCGCCTTTCCGCCAGCGCGACTTCCCGCAAGATGCCGACGGCCTTTTCGCGTACCTCGGTGAGATCCGACGCGCGGGACCAGAAGTTGAACGAGAGGCGGTAGGACTGCACCGCCACCCGCACGTTTTCGAGGACAGTGAGGTGGGGAACACATTGGTGATCTGGTAGGACTTGACACCCTGAGCCGCGAGACGCGGTGCTGCGGCATGCCGCGTCACGTCTTGGCCCTTGAAGACGATGCGGCCGCTGGAGGGCACCATCTCGCCGGAAATGAGACGGAAGAAGGTGGTCTTGCCCGCGCCGTTGGGGCCGATGATGGCGCGTAGCTCGCCCGCCTTCACGGCGAAGTCCACCTGGCTGACCGCGGCCAGGCTCCCGAAGCTCCGGCTGAGCTTGGTTGTCTCGGAGAATGGGGTCGGCCATGGGGTGAGGTCGGGCCGTAACATAGCAAGCCGTTTTTCCGGGTGTCAAGGTAGACTTCCCCCGGTGCCGCGTCGATGAAGCCCGCGCCCTTCGCCTACCACCGGCCCTCCACGCTCGACGAGGCCTTCGCGCTGCTCGAGCGCTACGGGCCCGACGCGCGGCTCCTCGCGGGCGGGCAGAGCCTGGTGCCCGCGCTCAATATGCGGCTGGCCATGCCGGCGGTCCCGGTGGACATCAACCGCCTTCCCGGGCTCGACGCCATCCGGCTTGCGCCGGAGGGACTCGCGATCGGCGCTCTCGCGCGACAGGAGGCGGCGCTCCGCTCCCCGCTGGTGGCGCGGCACGCCCGCTGGTGACGCAGGCGATGCCGCACGTCGCGCACCTGGCGCTCCGCACCCGAGGCACCGTGGGCGGCAGCCTCGGCCCAGGCCGATCCCGCCGCCGAGCTGCCCGCCTGCGCGGTGGCACTGGAGGCGGTGTTCCGCGTGGCCCGGCGCGGCGCCGCGCGCGAGATTCCCGCCGCGCAGTTTTACCGCGGCATCTACACCACCGCGCTCGAGCCCGGGGAAATCCTCACCGGCGTGGTGATCCCGCCCCTCGGGGCGGGCTGGCGCTCCCACTTCAGCGGAGCTGGCCCGTCGCCACGGCGACTACGCCCTCGTCGCGCTGGCCGCGCAGTGCCGTCTCTCCGACGGCGCGATCGCGGAGGCCCGGCTCGTCTTCGCGGGGTCGGCCTCACCCCCGTACGCGCAGGGCGCGCGGAGGCCGCGCTGAGCGGCCGCCGCCCTGACGCCGCCGCGCTCTGCGGAGGCCGGGCGCGCGCTCGAGGCGGACCTCGATCCGCCCGGCGACGTCCACGCCAGCGCGGCGCTGCGCCGCCACCTCGCGCGCGTCTTGCTGGGCCGCGCCGTTTCTGCGCCTCACGGCGGAGGCTAGCCGATGGACGGAACGGTCGACCCCAGCGTCGAGATCGCGCTCACCGTGAACGGCGCGTCGGTGCGGCGCGCGCGTCGAGGCGCGAAAGAGCCTCGTGGATTTCATCCGGGAAGACCTCGAGCTCACCGGACGCACGTGGGCTGCGAGCAGGGGCGTGCGGCGCCTGCACCGTGCGCGTGGACGGCGCGCTCGCGCGCGGCTGCCTCATCCCTTGCCGTCCAGTGCGACGGGGCCGCCGTCGAGACCATCGAAGGCGCGACTGCGTCGGGCGAGCCTCGCCGACCTCCAGGCGGCGTTCGCCGCGGCCAACGCGCTGCAATGCGGCTTCTGCACGCCGGCCATGCTGCTGACCGCGCAGGAGCTTCTGCGCGGAAACCCTGCGCGCCGACCGGTGCGGCGATCCGCGCCGGGCTCTCCGGCAACTACTGCCGCTGCACCGGCTATCACGCCATCGTCGAGGCCATCCTGGCCACCGTGCCAAAGCGCCGCAGCCGAGCGGGCGAGCGGTCGTGGCTGACGCGCCAGGCCGGATTCCGAGAGGGCGAGCTTCATCGGCCAGAGCGTTATCAGGCCGCAGGCGGCGCGCCTCCTCGCCGGCCGCGGCGTCTTCACCGACGACCTCCGCCTCCCGCGCATGCTCCACGTGGCCTTCCTGCGCAGCCCGCACGCGCACGCTCGCATCGTGTCCCGTGGATGCGCGGGCGGCGCTGGCCCTTCCCGAGTTGGCGCGCGTGGTGACCGGCGAGGAGCTGGCGGGCGTCTGCGCCGGGCTGGGTGGGCACGCCTCGCCCACTTCCAGGGCATGAAGTCGGCCATGCAGCATCCGCTGGCACGAGATCGGGCCACCTGGCAGGGCGAGCCGGTGGCCGCGGTGGTGGCGGAGAGCCGCGCGCTGGCCGAGGACGGCGTGGGCCGGCTCGCCGTCGAGTGGGAGCCGCTGCCGGCGGTGACGGATCCCGAGACCGCGCTCGACCCGGCCACGCCCGTCATTCATCCGGAGCTCGGGCGATAACCTCGCCTTCGCGCTGGAGCTCGAAGTCCGGGCGACCCTGACGCCGCCTTCGCCGGGGCCGATCGCGTGCTACCGCGATACCTTCTGGATGGGGCGCCATACTGGCGTCACGCTCGAGCCCGCGGGCCATCCTGGCCGACTTCGACCCGAGCGAGCGGCGCCTCACCGTCTATCACTCGTTCCAGGCGCCGAACATGATGCAGGACATCCTGGCGCGTCACCTCAACCTCCCCGAGCACGATGTCCGCGTGATCTCGCAAGGACGTCGGCGGCTCCTTCGGCATCAAGGTCCACATCTATCCCGACGAGATGGCCACCCGCGCGCTCGCGGTGCTCCTGGGGCGTCCGGTGAAGTTCGTGGCCGACCGGCTCGAGTCCTTCCAGTCCGGACATTCATGCGCGCGATCACCGCGTGAAGGCCGAGATCGCCGTGCGAGCGAGACGGGACCATCCTCGGCCATGCGGGTGGACGACCTCACCGGCATCGGACCCTACCCGTCTATCCGCGGACCAGCGCGGTGGAGGGCAACCAGACCATCCGGCTCACGCCGGGCGTCTATCGCTTCCGCGACTACGCGGGTACGGCTCCGCGTCGTCTTCCAGAACAAGACGCCCATGTGCCAGTACCGCGCGGTGGGCCATCCCATCGCCTTCGCGGTGATGGAGGGCATGGTGGACCGCGTGGCGCGCGAGCTCGGGCTCGACCCGGTGGAGGTGCGGCGGCGGAACTACGTCACCGCCGAGATGTACCCGCACACCTCGCGAGGACCGGCTACTTCTTCGAGCGGCTCTCGCACGAGGAGTGCCTGGACAAACTCCTCGC
>ERZ1370068.432-contig-10390_pt1 | contig 37078 bp, 63 predicted proteins | sample MGYA00561227_ERZ1370068 | MGnify/ENA primary metagenome ERZ1370068 (study PRJEB38410, sample SAMEA6850437) | metagenome | study: Metagenomic assessment of the ecological functions of the soil: analysis of the soil microbiota associated with the...
ATTTGTACTTCGTTCAGTTACGTATTGCTATGCAACCAGGCCGCCGCTGGCAGGACCAGCTCTCCACCAATCTATCCTCCTCGCCTCGTGATGATTCGTGCCCAGGTGCGCTTCCACCGGTCAGCAGAGGCAGGATGCCGCCAGGGGCAAGGGTATGCTAAACAACGCACGAGCACGAGCGCTCCACCGATAGAGCAAAACTCTGTTCCTATCCATAACAAGCTCTCCGTTTCTTACGGCCGATCGCGCCATCAAGCCTGGTCGCCTGCATAAAACCGCGGGCGAAGGTTCTCTTTTGCCCGCCCGTGTGATTCGTCGCAGTTTCCGAGGATGCGGCCGCCCGACTGCGCGAAGCTGGGGGCATAAATGAGCAAGACCAATCAAGTCAGTCGACATCTCCACCGCCGCCGACGCAATCATCGAGAAAAATAACCAGAAACCACTCAAGCCCAGGAAGGTGGTTCAGAAAGGCCGAGGCTCGTCCCACACCCTCGAGCACGCACCATAGCCCCATCCGGCCGACGGCCGCTACTATCTCGCCAAACTGCTGACCACCGGACATCTCAAGGAGGAGAGCGCATTGAACACTGCGGGTACGGGTTCGATTGACCACGATCTCCCGCGCATTAACGCCCGGGCCGGCCGCCAATAGAGAAGGGTCGAATGGCTGTATATGTTGATCTCTTTGCAAGAGCCGCCGGATGAGGCGCCGCCGCGACGAGCGCGGCATCCACGCTGGTCGATGGCGAGCTGTTGTGTCGTGGCTATGTGCGCTCAGCGGCTGATGTGGGACCGGGCGAATTCAGTTACAGCGTGGCTCTGCGATTGGGAACGCACCAAACGTAATGACGTGCGGGAGTTGCATCATTCGCACGTACCCTGTGTGCTCGTGACGAAAGTCAGGCCCCGATCAGCGGACGGTCGGTTTAAGAACCAGCCGCCGGCTAATAGCCGCCGCAAGAACCAGCCGCAGTACGGTGGGAATGATCCAGAAGGATTGTCGTGTCCATGTTGCTCTCCTGCGGCTCGCGAACGCACGCGAGGATCTGCGCTATCTCACAAGGCAGAACGAGGTGGAGTGGATAGCCTCGAGATCTACTCACCGCCCGACCTGCGTTTCGCTGCCTTTCAGCTACAGAAGGTTATTACGCCCAGCAGCACGCCAACATGAAGGCCGACGAACTTGCGCCGATGCGCAGCAGGAGTGAAAGGGCTTATCGTAGGTTGGCTATCGAGGCCGGCTGCCGCCGTTACGTTCCTGCAACCTCATCCAGGGCGCGCGGATCATTATTGTACCGGACAGGCCATGATCCGCGCAGCCAATGAACAGTGGCACCAACGCGTTGCAGCTTCGCTGGTATTGTTTCGCACGTCCAGCCATCGGTACCAACGCTGGCAAAGGCAGTCGTCGGCGACCCACCATTGGCCTCCGTCGCTTCTCGGTTCCCAGGCTTGCGACGAACGCAGGCGCCTGGCCCGTCATTGTGCCATCGCGCCTGTAGCGAATGGGAAACGGTCAGTCCGGTTTCGACTTACTGCTGTGGCCAAGAATTTTCCTTCCTGGGATCTCCATGGGGCCGCCGAGCACTCGCCGCGCTTGGCGAGCATCGGGCGAGCCTCATGTCCATAGCCGCGCGGAAGTTTGGATAGGCGACTTGCACACAACCAAGCTCGCGAGGCAGAGATATCCGCCTGCCGACGTTTCGCGCACCAACTCGTGGCGGCGCGCGGCCCCCTGGGGCTCGTCGAGATGCTGGATGATGTGTGCGACCAAAGTGCTTCGGCTGTCGACGATTTCCCCGAGAACAGCCAGGTGCTTCTTCACCTGAAGAGTTTGACCAATCTATCCAGATGTTTTTCGCCCAGCCGGAGCCCCTGGCGTGGACTGCAAGAGCAAAACGCGACCGTCAAGGGGTTGAGAGCTCTAAAACCGCAGTAGCAATAGCTCTATGGGAATTAAGTTGCTCGGCGCACGCTTTCGCTCGAAAACATATGCACTCTAACCCGGGTAGAGAGCACAGCCGTGCAGTTCATCGATCTAAGCCGCGAGATCTACCATCGGACGCCAACGCATCCCTCGCATCCCCCCGGTGATCCTCGGAAGCTGGGTATGACCATAACGAGATCAAAACGGCTGGAGGCGACGCGCTTCAGCTCAGAAGGCGCTGCACGTCTCGATGGTGATCACGCCGGTACGCATATCGACGCGCTCGCCGCTTCAATGCCGATCCGGCCGCGCATTCGATCGATCAGGTGCCAGCCTCGAAAACTTCTATACCGAGGAGCGATCTGTCTAGATCTGAGCCATGCTCCACTGCGGCATCGGCAAATCACTGTCGCAGAGGCGGAAGAAGGCTCTCGTCAAGGCGGAGCCAAGAGATCAGGCCACGCGATACGGTTCTGTTCAAATGGGCGTCAACGCGCGGCTCTTCGGCACTTCCGGGCTACCTTCACGGTTTGCCAGGTGTCTGCACGTCGATACCGTACATTGGTTGGGCGGACAAGGGGTATGTCCTGATGTTCGGCGTCGAAGCGGTCCAGTCCACGCCGGGCGGGAGGCCGCTTCGAGGCTCATCTTGCCTGTGCACTGGCGCGGGATCACCCACATAGAATGCCTCTGGAACCTCAGGGCTGGCTGAGGCAGGGAGCCGCTTCCGGTTCATAGGTTTTCCTTTGCAGAATCCGTGGCGGCACAGCGAGCCCCATCCGTGCCGTGGCGTTGCTTTCGATAGCTGAAGGCGGAGACAATCGCGAAAAGGGAGCGGGAGGATCTCCGCCGTGCAGAGCATCACGAATGTCCCCAACAGCGCCCGTGTCAGACCCTCGTGCGCAAAGCGTAGCGAATGCGCATTCATTCGCAGCTCATCGTCGGCCCCTCCGGACGCTTTTGGTGTCGATCCTCCAAGTGGTCGTGACGCGTATTTTGCAAGCGTCACGGAAATGCGGTAGTGCGCGAGAGAGGACTCAAGGGGCGTAATGTGGGACTAGGTCACGCTTTCTGCTGGGGTTTGACGATGACTGCAACGCGCGCACTTCGTCAGGTTGCGACGTACGTCTTGCCAATCTACCCGCCGACGTGGTCGCGCGCGGCAGCCTAATCTGGCCGACTGCGTGGGGTGCATGGTAGCTGGCAGCGGCGCGCCCGCAGTACGGCGGTTACTGGCGAATCGGAGGCGAGTCGCGGCGAGCCCAGTGCGAGTGCGCTCGGCGCTCCGATGCGCCTGTCCACCGGATGCTGCGGCGTATGCCAGGAGCCGGCACGGCGGGCGCCTGGCGCTGACCTTGCCGGGCGAAGCCGCAGCACGCGCACGCGTGCGGCCAGCCCCACAAATCGCTTTCGGCGCACTCTCGCTGAAGCGGAAAGCGCGCCGCTGCCTCTACCGGTCCCCGGCTGCTCGAAAGCCATCATCTTTGGCCTATGAGGCCAGCGCCCGGCTGTGGCGAGCGACGCAGAGCCGCCTCGCGGTCCATCCGCATGGGACGTACGGTCCCTGGCTGCCACCTTTGCACTCGCCAAGCTGCGCGGCGACGGTCCCTCTGCAATCGAAGCGGCCGCGAACATTGCCATGCTGCCGCGCGCTGGCATCGCAGCGAGCCGCAACACGCTCAACGACGGCGCGACTGTGCGCAATATCTACAGCGGCCATAGCGGTCGTGCCGGCTTCCAGGCGCTGGCCCTCCGAGACGCCGGTTTCACCGGCGAAGCAGACGCCGCTGTTTCCGTGCTCGGCAAGATCTACGGTAGCGCATTCGACCCTGCTGCCGCGACGGCGGATCTCAACTCGACTTGGTGGATCGACGAAACTACTTCAAGCGCTTTCCTGCCGGACGCTACGCACGTGGGCGCTCGGACGCCGTTGATGACCTCGCCGCCCAACTGGGCAGCCGGCTTGCGCCCGAACTCATCGAGCGCATCGACATTGAGACCTTCTTCCTGGCAGCAACCATGGGGCAGAAAAGTGTGCGCACGCCGTTCGGTTTGTCGCTTCTCCATCCCGATGCTCGTTGCCCAGCGCATCGCCCATGGCCTCGATCCCTCTCACCGAGTAGACGGTACGCACGCCTTTGCCGATCCGGCAGTGGGTGCACTGCGGCGAGGTGTTTGCGTCCAGGACAAAAGCTGCAACGGCGGCTTACCCTGAGCGCCAGCCCACGCAAATGAGGGTCGTCATGCGCGATATGCAGAACGCACGCCGTGTCGAGCGAGCGGATTCTGGTGCGAGAGCGATCGGCCTTTTCCGTCTGGCATCCTCGAGGCAAAGTTTGCCGCGCTGACCGAGGCAAGCTGGGGGGATGCTGCCGCCACCGCCTGGCGCGATCTCATCGGCATCACGGACATCCCCGACGTGGGCCGCCTGCTAGAGGGATGGCGCACTGTTTGCCGCGCCACATGATTTCAAGGAGTTCACTATGACCAATGCCGTGCCCGTCATCGACTTGTTTCAATATTTCGTCGGCGACCAGCAAGCAAAGGCGGCGGTCGCCAGCAGCATCTGCCCGATGCCTGCGAGCACCAGATCGGCTTCTTCAAGGTGGTCGGTCACGCGGGGTGCAGCAGGCTGTGGTTGGACGGTGCGTTCGCGACCGCTGACGCCTTCTTCGCGCAACCCGCCTCGGTCAAGGATCGGTTTCGTCCGGCACGCAGCGCCTCGGCTCGTGGCTATCACGCCCTTGCGACCAGAACCTCGCCAAGACTTTAGGCTATGACAATCCTGCCGACTTGCGCGAGCAGTTCTATATCGGCCCGCTGGTCAGTCGCACCGCAGAGTTTGCGCACATGCCCGGCTGCGGCAGAGCTTTATGCGGACAACATCTGGCCGGACTCACCAGCCAGCTATCGTTCCGTGTTCACGACATATTACGAAGCGCTCGAAGCGCTCGGCCGTTCGCTGATGCGCATCTTTGCGCTTTCGCTCGGCATGCCTGGGACCTTCTTCTGATGACAAGATCGATCGGCACTTCTCAACGCTGCCAGCCAACCACTATCCTAGACCAAGGCTGATCCGCTCCCCAACCAGGTCAGAGCGGGCGAGCACACTGATTTCGGCAGCTTGACCATTCTTGCCATCAGTGATGTAGCCGGCGGCTTGCAAGTAAAGCTCAAGGACGGCACCTGGTTGGATGTGACTGCCGAGCGCGGTCAATTCATCGTCAACATCGGCGACATATGCAGCGTTGGACCAATGATCGCTGGCTGTCCAATCTGCATCGCGTTGTCAATCCTGCGGTCGAGCAGCGCGCGGCCGGCGGATGTCGATTGGGTATTTCCTGCATCCCAACTACGATGCCGAGATCGCCTGTCTGCCCACTTGCTCGGGACCCGGGAACCCAGCGCGCTACGAGCCGGTCCGTGCCGGTAGACGACGATGCGCGAAGCTCAGGCACGCGCGGCCTGAACGCGGGAGGAAGCGTGTCCAGCAAACCACTCATCGCCGCCATCGGCTGCGGGGGTACGATCTCATCGCTGGGCCAGCATGCCACAGATGTGTTCGATTATCCGGAGTTCGGCAGTAAGCTTGCGATCGAGGACGTCATCGGGCGCGTTGCTGAAGTTGCCGCCGTTGCCGAGGTAATGCCCGTGGCGTTCGCAGGCGTTGGCAGCACGGCTATCGGCCCACCCGGAATGGCTCGGCTCGCCGCCACAATCCATCGCCTTGCCGCCGAGCGCCCTGAGATCTCTGGTTTCGTGGTGCCGCATGGCACTGCGACCACTGGGGGAGACGGCCTACTTCCAGCACCTCGTTCTCAAGACTGACAAGAGCGTCGTGCTGGTCGGCGCACAGCGGCCGGTGAGCGCGCTCGGCACGGATGCCGGTATGGGCCTTCTCGGCGCGGTGCGCGTCGCCGTCGACCCCGCGGCGCGCGGCTCAGGCGTACTGGTGACCCTCAATGACGGGATTCAGTCGGCACGCGAGGCGACGAAAGCCTCGACCTATCGCTTGCAGACCTTTCGCTCGCCCGATTTTGGGGCCCCGGGCCACATCGATGGTGACGGCGTTCAGCTCTATCGGGACCCACGCGGCGGCATGCACCCAATACGGAGTTGAGGTCAGCCAAATAGCACCCGCGCATGGACATCACCTATTCCCACGGCGGTGCCGTGATCGCTACCGTCGTCGATGCCCTGGGTCGCCGCCGGGGCACGAGGGCATCATCTCGGCGGGGTTGGCGCCCGGCGGATTCCAGGCACCGCTCGAGCGCAAGGCGCTGGAGCGCGCGGCCAAGGCGCCGGCCTCGTCATCGTGCGCAGGCTGAGCCGTGCCGGTAGCGGGGTTGCGCCTCGCCGTTACCTGCGCGCGAGCGGCATGGTCGCTGCCGACAACCTCAACCCGCAGAAGGCACGGATCCTCGCTCATGCTCGCGCTCACCCACACTGCCGAGATCAGCGAAATCAAGCGCATTTTCGCTACCTATTAGTGATTACTCCGCTGCCTGCCGCCTGAGAGATATGCGGGCAGCGGCCGCGCTACTCAGTCGCTTGCGCGCGAAGCGGCTGGGCGCGCCGGACGAGCGTATACCCTAGTATACGAACGACGCGCGCCCGGTCGGTGTGCGCGTCAGAAGTCATCCGGCCGCAACCGCACGACCAAGACGCGATGATGAGGCCGTAGAGGATCAGCTCGGTACTCGTTGGTGAAGCGGAGCATCTGGCAATAACGTAAGGAGTACGGCGCCGAACACCGGCCCCCATAGAGTTTGCAGGCCGCCAAACAGCAGGAAGATAATGAAGTTCAGCGAGACGAAGAAGCCCAAGTCATGCGGACTGGATGACCATCATATAATGGCCTTTGAATTGCTCCGCCCATTGCGATCACAAGGCGCCGCCGACCGCAAAGGTTATGGCTCGCATGAATGCAATGGAGATCCCCATGGCGCTCGCCGCGACCGGATCGTCGCGGAACCGCGCGCGAGGCGAGGCGGAGGCGCGAGGCATCGAACCTCCGAGGCAACGTAGGAGCGCGATCGCTGTCGCCAGAAGCGCCGTCCAAATCGTGGTCTTGAGGCGCAATCCCGGTGAAGCTGTTTGCGCGCCGCCGATGTAGTCAAAATTGAACGCCGAGGACGGCGAGGGCCTCACCGAACGCTAACGTCGTGAGCTTGAGGATGAAGTCGCGCATTTTGAGCGTGATGAGTGCAAGGAAGGTACCCACTAGGGCACCCCGCGAGCGCGGCTACCACCACTGCCGGCAGAAACGGGCAGACCAAACTCTGACCGTCAAGACGGCCGAAGTGAAGCCGCCAACACCGGCGATCGCCGCCGTTGCCATCGAAAGTTGGCCCGACAAGGCCGTGATATACAGGCCAAGCGCCATTACCACGTTCAGTAGGGTGAAGATAACGACGGGCTCGAAGGCTGCGAAATTCATCGTCGGCGTCTCATGCGTTGTATGAGCCGAACAATCCGTTCGGTCGGAAGTACAGAACCCCAATCAGAACGAAGAAGGCCGCTGCGTCGCGTAAGCTGGATGACAGATAGCCCGTCACCAGAGCCTCAATGATGCCAATGGCGAGGCCCACCACCATGACACCCTCGAAATAGCGGGTTTCCCGCCACCAGCATGCAGATGAAGGCCTTGAGGCCGTAGAGAAGCCCGACGAAGGCTGACGCCGAACCGTACAGCATTCCACTGGAGACCGCTGCAACCCCAGCCATCATCGAAGCCAGCAGGATCGTGATTTGGCAGATGCGTGCCACATTGACGCCGAATGCGGCGGCGACATCGGGGCGCTCGGCAATGGCGCGGGTCGCGCGACCGTAGGATGTCCCCGCACATAGAGGCTGACGAGCCCCAGCAGCAGCAGGCAGATCGCGAAGTTGGCGACCTGTCGCACCGTCAGCGCAACGGGGCCGATATCGATAAAGCGGCGCGGCAATAGCGCCGGGTAGGCGACGGGGTCGGGGCCAACGATGAGCGCCATGCCATTCTGCAGCACGATCGCCACACCAAGCGTGCCGATCAATGTCATCAGCACGTCGCGCCCGCGCAGCTGCGCAATGACCGTGCGCTCCAGGACGAAACCCACGGCACCGGCACCCGCGGCGCCCTGCGACCATGGCGACAAGGGTCCGAAAGCCGGCCATTGCGCCGTGGCGGCGAGCCCTGCAAACATTCCGACCATGAAGATGTCGGGATGTGCGAAGTTAATGACGCGCAGCACCGTAAAGGCGAGCGCAAAGCCGATCGCCACGACGGAATAGGTGCTGCCGATCACGAGCCCGTTGGCAAGCTGCTGTAGAAACAGTTCCATGGCTATGCTTCCGGTCACGCGTGCCCGCCCAGGAATACGGCTTGAACGCTCTCCTTACGCCCGATCTCGTCTGCCGGTCCGCTCTCGACGATTTGACCCGTCTCCAGTAGGTGAGCCCAATGGGCGACTCTGAGCGCCTGCCGCGCATTTTGCTCGACCATCAGGATCGCAATTCCCATTTTGTTGATTTCGCGCACGAGGCCAAACACGTCGCGCACCACTTTAGGTGCGAGGCCAAGCGATGGTTCGTCCATCAACAACAGTCGCGGCGCCGATATCAGTGCGCGGGCGATTGCCACCATCTGCTGCTCGCCTCCACTAAGCGAACCTGCGATCTGGTCCTGACGCTCGCGCAGGCGTGGGAAGCGCCTCGAACATCGCCGCCATACGGCGGTCAACCAGCGCCTTGTCGGCTTCCGCAAAACCTCCGAGACGCAGGTTAGTCCACCACTTTTAGCGTGTTCCAAAGCTGCCAGACCTTCCGGTACCCAGGCGATCCCCAGCCGATGGATCTCGTGCGGCCTCAGCCGCAGCAGGTCGGTCTGCCCGTCGAGACGGATCTGTCCCGAGCGCGGTCGTAGTAGGCCGAGTAGCGTCTTGATAATTGTCGTCTTACCAGCGCCGTTCGCACCTGGGATCACCCGCAGTTCGCCAGGTTCGATCGTCAGCGACACCCCGTCGACGGCCGGCACGGACCCGTACGATACGGCGAGACCCGTGACCTTGAGCAGCTCGTTCATTCCTCGGACCCCAGATAGGCCTCGATTACCTTCGGATCGGCCCGAATTTCGGCCGACGTCCCCTCGGCGATCTTCTCTCCGAAGTTGATGACGGCGATCCGATCGGACGCCGCCATCACAACATTCATGTTGTGCTCGATAAGTAAAGGGTGACGCCCGCCTCGCGCAAGCGGCCGATCAAGTCGATCACGCCGTGCGCTTCCCGTGCCACCATGCCGGCCGTTGGCTCGTCGAGGATCAACAGACGCGGCTCGACGGCGAGCGCGCGGGCAATCTCGACGCGACGCTGGTCCCCGTAGGGGAGCTCGCTCGGCATGCGAAAGCGGTTTTCCCCGACACCGACCCAGTCCAGGAGCAACTCAGCATGCTCGATCGTGGCCTGGCGCTCATCGCGGTCGAGTCGCGTCCAACCTAGCGCGTCAAAGAGACCGGCGCGCGTGCGCGCAGTGCGGCCAACCATAACGTTCTCAAGCGCATTGAGATGCTGGAACAGGCGGATGTTCTGAAACGTTCGCCCGATCCCACTTGCCGCCAAACGGTGCGGAGGCCAGCCCGTAACCCGCCGCTCCTCAAACCAGACTTCCCCGGTCCGGCGCTTCCAGTCCCGTGATCAGATTGAACATCGTGGTTTTGCCGGCGCCGTTGGGTCCGACAATAGACATCACCCGCCCGGACGGTACGGCAAAACTCACGTTGTTGACGGCGATAAGCCCTCCGAAGCGTTTAGTCAGGCCCTCGACGCGCAACATGAGGTCTTACACCGCAACGTAGGTGCCGCGGCCATTGATCTGCACGATAACGACGGAGGGATTGACGTTGTTGCCGTCTGGTGGGTTCTTGAACGTGATCCGCGAGCCGATGGGTGAGGTTACGATCGAGACCCGCCAAGACCGCCGCAAGCTTCTCCCGATCGGCTTCTCCAGCCTTCTTCAAAGCCGCCACGAGCACCTGGATACTGTCGTAGCCGAAGGTGGAGAACGACGTTGCCTCCCTGCTGCGGGAAGCGGCCGTTGTATTTATCCAGAAAGCCCTTGAGCTGCGCGCTGGGGGAGCTTAGATCTTGCGCCAGCCAGGTGTAGTCTCCTTGACGGCTCCCTTCGTGCCGTCCCAGTAGACCGGATCCTGAAAGGACCCGAAGCCGGTGATTAGTGGCTTGTCGATGCCAGTTTCACGGATCTGCGAAACAACTTTGATGCCGTCACCTGTCGCGGCCGCGACATAGATGGCATCGGGACGCAGGCTGCGGATCTTGGCGATCTGCGGCGAGAAATCTTGATCACCGGCGCGGAAAGCTTCGAACGCGACGATTTCGTAACCGACCGCCCCGGCGAGTTGCTTGCAGACTTCCGCGTCACCCGCCTGCGCGTCCTGTGTCTGGTCGTAGATCACGGCCAGGCGCTTAATATTCTGTTTCGCGGCAACCTTTTTACCAGGATCGGAACCGCGAGCGTTGAGACCGGATTGACGCGGTAGGCGTAGGTATTCCACTCCTTGATCGGCGCGCCCGAGCCGTTGCCGATCAGGGGCAGCTTGATCTGCGCCGCCACCGGCACAAGCGGCACATATCCCACCGAGTTCGTGGGCCCAAGCGACGCGATCACCTGTGCATCCGTCGCGAATTGCCGAAACAAGGTGATTGCCTGCTTTGATCGTTCGCCATGTCGCCAACCGCCATCTCGAACTGGTATTTGGCACCTTTGGCGTCGGTCCACCCTCCCGCCGCGTTAATCTCCTCGATGGCGATGATTGCACCATCACGCGCGCGAATCCCGTAGGCGGCTGAAGGTCCTGTAAGCGGCTGGATGTGACCGACTTTGATCGTACCACCTGACTGGGCGCGCCCGATGCCCGGAGCAAAGCATAGCGTCGTCGTCCCGGCTGCGAGTGCCATGAAGCGACGGCGCGTCAGTGCCGCGCGCTCTCATTTTGCGGTTACGCTTGTTCCTGAGAAGTTGGGTCACGCTCGTCTCTCCTACCACTGCCCGCCGATTGATCATCCGTTCGCCGCCATTGGATTGGCTCGTCAAGATCATAGGTCAAACTCGCCGCTGCACCAATCCTCCGCGCGGACCGCAAGCGGCGCGTTTGTGCCTCATCTATGGTCTCGGCGTCGATGACGACCCCATAGCTCTCGCGGGCCGCCTGGCGCGAAACTTTGCCATCTAAGACATCGGACAGGACGGCCTCGGGCGGACGCTCGAACGGGTCACCATAGCCGCCGCCGCCGCCGGTTAGCACACGCAGAACATCGCCGGCGCTGAGTAGCAATCGCGCCTTCGATGGCACCTGCTCTACGTCGCCGCCTTGGCGCTGCACGCTTGTCTGCCAGCGCGGTGCGGCGCGTCCACCAAAGAGTCCCCAGGGCGAGGTATAGTGGCGCTCTGAGCGATAGGAGGCCACCGCCTTCCGTCCGTCAGCAGCAAGGCACGCTCGACCCCCGTGCCGCCGCGCATCTTGCCGGCGCCCCCACCATCGCAGCGCAGCCGATAGTAGAGGACGCGCAGCGAGATAACTCATCTCGATCGCCTCCGCCGGCACGTTCATGCAGTTGGAAACATCGGTATCCACCACCTCGATGCCGTCCAACTGCGGGCGAGCGCCGCCGCCACCTGCGATGAGGTCCGACAAGCCATAACGCGCACCAGCATGTGAACCTCCGAACGAGACGCAGCTGATGCTGCCGGCCGGGGCTGCCGGCACCCGGCCAGGCACTGCCTGCACCAGAGCGCCGAGCACCGTGTCGGCGGCGCGCTTCAGAGTGTGGGCGCGGATGGCGACAGGAGCACCGAGCGACGGATTAAGCAGCGAGCCTTTCGGCACCGCCACCTCGATGGGCCGATAGCAGCCATGATTGTTCGGGATCCTCAGGGTCTGTGATGCAACGGAAGGCGAAGTAGACGGAAGCGCGCGCGCCTGAGATTGGTGCGTTGATCGGACCTTGGACCTGAACACTCGTTCCGGCGTAATCGACGATGGCGTTGCTGCCCTTGATCGTAATGGCGACCGAGATCGGCACCCGGCGATCGAGAGTAATTCCATCGTTGTCCATGTAGTCCGTGAACTGGTAAACCCCATCGGGAATGGCAGCAATGCACGCCTGGGTACGCTGTTCGGCATAGTCGAGTAGGTGGTCCATATAGGCCAAGACCTGATCGCTACCCTCTGAACGGAAGAGATCAACGATACGCTGGCACCCAACAGTCACGGCCGAGACCTGCGCATCGATGTCACCCAGCACCTGCCGCGGCAGCCGCACGTTCCTCTCGATCATCTTGAACAGGGTCGTATCCGGCCGTCCGGCGTCGTACAATTTGAGTGGCGGCACGATCAGGCCTTCCTGGTAGATCTCGGTCGAGTCGGTCGGCATGCTGCCCGCTACCTTGCCGCCGAAATCCTCCTGATGCGCCAAGCAAACGCTGAAGGCGACGATGCGCCCGTCAACCACCGCTGGCGCAGCGATGATCAGGTCCGGCAGGTGCGTGCCACCGTCGTGCGGATCGTTCATGGTGTAGACGTCGCCCGCGCGCATTGTCTGGAGCGGATATTCTGTGATAATTCGCGCCAGCGCCGGGATAAAGGCGCCCATGTGTTGGGGCAGTGCGGTCGATTGTGCGATGATCTCCCCGCGTGTTGAAGATTCCGGCAGAGCAGTCCTCGCCCTCCTTCAGGATCACTGAATAGGCGACACGCAGAAGCGTGGACTGGATCTCTGCCGCAATCGCATCGAAGCGATTGCGCAAAACCTCAAGTGTGACGGGGTCGAACGTGTCCGTCATGCGCGCTCTGCCCAAGTCAGAATGAGCTCCCCGGAGGCATTTGAGCAGCACGTTTGTCCGGGATAGACGACCGTCGTGGTATCGTTCTGCTCGATGACAGCTGGCCCGGCCATTTCCCAGCCGGCCACCAGCGCAGAGCGGGAAAACACGGGCGTTTGCATCGGCGCGGCGTCAGCGGAGAACGACACCAGCCGAAACCCAGCGGGCGGACTGCCCCGGACGGACCGAAGTGTGCCTTCCTCGGGTGGCACTTGCCGTGAGCGGCCTGCTACGGCGCGCAAATTGACGAATTCAACCGCCGCGGTCTCCTGGGCTCGCCCGTATGCGGTCCGATGCGCGGCATGAAAGCTCGCGACAGCGCGCAGCACTGGGTCCGCGGCGGCAAGATCGATAGCAACTTCCAGCTCGTAGGACTGCCCGATATAGCGCATGTCCGCCGCGTGGCGGATATACTCCGCCTCTCCGCCCGCAATCGTTTCTGAGAGCTTGGCGCGCGCTTCAGCCGCTAATCTCTCCAGCGTGGAACGCAGCGACCCCGCAGTTGCCGCAACCGCCGGCCGGAAGAAGGTGGTGTGCCGTGCCTCCTCAATGGCAGCATGGAGAAGCCCTCTGCCGCGAGGCACGCCGGGCCGGAGCGGAACCACCACGGTTCTTATACCAAGTGCCCGGGCAATGCGACCTGCGTGCACCGGCCCGGCACCGCCGAGGGCGATCAGCGCAAACCCTCTCCGGATCGATGCCGCGTCGCACGGTCACGGCACGGATGGCCTCGGCCATCGCCTCGTTGCAGACCGTGAGGACGCCATGTGCCGCGCGCTGCAGGGAGCCCAATCGGCGCGCGATGCTTCTCGGAGCGCCGCCTCGGCGCGGGAGCGATCGAGCCGGATGCCGCCGGCAAAGCTCTGAGCGTCGAGCAAACCCAGGGCCAGACTGGCATCCGTCACCGTTGGCGCAGTGCCGCCGCGGCCATAGCAGAGCGGGACCCGGGTCCGCCTCGGCACTGTCTGGCCCAACCCTTCAACGCGCCACCATAGTCCAGCCGCGCGATACTGCCACCGCCGGCGCCGATGGTATGCACATCGACCATTTGCACGCGCAGGGGATAGCCGCCAATGCGCCCTTCCCGCGTCGGCACCGTCCGACCGCCGTGGATCACCGCCATGTCGGCGCTCGTGCCGCCCATATCCAGGGTCACGCAATCAGGATAACCCGCGCGTACCCCACGACGGCGCCGCCGAGCGCGCCTCCCGCAGGACCAGAGAGCAAGGATACGACAGGCCGCTCAAGGATCCGCGCCGCACTAGCGACCGCCCCTCGTGACTGCATCATCTCGACCGGTGCTTTAATTCCCACGCGCGCGAGGACTGCCCCTAATCGCTTGAGGTACCCTGACATGACTGGACGCACGTAGGCATCAAAAGCAGTGACACACGTCCGCTCGTACTCCCGAAATTGAGGATCGATTTCACACGACAGCGAAACCGGCAATTGGGGTGCCACGGCCGCTGCAATTTCGCGGGTACACTGCTCATGCGATGGATTACGGAACGAGAACAGATAGCAGACGGCCAGAGCCTCGATCCGGTGGTGCTCGACTAGAAGCCTAATAGCCTTGCGCACGCCCTCCTGATCGAGCGGTTCGATGACGTGACCGTCAGCTCCCACGCGCTCGACAATGCCAATACGCTGACGTCGCGGCGCGAGGAATACCGGCGTTTCCGGCGGCTGCAGCAAATCATACATGCGCGACCGTTTCTGCCGACCGATCTCGAGCGTATCCTCAAAACCCGCGGTAGCCAGAAGGCCGACGCGGGCGCCGCGCCGAGTCAACACGGCGTTAGTCGCCACGGTCGTACCATGCACGAATCGCGTGACTGTGGTGAGATCGATGTCCGCTGCTTGCGCGATCGCCGCTAGTCCGGCTTCGATGGCGGCCACCGGATCCGTCTTGCTGGAGGGCACTTTGACGGCGCGCATTCCGGTCGGACCCGCTGCCACCACGTCCGTAAAGGTGCCGCCGATGTCAATCGCGATTTGCATGCCGACTTAGTCTCGCCTCGCGGTCGGAGCGGATGCGTCGCCCTTGAGCATGGAAGCGCCGTACTGCTCGCCCACCGCTGCGCTGGTAACATATCCGTCATGGAGATCAGCTTGGACAGCGGCGACGCGCCGAGCACCGGGCGGGCCATGGCCTCCACCACCTGGCGTCCTCAGGCGCACGACGTCGCCCGGCCGGAACTTCACATCCGGCGCGCTGGTCGGCGCGATCGACTTGTCGTTGACGTCAATCGAGCCCGGACGTCCCGGTCGACCACCGGCGACGCCCTCGGCAGGATAGAGCATCCGGCCGGCCGAACCCGACAGGGTCAAAGGGGACGCCGCCAATTGGTCGGCCGTCCGCTCGACGGTCAGCGCCAGCTCTTCGCCGAGCCCACCTCTTGATTCTCCCGGTCCGCCGGAGTCGGCGATCAATTCACGACGCAGGAATAGCACGGGCGTTTCAGTCTCGGCCCATTCGACCGAGACGTTGCGCACATTGTATGGGAAGCTCACGGCAGGCAGCCCATCCGCTCCGGGACGCCCACCCATGCCGCCGAAGGCATGCTGGTGGAGGGCCCAGGGTTCCCCTGCCGCGGCGCAGCCCATTCACATAGAACTGCCAGGTCGGCATCGAGCCGGAGTCGGCGGGCACCCGCTCTGGTGCGATGTCCGCCAGAATGCGAAAGACCAACTCGGACACCAGCATGCCCGAGGCAAGCCGCCAGAAACAAGCCGCCGGATAGGTCGGGTTAATGAGCGTGCCGGTAGGCGCACTGATCTCGAGCGGACGGTAGGTACCTTCGTTGTTGGGAAGCACCGGATCGCAGATCATCTTCAGCGGTACTGCCACATAGGCGCGCGTATAGTTCATCGGCGAATTGACGGGACGGCGGACTTGCGGGCTCGTGCCCGCGAAGTCGACGGCAATGCGATCGGCTTGGACCGTGAGAGACAATTGATACGTGCGGGCTCATCGAGCCCGCCAATCTCGATCGGCATCGACTGGGTAAAGGTGCCCCTCGGCAGTGATGCGATGCCCACCCGCATCGCCTGCTCAGAGCGGCCGATAATCTCATCAGCAACAGCGTGCAAGTCGTCCAGCTGGTAGTCCCGCGCGATGCGTGCCAACGCTTCGGCCCCGACCCATCCCGCCGCCAACTGCGCCCGGATGTCGCCCATGACTTCTCTCGCTGAAACGGACGTGGCGCGTTAGAATCTGCCAGCAAATCTTCGTTTGGCTTCCCAGCGCGATAAAGCCGCAGCGAACGGGAATTATCAGGCCTTCTTCGAACACTTCCTCGCTGACACCGGAACCCCTGCGTCCGCCAATGTCGACGTGGTGCACGCTATTGACCGAATATCCGATGACGCGATCGCGATGGAAAGCCGGTGTGAACATGAAGATGTCGGCGGTCTGTCCGTTACAAACTCCAAGGATCGTTGCAGATGAAGACATCGCCTGACGCGTCGCCTCCGGCGGGAAAGTTTTGACCAGCTGCTTACCGACCACTGGCATAACGCCGACGTGGCCGGTGGCGCCGAGCCAGGTCTGGCCTCATCAAGTTGCCGCGGTCGTCATAAAGTCCGGTGGACATATCGTGCACTTCCACGACGTCGTGCGAGAAGGCCGTGCGAAACAATGTTGTGGCCATTTCATCGGCGGCGGCTATCGGGCGCGGCCAGATGGTATCCAGATTGAGGTGCGCCATCCTTTACTCCGTCGCAACCAGGCTAATATCGAGCGAGCCATAGCGGTCGACGGTTATTTGCGCTCTGGCGTCGAGCACAGTCGTTGGCCGCATCTTCTTCCACCAGACAAGGTCCCTGAAAGACCATGTCGCGGCGCAAGAGATCGCGGCGGTAGACTGTGAACGGCAAGAAACAACGCAACCGAGCGGAGTAGGCGCGACGCTCGCCAGTGCGATGCCGGGCTGGCATCGACGTGTGAGCTTGCCAGCTCGGCTAGAGCATCGACTTCCGCGCGCCCGCGACCCCGGTGACATGCACCGTCACAAGCTCGACCGGAACGTCATCGTAGTAATAACCGTATTTGCCCTCGGTAGGTCGCTGCAAACGCTTTGAGGAGCCTCGTTAGCAGTGAGCGTCGCAATGCCATCGGGCACGATGCTTATCGGCACGTGATAGCTCTGCCCGATGTACCCAGAGGCCGAGCGCGACTTCGTAGCGTGGGGTGCCCGCATCGACTTCCGCGCAGCTTGACGGCAATCTCTTCCTGCATCACCGCCACCTCCCCGCCAAATCGGCGAAATTTAGGGTCTGCAATGGGACCTTCCGGGTGCGCGCGATATCAAATGCAGCCGGTGCCAGCACGAGTCCGAGCGCGGACAGCACGCCGGCCCGGAGTGGTATCAGGACGCGCCGAATACCCAGCTTTACCGCCAGATTGCAGACATGCACCGGACCGGCACCACCAAAGGCCATCAAGAGTGGTTGCGACGGGTCACCGCCGCGCTCGCTAACGTGCATCCGCACCGCTGCCGCCATGGCCTCTATTTACGACATCGTGGATGATCCACGCCGCCGCGGCTATACTGGTGCGCAGTGGGGTGCCGATCAGGCAGAAATCGCGCTTTCGCCAGCGCTCGGTCGAGCCGCATGGTTCCGCCAGCGAAGCGCTCGGGGTCCAAATAGCCAAGCACCAGATCGGCATCCGACACGGTGGGCTCTTTGCCGCCCAGGCCATAACACGCAGGTCCCGGATCGGCACCAGCGCTCTGGGGCCCCACTTCGACGATGCCGAGCGCGTTAATTCGCGCGATGCTACCTCCGCCCGCACCGATCTCGATCATATTGACGGCAGGGATGGCCACTGGAAATCCGCTCGATTTCGTGAACCGCCGTGTGCGCGCAACTTCGAGGTCATCGGTCATCGGCAGTGCACCGTCGCGGATAAGACAGGCCTTTGCCGTGGTCCCGCCCATGTCAGGTAAGCGAGGATCTCAGGCAAACCGAGCATACGCGCAAGGCGGCTGCTGCCACCACCGCCCCGGCGACCGGCCCGGACTCAATCAGGCGAACCGGAAATTCGGCGGCAACTCGGCGGAGCCGATACCACCATTGGACAGCATGATCTGTAACGGCGTCCGGAAGCCGGCAGCTACCACCCCGGTCCCGAGCTTGCCCAGATAACCATGGGTTAGCGGCTTGACGTAGGCATTGATCACCGCTTGTCGAGCTGCGCTCGAACTCCTTGATCTGTGGCAGCACATCCGACGAGAGCGAAATCGCCACCCTGGGGAGCAGCTGCACCAGGAGCTCACCGGCAGCGCGTTCGTTCGCCGGGTTCGAGAACGCATGCAGGAAGCAGATGGCGACACTTTTCACGTCCTCGAGCTTGAGGCGCGCAGCAATGCGCGCAATCTCCTCGGCATCGACGGCTTTTAGCATCGATCCGTCGGCGCGCGTGCGCTCGTTGACCGGCAGCCGCAGCGATCGCCGGACCAGCGGCAGCGGCGGATCGGCAAACAACTCGTAGGTCGTGACCCGAACATAGCGCCTGAGCTCGAGTACGTCGCGAAACCCTCCGTGCACAGCAGGGCTGTCTTGGCGCCTTTGCGCTCGAGAACTGCGTTTGCAACCAATGTGGTGGCACGCGTGAGCCACCCCGTCGCGGTGGCGCAATCTGCAACTCTTCCGGACAGTTCTGCGAGACCCGCGAGCATTGCAAGCGACGGATCCGCAGGTGTCGTCAAACGCTTGGCCGTGAGTACCTTGCCCGTGCTCGTGTCGAAAAGGACAAAATCGGTGAATGTGCCGCCAATGTCGCAACCCACCCGATAGACGTCATGCACAGCTCACAACTCCTTCCGATCATCCTCGCGCTCACCCTGCATGCCGATCAGCGACGGCAAGCCGGGAGCCCAGATCGTAACGGATTGCGAAGAATTCCACACGTCGGATGCGGCGCGGACGCTGGCCAGACCCGCACCACATAACCCGATTGGCTCTAGATGGCTTGCCATCGATCCCGGCGCCAGCTCGACGGCTCAAGGTAGATGCACGCCACTATATTCACCTCTCGCGTTTCCCGCCAGCACTGGCAGATTTCCAGCGCCGACACTGGGGTATCGCAAGTCTACCCTCCGACGTCGGCTTCGGCGCAATGGCGCCGAGATGTCCGACTGCTGCGATTTTCTATCGTCCGGATTTTTTAGTCCGAAGCGTGGAGCGACGGAGGCGGGCGGCGTTAGTTCAAGCAATTGCCTTGTGCATGCCGGCTTCCAAGATCTCGGTTGCTTGATCAAGCTGTGCGTTGGTCGTCGTAAATGGCGGCACGAACCGCAGCACATTTTTGAACTTGCCGCGGACTGAGAACATGAGACCATTGGCAAGGCAGTGGCGATAGATATCGGCAGCAATCTCGGTTGCAGGCTCCTTGCTGCTTCGGTCGCGCACGAGCTCGATGCCCTGCAAAAGGCCGCGGCCGCGGATGTCGCCAATGATCTCATAACGCTGCTGCAGCGCGCGCAAATTGGCCTGCCAGTAGCCGCCGATTTCGAGTGCACGCTTAGGCAGCTGCTTCTCCCACGATTTCGTCGATACTTGCCGTGCCGGCCTTGCACGCTAGGGGATCGGAACTGTGCGAATGGCCGATCGAAAGCCCATTGCGGGTGGCGCGAGATGTAACCTCGTCGGTCGTGATCGCGGCACTGACCGCGAGACCGCCACCCAGATGCTGTAGAGACCGTCAACACATCGGGCTGCACGCCATAGACCTGGTAGGCGAACATTTGCCCGAGCTTGCCGAGCCCCGTCTGCGCCTCATCGTAGATCAGCAACGCACCACGCTTGCTCAGTTCCTTACGCAATCCTTGGAGGTATTGCGCCGGCAATCTGATAACGCCGCCGGCACTAACAATCGGTTCAACAATGACCGCCGCAGGCCCTCCGCCACACTGACGGTCCAGGGTCTCCATACCGAAGTGCAAGGGTGCCATGCAACAGCCCTTGCCGTCACCCTGGTAGGGCAACGGTAGCAGTAGGGCGTCGGAATGGCGAAGACATCAGGCATTGGTGGGCCAGCAACCAGGTCCGGCGGCCGAATAGCTGATGGCGCGAGTGGCGTCGCTCAGACCATGAAAGCTCTGCGTCAGGGCGCCAATCCCCATGCGACCGGTTGCCCTGCGCGCAAGCAGTACCGCCAGCTCGTTGGAGTCAGATCCCGATCTGCCGAACACCGACTTTCGCAGCAGCGGGTCGTTAACAGAAGCGAGTCGCGCGGCAAGCTCGACCTGAGGAACGTCTGTAGTAAACGGTGCTTGCGTGCGTCAATACCTTGCTCTGCGCCTCGATCACCTGCTGGATGCGCGGATTGCTGTGACCGAGCGTCGAACACATCTGGCCAGAGTTGAAATCCAGATAACTGTTGCCCTCGGTATCGTAACTGATGCTGCCTTCGGCGCGCGATATGACAGGTCCCTCGGAGGGCGGCACAATGTCGGAGAGCAAGCTGGTCGGAACTAGAAATTCCTTGGCTTTCGCGAGAATGTCATGGCGCTGCATTGTGATCTCCCGACCGTGCGATCCTAGTAAAGGCTCGCACAACCCAAGGTGCATGACAATGCGAAGCGACCGTTCAGGCTCGGAGTGAGTAGACGCCCAGCACGCATTCATAAAGCCTCAGCCGCGGTCCGCCGGAACACCGAAGCTCGGAGCGGCGGTCGGATCGATAGCCCCGAGTGACGTAAGCCTCGAGCTGCGGCTCGTACAGCGCAAATAGGCGCTCGTAGAAAAGGCGCGCCTTCGGTTGGCGGATGCCCTTCTGCCGATGCCGATTGCCAGCGAGGACAGTCGAGTAGCATGGCGATTCTTGAAGCGAGCCGCACTGGCGAGAATGGCGCGTCGCAAGTGAGTGCCGAGCGCCTGAAGCGCGCATGCGCGCGTACTGCGGGAAATGCACGTAAGCATTCCGACCATTACACCTGGGTTGCCGGGTATCGGTTTGAAGGCCTCTAGCGCTGATGCTCCTCAGCCCGCTTTCCATCGAGGTTGTACCCTGCAAAATCTCTGCTACCGCCCTCAGCCGATTAGCCGGCAGCGCCGGCGTCCGGTTGGAAGACGCTTTCGACGAGAACCCCTGACTATCGAAGCAATTGCTAGCCGTTGCCGCGCTTTGTCGGGGCGGCCTGGACCGAGCTGACCAGGCAGAGGTCACTGAGCGAGATGCCGATATCGCCGAGCGCGCGGGAAGTGCTGATGGGTGCGATCATCGATATCGCCGACGAGGCTTTCGACCACCGCATCGAGCGCATACCGGCCGTGCGCGCTTCCAGTTGGCGAGGCTCAAACTCGAGAGGACGCGTGCGGCTGCAGGCCGTGTTCTTCGAGGAGCAGTTCGCCAGACTGGAGGCTCACGCCCAGAGCCTCATCCCCGTCGACTGCCGCGACCTCAACATTCCTCGACATGGCATGGGAGTGGCTCAGGCGTCGTTTCGAGCTTGAATGCTCGTTTCAGGTTGCAGATGCGCGTGATGCTGTTCTTTTTTGCTCGGCGATGAGTTTGTTTCCAAGAATCCAACAATCAACCGCTGCATGACTGATCGTTTTGGAGTACGCCTGCCGGCTGCCGTGGGGCTGGCGGCTGAAGGAGGAGCTTTGCCGAGTTTCAACTCTGAAGAACCGACCTCGGCAGTGGTCGCCGCGATCGGTGTTGCATGATTAATTTCCGCCCAGGAGGCCCGCGAGGGGTGGGGGTCATCCAAACCGCCGAGGGTCTCGATCTTGCCGCCAGCGACGCGCGTACGTCGGCTGCAGCATGATGTGGTCCGCGCGTCTCGAAACGTCGTACTCGGCCTCGAGTACCTGACTGAGCTCCTGTCGATCCTTAACAATCCTTAGCGTGATCTGGGCGAGTCTTCAGGAGTCGCGAGTCGCCCGCGTGATCGCGCTTACAATGGCCAATTCCGGAGTCAGGTAATGCTTCTCGTCACATGAGCCAAGAACGCGACGATAGGGAAGTGCAAGCGGCAATAGGCGGCGGGCGTGCGCCGATGTCTGCTTTGCAGAGAAAGCCGATGCCAGCTGAGCCCCTGTCGCAGTGAACTCGCGGGTGGGCCGGCACGGCCGCATCACCTCAGTTAGCGGAAGTGATCAGGACGAGTCCTTGGGGCCAGCGCCGTCTTTGCAACACCGCCGACCCTTGCTCAGCCCCGGTGGCTCTTGGCTGGCGATCTCCTCGGCGGTCGAAGTAATTCGAAACCGGCCATCGGGCGTCAGACGCGAAGTGCCACGGAGCCGACATTGGTTCGCCTGTGCTAACTGACTGGAACCGCGAGCGGCTGCCCCTTCTCCGAAATCAGGAAGTCGATGGCTCTGGCCCGGCGCCGTCGTGTCGGGATTGCGGATGATATGCACGCCCTTGTTGGGATTTGAGCCGAAGTCTCCGACCTTCATCATATGCTCCGGACTGCCTTCCGGCGCATGCGCCAGCGTGCCTTCGAGCACATAAAAATACTCAGGACCCGGATGGTAATGCTTTGAGCCGACTGCTCCGGGCGCAAGGTCCGCGATGAAGATGACGATCTCTTTCCCATCCACGCCTTCCAGGTTTCCTCTGAACAGGACCGTTCGCTTGATCGGCTCTTCCTGCGCCGTTGAAGGCGAGCCAGGACTGAGGGCGCTCTGAGCATCGGTTGGCTTGACGCCAAGGCTGATGATCGTGGCCGCGGCGAGCAATGCACCACCCAACTTGGCGTAGGACTGCATGGAGCGCTCCATGGCTTTTCTCCTCGAAATCTGGGAGCACCAGGCCATCATTGGCTTGCCATTGTGCGGATCGGCTAATGCATAATTTCTGCATCTCTACATCAGCTTTACTGATGGCCTAGAATGAACCTTCACGAACTGCAGACCTTCGTATCGATCGCCCAGCTCGGAGGGGTGACGCGGGCGGCCGGCCAGCTCCATCGATCGCAACCGGCGATCACGCGGCGCGTCAAGCTGCTCGAGGACCAGCTCGGGGTGCCCTGCTTGAAAGAGGGCCGGGTGGAAGCATGCTCACCGAAGCCGGCCGCACATTCCTTCGCTACGCCAGAAGCCGTGCTTGCCGCACTCAAGGACGGAGAACAGGCGGTGCAGGCCTTGCAGGAGGCAGATCACGGCGTGGTTTCGCTCGCGATCGTTGGCACACTTGCGGGCACCACCATCGTGGAACAGTTGCGGCGTTTCTCCGCCAAACACCGGAATGCACGCCTCGAGCTGCGCACCGCGAACAGCTTCGAGGTGAGCGATCTCGTGCGACGCGGAGAAGTGAGCTTGGGGCTTCGCTACTTCGCTGATCCCTCCCCTGAGCTCATTTCCCAACAAATAGCGGAGGAGAGGCTCGTGGTGGTCTGTTCAGCCCAGCATAAATGGGGCGGGAAGAGATTGCGGGATCCCGAGCGAGCTTCGCTCTGATCAGTGGTTTTCCTTGCCAATGACACGCCACCGTGGCTCGTTCGCACACCTGGTGGCGCGCCAGCTGGCATCGGCGCGGCTGGACGATGTGCCGGTGATGATCATCGACAGCCTGACCGCGCAGAAGCGCTTGATCGAGGCGGGCATCGGGATTGCACTGCTGCCCGAAAGCAGCATCCAGGAGGAATTGCGGCTCGGAACGCTGCGTACCATCGATATTCCACGTTTGCAGACAACCGTCCCAATTCACGTGCTCTACCGCAAGAACGGTTATTTGAGCGGCGCCTCGCGTACACTCCTCTCCAATTTTCAGCAACGTTCCGGTTAGACCGACGGCCGCGGCGCGTCGAGGCCGCAAGAGGTCATCCCCTAAGCGAAAGAGAAAATCATCCCCATCACGATCTTCTTCGTCGATGTGAACTCCGGGAACACTGCTCGACCGGTCAGCCCCGCTTATCTTACCAGCGACCCGTCGTGACGACGCCATACCCCTATGAGCGGACATGGTCAGTGGCGACCTACCTGTCACCGATCGCGGTTAGGTCGAGGACATCTTGTATAGCGGCGCCTTCGGACGCTCAGGACATGCCCTAACCGGGCATCGACGGACGGTGTGGTTCGGAAACCTTCCAGTGGTGGCATGACGAGAAGTGCCACTAGCCGAAGTCTCGGCCTGCGGCCAGTGACCGCGGTTGTCGTGCGGACTCTGCGCCAACCCGCAAGGTTTGCAGCAGTTGCTGGCGTAGCCATTCGTTGGCCGGATCTCCGGTCGAGTTTGCGTGCCAGTAGACATAGGTGCCGAGCGCGGGTGCCTCGAGTGGAAACGGCAGCAGCCGATTGTTGAACTGCACATTGAGGATGCTTGCGTAGCGCCGCGGCATCGTCAGCACCAGGTCGGTTTCGCTCACCACGCTGGCAGGCGGCAAAGTAGTTCTGGCAGCGCAGGCGCACGCGGCGACGCAGGTTGTGCCGGCCGAGCTCGAAGTCCTCCGCACTCAGGCCCCGGCGGCGCGATGAGACGCAGAATGTGTTCCTGCGCCAGGTAGGTGTCGAGATCGAGCCTGCTGCGCACGTGCGGGTGGCGCCGGCGCGCCACCACCGTCAGCCACTCAACGCCGATACGCTGGCGCGCGTATCTCCTCCGGCAGCGGCAACAGCACGTCGATCGCCGCATCCAGGTTGCCGGCGGACAGCTCCCGCTCCAGCTCGCGGCGTTCGGCCCTGCACGATGCTGATGTCGACGCGCGGCGCCGTTCTGGCGATGGTGCGCATGAGCCCCGGCACGACGACGGACTCGACCACATTGCGCATGCCGACGGTGAAGTGCTTCACCGCGTTCGCGGGGTCGAACCGGTCGACCTTGCTGAGCGTCACCTCCAACCCGCACAAGGCGTGGCGGACCGGCTCGATCATGCGGCGCGCCAGCGGCGTCGGCGTCATGGCGTGGCCGTGGCGCGGTGAACAGCGGATCGTCGAACATCGCCCGCAGACGGCCGAGCGCATGGCTGATGGCCGGTTGCGATAGGTTGAGCCGCCGGCTGGCGCGCGTGATGCCGCCCTCAGCGTAGATGGTGTCGAACACCACGAACAGGTTCAGGTCGACTTTGGAGAGATGCATGGTATTTATGGATAAGCTATTCGATCAATTCATTTTCCGGATGATAGGCAGCGCCTACCCTCACTCAACCGCAATTCAGCAGCGCAAGGGTGGACAGCCATGGATTTCGAGCATCTCTCCCAAGGTCGTAGGCGCTGCAGAAGAAGCTCGCCGCCTTCATGGACCGGCACGTCTATCCCAACGAGAAGCGCTACGAGGAGGAGCTCGATGCCGGCGGCCGGTGGCAGCCACCCGCTGTTCTCGAGGAACTGAAGAAGAAGGCCCGCGCCGAGGAGCTGTGGAACCTGTTCCTGCCCGAGTCAAAGCACGGCGCCGGGCTGACCAACCTCGAGTATGCGCCGCTGTGCGAGATCATGGGGCGGGTGCATTGGGCCTCCGAGGTCTTCAACTGCTCGGCACCGGACACCGGCAACATGGAGGTCCTCGACCGCTACGGCACAGAGGCGCAAAAGCGCGAATGGCTCGAACCGCTGCTGGAGGGCACGATCCGCTCCTGCTTCGCCATGACCGAGCCGCGCGGTGGCCTCCTCGGACGCCACCAACATCGAGAGCCGCATCGAGCGCCGCGGCGACCGCTACGTCATCAACGGCCGCAAGTGGTGGTCGTCGTGCGCGCTCGACCCGCGCTGCAAGCTCTTCATCTTCATGGGCAAGACCGACCCCAAGAACCCGGATCGACACAAGCAGCAGTCGATGATCATTGTTCCGCGCGACGCGAAGGGCGTGAAGGTCGTGCGCACCCCTGCCGGTGTTCGGCTTCGACGATGCCCCGCAAGGCCATGGCGAGGTGCTGTTCGAGGACGTCGAGGTGCCGCTCACCAACATGCTGCTGGGCGAGGGCCGCGGCTTCGAGATCGCGCAGGGCCGTCTCGGGCCCGGGACGCATCCACCACACCATGCGCGCCATCGGTCAGGCGGAAGTGGCGCTGGAGAAGATGTGCCGGCGCGTGCAGTCGCGCGTCGCCTTCGGCAAGCCGATCGCCGAGCAGACGGTGACCTTGAGCGCATCGCCGGAAGCGCGCATCGCCATCGAGCAGGCGCGCCTGCTCGTGCTGAAGGCCGCCGACAAGATGGACAAGTTCGGCAACAAGGCGGCGCTGGCGGAGATCGCCATGATCAAGGTGGCGGCGCCCGCCATGCTGTGCCGGGTGCTCGACTGGGCGATCCAGGCGCACGGCGGCGCCGGCGTCACAGACGACTTCGGCCTGGCCGCAGGCCTATGCATCATGCCCGCGCCATGCGCATCTTCGACGGCCCCGACGAGGTGCATCGCAACCAGATCGGCCGACTGGAGCTGCGCAAGCACGCATGAGACTGTGAGGCCCCATATCCATGGACGGTAAGACGAAGATGGAGTCCCAAGCTGTCCCTGAGGGGTTCGCGCCGCACTTCAAGAGAAGTCCTGTCACGGATCCGTGGGAACCGCTCTTCTCGCGTCGCGGCGAAAAGAGCGTTCAACTTGGCGTGTGGCTGCGCGAGGCGCACTGCAACCCCGGGGCCTCTTCGCACGGAGGGGTCATCGCCGCGCTCGCGGACAGCGCGATGGGGCTCTCTTGTGTCGCCAGCCAACAGGCGGCACGGAGCGCGCTGACGGTCAGCTTGAACGTAGACTACCTTGCCACCGCAAAGATTGGGCAGTGGCTGCTGATTGACCCACGCGCGTCGTCAAGACGGGCAGCACATTGGGGTTTGTCGACGCGTTAATCGCGGCCGACGGTGAGACCATTGCCCGCGCGACCGCCACGTTTTGGATGCTGACCTGACCAGTGCGGCCAGCGCCATGTCTCATAATGGAATGGACCGGCGGTCCCGGCGGTGCTTCCCGCAGTACCCCGCGTCGGGGGTGACCAGGAACGGTAACGATCCGGCGCGTTGTCCATAGCCGTTTCGCTGTTGCGCGGGTCGGCGTAAGTCAGGCTGCTCTCGTCCCAATCGGTGCCATCGTCATGGTTAGCACGTGCAGAATGGTGAGGCGATCGCGGCCGTCCGTGTTGGCAAGGTCGGCATACTCGGAAAGGTGGAGAACAGCGGTGCTTCCGGCGGTGGCACTTTGCCCTGTTGCATCGCGATGCCGTAGAGCAGGCCTACGATGCTCTTAGAGCACGACCGCAGATCGTGCATCGAGTCGGTCCTGAACGTGACGCGGCCGATCGCACCAACGCCCCGCGCCTCATCCTCGCCTTCAAAATGGCGCTCCAGCACCAGCCGGTTTCCGCGCAGCACCACGAGTCCGTGCTGGTTCCAGACGCGCTTGTCGGCCACCGCTTTGTCTAGTCGAGCTCCCAGGTCAGGCGCAAAGCCAGCATCCACCGAAGCAATTGGAGAGAAGGTGTCCGCCGCTGACGATCCGGCAGAGTGCGCCACGATGGCGGCTCCGAACTCCCAATAGCATCCCGCGCCGGCTGGGCTTTTTCGTTATCATTGCACGCGTCCATTTAGATTACTCGACGTGATTGGGATCCCAACGACGTTGCGGCGGCGGTCATATCACTCGCCCCATTGTCTTGCTTCGCTGCCAACGATCAGGGCGTTTCGCCCTTTCGCGGGAGCCTCCATACAAATCCACACGGTTAGGTTCTCGCACCGAAGCCGGGCAGCGATACTGCTCCAACGAGTTCTCCTCGACCCACTCTGTGTGCGATATTGATGGCGATCCTGCCACTCTCCGCAAGGCGCTGACGCAGAAGGATACAGGTCGGCATGTCCAGGACCGCCTCGTAATCGAAGTCGGGTCCACCGACATCGACGCCAATCGCACCGTAAATTCCAGGTGTACTCTCCAGAAACGTCGCCATATCCGCGCTGACGCAGACAACTCCGCCGGGCATCCAGAAGTAGCGACGCGCAATCTGTGAAACTGATGGCGTTATCGTCAACAACCGTCACGCGACAACCACACCGGTAGTAGCTCTGTGGCAAGCGCACCGCCACCGCAGCCGAACAGCGCAATGTCGGACGCATTTTGGAGAAAGTCGCCCCATTAGCCGCACATAATCAAGGCCGGCAGACCCGCCGGGAAGAACGTAGCTTTGCTTGACTCCTCCTCGAGATATAGGCGCGCGCCAGTCGTTTCGCTCTTGCACGACAGTAATCTTGCCGTGAAGTCCGATCGAACCGGTCGAGAATCTCCATGGCTGTTCCATCTCCAGAAACTGGCTCAGAACCAATGCCCACCCGCGCTACCGGGGCACACTATCAAAATCGCGAGGCGGCTGGAGCAGGCGAATAGGTCGCCTAGGACGGGCAGCATTCCCAATATTTGGCGGAGAGCAAGTCTTTAGACGGTCGGCTCTTGCTCTATCACTTGGCGCCGGACCAAATCTCTCATCCGGCCAGAAGGTCGCTCTAGCTTGACATTGACGCCCCGATGGCGCTTTCAACCGAGGCCAGTGCATGCTAAGCGACGCTGGCCATGCCGGACCCAGAACACCCCGATCCTGGACTTCGAGCGAGGGCCGCCATCCGGCGATCTTGAGGTGACATCCTCGCCTTTCTGGCTGACCAGAGTCTCCAGGCCATGTCGCGGGACGAGTGGGAGTCACTCTGCGATGGTTGCGGCCAATGCTGTCTGCTCAAGGTCGAGGACGAAGATACCGGGAAGATTTTCCTAACGGAACTCTCTTGTCGCTTGCTTGACTTGCGCACCTGCCGCTGCCGCGACTACGGGAACCGACACGCGAGTGTTCCAGACTGCATGTGATCAACCCTAACAACACGGTGCAGCTCTCATGGCTGCCGGATACCTGTGGATACAAGCGGATCGCGAACGGGCACGGATTGGCGTGGTGGCACCCTCTGGTGTCGGGCGACCGCAATACCGTCCATCAGGCGGGGATATCGGTGCGCGGCTGGACGCGTAGTGAAGCGGGCGTTCGGCCAAGCGCGATAGCCAAATACATTGTGGGCGAGGCGGGGTGAGTGTGCGCCCTGCTGCGCCTGGCCGACGCATCCTCCGACCCCAGATGGTCACCACGCCACATCAAGTGGTTTGATGTAGGCCCCCGGGTGGGTTCCGGAAAGCGCGTTCACCTTGCCCGGTCCACGGAGGATGCCGCGCCCACGGCAAAGAGTTCAGCCGATTTCGGACATGCATGCAGCTGCGCCGATAGGTTCGGACCACCGCAAGTCGATGTCTGCAAATGTATAAGGTCGTTGAGCGGTGCGGCAGCCACCGTTTCCTGTCAGCGTAAGCCGCGGTTGGAAACATTCGTCAACTGGCCTGCACTGAATGGGTTTCAACCATCTATCTCGGTGAGCTTGCGGACGAAATGCTACGGCTTTGCTCCGCGAGACTCCGCTCGACCCTGGACAGCTATTCACCAGCCACGGTGAACCAGCTCTCACCCTTTCAACCCCGCCTCTCAAATTCCGCCGAGCTCGCGCTCGCCTGTGCGCAAACTCCGGTCAATCTCTTGGCTCGAGGAGGATTGCATGATTTGCTTTATAGGCCAGACGCATGACACTCTACACTACGTCTTCGCTGGTTATCCCCTGGCGGCAGGGAGATGTGCACATGGCCGATAGGGATGAGGTCGACCACAGCCGGGAGCCGCTGTCCGGTCTTGTCGAACGCGTGACATTCCACAGCCCCGAGACCGGTTTCTGCGTGCTGCGGGTGAAGGCGCGGGGCATCGTGACCTCGTCACCGTGCTCGGCTCGGCGGTCGAGGTGCATGCGGGCGAGCACATCCAGGCCAGCGGGCAATGGCAGCAGCACCGCGAGCACGGCCCCCAGTTCCGCGCAAGCTTCCTGCAGGCGGTGCCGCCCTCAACTATCGAGGGTATTCGTCGCTATCTCGGCTCCGGGCTCATCAAGGGCATCGGCCCGCACTTTGCCGATCGACTGGTCAAGGCGTTCGGCGAGGGCGTCTTCGAAGTGATCGAGCGCACACCGGAACGCCTGCTCGAGGTCGATGGCATCGGCAAGACGCGGCTCAACGCATCACCTCCGGCTGGGCCGAGCAAAAGGTCATCCGCGAGATCATGGTGTTCCTGCAGAGCCCACGGCGTCGGCACGTCGCGGGCGGTGCGCATCTTCAAGACCTATGGGGCCGATGCGATCCCACTGGTCAAGGAGAACCCCTATCGCCTTGCCCGTGACATCCGCGGCATCGGCTTCATGACGGCCGACCAGATCGCGCAGAAGCTCGGCATCCCGAAGTCGTCGATAATGCGGGCCCGTGCCGGCATCACCTACGCCCTCCTGCAGGCGGTCGAGAACGGAGATTGCGGTTTGCCCGAGGCCGAGCTGCTGACTCTCGCCCAGAAGCTGCTCGAGGTCGAGCGCGGGCTGCTCGCCGAGGCCTTGGCACTCGAGCTCGCCGGCGGGGCGTGGTTGCCGACACCGTCAATGAACAGCCGTGTGTGTTCCTGCCGCATCTGCGCCATGCCGAGGATGCGATCGCAGTGGCCATCCGGCACCTGCAGGCAGGACGACCTCCACTGGGCTGCCATCGATGCAGTGAAAGCCATCGACTGGGTCGAAGCGCGGCTCGGCGTCAGGCTCGCGCCGGGCCAGACGCGGGGCCGTCAGCAAGGCCTTGTCGTCGAAGATGCTTGATCGTCACCGGCGGTCCCGGCGTCGGTAAGACAACCATCATCCGCGGCATCCTCACCATCCTGCGGGCGAAGGGCGTGACGCCGCTTCTGGCGGCGCCAACCGGCCGGGCCGCCAAGCGCCTGTCGGAGAGCCACAGGGCTTCGAGGCAAGACCATCCATCGGCTGCTCGAGTTCGATCCGAAGGGCGGAGGCTTCGTCCGGTGCAAGGACTTGCCGCTCGAGTGCGACCTGCTGGTGCGTCGACGAGACATCCATGATCGACGTGCCGCTGATGGCGTTTGTGCTCAAGCGCTGCCGCGCACCGCCGCACTGCTGATCGTCGGCGACGTCGACCAGCTGCCGTCGGTCGGCCCTGGTCAGGTGCTCGCCGACCTGATCGGGTAGCGGGCGATTGCCGGTCGCGCGCCTCACCGAGATCTTCCGCCAAGCCAGCGCCAGCCGGATCGTCGTCAATGCGCACCGCGTCAACGCGGGGCGCCATGCCGGAACTCGCAGCGCCCGACGGCGACAGCGACTTCTATTTCGTCGAGGCCGCCGATGCCGAGGATGCGCGCCAACAAGATCGTCAAGGTGGTGGCCGATCGCATCCCGGCCGCGTTTCGGCCTCGACCCGATCCGCGACGTGCAGGTGCTCTGCCCGATGAACCGCGGTGCCGCCGGCGCGCGGGCGCTCAACCTCGCGCTGCAGGCTGCGCTCAACCTGCCGGTGAGAACAGGGCAGTGGTCGAGCGGTTCGGCTTCACCTACCGGATCGGCGACAAGGTGATGCAGGTCGAGAACAACTACGACCGCGAGGTGTTCAACGGCGACATCGGCTTCATCGCGAAGATCGATCACGAAGAGGGTGAGGTCACGATCGACTATCGACGGCCGAGCGGTTGCGCTACCCGTTCGGCGAGCTCGACGAGGTGGTGCTCGCCTATGCGACGACCATCCACAAGTCGCAGGGCTCCGGAGTACCCGGCGGTCGTGATCCCGGTCGACGACCCAGCACTACGCCATGCTGCAACGCAATCTGCTCTACACGGGAATGACGCGCGGCAAGCGCCTGGTGGTGCTCGTCGGCCAGCGCAAGGCGGTCGCCATCGCCGTCGCGTGGCACTCAAGGTCGGCGGCGCTGGTCGAAGCTGCGCGAGTTGCTCGGCTTCGACGATCGGCCGTCGCCAACCGAGCGGTCAAGTGAGGGTCGCTGACACTATCGTCTTTGCGGCGACATTCCGATGGAAGCGCAACACCGCGCGTAGCTCCGAAGACGCCGCATTCCAAAGCTGGGTGCTGGGGCGCGACCCCGGTACCTCCGAATACCGGATATGCCCAACGATGCTGATCGGTCGTTCCGCCGCGCCTGCCTTAATGTCCGCTTATGGGCACCCGGCATGTCAAGCCCCGCCGCCCCTCTTTCTTCTTTTCTTTCTTCCTCCCCCTTTCTCTAGTTCGACCGCGCCGCGAACGCCTCCGCCCCGACCGCAGGATGCTGCCGCCAGCGCGCGCAGGTGTGTCAAGGCTAGCCCGCTTTTCAGCGGGCCACCGTCGGGAAACTCGACGCTACACGACCGAGCACGACGGCAAGGCTTACGACAGGTTCGGTCGATTGCTCCTGTCTCTGTTACTTATCCGTCATCGTGTCAGCGCGCGTTATTCCGATCAGGGAATGTGCTCCAGTAGGTCTTGCTACGAAGTCCATGGCGCGTGCGATAGCTCGCATCAACTATATCCGGCAGCTCCGGTCCGGCTTACCAAGGTGCTGCTTGCATGGACGATCGTGCGGGAGGATGGGGCTCATCTCGGGCGGCAGATTGGCAAGCGCCGATCTGCGATGCGGGCGCCTGACCACACATCCAACCCGCCCGACACACCCGACTGGGGTGTCGAACTCAACGCTGGCGAGCTTGCGCGCCACTGCAACGATCATGATGCGCTTGATGCGCCCATTCACTGCCCTTCGGTCCGTTGCACAACCATTGGGCAAGCGCGCTCTTGGGTTGATGTTTGATCCAAAGCCAAGCCATCTGGATCATGGTCGCCGCACAGGACTGCTGCCCGCGCGCGAGATCCCCTGGGGCGCTCCATCTGACCGCTGATCATACGGGCTCGTAGCCAATCAGAAAGCCTGCGACCTGCCGTCGATTACTGAACGGCGATAGACCTCGCGTGCCATGACCGCGCGGAACCGGTCGGACCGATGCCTTTTAACAGCAATAGCTGGGCGCGCTTCCTCCGGTCTCCTTGCACGTTGTAGGGCTCTCGTCGCGCTCTTGTTTTTTAAGGTAAGCTGCAATCTGCTGTGGACGAGCCCCAGTCGGTCGATCTCGGCGTGTTATCTCTTGAGCAGTCGTGGAGGCAAGGGCCGTCCTCTCGGTCACCAGCTTGTCCGCAGGCGTCCTGTAGCGCGCCTTCACGTTGATGCCGCGAATGCCTTGCGCAAACAGTGGCGATGATGCGGTTGATGTGCGCCGTTCTCTCGGTGATTAGCCGACTGCGCTCGCGAGTGCGGGCAGCGCAGATCCTCTTCATCGACACTTGGAATGCGAACGACCGACCAGACATGTCGCTCCGCCCCCACACCAGGCGATCGGCGCGCAACAGCTTGCCGAGGTCATCCGATCGGTCTTGTGACGGCTGCATCGATTGACCTGCATATCGCCGGGTCAACCACGAGGCACTCGATGCCACGCGCCCTGAGAAGCGCCCGAGCCAAAACGCGTCATATCCCGCCTCGTAGCAGGTATGATCGATGGCTTCTTGCCACTCACCTTCGTCCAGCGATCACAGGCCGCGACGAGCTTTGCCATCAGGCCTTCGCTGTCGCCGCCTTTGGGCGGATGAGCGCTCCGCCTTCTGACGATCGGGAAACTGGATACCCAACAGCCATGAGTTCTTGCTCAACTCCACGGCGCAGAAGAGCCTATCCGCAGGAGCTGTGGAATTAGTTGCTCGATCCATTTGCCGAAGTATCTCCTTTGCGTCCAATAACGGCAGGACCTTACAGAGAAGGAGATTGCTGGGAAACTTCCGGCGGCCTTTCGTCCCGGCTCATAGCATCTTATGTATAGCGACGACCATCGAAGAGTTTCGTCCGCGACATTTCCTCCAGACGGCCGGAGATGCAGCCCGGCCGTCAGAGGGGCCGGCAGCAGCGGCGGCCGCCTTGGCAATGCGGCGCATCGACCGGACCACATCGCTCGGCACCCTCTACGGTTGCAACACTTCGGCTCCGGGTGCGGCTTCGAGTTCGCAGGCGTTGACTGTCATGGCGAGCATCACATAGTAGCCGATCGCGCCGGTGAGCTGCAGCAATTGGTCATTGCCGAAAGCGTGCCTGTACAGCCTTGAAAGTGGCATCGTCGACGCGGTGCTTGCGGATGAGCTGCAGTCGTGAAATCGATGATCTGGGCGTCCTCCGGCGGAACTCCGCGCGTGTGCTTCTCCCGGATGGCCGTGATCGTCTCCTCCGGCACGCCTTGGCGGCGGGCGCTGCCTGTCTGGGCGCCCCACACGTAGACGGCATCGAATTCGCGGGCCGCCGTCATGGCGGCGAGGACGCGCACGCGCATATCAAGCGAGCCCTCGAAGCGTACGAACGCCCCGAGATGGGCTACGCGGCCCGGCGAGCTCCGGAGAGTGGAGGAACATCGAGAAGGGACCCTGCAGCGCCCTCGGCTGCCGACGATGGCGTCGACGATCGCGAAGTCCTTGGCGGGTACCTGGTCCTTGCTGGTAATGGGCGTCAGTCTGGCCATGGTTTGCCTCCGTTGAGAATGATCATGCCACCTGTATTCCCGTCGTGCCGGCAAACTCCGGCGACGTCGTCCGACCGCAACTTCGATAGCAGCTTGCCTGCCGGCTCACGCCGTACCGAAGTGTGCCACATCCTTGGCCAATCGGTGTCCGCTATCTTCGCAGCCGAGCTTCAGGGCCGACCTCGTAAAGGGAGGATCGCCAGAAGTCTCCCCTAATGGGACATCGCGCCTCCGTCCGGCGAACCTTCGGATCCGGACACGAACAGACCAGCTCATAGGTTCGCCCGTCCGCGTCGATCTCTGAATGCGTGTAGTTGGACCGCGTTGCGCCGCCCCGTCCCAAGTTGCCACACGCCCAATGAAGGTTTGCATTTCACCCTCCACGTACCACCCCAGCCTGCGCAGACGCCATGTGCTTACGGCAGTCTCGACTGCATAGGACAGGATCCATGCGGCTATACCGAGCGTGGCGCCGTTGATGTCCGGATTGGCAAGGGCGATCGAGCTGGTGACGGCGGCGGTCGCGATGCGCAATACGCCGCTGGCCGCAAGGGATCCCGTCGTGAGCGCCTTGGCGAGTAAGCCTCTGAAGAGCGCGGTGCAGCCCCAGAATGCCGCCATCGCGAACGAGATCGCCAGAGCCGGCTCCGCGTAGGACGCCAGCTCGGGCGTCAGGCCTATCAGGCCTCTCAGGATGGTGTCGCGCAGCGGCGTGTGGAACAACATCAGCGCCAGCAGCGTGAAGACGGTGACGAAGCTGGGCGGAGAACACGAGCAGGATGCTCACGTCCTCGCGCCGCCCCACGAGCGTCTGCGCCGACTGCGCGAGATTGCGCACCGGCGCCATCAGCAGCGAGACAAGCCCGTGCACGACGCCGAAGGCCGCAATGGCCAGCTCCGCCGTTCGCAGGCGACCGAGAAAAGATTGATGACAAAGATCGATCCAAGCTCGGCCGAGGCGTTGATGATCAACGGCCACGCAAAGCTCCAGTAGCGGGCAATCGTCTCCTTGGACTGTCGCGCGACCGGCAGCTCCATCAGATGCCGCCAGGCGAAGGTCCAGGCAAAGATCGCCTCGGTCGCCATACAGATGACAAGCGCTGCAGCGCCGATCGCAGCGCCGTTCAGCCACATGGGCAGAAGCGCAAGCGAGACCGTCAGCGACAGCAGCCGGACCAGAGTGCTCAAGGTGATAATGAACGTGCGGCGGGCCAGCATCAGCAGCGCGAAGGCATTGGCGCGGACGATCAGGAATGGCGCACTGACGATGAGCAAGCCGACAGCCCCGCGTGCCTCCAACTGTGCCTCGTGAACCGAGGCCGAACCAGCTTCCAAACACCATGTTGCCGACCGGCGTGAAGGCCACGGCTAGCGAAATCGCAATCGGCAGGGAGAGAACGATGGCGGCGAAGGCGCTCAATCGTAGAGAGTCGGCCCGCGACTTCAGAAACGAAAGGCATAGGACCGTCGTGACCTCGGACGCAGCCGTTATCGCAAAGTAGAACGTGAAGGCGGCATTGAAGGCGGCGAGCGCGGCGCTTGGATTGTCGGTCCGCGCCAAGAATGCGTGAATGACCGATTTCGACATCATGTTCAGCTCGACCATCAGCACGAGCGGGCCGAAGAACCAGTAGCAGTCGCGCAGCCTGAGCGGCGGCCGTTCGACATCCTGGACTGCCTGCTCGGTGGTTCATCGCGGCTCTCGGGGTGGGCTTCGAGGCGAGGCCCGAGCGAGCGTCGGCGTTTGCGTCTTCAGCTTTTCTGCCTCGTCCGAGAAGCGCCCGTCCCCGCCATGCGAGCGCGGCCTTGAGCCGCCCTTTGCTCCTTGGCGACGACGCAGGAACTCTCGGTCTTCTCTCCGCGCTCGGCGTTGCAGTTGAGGATCACGTCGATATCGAGCGAACGCTCTGAGTGCCTCACGCGCTGCCCATGATCCTCGTAGGTGCGGTTCATGGTACGCTTGGTGAAGAACACGGACGGCCCTGCCGCTGCCGCGATGTCGAACTGCCATGCGATTTCCGAACGGCACGAGCTCGTCGGAGCGGGACATCGTGATTGACGATGGCTGATGGCAAAAGCAGCGGTGCGGCGTCCATCTTGTCGTGACCTTTCAGCAGCACCTCCTCGGCGTGCTTGGGCAGCACCGCCTCATGGCAACAGCATGGCGACAATTCCGGTGCCGAAGCGAACCAGGCTCACCGAACCGCGCGTCCAATTGTGATATCGCAGGCCAGCCACTTCGAATGCACGGCATGCAGAAGCCGTGCACCAGGGCGATGGTGCCGGCAATCCCAAACGCGATGAAGTCGAATTGTTGCTCCATATGGCGGCGCACGTGCTCCACCGTGTGGACATGTCGCGCTCGGCGGATCGAACCCGGCAGAGAACGCGCGGCGGCCTGGGCCCGCACCAGGATGGCCTGCACCCGCTGATCATCGCCGAGTTCTTGGAACGTGGCGACGCATTCGTCCGTGGCCTCGTTGCGAAACGCATTGAGCACATTTGGTCGATCGAACACGAGCGATGCAGCTGGCCTGTCGATGTGCGACCTTTGATGCAGTGATGGGCCATTGCGCCTTGTTCCGGGTTTGTCTGCCTCGACGCGAACCGTTGCGCGTGTGTGTCGACAACAGCCGTTGCCTACTGGGCGATATATAGCCGCCATCGATCACCAGCACCTGGTGCCGGTGATGAAAGATGCCTCGTCGGATGCCAAGAAACAACACCGCCATAAGCGACAATCTCATCACCTCACCCAAGTTGCGGCGCAGGCATGGCGTGTCGGCGGCCTTGGTGGCGCGCCCGGCGGCGTTCGTATTGTTGAGCATCGGCGGCAGGTAGCCCGGATGCGCCAGAGTTCACCCGCACACCGGTCGGGCCGAACCGGGCACTACGCGGCGGTCTTGGTGAAGAGCAATACGTAACTGGAACGAAGTACAA
>ERZ1370068.10482-contig-9178_pt1 | contig 37073 bp, 34 predicted proteins | sample MGYA00561227_ERZ1370068 | MGnify/ENA primary metagenome ERZ1370068 (study PRJEB38410, sample SAMEA6850437) | metagenome | study: Metagenomic assessment of the ecological functions of the soil: analysis of the soil microbiota associated with the...
GATGTACTTCGTTCAGTTACGTATTGCCTCGGTCGGGAACGGGCCGATGCCGAGCATGCCGTTCTCGCTCTGCAGCCAGACCTCGATGCCGGCCGGCACGTGGTTGGCGACGAGCGTCGGCAGGCCGATGCCGAGGTTGACGTAGAAGCCGTCGTGCAGCTCCTGGCGGCGCGCGCCGCCATCTGGTCGTGGGTCCAGGCCATGCTCAGGCTCCTGCTCTTCTGGCCGCCTTGGCGATCGCGTCGACCGCTTGCTGCGCCGCCTGCGGCAGCGTCCGGGCGCTGACGCTCGCGGCGCGCAGGTGCGCTTCTCGATCCGCTTCTCGGGGTGCGCGTTGAGCACGATGCGGTGCACGTAGATGCCGGGCAGGTGGACCGCGTCGGGGTCGATCGCGCCGGTCTCGACGATCTCCTCGACCTCGACGATCGTGACCTTGCCGGCCATCGCCACGGCCGGGTTGAAGTTGCGCGCCGTGCGGCGGAACACGCAGGTTGCCGCTCTTGTCGGCCGCTGCGGCCTTGACCAGCGAGACCTCGGGCACGCAGCGCGCGCTCCATGACGTAGACGTGGCCGTCGAACTCGCGCGTCTCCTTGCCTTCGGCGACCAGCGTGCCGACGCCGGTGCGGGTGAAGAACGCCGGGATGCCGGCGCCGCCGGCGCGCAGCTTCTCGGCCAGCGTGCCCTGCGGCGTGAACTCGAGCTCGAGCTCGCCGGCCAGGTACTGGCGCTCGAACTCCTTGTTCTCGCCGACGTAGCTCGAGATCATCTTCTTGATCTGGCGCGTCTCGAGCAGCTTGCCGAGGCCGAAGCCGTCGACGCCGGCGTTGTTCGAGATCACGGTCAGGTTCTTGACGCCGCGAGTCGCGCAGCGCCTCGATCAGCGCCTCGGGGATGCCGCACAGGCCGAAGCCGCCGACGGCCATCAGCTGGCCGTCGCGCACGACGCCGGCCAGGCGCGGCGGCGGCGCTCGGGAAGATCTTGTTCATCGCCGAATCCCTGGAGTCGAATCGGCGAGATTATCCGCGCGGTGCGCTGCCTAGAATCGGCCGCAGGGGAACGGCTGATGGATGCAGCCGCCCTGCAGGCGACGCTCGACGAGGCTGGCCGCGGACTACGTGAGGCGGCTCGGACTGCGCGTCGAGACGGTCGCACCTGGGCCAGGTGCACGCTCAGCCTGCCGGTCGCGCCCGGAGCTCGTTCACGCCGGCGGCGTGCTCTGCGGGCAGGCGATCCTGGCGGCGGCCGATACCGCGATGCTGGTGGCGATGATCGCTCAGCTCGGCGAGTTTCGGCCGATGACGACGGTGCAGCTGCAGACGAGCTTCCTGCGGCCGGTGCCAGAAGGAGACGGCGTCGCAGTCGTGGCGCGGGTCTTGCGGTTTCGGCAAGACTCTCAGCTATGGCGAGGTGGAGTTTCTGGCGCGCGGACGGGAAGATCGTGGCGCATGCGACGCACGACCTATGCGCTGATCTAGCAGATCCGCGTCAGGCTGCGCGCGCCGCCGCGGGCCGAGGCCTATCCAGGGGATCGGTGAGGGGCGTTCTGCCGCCGGCGGCCGCTGCCCAGCCGCGGCTTGGGCCACGCACGCCGAGGCCGCCTCAGCCTCGATCGGCTTCGCTGAGGTAGCCGTCCACGCCATGTCGTAGGCAATGCTCACGATCGCCGGTCAGCGCAGTCTCGGCGGTGAGGGGCGATGATGGGAGTCGGCGGTGGCCCGGACTTGGCTTCAGCTCTCCGGATCAGACGGGCCGCGGCGAAACCCGTCCCATGACCGGCATTTCGCAGTCCATGAGGATGGCGTCGAACTTTCGCCTCGCGATACAAATTGACCGGCCTACGACCGTTGACTGGCATGAACCGACAAGCACGCCCATGCTCTCTAGGGATGCTGGCGGAGATGAATGCGTTGACGCACGTTGTCCTCGACTAGCAGTACCGTCTTGCCCTCGGCTGTCGACATACGCGCCAACGGTGGCAGCACCGGTGGGAAGCGAACAGGCCCAAGGCGCTCCGGAACTCCGGACGAGGAGTGAAGACTCCTTTACGGTGAAGATGCTTCCCCGTCCGGCGACGCTCCGAACGCTCACCTTGCCGCCCATCAACCTCGACCACCTGCCGAGAGATGGCCAACCCCAATCCGGTACCGCCATAGCTGCGCGCGACATCCCTGATTCAACTTGATAGAACGGCTCGAAAGTAGAGGAATCTTGTTCCCCGCCGCACGCTATGCCATGCTGCCGTGTCTGGCAACCCGCACGGTGTCGTCTACCCCACCATTCCTCCGCATGCCCGCGCAGCTTCAGCAAGCGCCGCCCCGCCTTCCGCGGTGAACCCCAGGATCGCGTTGCCCGGCTGCAGGTGATTCATGACTAGCCGCCCGGCGCAACTTCTCCTCACACGCCGACGACCGTCCAGAGGTCCGGTGGGATAGGCCGGGACGCACATGCAAAGCCGTAGAGCGATCCCCTGGACGTGGCATCTCGCTTGCTGAAGGTCTGCACCGCCCAGGTGGCAAACACGGCGCAAATCCATGGGTGCGAGGGGTGAAGAGCTCCGCTCTTGTGTCGATCGAGCTTTCCGGCGTAATCGAGAATCTCGTTGAGCGCTCCTGTGGTAGTCCGTCCGCGGCTTGCCGGGCGACGTCGACGCCGGCGTCCGTCGACACGTTCCTCGGAGTCGGAGTCCACGTGCTCCTAAGAGTGCCGACGAAGCCAATGCATTCCGGTAATTCATCGGCGTTCGAATCTCGTGACTCATGCTCGCCAAGAACGCCGACTTCGCACCGGCCCGGCTTCCTCGCGCCTTGTCGCGCGCGCGCCGCTTCAGTTCGTTGAGCGTTGCGTGCTGCCGCTTGCTTCCCGGTAGAAAGAGCTTCTCGTGCGTTCCGCAGGCTGGTGAGCGTTTTCGATACAGGGCGCAGCACAACGAGCGTTGATTGCCGCCGCCATGACCACGACAAGTCGCTGCATGACGCGTGCACATTCGCCACCCGTAAATCTTTGGCGAACCAAAGCTGCGATCTCCATGACGTGCTGAAGGCTGCCAGGAACAGAGTCGACGGTGTTCGACTGTGTCGAGCAAAACCCGTAGATGATGCAGGTGCCCATTACCGCGGCAGGTAACAGGCCTCCCAGTAGCCGTGAATAGGGGGAAGTATCTCGGTCCACCTGATTCATGTCTGGCAATGCAACCGTCGTGCACGAGAGATGCTGACGATGAGACAAACGATCGGGAAGATGACTTTCAGTAGTGCCCGCCAATGGCCACGAACCCTCTGGCATAAGCCGGAGTGCGCGGCCGCAGGTTGCCGAGGCAAAGGAAACGATCATGACGAGCCGCAGCTGGCTGCGGCGGCAGGCCAGAATTCCCTTGCCCGGATCGCGTAGATCACGAAGAACGCGACGCGTAGGCAAGCGCCGGCCATCGCCGCCGCAATTTCGAAGAAGCTGGCGAACCCCCGCCGACCGCGAAACGTGCAGACGGAATTCATGTTCTAGCGTCGGATCGCGAAATTCGCGAACACGAAATCGGCGCAAGAGCAGACCAACGGGATGGGGATTGAGAACATGCAGTATTGCGACGCATCCACGCGCCGCAACACTACTTATCGGATTCCTTAGGGAAAGCAGCAGAAGATCGACGCCGCAACTCTCTGGCCTTCCAGAGCGGCCCCACACGGCTCCCGCACAGAGGTGCACAGGAACGCACTTCCGTCTCTGGTGCGGGTCGTCTGTGGACCCCTCAAAGATCTCGAGGTGAAACCGGTCGAAATACGGTCGTCCGCCCACTCGGCGTACATGTACCCGTGAGGTGTGGTGGAGGTGCTGGCGAAAGGCGGAGGCCGACGACCATCGTAATACGGATGTAACTGTTCGGTCACTTCGCTGAGCGAAAGAGGCAGATGGCCGAGCGCCTCGGATCAGTGGCATGTTGCAGCCAAAATCTGAACAGGCCGTTGCGCATAGAAGGCGAAACGCGGCCGTTGCCGGCGTCTTATTCGGTGGTCGGCGACCCATCGAGTTCATGCGATTGGGCGCCGAGAATGGAATCCCGGGATTGCGATTGGTTTTCGCGGCGCTTGTCAAGGCGGGCTTCCTGAGATCTATCACGCCGCCGGCTTCCCTGGTCTTCATCCCGGCAAAGCCGGGCGCCGCTCGGTCTCGACGATCTACCGCGCCACGGCGTTCGACGACGTCCTCTTTCGACGGCGGTGGAACACAGTCGCACTCTCCTCCGCAAACTACCTGCCCCACGGCATCTCTCGGCATTCCGGTCAGCGAAGTCGACAAACGGCTTCCGGCCAGGAATCCGGGCTCTACCGATTCATGGCGCTGAACGCACCATCCTGACATCGACATCGACTACGAGCAGGTTTGACGTGCACGTTCGGGCGACGATGGTCAGCACTGCGCGGGGGCCGGCCATGATCGCTGCCCTCAGATATCAGTTCCGGCAACCTCGCCTGCGTCGGTGGTCGTCATCGTCAGGATGCAGGCGTATCGTTGGCTGACGAGCTGCATTGGCGCGCAGGTGGTGCCGGGCGACTCGCCGAGGTGTTGGCGCAGCCAATGTCGGAAGCGTGAAGGGCTGCCACGAGCGCCCAGAATCGTCGGTCGAATGGCGCCCGATCGATCGCCTCAGCGCTGCAGCGCTCTCGGCGTGGGTCGGTCGCCCGGCGCGCCGAGATTCCCGCTGCGCGAACCCGGCGCGGCTGACCGAACGACGCTCGAAAAGCATTGGCATCGAACCTTCCGGCGAGCGATCGGATCGGCCTCCTGCTCGATGATCGTTGACGATGATGACGCCTCTCGCGGGATGTCGACCAGCGAGTGCGATCGAAACGCAATCACGGATTTGACCCCGGCTCCCAGCGGCTCACCAAGGCAACCCAGCAGCTTCTGGAAGCGGGTGCGTCCTCTTGACGCCATCCTCGGCTTGGCGTAAGAACACTGGGTCTCGCGCACGCTTGGTCCTACGTTTCGCGAGATGCGCACCAGGGATCTTGGCTCGTCCCCGCAAATGGACTTCGACTTCGTCCCCGACCGCACGCACTGGACGGTAGCGCGCGCCGCGACCGACCGAAGGCAAGGCGCCCTCGAATCGCGCGGGACGCACTCGATTCTCCGGATATCGCCGCGTTCCGGCACATTCGAATGAATGGACGGATGAGGCACTCCGACCGGCTCGCGGCAATGGAATGGCTTCCAATCTCACAAGTGCCGCGAAGCGTAGAGCAGATCTAGCCCGCCTCGCTGATCTAGCAGTGGCGCGTCCCGTGCTCCGGCCGAAACGGCTGTCGCCCGGCGCGCAACGCTGCTGCACATCCAGTGTGGCGACTCCGGCCCCGGCATCGCTCAGGCCGACATCGACAAGGTCTTCGTTCCCTTCTTCCGGTCGATCGGCGGCCCGTGACGCGCCGCGCCGGCGGCAGCCTCGGGCTGCAGCTGTCCATCGGCAAGGACCTTCCTCGCTCGCCGCTCTCCGGCGAGATCGGGTGTGAGAGCACGCCGGGCGTCGGCTCCTGTGTTCCGCGTGACCTTCTCCTCCCAGCCGAGCTGGTCGAAAGCGGTACGGCCTCGGCCTCGACGCCGCCGGCGCGACCGCGAAAAGTGCCTTGCGGCCGGAGTGGACGACTACCTCGGCAAGCCCACGCCTCGGTCCCGCGAGCTGCGTCCCAAGCTCACGCAGTGGCTTCCCACTAGCGGCAGCGGCCGTGCCTGCGGCCTGAGCCTCGGCCCCGTCGAGGCGACGATCAGGCGATCAGCCTGCGCACCACGCCTCCGGCAGCGGCACGCTCTTCTCCTGCCGATAGTTCACCCACACGGTCTTCGCCCCGCCGGTCGCGTAGAGCACGCCCGGCTCGTCGGTGCGCTCCAGCGTCACGTATGCCTCGAAGCTCGTCCTCCCCGGGCTTCAGCGACGTAGTGCTTGCGAGCACGTCGCCCGGATACTTCAGCTGGCGATGAAATTGCAGAAGGTGTTGACGATCACCGGCCCCTCGCCCGCGGCTTCGGGGCGCCCACCACCTGGTGCAGCCATTCGATCCGGATGACTCTCAGGTAGCGGATGTAGATCGTGTTGTTGACATGGCCCATCGCGTCCATGTCGCCCCAGCGGATCGGGATCACCATCTCGAGCGTCAGCTTCTTGGCCTCGGGCAGCTCGAATCGCATCGGACGTCCTCGCGCGCCTCAGGACCGCGGGATGCCGAGCTCGGTGCAGAGCGCGGTCGAGCTGGCTCGCGCAACGCGCGGCGATCTCGGACTCCGCCGCCGACACGCGCGGCCTGCAGCGCCGCCAGCTCGCTCACCGCCACGAAGTCCTCGTCGTCGCCGGCGCCCGCCAGCGCCGCGATCGCATCGACCGGGCCGCTCAGCAGCTGCGCCCAGCGCGCCTCGCGCGCGCCCGGCGCCCGCGCCAGGCTGACGACCAGCGGCCCGCCCTTCGCGTCCGGCCGCGCGGCGAGCTCGTCGAGAAAGCGCTTCGACCGCCGAGACGTCGGCGAAGCGATGCAGCCGCTCGCTGTTGGCGCGCAGCTCCGAGACCGTCTGCGGCCCGCGCAGCATCAGCACCGCGAGCAGCGCCACCGATTGCGACGGCAGCGCCGAGCGCGCGGCCGAGGTTGTGCTCGTAGCGGCTGACGCGCGAGCCGCTCGATCTCGAACGCCAGCGCAGAGCAGCTTCAGGGCGTCGACGGCGCGCCTGCACCTCGCCCTCGCTCGCCGTCCAGCACCGGATCGCGCGCCGTCTTCTGGTTGCAGCCGAGCGTCAGCGAGTTGAGCGACAGCGGGTAGCTGTCGGGCACCGTGTGCGCCTTCTCGACCAGCACGCCGAGCACGCGCGCCTCGAGCAGCGAAAGCGGCCTCATCACGCGCGGTCCGATCGAGCGCTCAGAGGCCGAAGCCGTCGTCGGCCTGAGATCACCGCGCCGTTGACGAAGTGGCTCTCGTTGGCGCACAGCATCATCAGCACCGCGTCGAGGTCCTCGCGGCTTGCCGATCGCGCTTGCGCGGCATCATGTCGACGAGCTTCTGGCCGGCATCGGTCTGCCAGTGGTGGTGGTTGATCTCGGTGTCGATGTAGCCCGGGCAGATGGCGTTGACGTTGATGCCGTAGCGGCCCCATTCGAGCGCCATCGCGCGTGGTCATGTGGATCACCGCCGCCTTGCTCATCGCAGTAGACGCCGATCTGGCCGAGCACGCGCAGCCCGGCCATCGACGCGACGTTGACGATGCGCCCGCCGGTGAAGGTGCCCGGGCGCCGCGCCCTGGGCGCGGGCGATCATGCGCTTGCCCACCTCCTGCGCGACGAAGAAGGCGCCGCGCGCGTTGGTGTCGAACGATGTAGTCGTAGTCTTCCGGCGTCACGTCGACCAGCTTCTGCGTCGTCGCTGACGCCCGAGTTGTTGACCAGGATGTCGATCGTGCCCATCTCGGTCTCGGCATGCGCCACCGCGGACGTGATGCTGTCGTGGTCGGTCACGTCGAGCGCGACGACGTGCGCGTCGCCGCCCTCGGCCTCGATCTCGGCGCGCAGCGTCTTCAGGCGCTCGACGCGGCGCGCCGGCGAGCACGACGCCGGCACCGGCCTTGGCGAGCGTGCGCGCGAACTGCGCGCCGAGGCCGCTCGAGGCGCCGGTGACGAGCGCGACCCGGCCCGAAAGATCGATGCGTGTAGCCTCATGAGCGACGACAGGCGCTCCGTAGAATCGATCGACGCAGTGCTACGCCATCAGAGAACACCACATGACACCCGAAGCAATCCTCGCCCAATACGGTCCGCGCGAAGCGATGGAGTACGACGTGGTCGTGGTCGGCGCGCGGCCCGGCCGGCCTGGCCACGCGCGATCCGCCTGAAGCAGCTCGCCGCGGAGCGACGCGCAGCGAGGTCTCGGTGGTCGTGCTCGAGAAAGGGCTCGGAGCCCGGCGCGCACATCCTGTCCGGCGCGATCATGGACCCGCGCGCGATCACCGAGCTGTTCCCGAACTGGAAGGAGCGCGGCGCGCCGCTGAACCAGCCGGTCACCGACGACCGTTCCTGTTCCTCAGCGAGACCGGCGCCAGGCGCACGCCCGACTTCTTGCTGCCCGACTGCTTCAGAACCACGGCAACTACGTCATCAGCCTGGGCAACGTGGTCAAGCTGGCTCGCGCAGCAGGCCGAAGCGCTGGGCGTCGAGATCTTCCCGGCTTTCGCCGCGGCCGAGGTGCTCTACGACGAGGACGGCTCGCGTCAAGGGCGTGGCCACCGGCAACATGGGCATCGGCAAGGACGGCGAGCCGACCGAGAGCTTCCAGCTCGGCATGGAGCTGCACGGCAAGTACACGATCTTCGCCGAAGGCGCGCGCGGCCACCTCGGCAGGCAGCTGATCGCGCAGCTTCAAGCTCGACGCACGGCAAGCGACCCGCAGAGCTACGCCATCGGCGTCAAGGAGCTGTGGGAGGTCGACGCCGGCCAAGGCACGAGCCCGGCCTCGTGATGCACACCGCCGGCTGGCCGCTCGACCGCGACACCTACGGCGGCTCGCTTCCTCTACCACCTCGAGGACAACAAGGTCGACGCTCGGCTTCGTCGTCGGCCTCGACTACGCGAACCCGTGGCTGAGCCCGTTCGAGGAGATGCAGCGCTGGAAGACGCACCCGGCGATCCGCAAGCACTCTCGAAGGCGGCAAGCGCATCGGCTACGGCGCGCGCGCCATCACCGCCGGCGGCATCCTGAGCGCTGCCGAAGACGCGTGTTCCCGGGCGGCGCGCTGGTCGGCTGCGAGGCCGGCTACCTGAACGCCAGCGCGCATCAAGGGCAGCCACGCGGCGATCAAGACCGGCATGCTCGCCGCCGAGGCCGCGTTCGACGCGCTGGTCGCCGGGCGCGCAGCAGCGACGAGCTGACGGCCTACCCGGCAGCGTTCGAGAAGAGCTGGCTGCACGAAGAGCTCGAGCGCTCGCGCAACTTCAAGCAGTGGTTCAAGAAGGGCCGCACCGTCGGCGACGCTGATGACCGGCATCGAGCAGTGGCTGCTGCCCAAGCTCGGCGTCAAGGCGCCGCCGTGGACGCTGCACCGCGACCAAGCCCGACCACGCGTACCTGAAGCCGGCGGCCGAGTGCCCGCAGATCGCCTATCCCGAAGCCCGACGGCAAGCTCACCTTCGACCGCCTGTCAGTCGGTGTTCATCAGCAACACCAACCACGACGAGGACCAGCCGGCGCACCTGACGCTGAAGGACGCCGAGCGTTCCGGTGCAGGTCAACCTGGCGAAGTACGCCGGCCCCGAGAGCCGCTACTGCCCGGCCGGCGTCTACGAGTTCGTCGACGACGCCGACGGCAGCGACGCGGCTGCAGATCAACGCGCAGAACTGCGTGCACTGCAAGACCTGCGACATCAAGGACCCGACGCAGAACATCGTCTGGGTCACGCCCGAAGGCGGCGGCGGGCCGAACTACGTCGGCATGTGATGGCCGTGGCGCGTGGTCCGCGGCGCCGTCGACCAGGCGAGCGCTGCAGGCCTGGCTGCAAGCGCATCGATGCCCATCCGGCGTAGCGCGCGACGCGATGCGGCCGCCGACTTCAATCCCGTACAGCTCGTCGCTGTCGAGCCGCAGCCGTCGCGCGCGCTCGACCTCGGCAGCATCGCCGCCTACGCTGCTCGGGCGAGGTCGGCGCTGATCAGCCGTGCCCGCCTCGGCGACGCCGCTCGCCTCGACCTCGACCAGTGCTGGATCTCGCCGCCAGTACGCCCCGGCGCACCTCCCGCCCGGCCATGCGCCGCACCGCTGGCATCAGGACGGCGCCCTCGGCTTCGACTTCCTCGGCGCGACCTCGACCGAGGGCGCCTTGCTGCCGATGGTCACCTGCTGGATCGCGCTCACGCCCTGCGGCGCCGACGCGCCGGCATCGAGTTCGCCGGCGGCGACCGGACGGACGCTGCTGCCGCTCGCCGCCCTCGCCGATGCCGAGGTCTGCGCCCGCCATCCGCCGAGCGCGACCGGCTGCGGCCGGTGCTCGAACCCGGCGATGCCCTCGTCTTCGGCGGCGGCGTGCTGCACCATACGCATGTCGCCGCGACCATGACTCGCGACCGCACCAGCCTCGAGCTGCGCTTCTTCCCGCCGGCGAATCCGCCGACGCGGCTGCGCGGCGATCGCTTCCTGTCCCTGCACTGATCCCCGGAGACCGACCGAATGACCCCGACCCCTTCGCCCACGACCGCCGAGCAGCCGGACGTGCTGGTGGTGGCCAAGCTCTGGCCGCCGATGATGGAGTCGCTGCGCGGCGCGTTCCGCGTCCACGACCGCATCCACCAGTCCGACCTGACCGCCTTCGCCGCGGTGGCGCCGCGCATCCGCGCGATCTCGGCGAGCGGCGAGTCGAAGGTGCCGCGCGAGCTGATCGCCCAGATGCCGGCGCTGGAGATCATCTCGGTGTTCGGCGTCGGCTACGACGGCGTCGACGTCGCCGCGGCGCGCGCGAGCGCGGCGTCGCCGTCACCAACACGCCCGACGTGCTCAACGACGAGGTCGCCGACCTGGCGATCGCGCCTCGATGCTCGCGGTCGTCGCGCCGCATCCCGCAGGCCGACCGCTACGTCCGCGAGGGCCAGTGGGCGAACGGGCCGATGCCGCTGGCGCGCAAGGTCAGCGGCGCGCGGCTCGGCATCGTCGGCCTCGGCCGGATCGGCAACGCCATCGCCAAGCGGGCCGAAGCCTTCGGCATGACGATCGCCTACACCGCGCGCAGCGCCAAGCCGGAATCGAGCTACCGCTACTTCCCGAGCGCCGAGGCGCTGGCCGCCGAGGTCGACTTCCTGGTCGTCATCACGCCCGGCGGCGCCGGCGACCCGCAAGCTCATCGACGCCAGAGGTGCTGAAGGCGCTCGGCAGGAGCGGCTACCTGATCAACGTCGCCCGCGGCTCGGTGGTCGACGAGGCGGCGCTGATCGAGGCGCTGCAGAACGGCACGATCGCCGGCGCCGGCCTCGACGTGTTCGAGAACGAGCCGAACGTGCCGGCGGCGCTGCGTCGCCTCGACAACGTCGTCCTGACGCCGCACGTCGGCAGCGCGCACCTGGCAGACGCGCCGCGCGATGGCCGACCGGGCGTTCGGCAACCTCGAGGCGCACTTCGCCGGCAAGCCTCTGCTCTCGCCGGTGCCCATGATGGCCAGCGCCTTCGATCTGCGCGGCAAGACCGCGCTCATCACCGGTTCCGGCTCGGGCCTCGGCTTCGCCATGGCGCGCGGCGCTGGCGGAGGCCGGCGCGCGGCGTCGTCCTCAACGGCCGCGACCTCGCCAAGCTCGATGCCGCGGCGGCGACGCTGCGCGCGCAGCGGCCTGCGATCGAGACCGCCGCCTTCGACGTCGCCGACTCGGCATCGGTCGACGCCGGCATCCGCGACCTGGTCGCCCGGGTCGACGCGATCGACATCCTGGTCGAACAACGCCGGCGTCCAGCACCGCGGGCCGATCGAGGAGTTCAGCGACGCCGACTGGCGCCGGCTGATGGCGACCAACCTCGACGCGCCTCTTCTTCTCGCCCGCGCCGTCATCCCGGCGATGAAGGCGCGACGCGCCGGCAAGATCATCAACATCGGCTCGCTGATGTCGCGCCTGGCCCGGCCGACCACCGTCCCGTACCAGACGAGCAAGGGCGGCATCGCGATGCTGACGCGCGGCCTGGCGGTGGAGCTGGCGCCGTTCAACATCCAGGTCAACGCGATCGCGCCGGGGTTCTTCCGCACCGAGATGAACGCCGCCCTGACCGGCAACCCGGAGTTCAGCGCCTGGGTCGAGAAGCGCACGCCGGCCGGGCGCTGGGCGGCGCCGCAGGAGCTCGCCGGCGCGGCGGTGTTCCTCGCCTCGCCGGCGTCGGCGTTCGTGACCGGCCAGATCCTCTACGTCGACGGCGGCTTCACCGCCGGCATGTAAGGGAGATGGACAGCCGCCGACAGGCGGCTGTCCGCAGCGGACCGGCGTCAGCTTTCGCCTGGTTTGCCCTTCGGTCAGCGCGTCGAGCTGGAACCGGCCGTCCCGGGTCACCAGCCAGATCTCGGTGAACTTGACGCTGCCGGCAAATCGCGTCGGCTTGGGCAGCTGAGCCCGGCGAATCGCCTGGATGACCGCGGCCGTGACAGTCGGGCGCATGCGACGGCCCGCGCACCACGTCGACCCGGCTGGCGCGGCCGTTCTCGTCGACCGTGGTCTCGACCACGACCACGGCATGGATCAGCGGCGGCAGGCGGCCGCGGAAGATGCGCGAGCGGTACTCGTCGTAGAAGTGGCGCGCGGCGTCCACCCGGTAGGCACGTGGTGTCGGCGGCCATCGACACCTTCTGCGTCACCGCACCGTTGCGGATCGCTGAAGTAGATGCCGTCGCCGGCGGCGACCGCGCCATGACCGAGGAGGAGGCAGGCGGCGACGAGGCCGGCGAAGCGCTTCATGACGATCTCCCGAGCCGCAGCCGCCGGTGCGCGATGGCGCACGCTGGCGAGCGGTCCGGTCCAGCCTAGGAGATCGGCGTTTTCTCGGGGAAGCCTGACGGGCCGCCTGGCCGCCGGGCCCGGCGAGTCGTGACACCGTTCATGGTGTCAGCCGTAACCGGAGATTTCTTCAGCCGCGCATCGTCGCGCCGCCGGCCGGATCGAACAGGTGGACGCTGTCGAGCGCGACCGCCAGCTGCGATCTTCTGGCCGGGCTGGGCATCGGTGCGGCCGTGCATCACGACCACGATCTGCGCCGCGCCCACCTGGACCAGCAATTCGGTCTCGGCGCCCGGTGGGCTCGACGACGATCACCTCGGCCGGCACGGCCTGGCGCCGCCGCCGAGCCGATAGGTCGCCCGGGCGCACGCCGTAGATCACCGCCTGGCCGTCCCGGCCCGGGGCGCCGCGACGGCAGCGGCCAGCGCGATGCCGCCCTCGGCCTCGACCCAGCGCGGCATCGGCGCCGCGGCGCAGGGTGCCGGAGATCACGTTCATCGACGGCGAGCCGATGAACTGGGCGACGAACAGGTTGGCCGGCCGGTCGTAGAGCTCCAGCGGCGTGCCGATCTGCTCGATCCGTGCCGTCGTGCATGACGACGATGCGTGTCGGCCATCGTCATCGCCTCGACCTGGTCGTGGGTGACGTAGACCGTGGTCGTCTTCAGGCGCTGGTGCAGCGCCTTGATCTCGGCGCGCATCGCCACGCGCAGCTTGGCGTCGAGGTTGGAGAGCGGCTCGTCGAACAGGAACACCTTCGGGTCGCGGACGATCGCCCGGCCCATCGCGACGCGCTGGCGCTGGCCGCCGGAGAGCTCGCGCGGGTAGCGCTCGAGGTAGCGGGTCGAGGTTGAGGATCTTCGCCGCCTGGGCGACGCGCTCGTCGGTGAGCTCCGGCGTCGGCCTTGCGCAGCTTCAGGCTGAAGCCCATGTTCTCGGCCACCGTCATGTGCGGATAGAGCGCGTAGCTCTGGAACACCATGGCGATGTCGCGGTCCTTCGGACTCGACGTCGTTGACGACCCGGCCGTCGATCGCGATCGTGCCGCCGCTGATCTCCTCCAGCCCGGCGAGCATGCGCAGCAGGGTCGACTTGCCGCAGCCCGACGGGCCGACCAGCACCGACGAACTCGCCGTCGGCGATGTCGAAGCCGATGCCGTGGATGACCTTGACCGAGCCGAAGGTCTTCTCGACGTTGCGGAACTGCGAGCGATGCCATGCGTGCTCTCTTTCAGCCGTCAGCTCTTCACGGCGCCGGCCGTCAGGCCGCCGACCATGTAGCGCTTGAATGCGTAGTAGATCGCCGCCGGCGGCAGCGCGTAGATCAGGCCGGTGGCCATCAGCAGCTCCCACGGCGAGTCGTCGGCGGCGAGGAAGTTGCCGAGCGCCACCGCCAGCGTGACGCTGCGGTCGTTGGACAGCAGCAGGAAGGCGTAGAGGTATTCGTTCCACGCCAGCAGCAGCGCATAGGTGCCGACCGCCACCAGCGAAGGCATCATCAGCGGCAGGTAGACCAGGCGGAACAGCTGCAGCGGCGAGGCGCCGTCCATGCGCGCCGCCTCGTCGAGCTCGCAGGGCAGCTTGTCGGAGGCCTGCTTCAGCACCCAGATGCAGTAGGGCGAGGCGATCGTCACCATCGCCAGGATCAGCGCCCACTGGCTGTTCAGCAGGCCGTAGTTGCCCATGGTCTTGTACATCGGCACGGCGAGGAACGCGGCCGGGATGAAGTAGGTGAACAGCGCCAGGTTCATCACCGTGCGCCCGCCCGTCACCTTGCAGCCGGCTGATCGCGAACGCCGCCGTGGTGGCGACGAACAGCGTGATCACGCCGACCGCGACCGCGATCAGCAGCGAGTTCCAGAGCTGCAGCCAGAAGTGGTCGAGGTAGAAGTGCTTCTCGCCGGAACACGATGCGCGAAGTTCTGCAGCGTCGGGTCCTTCGGCCAGAGCCGGCCGGAGGTCGCCGAGTCGCTGCGGCGAGATCGCGAACAGGAACAGGTGGTAGATCGGGATCAGCGTCCAGAGCAGCACCGGGATGCCGATCAGCAGCAGCTTCGCCTCGGTGGCGACTGCGCACTTGAGCTGTCGGCAGCGCTGCTCATTTCGACAGCCGCTTCATCATGAAGTAGACCAGCGGCAGCACCAGCGGCAGCGCGACGACGATCGACGCCATCGACAGGTCGACCTGGTCGAGCCGCAGGTAGCGGATGCCGAGCGTCGCCAGCACGTGCGTCAGGTCGGCCGGGCCGCCGCCGGTCAGCAGGTAGACGCTGTTGAAGTCGCCGAGCGTCCAGATCATCGACAGGATCGTCGAGGTGAGGTAGAGCGTGCGCATCGACGGCCAGGTGATGAAGCGGAACTTCTGCCAGCTCGTCGCGCCGTCGACCGAGGCCGCCTCGTACTGCTCGGCCGGGATCGCCAGCCGGCCGGCGACCAGGATCAGGGTCCAGAACGGCAGCGACTTCCAGATGTGCATCAGCATCGAGAAGCCGAGCGCGAGCGTCGGGTCGTTGAGCCAGTTCGGGCCGTCGGCGCCGGTGAGGCGGAAGATCGGCGAGTTGATCACGCCCCACTCCGGGTTGAGCATGAAGCGCACCGACAGGATGGTCGGGATCGACGGCACCGCCCACGGCAGGATGAAGATCAGCGACAGGCATCTTGATCCACCAGCGCTGCTGGATCAGAAGAAGCCCGACAGCAGCAGCGCCACCACCATCTTCAGGTTGATGCGCGACGACGATGAAGACGATCGTGTTGATCGACCGTGCGGAAGAAGATCGGGTCCTCGAACAGCTTGACGTAGCTCGCCGGATGCCGCGCCAGCCAGAGGCCGTAGCCCACCGGATAGAGCACGAAGACCGAGGAAGACGAGCAGGTAGGGGACGACCAGCATCGTGCCCCAGAACTGCCAGCGGCTCGAGCCGCGCGCGCGCTGCGGCAGCGGCGGCTGGCGGCGGCGATGACGGCGCTCGATGTCGAGCGCTCGTCGCCGCTCAGCGCCGCTGCGGTCAGCGCGGCGACCGCCTTGATGCGCGCGATCATCTCGTCGACCGCCTTGTCGACCGGCACCTTCTCGTTGAGCGACGCGGTTCATCGCCTTGGCCCAGACGTTCTCGTTGTTCAGCACCGTGAACTTGTAGTTCTTGGTGAATTCGAACGGCACCGTGCCGCTCATGAACTGGTTGTAGACCGACAGGCGGTGCGGGTCGGCCTTCCAGAACGGCGCTCTGCTGCGCCGCCTTGGTCACCGGGAACCAGCGGCCGAGCGAGCCCTCGACGTACGGCGTCAGGTTGGCCTCGTCGAGCAGGAAGGCGACGAACTGCTTGGCGCGCGGCCTTGTTCTTGGCCTGCCTTGAAGATCACGCCGGTCTTGACCGCGGCGCGATAGACCATCTTGCTGCCGTCGGGCTTGTTCGGGAAGCCCGCCGTGCGCGATCAGCTCGTTGTAGTTCTTCTTCGCCGTCGCGCGCTGCGCGTCGGTGAGCGTCGCGTTGTTCGCGTCGTCGAGCCACTTGGCGGCGATCGAGATCGTCGCGTTGTGCGTCATCACCGTCGTCTTGTTGAAGAAGGCGACGTTGTTGTCCGGGTCCTTCCAGCTCGTGCGACGACGGCGGCGAGCAGCCCTTGGCGTAGACCGCGGTGTAGTCGGTCAGCGCGCTGATCAGGCCCTGGCGCACTGTCGGGATCGTCGACCAGCAGCTTGCCGCTGTCGTTGACCAGCTTGACGTTGTAGGCGTCCATGAAGGTCAGGAACGAATAGAACGAGTCGCTCGAGTCGACGCCCAGCGGCTGGCCGATGCCGAAGGCGCGGTTGCCGGTCTTCTGCGCGGTAGGCCGGCTGGACCTTGTCGCACCAGAAGCTCCAGTAGTCCTTCCAGGTGGTCGGGATGTCCGACTCCTTGAAGCCGGCCGTCGGCCAGCATGTCGAGCCAGTACTCGATGTGCATCGTCTGCTGCTTGATCGGGAAGGCGTAGTAGGCGCGCTTCTTCGTCCTTGTCGTTGTAGAGGAAGGTGGTCTCGACCGTGTTCGGCGCGAAGCTGGCGCTGCATCGGCGTCGATCACGCTGCTGATGTCCTCGAGCTTGCCGTCGAAGGCCCACTTGCCGGTGACCTGGAAGTCGTAGACGTCGGCATAGGCGACGTCGGGCGGGCTGCCGGAGTCGAGCGCGGCCACGGTCTTCGGGATCATGTCCTGCACCGGGTACTGCGAGAGCTCGACCTTGACGCTCGTGTGCTTGGCCTCGTACTTCTTGATCGCCGCGAAGAGGGCATCGTCCTCGGACTTGTAGAAGCCCTTGACCCACCACACGGTGAGCTTCTTCCTGCGCCATCGCCTGGCCGGCGAAGCGCGAGGCGCGCAGCCGGCGATGACGCCGGCGATCGTCTTCCTCATCCGGTCTCCTTGGATTCGATCTCGCGAGGCCCGAGGCCGCGACCGGAAAACCGTACCCGATGGATCGCCAGGTTCTCAATCCGGGATTAGCGACGGTTGTCCGGACAACCCCCGAGGCTGCCGGTACGCGACCGCGTCAGGCGCGCGCTAGCTCGCCAGGCGGGCTTGCGCTTGTCGATGAAGGCCTGGACGCCCTCGAGCGCAGCGGCTCGTCCATCATGTTGCAGGCCATCGTCCGGCCGGCGTCGTCGTAGGCGGCCTCGATGCCGGCCTCGAGCTGGCGGTAGAACAGCGCCTTGCCCATCGCGATCGCGACGCGCGGCTTGGCGACGATCGCGCGCCACCAGCGCCTCGACCTCGGCGTCGAGCGCGTCGGCGTCGACGACGCGGTTGACCAGGCCCTTCGCGCGCGCCTCGTCGGCGTAGATGAAGTCGCCGGTGACGAGCATCTCGAACGCCGCCTTGCGCGCCAGGTTGCGCGACAGCGCGACGCTCGGCGTCGAGCAGAACAGGCCGAGGTTGACGCCGCTGACCGCGAACCGCGCGTGCTCGGCGGCGACCGCCAGGTCGCACGTCGCGACCAGCTGGCAGCCGGCCGCGGTGGCGATGCCCTGCACGCGCGCGATCACCGGCACCGGCAGGCGCTGGATCGTCAGCATCATGCGCGCGCACTGCGCGAACAGCGCGCTCGTAGTAGCCGAGCGACGGCTCGGCGCGCATCTCCTTCAGGTCGTGGCCGGCGCAGAACGCCTTGCCCGCCGCGCCGATGCACGACGACGCGCGCGCGACTCGTCGTCGGCGACCGCGTCGAGCTCGCGCCTGCAGCGCCGCGAGCATCGCCTCGCTCAGCGCGTTGAAGGCCTGCGGCCGGTTCGAGCGTCAGCGTGACGACGCCGCGCGCGTCGCGTCGCGCGCACGAACGGGCAGCGCTGTCGCCGCGGTCGGTCATCGGCCATGCGTCTCTCCTATTCGATCGCCGCGGCCGAGCTGCGCGCGCTCGCGCAGCTGGAACTTCTGGATCTTGCCGGTCGAGGTCTTCGGGATCGCCTCGAAGCGGATCTCGCGCGGCACCTTGTAGCCGGCGAGCAGCGCGCTTGCAGTGCGCGATCAGCTCGGCGGCGTCGACCGCCGGCGCCGGGCTTGCAGCTCGACGAAGGCGAGCGGCGTCTCGCCCCACTTCGGATCGGGCCGCGCGACCACCGCGCAGGCCATGCACCGCCGGGTGGCGGTAGAGCGCATCCTCGACCTCGATGCGAGCTGATGTTCTCGCCGCCCGAGATGATGATGTCCTTGCTGCGGTCCTTGATCTTGACGTAGCGGTCGGGCTCCAGCACCGCCAGGTCGCCGGTGTGGAACCAGCCGCCGGCGAACGCCTCGTCGGTCGCCGCCGGGTTCTTCAGGTAGCCCTTCATCACGATGTTGCCGCGGAACATGATCTCGCCCATCGTCTGCGCCGTCGGCCGGCACCTCGGCCATCGTCGCCGGGTCCGAGCACCGTCATGCCTTCCTGCAGCACGTAGCGCACGCCCTGGCGGCCGTTGCAGCCGCGTCTGCTCGGACGAGCGCTCGCCTCGCCCACGCCGGCGCGCTTGACCGCCACCGCCGCCGGCCCGTAGACCTCGGTCAGGCCGTAGACGTGCGTGATGTCGAAGCCGATCCGCGCCATGCCCTCGATCATCGCCGCCGGCGGCGCCGCGCCGGCGACCATGCCGCGCACCTTGTGCGCGATGCCGGCGCGCATCTCGGCCGGCGCGGCGATCAGCAGGTTGTGCACGATCGGCGCGGCGCAGTAGTGGTCGACGCGCGTGCTCGCGCATCGCGTCGAGGATCGCCGCCGCCTCGACCTTGCGCAGGCACACGTGCGTGCCGCCGAGCATCGCCACGGTCCACGGGAAGCACCAGCCGTTGCAGTGGAACATCGGCAGCGTCCACAGGTAGCGTCGGGAAGTGCGGCATGGTCCAGGTGCGCCGCGTTGCAGACCGCGTTCAGGTAGGCGCCGCGGTGGTGCGTGACGACGCCCTTCGGGTCGCCGGTCGTGCCCGAGGTGTAGCGAGACGGCGATCGCGTCCCACTCGTCGTGCGGGCCGCTCGAGCCGCGCGCAGCGGCGCGTGCGCGGCGAGCAGCGCCTCGTACTCGTGCGCGCCGAGCGCGCTCGCCGCGGGCCGGCGTACTCGCTGTCGCAGACGTCGATCACGACCGGCGTGCGGCCGTGCTCGTCGCGCAGGAGCTGCAGCGCCTGCGCCATCGTCGGCGCGAACTCGCGGTCGGTGATCAGCACCTCGGCTTCGCAGTGGTTCATCTGCCAGGCGAGCAGCGGCGCGTCGAGCCGCGTGTTGAGGCGTGTTGAGCACGGCGTTCAGCGCCGGCACCGGCGTAGTGCGCCTCGACCATCTCGGGCGTGTTGTGGCAGCATCACGCTGACGGTCGTGCCGCGGCCGACGCCGAGCGCGCGCAGCGCCGCCGCCAGCCGCGCCGAGCGGTCGCGCGTCTCGCTGCCAGGTGTAGCGGCGCGCGCCGTGGACCACCGCCGGCGAGGTCGCCGAACACCTCGGCGCTGCGCTCGACGAAGCTCACCGGCGACAGCGCGACGTGAGTTCGCCGCGGTCTTGCCGAGGCCCTGCTCGTAGATGTTCATGGTCGTCATCCGTGCCGGGCTGCGCGACCATGTCACGCGTCATCGCTCAGCCGGCGCTGGCCGCGAGCGCCTGGTCGATGTCCCAGAGGATGTCGTCGATGTGCTCGAGGCCGACCGAGATGCCGCACCATGTCGGGCAGCACGCCGGCGGCGAGCTGCTGCGCGTCGTCGAGCTGGCGGTGCGTCGTCGACGCCGGGTGGATGATCAGCGTGCGCGTGTCGCCGATGTTGGCGAGGTGGCTCATGAACTGCGCCGCCTCGATGAAGCGCACGCCCGCCGCGCAGGCCGCCCTTGACGCCGAAGGCGAGCAGGCCCGACGCGCCGGCCGCGCCGTCGACGCGCGCATCTGCTCGCGACGAGCGCGTGCTGCGGATGGTCCGGCAGGCCCGGATAGTTGACCCAGCTGACCCGCGGATGCGCTGCGCAGGAATTCGGCGACCGCCAGCGCGTTGGCGCAGTGCCGCTCCATGCGCAGCGGCAGCGTCTCGACGCCCTGCAGGATCTGCCACGCGCTCATCGGCGACAGCGCCGCGCCGTAGACGCGCAGCGTCTCCATGCGCGCGCGCATCGTGAAGCCGAAGTCGCCGAAGGTCTCGTAGAAGCTGCACGCCGTGGTAGCCGCGCGACGGCTCGGTCATGCCCGGGAACTTGCCGTTGTCCCACGGGAAGCGTGCCGCTCTCGACCATGCACGCCGCCGAGCGTCGTGCCGTGGCCGCCGAGGTACTTGGTCGCCGAGTGGACGACGATGTCGGCGCCGAAGCGGATCGGGTTGCAGAGGAACGGCGACGGCACCGTGTTGTCGACGACCAGCGGCACGCCGTGCGCGTGCGCGACCTCGGCGACGGCGGCGATGTCGAGCACGTGCAGGCTCGGGTTGCCGAGGCTCTCGGCGAAGACGGCGCGCGTGTTCGGCCGCATCGCCGCGGCGAAGGCCTCGGGCGACGTCGGCGTCGACGAAGGTCGTCTCGATGCCGAGCTTCTCGAGGTTGACCGCGAGCATGCTGACCGTGCCGCCGTAGAGCGCGCCGGCGGCGACGACGTGGTCGCCCTGGCTGCAGCAGCGTCAGCAGCGCGATCGCCTCGGCCGCCATGCCGCTCGCCGAGGCGAGCGCCGGCGCGCCCGCCTTCGAGCGCGGCGACGCGCTCCTCGAGCGCGGCGACGGTCGGATTCGACAGCCGCGAGTAGACGTTGCCGAAGGTCTGCAGGTTGAACAGGCTCGCCGCGTGATCGGCGCTGTCGAAGACGAAGCTCGTCGTCTGGTAGATCGGCAGCGCGCGCGCGCCGGTCGCGGCGTCGGGGATCTGGCCGGCGTGGATCGCCAGCGTCTCGGGCTGGAAGCTGCGATCGGCCATGGCGAGTTCGTCAATGCGGCCGCGTCGCGCCGAGATCACGCCGCGTGTTGACGCCGGCCCAGTGCAGGCCGCCGAACAGGCGCGCGTGCTCGATCTTCACGCAGCGGTCCATCACCGACGTCGAGGCCCGGCGGCGCGCGGCGAGCGTCGCCGCCTCGCGGTTGCTGCACGCCGATCTGCTGCCACAGGCACTTGCGCGCCGATCGCGATCGCCTGCTCGCGCGATCGGCAGCACGTCGTCGGTGCGGCGGAACACGTCGACGATGTCGACCGGCTCGGGGATCGTCGCGCAGGCTCGCGTAGCAGCGCTCGCCGAGGATCTCGTCGGTAGCGCGGGTTGACCGGGATGATCGCGGTAGCCGTGCTGCTGCATGTACTTGGCGGCGAAGTAGCTCGGCCGGTGCCAGTCGGCCGAGCAGGCCGACGACGGCGATCGTCCGGCAGTCGCGCAGGATGCGGCGCAGGCGTCGGGATGTCGTCGGCCATGGGTGCGCGGCGCCGGCCGACCCGTACCCGAAACGCTCAAGCCGGTCAAAGCGCTCTCGACGAGCGCGCGCCTCGGGCATCGCGGACGACGACGGCGGGCTCGCGCGAGCCGCTGCCGGCGCGCGCGCGCCACCACGGCCGGATGGGCCCGATGCGCGAGCGACCTCGCGCGCGCATCAGCGCCAGCGCAGCGCTCGGCTCGACAGCAGGCGCAGGCGGTCGCCGGCCGGTCAGCGCCGTCCGGACCTGCCGCGCAGCGCGCGCTCGACCAGCCGCGCCTCGGCCGCGGCCTTCGGCGCCGCGCAGGCAGCGCGCGCGCGCGCAGTGCGCGCGGCGACGCGCGCATGGATCTCCGGATCGACGACCGCGTCGCCTGAAGCGACGCGCCGCGCCGGCGATCGCGCCGCGTGCATCGCGCCGCGCGCGGCGGCAGCACCGCGCGGCTCGCGGCTACTTCGGGCGTCAGCAGCAGGCCGCGCGCGCGCAGCGCGCGACCGGCGCCGACGCGGCTGCCCCAGCACCGACAGCGGCATGGCCAGCAGCAGCCCGAGCGAGATCGGCGACAGCCACCACGGCGAAGCTGTCGCTGCTGGACGACGATGGCGGCGATCCAGAGCAGCGCCAGCACGGTGTGCGACGCCGTGCCGCGCACGCGGCCTCGCGCCAGCCGGTCGACGCGTCGTCGCGCGGCGGCGACTTCCAGTCGAGCCTCCAGCCGGTCAGCGCGGCGAGCACGAACTGGGTGTGGAACAGCATGCGCACCGGCGCGAGCAGCAGCGAATGCAGCGAACTCGACCAGCGCGCTGCCGCAGCAGCCGCGCCGCGCCGCCGAAGCGGCGCGCCTCGCCGCGGCCGACGATCGCCAGCAAGCGACAGCACCTTCGGCGCGAGCAGCAGCACAGGCGGTGAGGCCGAACAGCGTCAGCATCAGCTTGAGGTTGGCGGTCGGCCAGATCGGGAACAGCTGGTACGGCTCGACGAAGTACGTCGGAGTCGTGCGCCGGAGTGGCGCGCGAACAGCAAGCGTCGACAGCAGCAGGAAGGCGAGCCAGAGCGGCGACGAGGCGTAGGCGAGCACGCCGGTGAGGAACGCGGTGCGGTGCACCGCGTGCAGACCCGGCTCGAACATCAGGCGCGAGTTCTGCAGGTTGCCCTGGCACCAGCGGCGGTCGCGCTGCAGCTCGGCGAGCAGGTTCGGCGGCATGCTGCTCGTAGCTGCCGTCCAGGTCGTGCGACGAGCCAGACCTTCCAGCCGGCGCGGCGCATCAGCGCGGCCTCGACGAAGTCGTGCGACATGATCTCGCCCGACAAGCGCGCCGGTGCCCTGGCAGCGGCGCCAGCGCGCAATGGTCGCATGAACGGCTGCCACGCGCAGGATCGCGTTGTGGCCCCAGTAGTGCGATTCGCCGAGCTGCCAGAACTGCATGCCGGCGGTGAACAGCGGCCCGTAGACGCGGCGGCGAACTGCTGCACGCGCGCATGCAGCGTGTCGCGGCCGACGCCTGCGGCGCGGTCTGGATGATGCCGGCGCTCGGGTTGCGCTTCCATCAGCCGCACCAGCGTCGTCAGGCAGTCGCCGCTCATCACGCTGTCGGCGTCGAGCACCACCATGTAGCGGTAGTCGCCGCCCCAGCGGCGGCAGAAGTCGGCGACGTTGCCGGCCTTGCGCTTGGTGCGCGCGCTGGCGCCAGCGGTAGTAGACGCGCGCCCGCGCGTCGCCGCTCGGCTCGGCGCGAGCCGCGCCGCGAGCGCGCTCCACGCGCGCCTGCTCGGCGGCGCGCGATGTCGGGATCGTCGGTGTCGCTGAGGACGAAGACGTCGAAGCGCTTCGATTCGGCCGGTGCGCGCGCGAGCGATTCGCATCGTGGCGCGCAAGCCCGCCGAACACGGTCGGCGACGTGCTCGTTGCAGATCGGCATGACGATCGCGCGTGCGCGCTGCCGGGTCGATGCGGCGCGCAGCGGCGCACTGGCGGCACCGGCGCGCTGAGCGGGCCTCGGCCGCGCTGCAGCATCGCCCAGCGCGCCATGCACGCCGGTCCAGAAGCGCAGCCGAGATCCAGCCGAACAGCGATCCGAACAGCACCAGCAGGCCCGATCGCTCGAGCGCCGTGCGCCATGCTGCGGCAGCACGTCGGCCATCGTCGACGGTGCCGACCGACGGCGCCGAAGCAGACCAGCACGAGCAGCGCAGCACGCGGCGCAGCATGCGGCCGGCGCTCGTCGGACGCCGGCGCGCGCAACGGCCGGCGCCGCGGCCGAGAGCCAGCGCACCGGCGGCCAGCAGCGTCCGGCCCAGGAGCCGGTGCCGGCCATCGGACGGCGCGCAGCGGCGGCTGCGGTGCAGATCGAGGGATCGCGGCGCTCGGGTCATGCGCTTGCCGGCTCGGGCGGAAGGATGGAGCTCCATGTCTCGGTCAGAGATGCGCTTGTTCGTTGCTTGAGGATAGGCGCGCAGCTCGACCGGCTTGGCCGGCGTCGGCGCGCTTGACGCGAACCGTCATGCGCCAGGCGCCGCGTGACGCTGGTTGCGGAACAGGTTGCGCTCGCGCGCAGCTCGCGGCGTTGGCATCGACCTCGATCGACGGGCTCGAGCGTCTGCCTCGCCGGCAGATCGCGCAGCGGCGGGCCAGTCGAAATCGACGACGTAGCTGGATGTCGCCGTCGGCCTGCTTGACGAAGCCGCGGCCCGCGCCGCGTCTGCACGACCCAGCGCCTTGTCGGCGGGCGCCTGTGCCCGCGGCTCTGCCAGTGCAGCCGGTAGGCGAAGTCGAGCGGCTTGCCCGGCAGCCGGCAGCGCGATCGCGGCACCCAGTAGGCGACGATGTTGTCGTTGGTCTCGTTCGGCGTCGGGATCTGCACCAGCTCGACCCGGCCCGGCGCCCCAGTCGCCGACCGGCTCGATCCACGCGCTCGGCCGCAGCTCGTAGCGCGCCTCGCGGATCCTCGTAGCTGTCGACGAGCGGTCGCGCTGCATCAGGCCGAAGCCGCGCGGGATTGGTCAGCGCGAACGACGTGACGAGCAGGCTGCTTCGGGTTGATCGAGCGGCCGCCAGATCCATTCGCCGTCGCCGGTCTGGATCGAGCAGGCCGTCGGAGTCGTGCACCTCCGGCCGGTAGTCGTCGCGGCCGCGGCTGGTTCTCGCCGAAGAGGAACATGCTGGTCAGCGGCGCGATGCCGAGCTTGCGCGATCGTTCTCGCGCAGGAAGAGCGCGCGCGTCACGTCGATCACCGTCTCGGCGCCGGGCGTCACGCACGAAGCGGTAGGCGCCGGCGACGCGCTGCGAGTCGAGCAGCGCGTAGATCGTCAGCGAGCTCGGCGTCGCGGCGCGGCCGCTCGATCCAGAACTCGACGTGAAGCGCGGAAACTCCTCGCCCTGGCCGCGCCGCGGTGTCGATCGCGAGGCCGCGCGCCGAGAGGCCGTAGCGCTGGCCCTTGCCGACGCGCACGGAAGTAGCTCGCGCCGAGGAACACGACGACCTCGTCCTTGTATTCCGGCTTGTTGAGCGGGTAGTGGACGCGAGAAGCCGTTGAAGCCGAGATCGCGCCAGCGTCTGCGGGTCGATAGCTTGTTCTTGCCGAAGTCGAACAGTCGCTGGATCGAAGGCGAGACGGCCGCTCGCCCTGAGGCGTCGATCGACGTTGATCGCGCACCGGCTCGGAGACTGGCTTGCCCTGGATGGAAGAACATCAGCTCGAACGGCAGCTTCTCGGCGCGCCACGACGCGCTTCTCGGGGCGGAAGCGGATGTCGCGGTACTGCGTCGTAGTCGAGCTCGCGCAGCTCATCGGGCATGTTGATCGTCGGCGGCTTGTAGGGCTGCGTCCGCCGGGCGGCTCGCGCGCGCTTGGCCGACGTCCTCGAAGCCGAAGCGCGAACGCCGTCCGAACGGTCGCGCGGCACAGCGGCACGCAGACGGCGAGACGGAGTTCAGCGTGCGGCAGCGCGTGAGCCGCATGGAAGGCGCCGATCCGAACGCGCCGAATCCTCGTAATGCTTGTCCAGGGAGTCGAATCAAAGCGCTCGAAACGCCCGGCGGAATTCGACCCGTACGCGGCCTCAGCGAAGAGACGTCCGCATCCCGCGGTGCGCATCGACCGAGGCGGCTGAGGCGCTCTCAGGCGTGCTTGGCGGTCGAAGAACTGCTCGTCCTCGGTCGAGCCCTTGCAGCGCCGCGGTCGACGCTTCGCGCTCGATCGTCGTGCGTCACCGCGTCGAAGTAGCCGGTGCCGACCTCGCGCTGGTGCTTGACCGCGGTGAAGCCCTTCTCGGCGGCGGCGAACTCCGCCTCCTGCAGCTCGACGAAGGCGCTCATGCTGTTGCGCGCGTAGCCGTAGCGCCAGGTCGAACATCGAGTAGTTGAGGCTGTGGAAGCCGGCCAGCGTGATGAACTGGAACTTGTAGCCCATCGCGCCCAGCTCGCGCTGGAACTTGGCGATGGTCGCGTCGTCGAGGTTCTTCTTCCAGTTGAAGCGACGGCGAGCAGTTGTAGGCCAGCAGCTTGCCCGGGAACTTCTTGTGGATCGCCTCGGCGAAGGCCTTGCGCGAAGGCGAGGTCGGGCTTGCCGGTCTCGCACCAGACCAGGTCGGCGTACTCGCGCGTAGGCGAGGCCGCGCGAGATCGCCTGGTCGAGGCCCGGCTTGCGTGCTGGTAGAAGCCTTCGACCGTGCGCTCGCCGGTGCAGGAACGGCTTGTCGTTCTCGTCGACGTCGCTGGTCACGAGGTCGGCGGCTTCGGCGTCGGTGCGCGCGAGCAGCACGGTCGGCACGCCCATCACGTCGGCGGCGAGGCGCGCGGCGACGAGCTTCGCGACGGCTTCGCGCGTCGGCACGAGCACCTTGCCGCCCATGTGGCCGCACTTCTTGACCGAGGCGAGCTGGTCCTCGAAGTGCACGCCGGCGGCGCCGGCCTCGATCATCGACTTCATCAGCTCGAAGGCGTTGAGCACGCCGCCGAAGCCGGCTTCGGCGTCGGCGACGATCGGCGCGAAGTAGTCGATGTCGTTCTTGCCTTCGGACCACTGGATCTGGTCGGCGCGCGTGAAGCGTGTTGTTGATGCGCTTGACGACCGTGCGGCACCGAGTTCGCCGGGTACAGCGACTGGTCGGGATACATCTCGCCGGCGATGTTGGCGTCGCCGGCGACCTGCCAGCCCGACAGGTAGATCGCCTTCAGGCCGGCCTTGACCTGCTGCATCGCCTGGTTGCCGGTGAGCGCGCCGAGCGTGTTGACGAAGGGCTCGGTGTTGACCAGGTTCCAGAGCTTTTCAGCGCCGCGTCGTGGCCAGCGTGTGCTCGGGATACGAACCGAGCCGGCGAGACGGACGACGTCGCTCGCCGGAATAAGCTTCGGCGAACGCCCTTCCAGCGCGGGTTCTGGGCCCAGTCTTGCTCGAGGGCGCGGATCTGTTGCATCTCGGGTCGGTGAGTCTGCATGAAGTTCTCCGGAGGCAATGACGGAGATCGTTGATGCATCAGCGTAAGTGAATCGAACCGCGACCGCTGGCAGCTTCGCTGCGGCGAAGCGACGAACTGAAAAGTTGTAGTGCTGGCAATGAGTTAGCGAGCATATTCCGCATTATGCGGCATGTATCTCTCCGCCATGAGAAATTTTGCGGCACTGCAGCACAGCAATCTTCCGCAATGCGAGATGATCGTTTTCTGATGCGGAAGGGCAAGCCGCAGCCGGCTCAGACTTCTTCTAGACTCTGCGTTTTCGTCCGCTGCACCAGCACGCGGCCAGCGCGCGCAGGAGACGCACATGCACAAAGACCTCAACCCCGCCGCGGCGCCTGCCGCCGACGCCCTCCGCAGGCGCGCGCGACCGAGCTCGATGCCTACTGGATGCCGTTCACGGCGAGCCGCCAGTTCAAGAGCGCGCCGCGCCTGCTCGGCCAAGGCCGAAGGACATGCACTACTGGACGCCCGACGGCCGCCAGGTGCTCGACGGCAGTCGCCGGCCTGTGGTGCGTCAACGCCGGCCACTGCCGGCCGAAGATCGTCGCGCGCGATCGCCGAGCAGGCGGCGGAGATGGACTTCGCGCCGCCGTTCAACATGGGCGCACCCGAGCGCGTTCGAGCTCGCCGAGCGGCTCGTCGGCATCGCGCCCGCCGGGCCTCGACAAGCGTGTTCTTCACCAACTCCGGCTCCGAGGCCGTCGACACCGCGCTGAAGATGGCGATCGCCTACCACCGCGCCCGCGGCGAAGGCCAGCGCACCCGCCTGATCGGCCGCGAGCGCGGCTACCACGGCGTCAACTTCGGCGGCATCTCGGTCGGCGGCATCGCCGGCAACCGCAAGAGCTTCGGCACCATGCGTCGGCGGCGTCGACCACCTGCGCCACACCCACGACCTGCAGAAGAACGCCTTCTCGCGCGGCCAGCCCGAGCACGGCGCCGAGCTCGCCGACGACCTCGAGCGCATCGTCGCGCTGCACGACGCCTCGACCATCGCCGCGGTGATCGTCGAGCCGGTCGCCGGCTCGACCGGCGTGCTGGTGCCGCCGCAAGGGCTACCTCGCAGCGGCTGCGCGCGATCTGCGACAAGCACGGCATCCTGCTGATCTTCGACGAGGTCATCACCGGCTTCGGCCGCCTCGGCACGCCGTTCGCGCGCCGAGCGCTTCGGCGTCACGCCCGACCTGATGACCGTCGCCAAGGGCATCACCAACGGCTGCGTGCCGATGGGCGCGGTGTTCGTCGAAGGCGCGATCCACGACGTCTTCATGACGGGCCCGGAGCACGTGATCGAGTTCTTCCACGGCTACACCTACTCCGGCGCATCCGCTCGCCTGCGCCGCCGGCGCTCGGCACGCTCGAGACCTACGCCGACGAGGGCCTGCTGACGCGCGGCGCGAGATGGCGCCGGCTGTTCGAGCACGCGCTGCACTCGCTGCGCGAGTCGCCGCACGTCGATCGACATGCGCAACATCGGCCTGGTCGGCGCGCATCGAGCTCGCAGTCGATCGCCGGCGCGCCCGGCAAGCGCGCGCTTCGACGTCTTCCGCGACGTGCTTCGAGCGCGGCGTGCTGATCCGCACGACCGGCGACATCATCGCCCTGTCGCCGCCGCTGATCGTCGAGGAGTCGCACATCGACCAGGCGATCAGCACGATCGCCGACGTGCTGAAGACCGCTGAGCGGCTCCGGCGTCCGCGGCGCCGGCCGGTTCCGTCCGCACGCCCGCCGGGCGAGCCGCTGGACGTCGCGGCGTTCGCCGCCGCGCTCGCGGCTTTGTCACGCCTGCGCGATGAGCGCCGAAGCCGTTCCTGCAGATCCGAGACGTCGTCAAGGACTTCGACGGCCACCGCGCCGTCGACAACGTCACGCATCGACATCGCCAAGGGCGAGGTCTTCGCGCTGCTCGGCTCCTCGGGCTGCGGCAAGACGACGCTGCTGCGCATGCTCGCCGGCTTCGAGACGCCGACCTCGGGCACGATCGTCGCTCGACGGCCAGCGACCTCGCCGGCCTGCCGCCGTACGAGCGGCCGATGAACATGATGTTCCAGAGCTACGCGCTCTTCCCGCACCTGACGGTGTGCGGACAACATCGCCTTCGGCCTGCAGCCGCGACGGCCTGCCCGAAGGCCGAGATCGCCGCGCGCGTCGAGGCGATGCTCGAAGCTGGTGCAGCTCGGCGCGTTCGCCAAGCGCAAGCCGCACCAGCTCTCGGGCGGCCAGCAGCAGCGCGTCGCGCTGGCGCGCAGCCTCGCCAAGCAGCCGCAGCTGCTGCTGCTCGACGAGCCGCTCGGCGCGCTCGACAAGAAGCTGCGCGAGGAGACGCAGATCGAGCTCGTCAACATCATCGAGCGACGTCGGCGTCACCTGCGTGATGGTCACGCACGACCAGGAAGAGGCGATGACGATGGCCTCGCGCATCGCGGTGATGAGCGAGGGCCGGTTCCTGCAGGTCGGCGCGCCGGCCGAGATCTACGAGACGCCGGCGAGCCGCTTCGTCGCCGACTTCATCGGCAACGTCAACCTGATGGACGGCACGCTCGTCGAGCGACGAGGCCGGACCACGTCGTCGTCGACTGCGCCGACTGCCGCCACTGCGTCGGCCACGGCATCACCGGCACGCGCGGCATGGCGGTGACGGTGGCGCTGCGGCCGGAGAAGATCCGCTCGGCGCGAGCGCGCCGGTCGACCGGCGACGCCGACGCGCGCGTCAACCGCGCGCAGGACGCGATCAAGGACATGGCCTACTTCGGCAGCTTCACCGTCTACCACCTGCAGCTGGCCGAGCGGCCGCGTGCTCAAGATCAGCCAGAGCAACGCCGAGCGCCAGCCGCGGCGACGCGCTGACCTGGGGCGACGACGCGCGTGGGCGCACTGGTCGCGACGCGTCGCAGGTGGTGCTGACGCAATGACGACGGCGCCGGCATCGCGTCAGCGGCTGGCGGCGCGGCCGCCGCGGTCATCGGCGATCCCGTACGCCTGGCTGCTGCGTGTTCTTCCTGCTGCCGTTCCTGGTCGTCGCCGAAGATCAGCGTCTCCGAGATGGAGACGGTCACGCGTCAAGGACATCGTCGACCTGTCAACGACGGCGCGATCAGCCTTCAGCCTCAAGTCTCGGCAACTACCTGCTGCTGCGTCGCAGGACGACCTGTACTTCGCGACCTACCTCGTCGAGCCTCGAAGTACGCCGCGGTCACGACCGTGCTGCTGCCTGGTCGATCGGCTACCCGTTCGCCTACTTCATGGCGCGCGCGCGCGCGTCGCTGCAGCCCGCCCTGCTGATGCTGGTGATGCTGCCGTTCTGGACCTCGTTCCTGCTGCGCGTCTACGCCTGGAAGGCGCCTGCTCGACCGAGCAGCGGCTGGGTCGCCGAGCTGCTGATCGCGGCTGCGGCCTCGACCAGCGTGCTCGCTGGCCGCCGGGCTCATCCCGGCGCCGGGCCAGCTGATGAACACGCCGTTCTCGCTCGTGCTCGGCATGACCTACACCTACCTGCCGTTCATGATCCTGCCGCTGTACTCGAACCTGGCGAAGATGGACCTGCGCCTGCTCGAGGCGGCCGCCGACCTCGGCGCGACCGCCGTGGACCGCGTTCTGGAAGATCACGGTGCCGCTGTCGCAGCGCCGGCATCATCGCCGGCGCGATGCTGGTCTTCATCCCCTGCGTCGGCGAGTACGTGATCCCCGAGCTGCTCGGCGGCCCGCAGACGCAGATGATCGGCCGCGCGCTCTGGGACGAGTTCTTCAGCAACAACGACTGGCCGATGGCCTGCGCCGTCGCGGTGACGATGGTGCTGCTGGTCATCGTGCCGCTGGCGGTGTTCAGCCGCTACCAGGCCGAGGCGCAGGAGCGGCGCGCATGAGCCGGCGACGCGCTCGGCGCCGCGCCTTCAACCGCGCGTTCGGCGCGCGGCTGGCTCGCTGCTCGGCTACGCTGTTCCTGTACCTGCCGATCGTCGCGCTGGTCGTCTACTCGTTCAACGACTCGCCGGTCGCCAACGTCTGGCGCGGCTTCACGCTCGAAGTGGTACGCGGCGCTCGCCAGCGACCGCGAGCTGCTCGCCGGCCTGTGCGCTGTCGCTCAAGGTCGCGTTCGTCGACCGCCTGCGCCTCGGTCGTCCTCGGCACGCTCGCCGCGTTCGCGCTCGTCACGCTACCGGCGCTTCTTCGGCCGCACGCTGTTCGCCGGCATGGTCAGCGGCGCCGCTGGTGATGCCCGAGGTGATCATCGGCCTGTCGCTGCTGCTGATGCTGGTGTCGCTGCAGCGCGCGACCGAGGCCTGGTTCGGCGTCGGCTTCCCGAGCGCGGCATGCTGACGATCTGGCTCGGCCACCTGCTGCTCGGCATGGCCTACGCGACCGTCGTCGTGCGCGCCCGCCTGCAGACGCTCGAACCCGCAGCTCGAGGAGGCGGCGATGGACCTCGGCGCCCGCCCCTGGCAGGTGTTCTGGCTCGTGACGCTGCCGATGATCTGCGCAGGCGCTGCTGTCGGCCTGGCTGCTCACCTTCACGCCTCTCGCTCGACGACGTCGTGCTCTCGGCCTTCCTCTCCGGCCCGGGCGCGACGACGATGCCGCTGGTGATCTTCTCGCGCGCCCGGCTCGGCCTCAACCCGAGCGTCAACGCGGTGGCGACGATCATCATCGCCCTGGTGGCGATCGGCGTCGTCGCGCGCGAGCTTCGTGCTCGCGCGCAACGAGCGCCGCCGCGCCCAGGACGTGGCCGACCGGCGAACCGCAGGACGCGTCGCGTGAGCACGTCCTGGCTCGCCTACCTCTGCCTCGGCGCTGGCGATGGCGATCGTCGGCGCCTACGTCGGCTTCTCGAAGGCGCTGGTCGTCGGTCTTTCCGGTGTTCCTGCTCGCCTGGCTGCGCTTCGCGATCGCCGCCGTGGCGATGGCGCCGTGGCTGCGCCGCCCGGCCGAGCGAGGCGCGCGCTCGACGCGCGCACGCATCGCGGCTGCTCTTCCTCGAGTCGTTCTTCGGCAACTTCCTGTTCTCGATCTGCATGCTGTCCGGCGTCTGCCGCAGCTCGGCGCTCGCGGCCGGCGTGATCATGGCGGCGATCCCGGCGGTGGTCGCGCTGCTGTCGTGGCTGCTGCTCGGCGAGCGCGCCGGCTGGCGGGTCACGCTCGGCATCGCCTGCGCGATCGCCGGCATCGCCCTGGTCGCCTTCGCCCGCGACGCCGAGGGCGGGCTCGCCAGCGGCTCGCTGCTCGGCAGCCTGCTGCTCGCTCGGCGCGGTGACCTGCGAGGCGCTCTACGTCGTCATCGGCAAGAAGCTCTCGGCGCAGGTCGGGCCGAAGCGGATCAGCGCCCTGATCAACCTCTGGGGCCTGGCGCTGGTCACGCCGTTCGCGCTCTGGCAGCTGCCCGGCTTCGACCTGGCGTTCGTTCCGGCGCAGTCGTGCGTGCTGCTCGCCGTCTACGCGACTCGCGCGCCAGCGTGCTCACGGTGTGGCTGTGGATGACCGGGCTGAAGCACGTTCCGGCCGTCGTCGGCCGGCGTCTTCACCGTGTTCCTGCCGATCAGCGCCGCGGCCGTCGGCGTGCTGTTCCTCGGCGAGCAGTTCACCGGTGGCGCAGGCGGCGGCGTTCGCGCTGGCGCTGGTCGGCGGTGGTGCTCGGCGCACGCTGGCGCTCGGCGGCTCGCGACCGGCAGCGCTGGCCTGCCCGGCGCCGCGCTAGCGCTTGCGCGCCAGGGTCGACGCCGTCGCCGATCGGCAGCAGCGCGATGTCGACGCGCTCGTCGCGCGTGCAGCTTGTCGTTGAGCGCCTGCAGCGCCGCGGTGTCGGCGTCCTTGCCGGCCGGGCGACCGCTGCCGCCCCACGAGCATGTTGTCGATCGCGATCAGGCCGCCCGGCGCAGCAGCTGCAGGCAGCGCTCGTAGTAGGCGTCGTAGCTGCGACTTGTCGGCGTCGATGAAGGCGAAGTCGTAGCTGCCCGGCCTCGCCGGCGGCGAGCCGCGCATCGAGCGTCGCCAGCGCCGGCGCCGAGCTGCAGGTCGATCTTGTGCGCGACGCCGGCCTGCTCCCAGAACGGCCGGCCGATGCGCGTGTACTCGTCGCTGATGTCGCAGGCGAGCAGCGCGGCCGTCGTCGGGCAGCGCCAGCGCCACCGCCAGCGCGCTGTAGCCGGTGAAGACGCCGATCTCGATCGCGCGCCGCGCGCCGATCAGCTTGACCAGCAGGGCGAGGAACTGCCGCCTGTTCCGGGGCCGATCTGCATGCCGGCTGCGGCGGGGTGCGCGCGCGGTCGGTCGCGCGCCGGCCTCGCGCGCCGAGTGCGGCGACGAGGTAGGCGCGCAGCTCGTCGTCGAGGGCGGTGTTGCGGTGGGCCATGGAGCGCTTCTCCGTTACGCGCGTCCCGGGTCGGGCCGGCTCAGGCAGGGCAGCTCGGCATCACCGTGCTCGGGCGATCGGCGCCATGGCCGCGCGCGCCAGGCCGCGACACGGTGCGCGCCGGCTCGCTCTTCAGGCCAGCTGGTCCGACCAGACCTGGCGCCAGCGGCGCGCCCCGGCTCGCCGTTGCGCAGGCCGATCATGTGCCGGGCGATCCGCGACCACGGCGTCGCCGTGGTCGCGCATCCGCTGCTCCATGTAGTCGACCATCGCCGCTCTCGACGCGCGTCGCGATCGAGTCGCGACGGCGGCGCGCCGAAGAAGCGCTCGTCCCAGGCACGCCATCGTCCACGGGTGGTGGTAGGCCTCGCGCGCCGAGCATCACGCCGTCGACCGCTCGCAGGTGCGCGGCGATCTGCGCCTCGGTCCTGACGCCGCCGTTGAGCGACGAAGGTCAGCGCCGGGAAGTCGCGCTTCAGCCGGTGCGACGATCTCGTAGCGCAGCGGCGGCAGCTCGCGGTTCTCCTTCGGGCTGACGCCCTGCAGCCAGGCGTTGCGCGCGTGGACGATGAAGACCTCGCAGCCGCCCGACGCGGCGACCGTGCCGACGAAGTCGCGCACGAAGCCGTAGCTCTCGAGCTGGTCGATGCCGATGCGGTGCTTGACCGTCACCGGCAGCGCGACGGCGTCGCGCATCGCCTTGACGCAGTCGGCGACGAGCGCCGGCTCGGCCATCAGGCAGGCGCCGAACGCGCCGCGCTGCACGCGCTCGCTCGGGCAGCCGCAGTTGAGGTTGATCTCGGCGTAGCCCCAGCGCTCGCCGAGCCGCGCGCACGCCGCGCAGCTCGGCGGGCTCGCTGCCGCCGAGCTGCAGCGCCACCGGCTGCTCGGCCGGATCGAAGTCGAGGTGCCGCGGCACGTCGCCGTGCAGCAGCGCGCCGGTCGTCACCATCTCGGTGTAGAGGCGGGCGCGCCGGCGTCAGCAGGCGATGGAAGTAGCGGCAGTGCCGGTCGGTCCAGTCCATCATTGGCGCCACCGACAACCGCCACGCGGAATCCACGCCCCTCATCGGCCCCCTCCCCTGCTCCGGCCGAAGAAGCCAGCAAGATCGTGCGGTGACACTCGCGAATCCTCATGCCTTTCGATCATCGTCGAACCGGCCCCACTTCGCGCAGACGGCGGCGACCACCGTCTCCCCGCCGCTCCCCGCTGACGTGCGCGGCCGCCGCCGCGGTCGCTTCCTCCTGGAGCGGCCGGTCGGGCGGCAAACCGGAAGCGACATTGGGGCGCCCGAGCGCACCCGCCCCGATGCGCTCGTTTCCGATACCCGGGCCGCTCGCCCTACGTCGGCACGAACCTGGCGGCGATCAGGTACTGGACCGCGCCAGTTTCCGTTCGCCGACATGATGAAGAACGGCAACGGCTGGTCGTCGCTGCGACGGCTCGGGAACCTGGAACGGTGCAGCTTGTCGACCCGGCCCGACGGATACCGGCCGCCCCTGACGGACGGCGACAGCCCTGTCGGCGGTCGCCTCGGCCGGGCGCCCGGCTATCCCGTCGGCCGGTACACGGCGGTGTCGTGGGACGGCAAGGGGGCGATCGCCTTTCCGCTGAGTCGCGTCGTCGTTCGCAGCACCGAGGGCGCAACGCCTCGTCGTCGACGTCACCGACAACAGCGGTTCCGCCGTAATGCGGCCATCAACGACCCAGGCAGCCGATCCGGTTCGCAACCTCGCGTGCTGTGGCCGGGTAATATTCTTACCATGCGACGCAGCTGTTCAACCCGGCCTTCTCGAAAGATCGCCCTGCTTCGCTGCTGCGCTTCATGGACTGGGGCGGACGAACGGGATCGCCATTGATCGAGTGGGCGGAACGCCTGCAAAAACGACCGCGACCTCACCTACAGCACCGCTAATTCGGCGTGCCCAGTCGAGATCATGGTCGATCTCAACACGCTCGCACGCCGACCCTGGTTCTGCGTTCCACACCAGGCCAGCGACGACTATGTCCGCCAGCTCGCGACCCCGTTGCATCGGCGGCAAGCTCGACCCTGCGTGCGCTTTCGCCCGCACGTCGAGTACTCGAACGAGGCCCGGGAACCTCGGCTTCGCGCAGACCTGGGGCGGGCGGCCGCGCAGTCGGGATCGACTCGGCCTGCCGCGTCCTTCGGGCATGCCGTGGTGTGTTCTACGCCGGCCGGTCGGTGGCGATCTTCAAAGATCTTCGCCGAGGTCTATGGCGCCGATCGCGCCGGCTGATACGGGCCCCTGCCGGGCAGGCGGCCTGACCCAGTTTCAGGAGAACGCCCTCGCCTGCGTGGACACAGCCGCCCATGTCGACGTGCTCGCCATCGCCCCCTACTTCAAGGCCGACACGGCCGGTGACCCGAAGAACGTCGAGGCGACGCTGGCACTGACGCGAGCGACCAACTGCTCGACGAGATGCTGCTGCACATCTGGGCAAGGAGTCTCTCCATCCGTGCGAACGCAGCCCCGGCCAGGGAAGCACGGGCTCCGGCTGAAGTTGATATGAGGGCGGAGCCCACGACACTTTGTCGCACTCGCGGCCGCGCACCAGGAGGCGATGGTCGCGCTGTTCTCGGCGGCGCGCCATCCGCGCATGCTGGTGTCTACGCCGAGGCTTCGCGCTCTGGATCGCGAACGGTGGCGAGTTGCTCGCCCACTACACCGACATCGGCACCTTTCGGTCGAAATACGGCCTTCTGGGGGGTCGCTCGAGATCTCGCCCAGGATCTTCTGCCGAAGCGCCGAAGTACCAGGCGCTGCTCGACGTCATCAGCTACCCGCGACCCGCGACGTGAGCGGTTGCCGTGGCGGGTGCCCAGGCGCGCCTGGCGGCGCCAGCGAGTTCGCCACGAACCGCGCCAGAGCGCGCGGCAGGTCGTGCCCCATGCCGTCGATGACGTCGATCGTCGCGCTGGAATCTGCGCTGGCGAGGTCCTTCCCAGCGGGCACCTGGACGAGCGTGGATCGGCGGCGCCGTGGATCACGTGGCTCGGCACCCTGATGGAGCTGAGCTGGCGTGGTCGCCGTCGGCGGCGATCGCGACCATCTGCCGCGCCGTCCCTGCCGGCTGATACGAGCGCGTCACCGACGGGTGAGGCGCTTGGCGCAAGTCGTCTCGCTCGGCTGGGTACGCTGGGCTGCCGATCAGCCCGCAGGTTCATATAGTGCTCGACGATGCCGCGAGGCCGGGCGCCTGGGCCGCGCAGATCAGCGCGCCACGCACCTTGAGCGAGGGTCTCCGGCAGGCCCGTGCCCCGCTCGAGGTCACTCATCAGCGTCAGGCTCTCTGACGCGCTTCGGGATGCCGTGGCCGGCGAGACTGCTGGGCGATCATGCCGCCCATCGACGCGCCGCAGACATGGGCGCCGGCGACGCCGCAGCGCGTCGAGCAGACCGGCCGTGTCGTCGGCGGCCATCGTCGGCGTGAGCGGTGGCTGGTCGCGCGCAGGCCTTCAGGCCGATGGCGGAGCGCTCAGCGAATCGAGCGCGAGGTTGGGGCACGCCGAGGCGGATCGAAGCGCTGGCTCAGGCCGATGTCGCGGTTGTCGAAGCGTGATCACGCTGGAAGCCGCGCGCGACCGAGCGACCGCGCGACGAAGTCGGCGATGCCACGCGAGCGAGCTGCATGCCCAGGCCCATCGACGAAGCACGAGCGGCTCGCCCTGCGGCAGGGCCGTGGTCCTCGACCTCGAGGGCGATGCCGTTGGCGGAGATCTGCATCAGCCGGTATTTCGCCACCGGCGCGTGTTCGGGCGCGCCGGTGCGGGAGAATCAGCGCCCGCCCCGACGCATGGAACGCCTTCCACGTCCGGCGGCTGGGCCAGGCGGTCGGCGATCGCGTAGAGCGCCATCGGATTCATGCTGTAGCAATACGTAACTGAACGGAAGCATAC
>ERZ1370068.1356-contig-11245_pt1 | contig 37065 bp, 39 predicted proteins | sample MGYA00561227_ERZ1370068 | MGnify/ENA primary metagenome ERZ1370068 (study PRJEB38410, sample SAMEA6850437) | metagenome | study: Metagenomic assessment of the ecological functions of the soil: analysis of the soil microbiota associated with the...
GGATGGAGCCATCGCGGACGTGTTGTTCGCGGGTCTCGGTTAAGTCTACCTCATTTTTGGAACCAATTGCCAGCCACCTTCCGTCATTGAGACCCTGCAACTCGAACCGGGAGACGCGGAGATTCTGCGCGACGCTTGGGCCGCGGTGTTGAAGCCTGGTCTAGGATATCTTGCGCGACGGGTTGAACGAGACGCGGCCGTCAGGGCGCGATCGTGAGTGAGATGCGGTTTCAGGAAAGTTGTTCAGGTCAGCAAGGCGAGAACGGATCGCGCTGTGGCAAACGGCAGTGCAGGGCGTGTCATGATGAACGTCCAATATGGGAATTTGGTCAACTCGCCGGGGTGAAACCCAGCTAGTGATGCCTGACCTGAAACTTACCCCGGGGCCGCTTCGGCTGTCTGCGGGACGAGCGTGAATCCGAGGGACTGGCCGCCTGGGTGACGCCGGCGAGAGCGGCGCAGCTGGAAGCGGCGTTCATAGGCGTGCGCGCCGACGTCCACGTAGTCCTGACAGTAGCGCAGCATGCGGTAGATGAGCTTGGCGAGGTGCCGCGCCGTAGCGAAGACGATTCTCGACGGTGTCCGCGAGGAGGTAGAGGCCCCGCTGAGTTCACGGTGAGCTTGGTCGTGATGAGGCGGGATTCCTGGAGCGTGAAGATCTGGGGAGGTCCTCGTCCGGATGGAGGGCACGATGGGCGTCGTGCGCCACACGCGGCGGCACGGCGAAGCGGCGATTGTGGTCGGCCATGAAGACCGGGAGAAAGGCGTCGGCCTCGGTCGGGTTGGAGATCCCGATGAGGGATGCAAGACGGCGAAGCTGGAATCGGCGTTCATAGGCGTGTTCTCCGACGTCGACGTAGTTCTGGCCAAAGCGCAGCATGCGATATGTACGCACCTCCTTGGTTGGCGCTGGCCGCGGCCGAGATGGCGCGATGGCGGGTAGAGAACGAAATGACGCGGTCGCCGCACGCTCTTCGAGAAAAACGAAGGTTGATCGCTGAAGTAAGTCATGTAAGACATGGGACCATGAGTACCGCAACCCTTTCGACCAAGGGGCAATTGGTTATCCCCTACCCGCTTTCGCAAAGCCTTGAGCCTCCAGCCCGGCGACGAGCTGCAGTTAGACCCTCCAGGGCCCCCGGCTCGTGCTCGGACGCACGTCCTCGCGCCGGGCGAGGCTCGCGCCAGGAAAGTTCGGCCGTCCGGTCTTGGTAGCGCCAGCCGGCGCTCCCCCGGATGACCACGGCCAGCGTCAACGCGATCCTCGACGACATCTCATGAGTCATCTGCTCGACGTGAACGTCCTCGTTGCGTGCGCCTGGCAGTCGCACGCCGATCACCGACGCGCCAACACGCTGGCTCGAGCGCACACGCTCGTTCGCCACCACCGCCGTGACGGAAATGGGATTCCTGCGCGTGAGCATGAGCCCTGCGTTCGGGCGGCGTTTGCGGACGCCGCGGAGCTCTCGAGGCCATAGTCGGCATGCGCGGACATCGTTTTCTTGCGAGACGGTACCCGCGGCCGATCACTCCCCGCCATCACGAGCGGCAGGGACGTCTGCCGATGCTCACCTCGTTCGGTTGGCCGCTCAGTACAAGCTGAAGCTCGCTACGCTCGACGCGCGCGCTGTGCACACGCCCGTGGGCGTATGGCGTCGCGGGCACCTTGCATAGCTGCCGACGCTGGGCCGGGTGATGACGCGGGCCGTAGCGAATCGTCGCTTGCGATCCATGGCGGGCGGCATGCCACGGTATGCCTCATCGCACAGCATGCCGCCGATTGAGCAAAACGACGTCGCCGTCAACGAAGCGCGGATGCGCGCGAGGAGTCACCGTCCCGCATTCAAAGCCAGCCAGTCAATTCGGTGTTCCGGTGGCGTCGAGAGGCAAGTCACGCCGACGTCGGCTTGGGCGGTACGCGTCGCCGCACGCTAGCGATGGCGGCGCCTCGTGAGATGCGGCGCGTTGTGGCGACGCCGGAACGCGACCGCATCGCGCAGAGGTAACGCCGAATTCACTGGACGTCGACGACGCGGTCGTGCGAGGGTCCGGGCCAGCTCGATCCAAGGAGAATCCCCATGCTTCACTCGAACCCTTACCCTCTCCCGATGCGGTTACTCGTTGCGGCCGGCGTCTTCGCGTCGCTCCTCACGTCGCCGATCCCGGCCTCGGCGGCCGTGACGGGATCGGTCATGTGCTCGGTCGAGAGCGATCACGAGAACTACGGGCCGGCGGGTCTCTTCTTCAAGCCGTATCTGAACGCGACGCCGCGAAGGATCCGCCTTCTGGCACAGAACTACGAGAGCGCCTGCGATGGTTCCAACGTGAGCGGCGCCAAGGCTCCCCATCACCAACGTGACGTTCAAGCTCACGGCGGGCTTGGACGATGCGACGTGCTCGGTGGTCGCCGGCACCCCGCAGCTCAAGAACGCCAAGATCACCGTGCGCTGGCAGGGCACCAATCCCGCTGGCCGGCTGCAGACGGTCGCGACCAGCAAGGCGAGGATCGCGAGCGCGTTCTACGACAGCGGCACCGACGTGTTCACGCTGGTGACCGAGCCGATCTACAACGGAGCCTTTGCGGGTCAGACGGCGACGCTCCGACTCGGATTCGATAGCTACGTCGACGCCTTCGAAGGCGGCTGCACCCCGGAGGGTGGTTTTCTCGCCATGTCGTACGGCGAGACCAACCCGTCGAGCCGCGAGGTCACAGCAGAGCACGGTGGCACGCGGGGTCCGCGCCGTGCGCGGGGAGTCGTGAGTCAGCGCTCGGCCGTCGTCCGATCGACAATGCTGGTGACCTTCGTGCGCACCCGCGGGTCCCACGATCATTGCGGCCCTTACCGATTAGACACGTTGTCGTTGCCGCAGGCCTCGAGGCTGTGGCGAACGGCGGTGCAAATCTGTGTCTAACACAAAGTAAAATCATCGTGTTTCTCCTCGGCCTGAGACCGCCTCCAGAAACCGGACATTTTCACTTTGAGGCTACAGACCAACGTCCGATAAACGGGATTATGTTAACCCGCCCGGTAGTGACTCATTTTGACCATTTCCCCTACGCCGCCAGCGATTTCTCGGTTTCGGCCTTCTCTGAAGCTCGGCCAGGTCACGACAGGTCCACAGGCGACCCGTAAGGCCAGCCCTCCATTGCGGGCGTACAACGCAGCGTCTTGTGGACCTAACAAAGTTGTAGTGCGCATGGTGTAACGCGATCGAATGCTCCATGTTCGCCGACCTTTTTTGAGAACGCGTTTGTCAAACGCGTGAACCGCCGACTCTCCCTGGTGTCAAGTACCCCCGAATCGCCGCCCGTCCGAAAAGGCCGGTAGTGATGGCTATCAACAAGAAGCCTCGCGTCAGCGCAAAAGCGTACCAAGCGCGCCGCTCAGGGCACGCGTGTTCACAACGTCAGCGACGCCATGCGCCGCCGCCGATGACGCGCTCCGGGCGGAGCTACAGCACGCGAACTTGAAGAAGTTCGATCGCGTGCTCGCCAAGGCGGTCGTCCGCGCGCTGACCGGAGCATTCGTGGCGGCGCGTGCCGTAGGGGAGCGGCGCAGAAAAACGCCGTCATTTTTGCACTCCCGGAAGCCGACCGCGCTTGACCAGGCGGGGCAACCGCCAATACCGTCGGTCTCTGGCCTCCGATCGCAACGACGACGAAGCCGGGCGCGCGGAATGACCGCCCGACAGATCGCCTTCCGGCTCGTGGCGGTGAGTCTTGGCACCCTGGTCGGGCTGAGCGCTGGCCGGGCTCGGCGTCCAGTTCACTCATTCCGCCCGAGTTCATGCCGGTGCCATCGGTCGACTTCGAGCCGGTCGCTGGGGTGCCCTACGTCTACCGCCCGAACCTGCCCGATCGAGGGGAAGTCCCGACGGTAGGGCAACGCATCACGTGCCAATGACTGACAATGCCGGCTTCCGCACCCCGCACGACGCGACGAAGGCAAAACGGCCCGGCGAGTACGGATCCTGGTTGTCGGCGACAGCTTGGCCGATACCGTCGCCGACGCCCCCGATCACGCGCCCGACCGACTGTTCGCCGCCCGCCTCGAAAGAAGCTGCGGGCGCGCACCGGCACGACGTCGAGGTACTCGACCTCTCGGCGCCCGGGCTCTCGCTCGCGCAGGAGCTGCCGCTCGCCGAGGCACGCGGAGATCCCCTTCGATCCCGACCTGGTGCTCTTCGCCTACTGCTGCAACGACCCGGTTGAAACCGACGTCCGCGGTCTGAGGAACGTCGAGGTCTCCGGCTGGCAGCCCTGGTCGGGGCTGCGGCCGGCTCGCGGAGTACCGCGAGGTCAGAACCAGGTGGCGCTCTGGTACGACGGCAGGTCGCGCGTCTACCACGGGCTCGAAACCTCCTTCGACAAGCTGGCCGTGATGGGCGCCTCGCGTCGGCTCCTTCTCGTCGGGATGCCGCTCCTCACCAACGACCGCGCCGCCCAGTCCCACCTCCCGGTGATCGAGCGGCTGGCGAAGGAGAGGGGCATCCCATACCTCGACCTCTTCCCGGGCCTCGCCGCCCGCGACCTCGTCAGCTTCGCCGGAAAGAAGTACCCGGACCACATCCACTACAACGAGGCGGGCCACGAGGCGATCGCGGAGCTTTTGTCGGCGGAGCTGGCAGGGCGGTGCGCTAGGCGGGCCGCACCGATGAAGGCTACGCGGAAGCGTCGGCCTGTCACTGCCCTCGTCGCTTCAATTCCTTCGCGAGTAGCTTCATCATCGTCTCCGTGGCGACGTAAGATCCAGAGTTCGCCTTGTCCGGGGAGCGCCAGTGCCTCCAGTGCCTCGTCCATTTCCGATCCTGCAACGTCTGCTGCTCATTCTTGGCGGCGTTGGCGTAGCACTGATCGCTGCCGAGCAGATGGCGCCCCGATTCGCGCCGTTCTCACTGGTCGACGGGCGGTTCGTTCTCATCAATGACCGCCACCCCCAGCGAGGAAAGAGTCGCCATGAGTGACATCGATGGCATCCCGGTCTGGTTCTACGATCATCCCGATCGTCCGCCGCCGAACCCGCACAAAGAAGGAACCCGCATCGTCGTGCTCGGTGATTCCGTCCTGATGCCGATGGGGTCGCGGATCATGACAGTGCGCCGCGCTTGCTGGAAGGTCTACTCGCGCAGACCTTGGACGGTGGCGCGTACGAAGTGGTGAATCTTGCCGAAGGCGGGTGGGACACGCTGCAGGAGGGAGGCGCTGCTTCGCCGGCGCGCGCTGGCGCTGCAGCCCGACCTCGTCGTGGTGGGCCTGACTCGAACGACGGGCAACAATGCGTCATGATCGATGGGCAGCTGGTGCTTTCGGGTTCATCAACGATGCGGAGGCGCGCGGCGGTCGATTTCCTGGCGCGCCGTTCCTACCTGTGGGATTGGATCTGGTTGGCTTGGAAGGCCTACGGCGTGGGGAACCAACGCGCTGCATGCCGCACCGCAAGGACAGTCAGGTGCTCGCGTCGTTGATGCGCATGGCCGAGATGACACACGCCGCGGGTGCACGTATGGCGATTCTCTGTCTTCCGAGTCTTCCCGCCGATCGCATCGACGCAGCGGTTTTCCTGCCTATGGAGCGATGTCGTTGCGTGGTCTCCAGCAAACCGGAATTCCGCTGCTCGACCTCGCCCCGAAGTATGCGCCCTACCCGATGCCGCTCATGCTGCATCGACCACATTCACCTGACGCCCTTCAGGCCATCGCGTGCTCGCTTTGGCCTGGCTGCGCTGGCTCGTCGAGCAACACTTGGTTCCCGGGCACGCACCGCACGCTCTCCCCGACTTCCCGGCGATTCCATGATTTCCGCCGCTCGGCGGTCCCGCAATCTCGTCCGCGCCGGCACGCCAGAGCCAGTCGCCATGGCGATTCCGGCCACAAGATCCAGAGCATCTTCGACCGCTATAAGATCGTAAAGCGAGGACGACCTCGCCGCCGCGATGGAGCGCCCCACGCCTACGTCGAACGGGCTCGGCGAGAAGCGCCACGCGTGCATCCGCTCGAAGCTCGCGCACAAATGCACGCACTGGAGCAGAAATGAGTCACTACCACCCATATGTCTCGAAGCCGATTTTGCCCTGCTAACCACCACTTGGGCTCGGCCGCCTGCCCTTATCCAGCGGCGTCACCGCGTCAGTGGACGCTGGAACTCTGCATCCAGGCATTCCGTGTGTTCCGTGCCGCCTCCGCGGCGACGCTCCTGATCGGCGGCGACCTTGCCGGCGCGGACGAGCTCGCTCCAGCACGACGGACGGCAGCACTTGGCTCAACTCCATGATCACTGGCGCGAAATCCTCGAGCTCCGCTATGGCGCCGTGAAGAGGGCGTTCAGCTCGGGGTACGTCGCCGCGCCCTCGAAGAGCGCGGACATCTCCCCCGCGATGAGCTGCGACGCGAGACGGCGCGTGAGACCGTGCACGGCTTGCGCGATGGCCGCGCCAGCGCTCACGCGCCGCACGCCGAGATCCTCGAGCGCCGCGATCGAGGGCAGTCCGGCACCATCATGACATTCAGCGGGAGCTCGGTGCCTGCGACCAACGCCGCGATCGTTGCCGAATCGCTCACTTTGGGCACGAAGATCCCGTCGCACCCGGCATCGCGGTAGCGTGCGGCCCGGGCGAGCGTCTCCGCGACGCGCGCCTCGGGCGCGACGAGGCCGCGGAGAAACACGTCGGTGCGGGCGTTGATGAAGAGCTCGACGCCCGCCTGCGCCGCGGCCCGCCGGGCGGCGGCGATCTTCGCGCCCAGGGCCTCGGGCGGCTGCGATCCGTCCTCGAGGTTCACGCCGACCGCCCCCGCGTCGACGAGCGCCCGGATCGTGTCGCCGACGCTCGCGGGATCGTGCGAGTACCCGCCCTCGGCATCGACGGTGAGCGGTACCGAGATCACCCGCACGATACGCGCTATCGGCGTCGACCAGGACGCGCGGTGGAATGGCGTCGCCGTCGGGGTAGCCGCACGCCCAGGCCACGCCCGAGCTCGTCGTCGCGATCGCCTCGGCGCCGCACGACCTCGATGAGACGCGCGCTCCCCGCGTCCCACGCGTTCGGCAACACCAACGTCCGTCCGACGGCATGCAATGCCCGGAAGCGACCCGCCTGCTCTGCTGACGATGACCCACTCATGCCGACACCCTCCTCGCGGCCGTGCTCCACCGCTCTTCGTGATCCAACAACCAGCGCTTCCGCGGGAGCCCGCCGCCGTACCCGGTGAAGCGTGCCGTCCGCGCCGATGACGCGATGGCACGGGACGACGATCGCGATCGGGTTCGATCCGTTCGCGAGACCGACGGCGCGGCTCGCGGTCGGCGCACCGATCGCCGCGGCGAGCGCGCCGTACGTGCACGTAGCGCCGGCCGGGATGCGCCGCAACGCCGCCCACACGCGGCGCTGGAACTCGGTGCCGTTCGTGGCGACCGCGAGCGCCGTGATGGCGTCGAGGTCTCCCGCGAAGAAGTCCGTGAGCGCGCGCTTCAGCGCCGTCGGGATCTGCGCTTGCTCCACCGGGCGCGTCCCCAGGCGGCGCGATCCCATAGTGATCGCTGCAAGAGCCGCCGCAAACGCGCGTCGTGATCCTCGAAGTCGAGGGCCCGCAGGACCTCGGCCTCGTCCCACACGAGCGTCATCGTCCCGATCGGCGACGGCAGGCGATCCACGAAGAGTCGAGTCACGCGACGGCCTCCTCGAGGAGACCGGCGGGAGCGCTCGCCGCCGCCCCGTCCGACGTCCAGAGATGCTGTGCGGCGTAGGCACGCCAGGGCCGCCAGGCCTCCGCGCGGCTCGCCAAAGCCGCGGCCGAGGGCCGCGTGCCGTCGGGCTCGGCCATCGCGCGCAGCAATCCGATGTCGGACGCCGGGAACGCGTCGGGCTCGCGGAGCGCCCGCATCGCGATGTATTGCGCCGTCCACTCGCCGATGCCGGGGAGCGCGCGGAGACGCGCGATCGCCTCGTCGAGGTCGCGCGCGCGCTCGAAGAGGCGCGGCTCGGCGACGGCACTCGCCGCGAGCGCGGAGAGCGTCGTCGCCCGCGACCGCGGCATGCCGAGCGTCGCGAGGTTCGCTGCCGCCAGGCGCGCCGGCGCCGGGAAGACGTGCGTCAGCGCACTGGCAGCCGATGTCCGCGCGAGAGCGCGCTCGCCGTAGGTCGCGACGAGCTTCCCGGCGAGCTTCCGCGCCGCCGTCACGGTGATCTGCTGGCCGAGCATGGCGCGGACCGCGAGCTCGAATCCGTCCCACGCCCCCGGAACGCGGAGCCCCGGCCGGGCGGCCGCGAGCGCCGCCAGGTGCGGATCGGCGGCGAGCTGCGCGTTGATCGCCGTCACGTCCGCGCCGAGATCGAAGACGCGCCGGATGCGCGCCACGATCGTCGGGAGCGCACCGCAGATTCGGGAAGCGTATGGTGACCGCGAGCGCAGCGCGGCCGGCGAGCGGCGCGACCTCGATCGTCCCCTGCGCGCCGTCGAGGCCGATCGTGCGGCGATAGCGATCGGGTAGGACCTCCTCCACGCCCGCGATCGCGCGGCCCGCGAGGAACGCGATCATCGCGTCCCAGTCGTAGGGCGGCACGTAGCTGAGCTTGAGCGTGATCGCCGCGACCGGATCGCGACTGGCGTCGCCGGCGGCGGACGCGCGCCGCAGCTCCGACGGTGAGCGCCCATAGAGGCCGCGGAAGGTCGCGTTGAAACGACGGACGCTCCCGAAGCCCGCCGCCTCGGCGACGGCCGTCATGCTCATGCGGGTCTCGTGGATCAGCTGCTTCGCGAACAGCACCCGCCGGGTCTGCGCGACCGCGATCGGCGATGCGCCCGAGATGCTGGGTGAAGAGGCGGCGGAGCTGGCGCTCGCCGATCCCGAGCCGGAGCGCCAATCCTTCGACGTCGGCGTCGTCGCCGTCGAGCGCGCCCTCGGCGATCAAGCCGAGCGCACGCGCGACCGTGCTCGACGTGCCGCGCCAGGCGGCGAGGTCGGGCGACGACTCCGGCCGGCACCGTAGACAAGGGCGGAAGCCGGCCTCCTGCGCCGCCGCCGCGCTCGCGTAGAACTCGACGTTCTCGAGCTTCGGCGTGCGCGCCGGACAGATGGGACGACAATAGATGCCGGTCGTCCGGACGCCGACGAAGATGCGGCCGTCGAAACGGGCGTCGCGGGTCCGGAGGGCGCGGTACAGGGCTTCGCGATCGAGGTGCATGGCGCGGACTATGCCACCGGCTCGACCTTCAGTCTCGCCGTTTTCGGACGCGAATGGGAAGCGCCGGATTCTCGGACAAATCGTCCAACGATCGCGCCATCGTGACCGGCGCCGCTTGTCCCACTCGGCGGAACGCACTACAGCCGGGCGCATGCGCATCGCGATCGGTCTCTACGAGCATTTCACGTCCCTCGACGTGATGGGTCCCTACCAGGTGCTGTCCGGGCTGCCGAACGCCGAAGTGACGTTCGTGGCCGAGAAGGCCGGGCCGGTGACCGACGAGTCGGGCTTCCTCACCGTGACGGCGCGGGCGAGCTTCGCCGACCTACCCGATCCGGACATCCTGCTCGTCGGCGGCGGCATCATCACGGGCACGCTCGTGCCCCATCACCCGATCGTCGGGTGGATCAAGCGCGCCCATGCAGACGACGACGTGGACGACCTCGGTCTGCACCGGGGCGCTGCTGCTCGCCGGCGCCGGCGTGCTGAACGGCGTCGAAGCGACGACGCATTGGGGCGCGTTCGACGAGCTCCAGACGTCTCGGCGCCGTTCCCGTCCGCAGAGCGCGTCGTGCGGCGGGGCAAGATCGTGACCGGCGCGGGCGTGAGCGCCGGCATCGACATGGCGCTCACGCTCGCGGCCGCGGTCGCCGGCTCCGAGTACGCGCGCACGCTGCAACTGATGTTGGAGTACGACCCGGCCCCGCCCTTCGATGCGGGCGCGCCCGACAAGGCCGGACCGAGATCATGCAGAACGCCTTCAACGCCATGATGACGACGATGCAAGCGCTGACGGCCCGCACGGCCTCCTAAACGCCCGAGCGCGTCAGCGCGGCGTCGAGCGCGCGCGACGAGCGTCCGTCGCCCGGGGGCGGCTCTTCGGGGCCGCGAAACTTGCTCGCCATGCGCTCGCGCAGTTGCTCGAGCGCGTGGCGCGCCGCCTCGTCCTTCGGATTGGCGACGGACGCGCGCTCGAAGTACGCGAGGGCGCTCGGCTCCCTGCCCTCGCGGAGCAGATCGTCCCGAGCGCCTTCAGCGCTTCGCCGTCCTCGCGCAGCACCTCGTTGGCGCGCACGAAGAAGGCGGACGCGCCGGTGAGATCGCCGCGCCCGTAGCAAGCCCGCCCGAGGCCCTTCAGCGCCGGACCGTTCAGCGGGAAGATCTTGAGCGCCTCCTCGAGCTGGCCGAGCGCGGCGCTCGGACGGGCGCGGGCGGCCATGTCGCGGGCGAGGCGGACCAGGTTGTCGCTCTCGGCTTGGAAGTCCGGGACCTCCACGCGCACCCGGAGGCGTTGGCCGTCGATGACGGCGGCCTTCACCGTCACCTTCGCGCCCAGGTACTCGCGCAGGCAGCGGCGCGTCTCGCGCTCGTCTCCGGGGTCGAGGAACAGGCGGCCGAGGCCGTCGTGCTTGTGGTCTTCCAGGTGGATCAGCAGCTCGAGGACCTTCTTCATGCCGTCACACCCGCTCGGAGGGTCGAAGAGCTTCCGGTACTCGTCGAACGCGAAGCGATCGGTCATCCCCGCGATGTAGTCGGCGACGACGCGCGGCTGCGGCTCGCCGGCCTCGATGCGATGGGAGACGTGGGGCGGCATCTGCTGCGGCTCCTCCATGTAGGTGTGGAAGAGGTCCGTCATCACGCGCTGCGCCTTCATGGTCATACGGGTGACGCGGTGGTGACGATAGAGACGATCGAACAGCACCCGCTTGAGCTCCTGATTCCGCGCCGCCATCGCGGGGCTGAGCCCGGCGAGTCGCACGCTGCAGGCCCGCACGTCGGCGAGCGTCCGGATGCCGTACTGCTCGACGCGTCCGAGGATCGCGCTGATCATGTCGCTCACCAGGCGGTCGATCAGCTGGCGTACGGTCTGGTAGCGCTGGATGCTCTCGGTCGCGGTGCCGTGGTCGCGCCGCACCTGCGTCCGGGCCTCCGCCCACAGCACGACCTCCTCGAGGTCGCGCTCCTCCAGCATCCCCGACTTCAGGCCGTCGTCGATGTCGTGCGAGTTGTAGGCGATCTCGTCGGCGAAATCGACGATCTGCGCCTCCAGCACGGGTTGCACCCCGGGCGCGAACTGCTGCACCAGCGGCCGGTCGTACTCCGAGGAGTGCTTGACGATGCCCTCGCGCACCTCCCAGCTGAGATTCAGTCCGGGAAAGCCCGGGTAGCGCTCTTCGAGCACGTCGACGATGCGGAGACTCTGGGCGTTGTGCTCGAACCCGCCGTAGGGCTCCATCAGCTTGTTGAGGACGCGCTCGCCGGCATGCCCGAAGGGCGTGTGCCCGAGGTCGTGCGACAGTGCCACCGCCTCGCCGAGGTCCTCGTTCAGGCCGAGCACGCGGCAGAGCGTGCGGGTGATCTGGCCGGCCTCGATCGAATGGGTGAGCCGGGTCCGGTAGTAGTCGCCCTCGTGATTGACGAAGACCTGCGTCTTGTACTCGAGGCGGCGAAACGCCGTGCTGTGGATGATGCGGTCGCGATCGCGCTGGAACGGGGTCCGGAACGGGTGCTCGGGCTCCTCGTACACGCGCCCTTGCGTGTCGGTGCTGCGGGTCGCGTACGTGGCGAGGCTCTCGCCCTCCCGGCGCCGCAGCTCATCACGGAGTTGATCGAGGTTCATGAGGGGCTCGGAGGAAGGTCGTACCCTACACCACCCTTCCGCGCGGGTTCAATGAACGGCCTGCGCCGCGTAGTGTCTCAGTTTGGCAATGCACCGGAGTCTCGGTGTGCCGCGAGCGGTCTTCGTTCGGTGTCGCCGGCGGGTGGGTCAGGGATTGCTCCTACGGTCGCCGGGTCGGTGACACCCAGCGCGTACTGCCCGCCGGTGCCTCTGCTGTCTTGCGCACACGCGAGCTGCGGCTCCCCCGAAGCAATCCCTGACCCACCCGCCGGCGATCCATTGCAGCAAACAACGATCGACTGGCGCGCAGACGCGCGCCGCATCCGAAGCGTGCAAGAAGATTCAATAAGGATGCAGCAGGCGGGCGGGTCGGGGATGGCTCCGGGGAGCCGCACCTCGCGTGTGCGCAAGACAGAGAGCACCGGCGGGCAGTACGCGCTGGGTGTCACCGACCCGGCGACCGTAGGAGCCATCCCCGACCCACCCGCCGCCGTGAAGACCCTGACTCCCCCATCCGTCCTGTGCTAGCGACCGTGATTCCGGTGGGAAACGGCTCGCCCTCTCTCTCGTTCGCGCTCGCGTGCGCCGCCCTCGGGACGCCGGGGGCGGCGCACGGGACTCAGTGCGGATCGACCATCAGGACGGCACCGGCACCCAGACCATCATCGACGTAGAGTCGAGCATCCCGGAGCGTCCGGAACTTCATCCGGACGACGCCGGCGCCGATTCCGAAGCCGGGCGAGGTCATCGTCCCGCCGAGCGCCACCCCCGGGCCCTCCCCGGCTCCGACGCGAGGTCCGGCGCTACTGATCGTCCTCAGCCGGCGAGCGCGGCGAACGCTCTGGCACGGTGTCCTTCGGGCTCACGCCGTACCACGCGGCCGCGATCGTCCCTTCTCGTCGATCAGGAACGCGGAGCGGATGATGCCCATGTACTTCCGGCCGTACATCGACTTCTCGCGCCCAGACGCCGAAGGCAGTCGCGACCGCGTGATCCTCGTCGGCGAGCAGCGGGAACCCGAGAGCCGTACTTGGTGTCGAACTTCTGCTGCGCCGACGGCTTGTCGGGGCTGATGCCGAGCACGTCGACGCCTTGCTTCCCGAGATCCTTCCGCGCGTCGCGGACGCTGCACGACTGGGTCGTGCAGCCGGAGTGTCGGCCTTCGGGTAGAAGTAAATCAGGAGCTTTCGCCCCTTGTGGTCGCTCAGCTTGTGGATCGCGCCACTCTGGTCGGCGAGCGCGAAGGCCGGGGCCTTGTCGCCCACGGCGAGCGTGGCGGCACGAACGGGCTTCGGAGCTTTGGCAGCCTTCGCCGCTTTCGCTTCCGGCCGGCTAGCTGTGGTCGTCGTCTTCCGGGTCTTGCTGGTCGGGCGCGCTTTGGTCGTCTTGGTCGCGCATCCCTCACTCCTCGTAGGTCTCGATCATGGCCGCGAGGTCGCACTCGACCTCAGGCGTTTGGCCGCCGCTTTCCAGGAACCAGCGCATGCGGCGCTCGGCGGCGGTCGTCGCGAGCGCTTGGTTGAAGTAGTGCGCTCTCTTCGAGACGAGCCCGGCGCTGGGTCGGGAGCTCGGCACGCGTCGACCGAGCGCCTTGGCGAGTGCGATCGCCTCCGCCGGGAACGACGCGATCCGACGGGCGAGGCTGCTCGACGAAGCGGGCCGAGCTAGGGCCGGCGGCAGCGCGCAGTTCACCCAGCCCGTAGCGCTCCGGCCAGTGTCGGCGTCGAAGTCGTCGCAGCCGAGGATCGACCTCGAGCGCGCGGCTCCGTCCCATGAGCCGCGGCAAGCGCTGCGCTGCCGCTGCCGCCCGGGATGATGCCGAGCGCGACCTCGGGCTGCGCCAGTACCGCACGGCCACGCGGCCGCGAAGCGCATGTCGAACGACAGTACGAGCTCGCTGCCGCCGCCGCGCGTCCGTCCCTCGATCTTCGCGATCGTGGCTTTCGGCATCGTCCGGAAGCGCTCGACCATGACGTGGAAGATCCCGAGCTCGGTCGGCTTGGCGGTCGCGCCGCGCGGCAGGCGTTGGATCAACGCCACGTCGGCGTGCGCGATGAAGAAATCGGGATTGGCGCTGTCGAGCACCACGACCCGCACGTCGGGGTCGTCCGCGAGCGCGCGCCCGACGCGATCCATCTCCTGGATCAACGCCATGTCGAAGAGGTTGATCGGCGGATGATCGATCGTGACGAACGCGACGCCGTCCTCGACGCGGATGCGGAGACACTCGTAGCCTTCGTACGTCATGGCGTCACTCTCCGGGTCGTGATGCACGGCTTCTCGCATCCCGACCACGAGGAGTCCACTCCATGATCGCCCGGGCGCGCGCGCGTCGCACCGACCCGGGCTGACACTCGGGCGGGGACGCGTAGGGTTCACGACGTGTCGACGCGCCGGCATCTCGCGTACCGCCATCGCTCTGTACCTCGCGGCGGCACTCGTGGTCGTGGCGGTCGGGCTCTGGACCCTCGGGTCGGCGACACCGCACGCCGCGTACACGAGCGCGCACATCGCGACCCTGACGGCGAGCCACCGGCGCATGACCCGGCCGGCGTCCTCGCCGCGCACGCTCCGGCATCCCGTGCCGGGGACCTCCGCCGTCGCACGTGCGTACCCGCGCTCACGACGACGGCGCGCGCGGCCGTCGGTCGCCCTGGCGCGCGGTGTCGCACCGCCACACGCCGCTCTACACCTCCTCCGCGTCCATATCGCCCGTAATCCCGCCGACTCGCATCCCGAACGGTCACCACCGACCCGGCCGCACGACCGCGTCCGCAAGGGAGGAGTCGCGTCGTGCACACCACGAACACGAGCATCATTCCCGAGACGGTCACGATTCTTCTGAACGTCGTCTGGATCGTCGAGCACCTCGACCGCGCCGGGCTCCGTGAGCTCGACGACATCCCGGTGCTGGAGCTGGCGAAGCACATCACGGTCGCGCGGTGGGCCGCCCGCGTGACCATGAAGAAGGCCGTCGTCTGGGCGATCATCGGCTCTGTGCTGCTCTCCTTCGTCGGACTCCGGACCCCTACTACGCTCTCAACCCGTGAGGGACGACGAGCCGGCGGGCGTCGAGCTAGGATCGCTCGCATGCACGACGCGCACGAGTTCCTGCGATCGCTGACGGTCGTGCTCGGCGGTCGCGGCGGTGACGACGGTCGTCTTCCAGCGCCTGCGCCAGCCGGTCGTGCTCGGCTACATCGTCGCCGGCCTGATCGTCGGTCCGCACGTGCCCGTCCCGCTCGTCGCCGATCGTCGCGATCGGTCGCAGGCGCTCTCCGAGCTCGGCGTGATCCTCCTGATGTTCTCGCTCGGCCTCGAGTTCAGCCTCGGGAAGCTCGTCCGCGTCGGCGCCGACGGCCGGCGTCACCGCCGTCGTGCAGTCCGGGCTGATGACCTGGCTCGGGTTCCTGGTCGGACGCGCTTTCGGCTGGACGGTGCTCGAGAGCGTCTTCGCCGGGGCCGCGATCGCCATCTCGAGCACGACGATCATCGCCAAGGTCTTCGACGAGCAAGCGCATCGGCGGGCGGCTACGCGAGCTCGTGGTCGGCATCCTGCTGATCGAGGACCTCGATGGCGGTGGTCTTCATGGCGGCGCTCACGGCGATCGCGACCGGCGCCGGGCTGATCGGCGTCGGCGCTCGGCCGCGACCGTCGGCAAGCTCGCGACGTTCCTCGTCGCGCTTGCTCGTCGTCGGCATGCTCGTGATCCCGCGCTTCATCCGCGTCGTGGTCGATCTCGGCGCGCGACGAAACCACCCTCGTCGCGAGCATCGGCGTCTGCTTCCTGACCGCGTGGGTCGCGCAGGCGTTCGGCTACTCGGTGGCGCTCGGCGCCTTCCTCGCCGGCTCGCTGGTGGCCGAGTCGGGCACGCGCGAGGTGATCGAGCACCTGGTCCGGCCGGTGCGCGACGTCTTCGCCGCCGATCTTCTTCGTCTCGGTCGGGATTGCTGATCGAGCCGGCGCTCGTGATCGAGCATTGGGCGGCGTTCGTCGTGCTGACGGTGGTCGTGATCGTCGGCAAGATCGTCGGCGTGGCGCTGGGCGCGTTCCTCACCGGCAGCAGCACCCGGACCGCCATTCAGGCCGGCATGAGCCTCGCGCAGATCGGCGAGTTCTCGTTCATCATCGCCGGCCTCGGCCTCGACGCTCGGCGCGACCGCGCGCCGTTCGTCTACCCGGTCGCGGTCGCGGTCTCGGCGATCACGACGCTCACCACCCCGTGGCTGATCCGCGCCGCCGAGCCGACCGCCGACCTCGTCGATCGGAAGCTGCCCCACCCGCTCCAGACGTTCACGACGCTCTACGGCGCCTGGCTCGAGCGCGTGCGCGAGGATCCGCCGCGCGCCACGCCAACGCGACGCGCGGCGCGCTCCGCCTGATCGTGCTCGACGCCGCCCTCCTCGCCGGCGTGATCGTCGCGACCGCCATCTGGATCGACGACGGCGCCGCCCTCCTCGAGCGCACGTTCGGGCTCGCCGTGGCGCCGGCCGTGCTGGTCGTGATCGCGGCGGCGCTCGCCGCCGCCCTGCCCTTCCTGATCGGCATCGGTCGCCTGTCCTCGCGCCTCGGGACGGCGCTCGCCGAAGCCGCGCTGCCGCGCGCGACCGGGACGTCTCGACCTCGACGCCGCCCCGCGGCGCGCGCTGCACGTGACGCTGCAGCTCGGCGTCGTGCTCGCGACGGCGATCGCGGTCGTCGCGGTCACCCAGCCGTTCGTCCCGACGTATCCCGGACCGCTGCTGCTCGCGGCCATCCTGGTCGCCTTCGGGATCGCGCTCTGGCAGAGCGCGACCGACCTCCAGGGCCACGTCCGCGCGGGATCACAGGCGATCGTCGAGGCGCTCACCAGCTACGCGCGTCCCGACGGCGCGGATGCGACGGCGGCGGCGCCGTCGCTCACGAGCGTGCACAACGTCACCTCGTCGGCCTCGGGCGAGCCGGCGTCGCGGTCGCGCTCGACCGCGCGAGCCCCGCGCTCGGCAAGCGCCTCACGGACTTGAACCTCCGCGGACGCACCGGGGCCTCGGTGCTGGTGATCATGCGGGACGGGAAGCCCGTCGTCCCGACCGCCGGCGCGCCTCGCCGCCGGCGACGTCTCGCCGTCGCCGGCACCCGCGCCGCCATCACCGCCGCGACGACGATGCTGCGCGGCTGAGCCTGCGGCTGCCGTCATCCGAGCCCGGCGGCTCGCGCGATCAGAACCAACCCTGCCCCGACGACGACGGCCCCGATGGCTCGCGCGACGCGCTCACCGGCCGGGTGCGAGACGTTCGACGGTGATGGCTGCCGCCACGACGGCCATCGCGCGCAAGGTCCATGACCCCGACGACCAGGAGGATCGCCGTCAGACCGGCACAGCAGCAGGTGCAGTGGAGGCCGAGGCGCAGGCCGTGTCGCCAGGCCGTGCCGGCGTCGGCCGGCAGCGTACGGCCGCGCCCGGGCGCCTCCCGGCAGCAGGCGAGGTGACGCGCCTTCCACGCGGCTGAGCTGGAGGACGCCGGCGATCAGGACGACCACGCCGACCGCGATCGGTACGGCGCGCGCCAGCGCCGGCTGCTGCATCTCGATCGCCGCCAGCGCGACGCCCAGCGGAAACGCGGCCATGCCGAACACGGTCCAGACGAAGAAGTACCCCACGCCCACGAGCGCGGTCAGCCGGCCGAGGCGCGTCTCGCCCGTCTCGCCGACGGCCTGGCGGTAGCGCCACAGCATGGGGACCAGGGACGGCAGCATCATCGCCACCATCATCACGACCCACATGCCGAGGAACGACGCCGCGGCGCCGGGCCACGTCTGTCCGGGCATCCGCATCCACGCCATCGACATCGTCCAGCCGCCGGGCATCGGCATCTCGCCCATCGCTCGACATGGACGCGCACCAGGCGATCGTCACCGCCGCGCTGGCCGCGAAGAGCAGCGCCGAGACGCCGAGGAATGGCTGCGAGGCTCCCTGGACGCCAGGTGTCGGTCGCCATCAGTCCCCAGGCACGACTTCGCTCATCGCTCGTACTCGTCGTGACGGCGCCACCCAGGAGGCCCGTCTCGTTGCGCCCCTTGGGGGCGCGGTCGAGCCACTGGAACATGCCCCAGAGGGCGTCCAGACCGCGCGCAATACGCGGAATAGGTGTGGTAGACGACGCCGTCCTCGAGCGCGAACGCGCTCACGCCCGGCCGCTCGCGCACGTGACGTGGCCACGTCGGTTCCGGACATGCGCCGCGAACTCGGCGACGGGCCCCGTCGCCGGCATCCGACCTCCGACGCACGGCGCTCGCGCCGGTAGTTGTATTCGACGCTCCCTGCGCGCTGTTGCTCCTCGGTGAACCGGACGCTCGAAGTCGAAGTTGAAGTCGCCGCCGAACGCGGACGCCCAGGGGAACGTCCACCCCATCCGCCGCTTGTACGCCTGCAGCTTCGCGAGCGGCGCCCGCGACACCGCCCACAGCATGACGTCGTGGTTGGCCAGGTGGACGGCGAAGCCGTTGAACCCGTCCGCGATCGCCGAGCAGGACGGACACCCCGCCGCGTAGTCGGGCCCGAACATGAAGTGGTAGACGAGGAGCTGCGAGCGCCCTCGGAAGAGGTCCGGCAGCGAGGCGCTCCCCTCGTCGGTCTCGAATCGATACTCCTTGTCGATCCGCACCCACGGCAGCTCCTGCCGCCGCCGCGCCAGCTCGTCGCTGCGCCGCGTGAGCTCCTTCTCCGCCGCGAGCAGCTCGAGCCGCGCGGCGAGCCACTCGGTCACGTGTCCCGGTCATGTGCTTCGTCATTGCTCTTCTCTCCTTCCGTTTCGCGATACGACTTTGGTTGTCGTCGATGATGCGATAGATCTAGCAGCCGGGCACTCGAACGAGTGAGAGTGACAAGTGTGACGGGATTCCGATGGACTCGCTGATCACCGCCGCGGCGCGTGCGCTCGCCGCGGGTGATCCCCTCGGCGCATTGAAGCGGGTCGCCCTGCGCGACGACGCCCCGCGCTCGCGCTTCGCGGCATCGCGATGGCGCAGCTCGGCGATCTCGTGCGTGCGAAGGCGCTCCTGCGACGTGCGGCGCGTGCCTTCGGTCCGAAAGAGGCCGTGGCGCGCGCGCGGTGCGTCGTCGCCGAGGCCGAGATCGCGCTCGCCTCGCGCGACCTCGGCTGGCCGCGCGCAGGCGCTCGACGCGGCGCGGGCGACGCTCGAAGAGCACGGCGACCGGGTGAACGCCGCGCATGCGCGGCATCTCGAGGTCCGGCGCCTCCTCCTGATCGGGCGCATCGACGATGCCGAGCGTGCGCTCGATGAGCCGAACGCGCGCGCCGCGCTCGATCGCGTGCCCTTCCCTCCCGCGTCGAGGACCGCCCACGAGCTGGTGGTCGCGGGAATCGCGATGCGACGCCTTCGGACGAAGGCGGCGCGCGCTGCGCTCGCTCGGGCCACGCGCGCCGCGCGCCAGGCAGCGATCCCGGCGCTGCGGCGGAGGTCGAAAGCGCATGCCTCGTCCTGAACACGCCCGCGGCGCGCCTGATCGCGAGTGGCGAGGAGCGACTCCTCCTGCTCGAGGAGGTCGAAGCGTTGCTGGCGTCGAACGCATTCGTCGTGGACGCGTGCCGTCACGTCGTGCGTGACACGGCACGGTGGTCCCGCTCGCCAGGCGTCCGGTGTTGTTCGCGCTCGCCCGCGCGCTGCGGCGAAGCGTGGCCGGGAGACGTTCCGAGGGACACGCTCGTCGCGCGCGCATTCGGATCGAAGCTCGCCGATGAATCGCATCGCGCGCGGCTGCGAGTCGAAGTCGGGCGGCTTCGCACGGTGCTTCGGACGCTGGCCGACGTGAGCGCGACGAAGCGAGGTTTCGCGCTGGCGCCGCGCCGCGCACGCGAGGTCGTCGTGCTGGCGCGGCCCGTCGAAGAGCGAGCATGCGGCGGTGCTCGCCTTCCTCGCCGACGGTGAATCGTGGTCGAGCTCGGCCCTTGCGCTTGCGCCTCGGAACGAGCCAGCGCACCGTGCAGCGGGCGCTCGACTCGCTTCGCGGCAGCAGGCAAGGTGCAGTCGTTCGGTCGCGGGCGAGCTCGTCGTTGGATGACCCCGCCCGTGCCGGGATTCACGACGACCTTGTTACTCCCCGCGCCTCTGCCGATTGACTAGGATGGACGCATGAGTCGATCAACCGCCGAGATCGTCCGTGAGTATGGACCCTTTCCGGGTGCCGACCAGCGTGCATGGAGTCACGTATGACGGTCAGAACGTCTGGTTTGCCGCTGGAGACAGGCTGATCGCCTTCGATCCCGCGAGCGGGAAGACGCTGCGCTCGATCGACGTCGCCGCGCATGCAGGAACGGCCTTCGACGGCCAGCACCTGTTTCAGCTCGCCGAGGATCGCATCCAGAAGATCGATCCGAAGACCGGCCGTGTGCTCGCCACGATCCCGGCGCCCGGCGGCGGCGGTGACTCGGGGCTCACGTGGGCCGAAGGGACGCTCTGGGTGGGGCAGTATCGGGACCGGAAGATCCATCAAGTCGATCCCCAGACAGGGGCGATTCTTCGCACGATCGAGTCCAACCGCTTCGTCACCGGGGTCACCTGGGTCGACGGAGAGCTCTGGCACGGCACCTGGGAAGGTGACGAGAGCGATCTGCGGCGAGTCGATCCTCGAACGGGAGAGGTCCTGGAGACGCTCGAGATGCCGCCCGGAGTGGACGTGTCGGGGCTCGAGTCCGATGGCGGCGATCGGTTCTTCTGCGGAGGAGGCAGGAGCGGGAAGGTGAGGACCGTCCGCCGCCCCAAGCGCGCTAGCTTAGAATTCCGAGACGCAGATCGAAGAATGAGATTGATGGGGCGGGAGCGAAGCGACTGCCCCCACCACGCGCACGAGGCACGCCCAGCAGGTTGCTCAAAGGGTCGAGATGCTAGGGCGCGAGGGAGCGAACGCGGAGGCGTAGCGGAGTTACGCCGCACCTCTCCGAGGGCACGGCAAGTGAGCGACCACCCTCCGGGTGCAAGCGAGCAACGAAGCAGATGGCCCTTTCTTTCGTGCCAACCTGCGCTTAGATCTCGTAGTACACTGCGCGCGCTCGGGCGTGGACCGAGACGCTTTCGGGCAGGTCGATAGAGATCCGTCACGTACTCGTACGCGTGCGTTGATCGCGAGCAGCGTGCTCGTCCGCCGCACCGGGCTGCTCGCGGAAGACGTGTTCCGGGCCGAGCTTCTGCGCGAGGCCGGCAGTTCTCCGACGCACGCGCGCATGCCCTCGCGAATGCCGCATGAGCACGACCACGACCCCGCGCGCCTCGCCAGCGATCGACCGCGCTCGAGAGGATCGACATGCCGACGGCGTCGGGATTGCGCGCCCGCTTCAGGCGCAGCACGACCGCCTGCGTGTCGGGGCCGACGCGCTCCGTCGATCGTGTCGAGATGGCGCCTTCGAGGCTGCGAGCCGGAGCCGAAGTACATCTCGCCCTCGAGCCCGAAGATGAGGATGCGGCCGCACGCCGTCGTCGTCGCGGCTGCCGCTCGCGCGACGGTGCCGTCCGATCGGTCACGACGAACTCCGTCAGCAGCATCCGTCCCGGTGCGCGGCACGGCGAGCAGGAACGACATGAAGACGCCGATCAGCACGCAGAACTCGATCGAGATGGCGAACGCCGCGATGGCGGTGACCGCGACGATCGCGGCGTCGAAGCGCGACGCGCGCATGTGGTAGCGCAGGTCGCGCAGGTTCACCATGCGCGCCGCGGTGAGCATCAAGCAGGCCGCGCGAGCGCCGAGCGCGGGATGAAGCGCGCGTAGGGCGCGAACACCAGCATGATGAGCGCGACCGCGACCGCCGAGACGACGCCCGACCACTGCGTCTGCGCGCCCGCCTGCTGGTTGATCGCCGAGCGCGTGAGCGAGCCCGATCCCGGCATGCACTGGAAGAAGCTGCCGGCGAAGTTGGCGACGCCTTCGCTCAGGCACTGCTGGTTCAGGTCGAGCTTCTGGCCGGTCACGGCGGCGATCGCCTTCGCCATCGAGATCGCCTCGAGCAGGCCGAGGAGCGCGATCGCGAGCGCGCTGCTGGCGACGATCGCGCAGATAGGGCGCGTCGAGCGTCGGCAGACGCGGCGACGGCAGCGAGGCCGGGATGTCGCCGACGACCGCGACGCCCTGCTCGGCGAGCCCGAAGCTGCGCGGTCGACCGCGGCCATCACGATCACCGACGATCAGGAACTCCGGCAGGAGCTGCCAGCCGAGGATCGCGCTTCAGCCAGCGCAGCGCGAGCATCGAGCGCGATCGAGCGCGAGCCCGATGAGCGAGCGTCGGGCCGTGGATGCGCCGCCCTGCGGTCATCGGTGTGCCAGAACCGGTACGAGGAAGTGGTCGTGCGCGTCGCCGACCGCCTTCAGGCCGAGCAGGTTCTTCATCTGGTCGAGCACCAGCAGCACGCTCGCGCCGGCGGTGAAGCCGACGATCACCGAATGCGAGATGTAGCGCGTCGAGATCGCCGAGGCGCAGCACGCTGATGACGAGCTGGATCGCGCCCACGAGGAACGCGATCAGCACCGCCGCCTGGATGCGCTCGTCGTGCGCGCCGAACGACGCCGATCGCGCTCAGGAGCGCGATCGAGATGGCGTTGGTCGGGCCGTTGATGAGCTGGCGCGACGAGTCGAGACAGCGCGCCGACGCGTCGTCATGACGATCGCCGTGTAGAGGCCGTACTGCGCCGGCAGACCCGCGATCATCGCGTAGGCCATCGCCTGCGGCACGGCGACGGCGGCGGACCGAGAGGCCGGCAACGACGTCCACCCGGAGGTCGCCCGGTGCATAGGACCGCAGCGAGTCCAACGTGGGACTCGCCGCAGGAGCAGCGTGAGCCAAGGAGAGGTCGTGGCCGTCAACGGGTCTCGAATCTCGCGCGGTGCCAGCAGATTCGCCCCGCGGAGCGAAGGCTCAGCGGTGTCCGACCGTTCACGATCGTCCACGCCAGCCGTCTCGCGCGGCGACGCGCCCGCGTCAATAGGCGTCGGCCGGGGCGGCTGGTCGGACGGCGGAAGGTTCTCGTCGCGAATCGACACGTCCGGATCCTCGGCGCGATGCCGATGCTCGATCGGCTCGCTCCTCGCGTCGCCTCCCGCATGATCGTGAAACGACCGAAGGCGAACCCGAGGTCGACGCCGTTTCCGGTCCCGGAGAGGGCCAAGCGACACCGACCCTTGTCACCACCTGCGCCCGACGACACTCCCCATGCCGGCGTGCGCCTGGCGGTCGCATAGTTGCCGTGAGATTTCGCTGATGCCGGCAATGGGCGAGAAACTCGGCCCCGCCGACGATCTCGAGCGCCCGGAACGACAACCCCGCCGCGGCCCTCGAGCCGACCCGAGCCTGCGCTGTTCGTCGCAGCGGACGATGCCGCTGCCGTCGCCCGCCTTGTAGTCAACGCCGACCAGCTGTCGAGCGTGTAAAGGTCATGTCGCACTTCGTGAGGGCAGCGGCGGCGCACCTCCTGCGCCCCGACCAGCGCCAACGACCGTGATGAGCACCCGGCCGTGCTCCGCGTTGCGTACGTCATCGCACCTCCTCCACGGGACGACCCTATCCCTCGATTGTCCCGGCAGAGCCGGAATAGTCAACTGGGCCGATCGGCCCGGAGCGCCGGCTGCAATAGACGACGCGATCGCCGCATCTCATCCAGGCAAGGAGGCCATCGGATGACGCCGCAGGCGTCACAGGGTGCGCGTCGCCCCGCGACGGGCGGGACGCGACGGCGGCCGCCTGACGGTGCCCGCGCGCGGCGCGCGCCGCATGGTATGGAGCGAAACCCGCCATGCTCGGAGCGTCCGAGATCACGACCTCTGATCGGCGGCCTGCGCGGTCGGCGATGCGCCGCGCGGCGCTCCGTTTCAGGAGCGGATACGGCGCGGACATCTACAACTTTCCGGTCAAGATCTACCGTGCCTCGGTCGAGAAGGCCGCGGACTTCTACGTCTTCGTGTTCGAGCGCGACCGTATCTTCACGCGCCCTCGCGACGTTCGAGGACGCAACAACATCCAATTTCGCACCTTCCTCGGCACTACGCTGCGCAGCCTGTTCTTCGAATGGCATCGGGACCCAGCGCGACCTGGAGACGGTTCTCCTGAACGCCCCGTCGGCGATCCCGAGGCGGGACACGTCCTCGAGGACGTCCCTTGCTCCCGCGGGACGACGCAGGAAGCGGCCGTCCGGGACGATCCGCGCGCCGCGCCTGACCAAGCTTCAGCCCCGACGAGCAGCTCGACCTCAGCCCTGTCGCTGCTCGACTACGACCTCACGCCCGACGACGTTCGGCGTCTGCCGAGCCGCGGGCCGATACGCTCCGCGACACGTTGGCCGAGGTGGCGGAGGTGCAGGCGCTCCTCGGCGCGAAGGATCAGCAGCTGGCGGAGATCCGCGCGCAAGTCGACGCGGTCTGGGGCTGGATCGTGCTGCGCCAGCGCGAGTTGCAACAAAGTGGAGGAGACGCTGCGTCCAATGGGCCATGGGCACCACGATCGCAACGTCCTGAGCGCCGCGAGCGTCTCCGCCGCGGCGCTCGGCAAACGGCTGCAGCAACGCGAGCGCCTCGTGCTCGCGGAGGTCCGAGAGCTCAAGGTGACGACCCCCTACAAACACATCGCCCGCGTGCGGAACCTCTCCGTGGGCACGGTCTGCTCGCGTGTCTTCCGTCTGCGGCAGCGACTGGCCGCCCTGATGGGCGACGTCACCGCTCGAAGAGTGAGTCGCCATCATGACGATCGCCGACGTTCTGTCCCTGATCTCGAAACGCTCGCAGCTCGTCGATCGCGAGCTCACCCCGGCCCGCGATCACGACGCGGCAGCACGTCGAGCACTGCCGCGCGCTGTCGCACGCGGGTGACGGTGCTCGAGGCGGGCGACGCACGCCGGAGGACGGCCGCCGCCATCCCCGCGGCGCCGGTGCCCTCCCCGCCTCCCACCGGCGCAGCGCCTGTCGGCGAGCCTCCTCGCCGGCTGGGTCACGCGCGCGCTCGCCGGCGCCGAGCTCCGCCGCGCCGAGTCGCATCTCGAGGACGTGCGACCGCTGTCTCGTCGCGGCCCGCGAGGCGCTCGGACGGTGGACACGCTGAGTCGCGCGCCGCACGCCGTTCCCGCGACGCTGCAGGCGCAGGTGCGCCGCGGGCTGGCCCGAGCCGACCGCGTCGGTGACGCGCCTCGCGATCGCGATCGCGCGCACGGGGCTTCGCCTCCTCGAGCAGCACGTGGTCTCGCCCCTGCTGTCGATCGAGCCGCAGTTGGTCGCGCTCCCGGCGCATCGCAGCGGGAGGTCGGCACGGCGCTCGGCACTCGGCTCCGCGGCCGAAGAGGCCGAGATCCGCGCGCACCCTCGTCCCGGACGAGCGGCGCCGTCGACGTGACGCTGCTCCTGCTCGGGAAGACCGGGGAGGCGCTTCACCAACGAGCGCTTGTACTCTCCGCCAGTACGGGAGCGCGATCTTCTCGGCCTCCGCACCGACGCGAACGGCGAGCTCCGTCTGCCCCAGCTCGAGCCGGGCTCTTCGAGGTCGCGTTCCCGCGGCTCCACACGACGTTCCATCTCGACCTCCGAGCCTGAGCCGATCGCTTCGCGGCCGCCGCGACCCCCTGCTACGCCACGCCAGGGTGAGGTGTGCCGGACGACCGACCAATCCATTCACCATCCTCCGCCGTGACGACAGCATCATCGTCGACGTCGCGGAGCACGGCTCCGCTGATCCCGCGCAGCGAGACGCTGGTCGACGATCGATGCCTCGGCGACCTCGCCGCCGGGAATGGCGCGGCTCGCCACGCGCCCGCGCCCGCCCGCACCTCCCGCGGCGACGCGCCGGCCGCGATCGTCCTCCGCGCTGCAGCGTACCGGGGGCCTGATCTTCTCTCCCACCTGCTCACCGAGCCCGCACTTGGCGCCGGCTCACCCGCGCGGCGGCGGGCGGCGATCTCTACCTCCGGCTCTGACGAGCGTCTCCTGCACGTCCCGTGGGAGCCCCGCCACGACGGCGAGAGACCTTTCTCGCGACCTCGTTCCGGGTCGGACGCCAGGTCATCACGGGACCAGGCGGTGCCCGAGGCGGAGCCGAGCCCGAAAGCCGCGCCCGGCTCCGCCGTGCTGCTGGTCGCGGATCCGACCGAAACCCTGCCGCGGGCGAGCGCCGAGGCCGAGCACCTGTGCGGCCTGCTCGACGACCTGCCCGGGGTCGAGGTGACGCTCCTCGGCGGGCGTGGGGTGCGCCGCATCCCGCTGCTGGCCGCCCTTCAGCAGCACGACGTGGTGCACTCGCCGGGCACAGCGTCTACGACCCGGTCGCGCCGAGCCAGAGCGGGTGGCGTCTCGACTAAGGGCTCCTCACCGCGGGCGAGCTCAGCAAGGTCCGCCCCGCCCCGTTGCTCGTCTTCTCGAACTCCTGCGAAGCGGCGCGACCGCCGAATGGGAAGGAGGCTATCGCTACGAAGGCCACGCCTTCGGCATCGGGAGCGCATTCCTCCTCGCGGGCGTCCGCAGCTACGCTCGGCACGTTCTGGGTGATCCACGACACGGAAAGCGTGCTCTTCGCGACCGCCTAGCCATCGTGGCCTCGCGGGCGGCCTCAGCATCGGCGAGGCGCTTCGGGCGCGCGCGTCACGCGGTCATCGCCGAGCGTGGATGCGCACGGTCTCACGTGGGCGAGCCACCTCCTCTACGGCGATCTCGCGTTCACGCCGCTCGCGGCGTCCACGTCACCGCCCGCGCTCGACGATCCCGAGCCGCTCGACGTTCTCGCCAGCGCGCGCCGAGGATCCGAGCACCCCGCTCGCCGCCGCCATCGGCACCGTCGCGACCGCCCCCCGTCGCCGGCCGCGCCGCCGGATCGCCGAGCTCGAAGCGCAGCTCCAGGTCGCCCGGAGCGGAGACGGTCGGTGGTGTTCGTGAGCGGCTCCCGGGCATCGGGAAGACGACGGTCGTCGAGGTTCTCGCGCGGGTGCGCGAGGGGGTGACAGCTTCATCGGCCAGGGGCAGTCGATCGCGTCGTATGGGGCCGTGCGAAGCTGTATCTGCCGTGGCTCGAAGCGTGGAACCGCCTGGACGGACGCGGGACGGCGCCGACCCCGTCGGCCAGCTCCGCCGTCACGCGCCGAGCTGGCTCGCGGAGCTGCCGAGCTTGGCAGGTGTGGACGCGAGCCGCCGACGCCAGAAGCCGTCGCCGTCGGGCGCCACGCGCGAGCGCATGCTGCGGGAGATGGCCGAGCTCGTCGAGGCGATCACCATCGAGCACCCCTTGGTGCTCGCGATCGAAGACCTGCACTGGGGCGATCCTTCGACGCTCGAGCTCGTGGCCTATCTCGCCCAGCGCCACGAGCCCGCGCGCCCCCTCTTGATCGCCACCTATCGCACCGCGGAGGCGCTCCGTCGCGACGCCCCCCTGCGCGCCATCTCCCCAGGACCTGCTCCGGCCGCCGCTTGGCGCACGAGATCCGCCTCGAGGCCGCTCGCCGTCGCCGACGTCGACGCGTACGTGCGCGGAGCGATTCGCCGGCGGCGACGCTCGACGGCGACATCGGTCGGCGCGCTCGTCCACGATCGCACCGAAGGCCACCCGTTGTTCGTGGTGAGCGTCGTCGACTACGCGCTCCGCGAGCGGCTCCTCACCGAGGACCACGGGGTCTGGCAGATCCAAGGCGGCGCTCAGGCCTTGGCGTCGCAGGTGCCGGACACGCTCCGCCAGCTGATCGAGCACCAGATCGAAACGCTCCGACCCCTGACGGAGCAGCGCCTGCTCGAGGCCGCGAGCGTCGTCGGCAACGACTTCTCGGTCGCGGAGGTCGCCGCAGCGCTCGCGCGCGCCGGTCGACGTCCTGGAGAGCCGCTGCGAGACCCTCGTTGGGAACGCCCAGATGGTGCGCGCCGCCGGCGTCGCGGAGTGGCCCGACGGCACCGTCGCGGCCCGCTATCGGTTCCTGCACGCCTTGTACCGGGAAGTGCTCTACGACCGGGTCGCCGAGGCCCGCCGGATCCGGTTTCATCGCCGCATCGGCGAGCGCAAGGGCGGAGGCCTTCGGCCCACGGGTCGGCGAGATCGCGAGCGAGCTCGCGACGCACTTCTGAGGCGGCCCGCGAGCTCGAGCGCGCGCTCTCCTATCGCACGCACGCCGGCGGCATCGCCGTCGCACGCCATGCCGACCTCGAAGCGGTGGACCACCTGGAGGCACGCCGCTCGGGCTCTCGAGCGCCTCCCACCCGGCCCCACGCGCGCCGATCGCGAGCTCGCGCTCCTTCGTCCAGCTTCGCCGCACCCCTGATGGCAGTCAGAAGGCTACGCCGCCCGCGAGGTCGAGGAGGTCTTCGCCCGTGCGCACGCGCTGTCGCGCGCCGGGGCCGCCGGATCACATCTCTTCCCGCTCTTGCGGGGCCTGGTCTCCTTCCATCAGGTCCGCGCACAGCTGCGTCGCCCACGCCGTGGGAGAGGAGCTCGCTGAGTCGTGCGCGGGGAGGCGGCGACGCGCCGGCGATCGTCCAGGCGCACTACGGTCACGGCGCGACGCTCTACGACCTCGGGGAGCTCAGAAGCGGCGCGGACGCATCTCGAACGCGCCCTCGCTCTCTACGACCCGGCGACTCCACCGCGGACACGTGGCCACGTACGGCGGGTACGATCCCGGGGTCGCCTGTCGTTTCTGGCCTCGCGTGGATCGCCTGGTGGACGGGCGCCCCCGATCGGGCGCTCGTACTCGGCGAGGACGGGCTCACCTCGCGTGTCGCCACGAGCATCCGCTGACGCTCAGCTATGCGCTCGTCTCCTCCGCGCTCGTGCACCTCTGCAGGGCGAGCCCGAGCCCGCCGCCGAACGGCTGGCGGCCGGCAGCGCGATCGCGCGCGACGAAGGCTTCTCGCGTTCCATCGGCGCGCTCGCCGACGCACTCGAGGGGTCGTTGTTGCTGAACGCAGGGAAGCCGCCGCCGCCGCGGTCGAGCGGCTCGAGGGCGCGCTCGGCCGCTACGACACGACCGCCGCCACCTTGTCGCGCCCGGGATTTCTCGCCGTGCTCGGGCTCGCTGACCGCCCTCGCGGGCCGGATCGAGGCGGGGCTCGCGCATCTCGCGGATGGCCTCGCCGAAGCCGAACGCACGGAGCAGCGTCTCCACCTCGTGAACCTCCATCGTTTCCGCGGCCAGGTCCTGCTCCTGCAAGGAGACGCGGGCCGGCGCGGGCGAGGCCGAAGCCTGCCTCGTGCGCGCGCTCGACGCGGCCCGCACCTCGGTGCCGCCGGCCCCGCGCTCCCAGGTCGGGATCCAGCTGGCCCAGCTGTGGCAGGCGCGGGGTCGAAGCGACGAGGCGCGCACCCTCTCACCCCGCTCCACGCCGCGTTCACCGAAGGGCTCGAGACGGCCGACCTGCGGGCGGCCACGCACCCTCCTGGCGTCGCTTTGAAATCAAACCCGGCCGACCGATGCGTCTTCTGCGGCAAAGGAGACACCCTCATGGGACGGATCATTGCCTTCGCGTACGGCGTCGTCTTCGTACGCCATCTTTTTCGCCACGTTCCTCTATGCCGCCGGGTTCGTCGGCAACCTGGTCGTGCCGAAGAGCCTCGACGCGACGCCGAGCGGAACCTTCGCCGGCTCGCTGCTCGTCGACCTCGGACTGCTCACCCTCTTCGCCCTCCAGCACAGCGTCATGGCGCGGCCGGCGTTCAAGCGGGCGTGGACCCGCATCGTTCCCCACGCGGTCGAGCGCAGCACCTACGTGCTCGCCAGCAGCCTCGCGCTGCTCCTGCTCTTCTGGCAGTGGCGGCCGCTCGGCGGCGTCGTGTGGGACGTCCAGGACCCGACGGGCCGCGCGCTTGCTGCATTCCGGGTTCGCCTTCGGGTGGCTGCTCGTCTTGATGAGCACCTTCCTCATCAACCACTTCGATCTCTTCGGCCTGCGGCAGGTGCTGGCTCTACCTGCTCGGACGGCCCTACTGGCCGCTGCCGTTCGCGACGCCCGGGCTCTACCGGCGTCGTCCGTCATCCGCTCTACGTCGGGTGGCTCTTCGCCTTCTGGGCGACGCCGACGATGACGGTGACCACCTCGCTGTTCGCGCTGTCCACCACCGCCTACATCCTGATCGCGATCCGCTTCGAAGAGCGCGACCTGGTGGCCGCGCACCCCGAGTACGCCGCGTATCGCGCGCGCGTGCCGATGCTGGTTCCGAGCTACCCGCGTCGCGCCCGCGAGCGACGAAACGGAGGTCGCGGCCGGCGGCTGAGGCACGGCGGGCCGAGCGCGCGCGCACGCGCTCGGCCCACGGGACCTCAGGTCGAGAGGTTCAGCAGCTGCCTGCGCCTCGTCTCAGGTCCGGGAGGGCCAAGCCCTCCACGAACGAGGCGTGGATCGGCGCGAGCAACGCCCGGGCCTCGGCCCCACGCCCGTGAGCGTGCCACATCCACGCGAGGCTATTGGCGGCCTGGAGCTCGAGCATCTTGGCGCCGAACTGGTGCGCGAGGGTGACCGAGCGGCGGAGGACACACTTCGGCTCGTGTCGGGTCGCCGGCCGCGAGCAGGAGCTGTCCGCGGAATCGGTTGAGCGTGATCAGGTGCAAACCGTTGCTGCGTCTGCTCCGCCACCGCGAGCGCCTCGTCGACCAGATGGAGCCCTCGCTCGGGGTCGCCGGTGAGCGCCTGCGCGACGCCGAGGACGCCGGAGGAAGATCGCGGCGCGCCATCTCCGCCCCGGTCGCGCGGAACCCGTCGAGGGCCTCCTCGAGCCGCGTCGCAGCCTCCTCGAGCCGGCCCTCGAAGAAGAGCGCGCCGCCCTCGTGCGCGCCCGCGACCGGCGGTCATGAACGCGAACCCTCGGCGTCGGCGATCGTCCGGGCCACCGTCACGTGCTCCCGCACACGCTGTGGGTCGCGGCGGAAGAGGTGCAAGGTCGCCGCCATGAGATGAGCCCGGCAGAGACTGTGCGGGTGTCCGATCGACGCCCCGAGCACGAGCGCCGCGCCGCTGGTCGCGAAAGCCCGGTCCGGTCGACCCGCAGCCATTCGACGAGGGCGAGCCAGCTCCGGCACGCGACCCCGGGATCGTACCCGCCGTAGATCGAGACGTGCTGCGCGTGCGTCGCGGGATCGTAGAGGGCGAGCGCACGCTCGAGGTGCGACTGCGCGGCATCCATCTCGACGAGATCGTAGCAGCGTCACCCCATGGCCATAGTGGGCCTGGACGCGCGCCAGGTCGTCGCCCGTACGCTCGCAGCGCGCGAGGAGCTCCTCGCCGACGAGGCGCGCGGTCGGACTCTGCCCCCGCACTTGATAGAACGACACGAGCCCGCGGAGCAGCGGAAACACGTGCGGTCCCTCCGCGGCCTGACGCGAGCGCGTGAGCGCGCTCGAACACGCGTTCGACCTCGCGCGAGGCGTATCCCTTTGGTCGACATGAGCGGGGTGCTGAGCTTCACGAGCAGGGCGAGCTCCCGCTCGCGGCGCGACGCATCCTCGGGGAGCTCGGCGAGCAACTGCAGCCCGCGCGTCAGGTGCTGGACGGCCTCGTGATCGGCGTAGCGCTGGATCGCGTTGTCGCCCGCGAGCGCATGATAGGCGACCGCACGCCCCGGGTCGCGCGCCGCCGAGAACTGGGCCGCGAGCTCCCCGCGATCTCGCGCACGCGTTCGCCGAAGGCCGCCTCTTTCCGTTCCGCGACGCGGCGGTGCATGCGCACGCGGCGGGCCTCGCCGATCCGTTGCGCGAGCACGTCGACGTAGAGCGCGTGTCTGAAGCGGTAGCACCCCGGCGACCGTGCCGTCCGGCCACTCTTCCACTCCCGGCGGCGGCGAGGAACTGGCCCCGCCGCACCAACGCCTCGCAGCGCTCCTCGAGCGCGTCCGTTTCGCACTCAACGCCGCGGCCGCGCGTCGCGACCGAAGAACGCGGCCCCGACCATGCTGGCCGCCTCGAGCGCGCGCTGCTCGGCGGGGTCGAGCGCCTCGATCTGGCGCTCGATCGCTTGGCGAAGACTCTCGGGCGTGGATACGTCGAGCACCGCGGCGCCGCCGACCAGCGCCCATCGATCGTGGGTCTCGCCGAGCACCTCGCTCGCGGAGCGCCCAGTCGACCAGTGGTGACCGCGAAGAGCGGTGCCCTCCGTCCGCCGGTGCACCTGCGTCGCCAGCGCTGGCGTCGACCCGCCCGCCGAGCCGCGCGCGCAGATACTCGGCCGATCTCCTCCACCGCGAGGGGGCTCGAGGCATACCTCCTCGGCGCGCCGCCGCATCAGGAGCTCCTGCGTCATGGCGCGCGACGGGGTGGTCACGCCGCATCGACTCGGCAGGCCGATACGTACCGATCAACAGGATGCGCGCCGGATCGCGCCGTTCGGCGAGATACGCCGACGAGGGTCGAGCGTCGAGTGGTCGCTCCAGTGGAGGTCCTCGAGCACGACCACGAGCGGCCGGACGGCGCTCACGGCCTCGAGCAGCTCGGCCATCTCCCGCACCATGCGTTCGCGGGTCGTGCCGTGCTCCCCGCTCCGGCACGGCGGTCTGCTCCGCCGGAACGAGGCGCGGCAACCGCGTGAGCCAGCTCGGCGCGTGGCGCCGCATCCACCCGGCCAGGGGCGCATCGCTCGCGGTCGCCAGATGATTCAGCGCCTGCAGCACGGGGAGGTACGCTCGCCGCTCCCGTAGCGTTCGATCGACTGTCCGTGCGCGATCCATGCGTCGCCGCTTCGGCGCACGCCGGCGAGAAACGCATCCACGAGCGCCGTCTTTCCGATGCCCGCGGGTCCGCTCACGAACAACGGTGCCGCGCACGCCCCGGCGCGCGGTGTCCAGGTGTCGCTGCAGCTCGGCGAGCGGGTCGTCGCGCCCGACGACGAGCCCCGCCTCGCTGCTCGCCGGGGGCGCGGGTGCCGCCGCATCGCGGCCGCGACGACGGCACACGCACGGCGGCCCGCGGCCGCGACGTCGCCGCCCCACGCCCCCGGACTGCCGCGACACCGTGTCGGCTTCCCTCGGTCGACACGGGAGCGAAGGTCGGATCGCCGTACAGGAGATGACGGGGCCAGGCGGCGTCGTCGAGCGCGTGCCGATCGCGATCGCCTCGGCGAGCCGGGCGAGGGCCGCGCCGAGCGTCGCGCCACGCGCGAGGCCGGCGTAGTACGTGGCGGCGAAGCGCACGCTCGCCTCGTCGTGCCCGCCGAAGAACGTGCCGACGTAGCTCGTGATCCCCAGAAGCAGGAACGCGCTGCCGAGGCCGAAGGCGTCGGCGTCGTAGGACGGCGCTCGAAGGCTCCGCGCCCGCGGAGCTCCGTTCGAGAATACGACGAGCGGCGCCGGACGGAGCTTGCTGAGCTCGTCCGCGCGTCAGCAACCCTTCGCGGAGATACCACCCGCTCCGGCTCGGCGTCGCCGCGTCGTACTGCGTCCGGCCCATGAAGTGGACGACGTCGTGATCCGTCAACGCCGCGAGCAGGGCGATCCGCCGCGCGGCGTGCGCCCGCCGAGGAGCGTCACCTCCATTTCCGGCACGCCGTCGAGCTCCGCGCAGAGCTGCTCCGCCGCCGCCATCGCCCTGCCGAGGGTCTTCGGTCGGGTCCGCGACGACGAGCAGTCGGAGATCGTCGCGCGGCGGCCGATCGCCGCCCGTTTCGGGATCGCGCGTCCGGTGATCACCTGGCGGCCGACCCGAAATTTCGCGCCCAAGAACGTGTCCCCGTCGTGACAGAGCTCCCACGGGACGTCGATGAGCTCCTCGTCGAGCCGGAGGTGGAGATCGGTCGGGGCCGCCTGACGGAGACGCCGGCGCGCGGGCTCGGTGAGCAGGTGCGAGAAGATGAGCCCGCCGACGCGCACCAGATCGCGCGTCACGCTCGCGTCCGCCTCGGCGGCGTCGCTGCGTTTCGCGGCCGCCGCGCCGAGCTCCCGGAACTCGCGGGCGAGCTCGGCTCAGAAACGCCGCCTCGACGCGCGTCTGCCCGCGGGATCAACGAGCCGACCGCCGCCACGTCGACGATGTTCAGATCGTCGCGGCGAAGAACGGTCAGCTGGATCGGGGGTTCCGAGACACGGCGAGGCTCCACGGCGGAGATAGCGGGCGCCGGCGCACAACGGAAGGACGAGCGGGGACGGCGCGGCAATAGGGACGCCCCGGTCTCTGCGTCCCTCTCCGCAGGGAATGTGCCCTCACGCGCTTGGGGAGACCACCATGGAACATCTCGGCATTGAAACGGACCACTGACCATCGTTCGCGCCAGTGCGATCGCGGCGCTGGCGCTGCTGTGCTTGGCCTCGGCTGCGACGCGCGGTCCGCGCGGCCTTCGTCGATCCTCAACGGGGGCGTGCTCTCCTACGCCGACGACAGCTTCGTGAGCCTGCCGATTGCGAACGACCTCACGGTCTCGCTCATCGGCGGCAGCTGCAAGCTCGACGATCCGGCCGAGACTACGATCACGCTCGCCCAACGCGCTCGCCGCGGGGTGCACCTCCTTCGACTCGAACACCGTCAACTGTCCGGCGGCGATCCTCACGTCGTTTCGCATCGCCACCGGCCACGGCGCTGACCGCGTCGATCTGACGGTGTGTCGCCCACCCGGCCGCCGTGATCGGCGGCACCGGAGTCCGACACGCTCATCGGCGGCGACTCGGACGACATCTTCCAATCGGGCGCCCGGCGACGGGAGCGACGTCATCGACGGCGGGCTCCGGCGACGACTCGCTCTGACTTCTTCGGCTCGATCATCGCGGGAGACCTTCAACATCACACCCGACGGCAGCGGCTTCGATCTCACTCGCAACATCGCCACGATCAACCTGCAGGCGCAAAGCATCGAGACCTTGACGCTCCACCCTCGGCGGCGCCGACAACGTCTTCACGACCCCGCTCGTCGGCACGGCGCAGAGGTTCATCGATACTCCCTGACATGAACGTCAACGTCCTCCGCATCGACGCGGGCGGGTTCTGCCTCACGCGCGAGAACGACCTCTTCGAGCTCCCGGGACGCCAGCCGATTCGCGTCACCGACTTCCAGCAGGTCTCTCGCCGACAATGCCTTCTGCGCCGCCGATCCCTGCGACGGTGCCGTCGCCACCCTGGGCTGCACGGTCAATCGCGTGCACGACCAGCCCTGCCAAGGCACCGACGGCGACGACCTGATCGTCGGCACCCCGGGCCCGGACGTCATCCTCGGCGGCGGCGGTCGGGACCGGATCAACGGCAAGTCCGGCAACGACGTGCTCTGTGGTGAGGATGGCGACGACAAGCTGGTCGGTGGCGCCGGCAACGACGCGCTCCGCGGCGGCGAAGGCAACGATCGTCTCACCGGCGGCGCGGACGACGACGACCTGGACGGCGGCGCGGGCGACGACCGGCTGGAGCGGCGGCGGCGGCAACGACACGCTGCTCGGCGGCATCGACGCCGACCGGATAAACGGCGGCAGCGGCCTCGACCACTGCCTCGACCCGACGCGCCGCGGACCGTTCCCGCAGTGCGAGTGACCCCGAGGTCGCGACGACCGTCCCACTCCTGATCGGCGCGCGCGGCGGCGGACCAGCGATGGTTCGCCGCCGTTTCCCGTGAGGCTCGGTCAGGGCCGCCCGCCGCGTCCCACTTCGACGTCGGTCGCCACCAGCAGCGCGTCGTCAGGCATGCGCGCTCGCGGGCCAGATACGAAGCGGCGCAGCACTGCAGCAGCGTCTTTCCATCCGGCCCGCCGAGCATGCGGCATAGACGTGCAAGCCGCTCGGCGCCGCGACCTCGTCGACGATCCGCCCACCTCCTCCACCCAGCACGCAGCGCTTCCCGAGCGCGTCGGCGCACCAGATGCGATCACGCTCGTCGAGCCGCAGCCGTCGGGCGCGACGCCGGGCAACGCGGCCCACACCCGGCGATCGGCGAGCTGAGCCGTCGGCGCGGATCGTGAACGCGGTGTGGCGCGAGCCCATCGTCTCGCTGACGATCAGCGTCGAGCCGTCATTGGTGATGACCGACCCGTTCGGGAACACGAGGTCGGCGGCCGCGAGCGCCGCCGTCCCATCACGGATCGACGCGCACGAGGTTGGCGTTCTTCCGAGGGGCGCCGGGCCATGAGATCGAACCCGGCGTTGCCGATGTAGGCCCGCCCCGCCGCGTCGACGACCGGCGTCGCGCTGGCGAACCCGCCGCAGAGCTCGCCGAAGCGAGGCGACGACCTGGCGGCGCGCCGCCGGGGCGCCGGCGGAGCAGACGGTGATCCTGCATCGACACGACCAGCAGAAGTCGCCTGTCGGGCGTCCATCCGAGCCCGGAGGGCATTGCCTCGACGCAGAAGCTCCTCCCGGCGGTCGCCCGGCCGTCGCCATCGAAGGACAGCACGACGCGGCGGGTAGAAATCGGACACCCACCACCGGCCGTCGTGCCAGCGCGGACCTCGTAGAACGATCCATGGGTCGACCAAGATCCGATGCAAGCGCATGGCCGCACCTTAACCCCCCGACCCGATGAATCCATGCAGGTGTCGCCACATCCGCAGCGTCGTTCTCGACCGACCCGACCGCCCCGACGCCACCGCGAGGCCGCCCTCGCTCTCGTTCTGCGTCTGCCACATTTCCCTATATCGACGGTAATCGTCGGTTAAATCTGGCAGTATTGGTTTATGCGATGTTTCAAATAGTTAACTAGACATTCCCTAGGGAAGATTCCCTCTGTCTGTCATCTTATATCCTCATATTTCGCGCTTGACCGGCGCGTCCCGACGGGCGTAGCGTGCTCGCTATAGCGCATTGAGGCGCGAGGTCGCTGACGCGACTCGCCGAACCGATGGAGGGCGTCACGATGTGCCGCGCGTCACCGCCCCACTTGCCGCCGCTCACCACCGCGAGGCGACCCCGCGTCCCTCGCTGCATCGCCGTCCCCGCATCCTGCGCCACCGAGCGCTCCGCTGGTTCGACGATCCGATCGCGATCATCGAGCGGGAGCGCGCGGGAATCGCGACCTCTGACCCGAGCGTGCGGTGCGGCACGGCTTCCCGCCGCGACCAGCGCTCCATTAGAGCACCTCGAATCTCGCCACTTGCCCTCGGCGGGCGTGGCGGCATAAAAGGACCGTGCAGTCTTGAGGCGATGGAAGTAGAGTTTCCGGGCCGTGGGTTTCCCTGGCTCCCTGTGACACGCAACCTTCCTCTCGAAGACGAGTCCTTCGCTAGAAAGGAGGGTCACGCTCATGCCAACAGGAACTGTGAGGAATGGTTCAACCCTGAGAAGGGTTTCCGGATTCATTACCCAGCCCGGCGGTGAAGACGTTTTCGTCCACTTCAAAGCCATAGCAATACGTAACTGAACGAAGCACAA
>ERZ1370068.494-contig-10449_pt1 | contig 37059 bp, 61 predicted proteins | sample MGYA00561227_ERZ1370068 | MGnify/ENA primary metagenome ERZ1370068 (study PRJEB38410, sample SAMEA6850437) | metagenome | study: Metagenomic assessment of the ecological functions of the soil: analysis of the soil microbiota associated with the...
GGTTACGCATTGCTGTCAAAAGCACTTCGTTGCTTGGCCAACCGCCACGCCCGGCGGCGAATCTAACGGCGCGATATGAACTCGCGAAGCGATCCTGCCCACGATCAGGCGCCACCAGACAAACGAGACATCATCGCTGATCCCTATCTGCGTCGGCCTCGGCCGAACCACTCGGTGTCGGGTTTGACCCGGCGGTTTCGCGCTTGTCCCGCCAGCCATCTCGTGCCGGCTGGAAACCAGCGCACGTTCGTATAGCCTTTGGTCACGAGTCGCCAGCTATGTTCCAGCCACCCCAGCATTCGGTCGCCGGCAGAAGACCACGATGGGTTTGGTCTTATCGCCATGCGTCAGCTCTGTCGATACGGCGATGAAAACAGCTCCTCGCGCCCCACATCGATGCGTGTAGCGCCTGCACCCGGCATCCAAATCGCATTAGGGATCGAGCGATGGATGGGCCGCCATGGCCGGCTCGGTGGGAAATGCCTTCGGGTTCGCGGACAGCCGGCTAACATCTGAGCAGCGCGCTTCTCAACCGTCAGCGCCCGATGGCAGCGATGGGGTCCACAACTTCCGTCGCGCCCGACTCGAGCACTTCTCGGCGTCGGTCCATGCACACGGCGTCGCGTTCGCACAGCCCCTGCGGCCTGGAACATCGGCGGCCGAGCTGGCGCAGGGCGACTGCCGGAACAAGCGCGGTGCCCAAAATCATCAGCCGCTGTCAGCGGCCATCTCGTATCAGGACGCGCATTTCGCCGAGCGGGGGGATCAGTTCGTGGTCGCTGGCATGTCGAAGCTTTGCTCCCACCCCGGCCTGGTTCACGGTGCCGGAGGCAACGACCTTAACCGGGCCTTTTTCCCTCCGGACGAAGGAGAAGGTGATGATCCGGGTTAGTGGAGAGCGAAATGTGTCAGCTTCGAGATCAGCAGATCCCGCTGTCACCGTAGAGGACACGGAAAAGCTTCAGCGACCTATGCGAGCGCAAGGCGGCGTGTAGTTCCGCGTCAACTGATCGTATCTGCGCGCCGTTGAAATTGGTGGCAAGTGACTTCCATCGTAGGGTGCGCTTTGCATCGGCTTCTCAGCCGGGAAGCGGCCCCCTTCCGTGAATCTCATCCGCATCTCACCCATGCCCTTCATGGTCCTCTCTCGCCGGCTGACGCAACCGGCGCTCGAACAGCCGCCCGATAAGAGCGCTCCTGGCTGAACGCCAACAGCTCCCGAACAGACCGCCGTCCCTGGTCTCAGCCACGGCGTGCACATTGGTGTAGGTATCGACCCCGACGCGCAGCTGCAATGAGTCGGTCGGCCGGCCGGTCCGAAGGTGACATGGGCCGCAAGGGGCGAGGGTTGTCGTCGATTACCAGGTAGACTGACTTGATTTTGTCCTTCTCGGGCATAATCAGCGTGACCGGCAGTGAGCGCGGCGTCCTGCGCGCGTGGGAGCATCGAGCTTGATCGCAGCGTTTCTGTCGGCTCGATCTCGCGGTCGCCGCAAGACAGACTCGGCAATCGTTTTCCAGCGCGCCAGCCCGCCGTCATCTCGTCGAGGCGAATGGCGGCAGGACCTTTGCTGGCCGAGCCGCCGACCAGAGGGACGCAGAGGACAAGTGCCGGGACCTTCACGTTCCTCCACATCATGATAGCTCCGGTCCCAGCTCCCCACTGAGCTCCTTGTAAGCCTCCACGCCATTGATGCTTCATTAGGTCAGTCAGCGAGCAAGGCCCAGCGGCTCCGCTCGGTTTGCGCGTCGGTGCGCCTGTCAGCGTCCATGCGATTGATACGCCAGCCGCTGCGGCCTTCCGGCGTCTCGTCGCGGAGAACGGAGAGATAGCGCGTTAGGGTCTGCCATGGCTGGCGCGAAATTCACGACCACCGGCCCGTGGCCCGGCACGGCGCGGTAACGTCCCGGAATGCCTTTTCAGCCTCTCGATCTCGAAACTCAGCCAGCCGCGAAGATCACCATCGAGGGAAGGAAGCCGGCAGCACACAAAAGCAGATCACCCGGAAAAACAGAAGAGACTGGTGCTCTGACAAATCGAGCACCGACATGATCGCAATTCGTGCGAGCTCTCCTGCGCGGGATCAGCCGGAGCTGTCTCGGCCGCGGGAGGAATCGATTTCCACTGCCATCCTTCACCCCTAACGGTCGGATTGACACACGCTGACCGCCCGGCTGGGCCCGAGAACTCTCGGCAAGATCGCTTACGGTAAAGAATCTCACCCCGGGCTCCCGAGCTGCCGCCCTCAAGGCGTGATGACCGATGATCAGCCGGAGTGGCGTCCCGGGCGAAGGCCGCCGCTGCCGAAAGCAATGGTCCGGATGAACGCATGCGTGATCAGCACACGGCGAATGGGCTTTGTCGGTCCGCCCTCCCTGATCTCGCCGAGAAGCCACTCGTTCAGACGTCCGCGTGACTGCCGCGCGACATCGGTGACAAAGACGGAGTCGTGGCCGACGATGACGCCGATATTCGCAATACCGCCCGCGTTGGCTAACGTCGCCTTTGATGCGGGCCGGCGCGGACAAAAATACCCGGTGCGACTTCTCCGCCGTGCCGCGGCGCGGCGGTGGCGGAATTCGGCAGACAGTGATAGACAGAACCCGCAGGTGAGGCCTCGCGGCGCGTCACCCGAACGGCTGATGCCGGTTTGCTCCGAGGCTGCTTGAACGCATCTCCAACATGCACGAAACCTGCATGGGAAACAGCGACCGTCACCATACGCAAGAGACATCAAAAACCAAGTCTGGTTCCGCGTTTACCAGATTGGATCAGCTCAGCCGTTGGCGGTGCCGTAGCGCCGGTGCAGCGATGCGCTCATCACAACGACCTTCGGACTGGACAAACTGGCCGCAGCAAAGGTTCCAGGCTAGGATTACCTGGCTCCTCCACTCTGCAGCCATGGCTCATCCGCCGAGTCCACGAGGCTTTCAAACGGCGAGCCGGAGCCCTTTTGCTGCGAACTCCCACCACCACGTGGAGTTGTGCGTAGTCGATCGGTGCAAACGCAAAATCTAGAGCATCTGGGGTTTGCCGCCCAACCTGCGAAGGCTCGTAGCTCCTGGCCATCCATAATTCAGCGTGCAATGGGCATGGCCCGCTCCGGGCTAACGCAGCGCTGAATTGAGCTGTAGACGGGCGGCGACGTTTGCCGCATATAGTCAGTGTAAAGCGGTGTTTGCTATTGCTACCAAGATGGAAAGCAGAGAGAGAAACATAATTACTGCGCCCCCCGACACCGTCGGTCAGGTTGGAAATGACGGCAAAGCCCGTCTCAAAGGCTGGAGACTTTGCGCATTCCAGTAAATGCCTTCGCATCGACAGCCTGGGGCCCATCTTTCCTAGCTTCTAACATGAACGCGTACGGCGGATAGCGCATCTCAAGCTCAATTAAGTCTGGTTTTGGCTTTTACACTTAGTAAGAGTGGTATAATCTATCGATGACCTGAACATTTCTTCGGCATAGAAAAAGTCTGGTCCCGATAACACCTCGGTCAGATCTTTGTTCTCCCGCAATAGCAACAATTTCTCTCAACACATGCTAGCATTTCCACTAATTTTTGATACCCACATCAATCGAAAGGTATCTAAAGTGCATGGAGCCTCTTCGTTTGTAAGGGGTCTCTTGTTCCGTTCCTCTCCTTCCTCGCAAAAGCCGCAACGTTAGCATCAACTCTTTGTCGAACCTCTTCTTCTGACTTCTCGTAAATTTCGCGGGTCACGTTCAGCTGTTCATCGCTTAGGTCCTGCGCGCGCGGAGGATCGGTTGAATCCAAAGCGCGATAAAGGCGAGGACGCATGGCAGCGTAACAGCCATGTGATCCGTTAAGGTGCGACGCATGGCAACCTCCATACGCGATCGCGGTTCAAGCCTCGGCTAACACCAAATTCTTGGCAGCATTGGGTTGTGTTATTCCGATATCAACATTCCTATCGGATCCGAGCAAAACCCTCCGCTGACTAAGCCTCCGGCGCCTCTAGCAGTATTTTTGCCGAAAGCGTCTTGAGCCTCATTTCGTTGAACGCCTGAGGACATGCGCCGAGCCCTTCCAAAGACTAAAATCTCCATTAGCGGCGGAGTGGTCGAATGCGGCGCGCAAGCAAACCGGCCCCCTTGATGCCCCATGGCCCCGGCGTGGTCTTCCCCTGGTCGGCGCCCCTTGATTGCCTTGGGCCTCGCAAATGGCAACTCAACTGTACGCAGACCTCAGGTCCCGTTGCGGGGCAACGCGAATTGAGCACGCACCGAGGGATTGGTCGGCGGTCTCACCCCGTGCGCCCTGTTTACAGCCAGCCCTGTGAAATGGTGCCAAGCTCTAGCTCTAAGCTCTTGATTTATTTGGTGCCCAGGGGCGGAATCGAACCACCGACACCGTGATTTTCAGTCACGTGCTCTACCAACTGAGCTACCCTGGGCGACGCGCGCGGGACATCACAGGGCGCCTCGCAAAGCGGCGCTGTTATAGGGGCTCGGCGTACCCCCGTCCAGCAGGCGGGGCCAAGAGCAGGGCCGGGCTTATTGGGGCGGTCGCGCCGAGATCAGCTTCAGTAGTCCTTGTCCCGGCTGATGACGGCAATGCTCGCACCTGCGCCTGTTGCGCTGGGTACATTCAATCGTGACTTTGTATGGGACTTGCCAAACTTGCTAGACGGTGTATTCGGCAAATCGCACCCTCCATGCCCTCCTCGGTGCGTTCATCGAGAGACCGAAACCTGCGGTTCGACCGCGGCGCCTTGGCTGCTTGGCCCGTAGAGGGGATAGTTAGACGGAAATTGCGTGCTGCACCCTTAGGTCGGCCTCGACCGTGATGGTCATGTCGCCGTAGCGGTCCACGATCTGGTACCAGACCGGCTCCGCCTCATCCGTAATGATGGTGCGTTCGAGCTGTGGGCGGGCCTCGGTCGAGAAGGCGCGATTGCCAGGCCGTTGCCGGCGGCAGCATCGAAGGCGCAAAAGCACGGCGCCGGAATTTTCGGCGGGCGAGTTTATTCTGGCCGGCGAGCCCGGCAGGCCAGACGAGAGAGCGGGGGATTGGCCGCCCGATCGCGCAGATCAAGCTCTGCCGCGATTTCAGGGTTCTGCCAATCGACCTGGATGCTTTTCTCCTGCCCAGGCACCGGCCGGGCAACAGCAGGCACAGGCCCGCGACCAGTTGCGCCACCAGCGGGACCCTGGTCTGATGGCCTTGTGACGTCATTGCTCAACTCCCTCGGCTGCGATCCCTGCGAAAACCTCGGGGCGCTCAGGCCAGAGCCACTGCCGTCACAATTGCGCGGCAAGACCATGGCCGCCGGACTATACCTGCCGGATACCGCCGCGGCGCCAACCAGCCCAAGCCGTCGCGCACTTTGGGGGAGATTGCCGATGCCCGCCGCACGACAAGCCACGCCGCAGCCCGTGGCGACCGCCCGCTATTTCCATTCCCTTCGGTCTCCTTCTTACGCTGGTGCTCGGGATTGCGGCTCTCGTCGTAGCTCCGCCGATCGCTCTGGTGCGCCAACAAATTACGCGCATGGTCGAGGAAGCCACCGGCCGAGAGCTCAAGATAATGGCGCAGCAGTCAAGCTCGCCTTTTTCCCGGCCAAGCCTCGTCCTGGAGGACGTCACTCTTTCCGGGCCGCCGGATGCTGCAGGTCCCGAGCTTGTGCGCGCTGAGCGTATTGCCGGTGAAGTCAATCCGCTGGCGCTGCTCAGCGGGACAGAGACTGCAGAGCTTGAAATCGTTCGTCCAGCCCTCACCCGCTCGCCCCGAGGATCGTTCGCTTCTCGACCGTGTGTCGCAAAGTCAAACCGGCGGCATCGGGTTGCAGGCCGATGCGATCGTTTTCCGCCAGATCAAGATCACCGACGGCTCGGTCAATTATCTCGTCCGGCAACCCAATCCGAGTTGGCGCATCGATCAGCGCTTCGGCGACCTTCGCTGATACTGCCGGCAACGGCGAGACCAAGGGCAGCGGAAGCTTCAGGTGGCGCGACGATCGGGTGACATTTAGTTCCGTCCTTGCGGATGCGCGCGCCTATGCCCGCGCTGGAAACCTCGCCGCTGAGCGTCAAAGTCGATATGAAAAACCTCGCGCTCGAAGTGAAGGGCGAGCTTTCCCAAAGGACAATCCCCCATCTCAACGGCACTCTGGTGGCGAGCACCAATTCGGTGCGTGATCTCGCACGTTGGCTCGATGCCGATCCCGGGGCGTATGCGTTAAGGGGCCTGCGAGTTTCGAGGGAACCATGGTCGCCAGCGTCGATCAGGTCACGATCGCAGAAGGCATCCCTGAAGATGGACGCCGGTGAAAGCACCTGGGACACACAGATCCGCTTTGGCGAGCTGCGACCCCAGGTCACCGGCAACATCACCTGGCGGCGGCTCGACCTACAGAAGCTTCTGGGCGAAACGCCGAAAATCCCGACGCTCGCCGTACAGGCACGCGCCGTGGATGCCACAAACATCCCCTCGGCGTGGCAGGCCCTCGTTGCACAGCTCGCCGCGCTCAATGCCTCGCCAGGCGTTGCACTGAACGCACTCGCGACTTCGTCAGTGACGCGGCCCGACCGCAGTTCCTGGAGCGTGGAGACGCTCGATCTCGAGAGCTCTCACGGCCGTGGACCTCAACCTGACGACGGCCGCAGACCTCGTCACGCACGGGACCGTGCAGATGCAGGATGCCCGCGCCGATGTCCTTCTCCACGACGGCAGGCTCACCTATACGCTCAAGCAGATCGGTATCGACAAGGGCCGCGCCACGGGTCGGGTAGACGTCGATGCGACCACCAAGCCTGCCAAGGTGGCGCTCAGTCTCAGCGCGCAGCGACGTGCCGGCCGAAAAAGTATTGGCGCAGGTCGTCGACAGTGTATTTCTCAGTGGGGCCGCCAAGCTGGATCTCGTGGTAGCGGGCGAAGGACGCAATGCGCAGGAGGTCCTGAAAACGCTCGATGGTAAAGTCGACGTCACGATCGAGAAGGGCCGGCTGATCGGCTTCAACCTGCGGCGGGCGCTCCTCGAGTGGTGGCGCAGCTGGTCCTACGACCCCCAACAGCGAACAAGCTTCGACAAGATCTCTGGCAACTACGGCATCAAGGACGGTGTGGTACGAACGCTTGGCGATTTGTCGCTAACCTGGACCCGAAATCGAGATCACCTCGAATGGGACCATTACCCTGCCCTCACAGACCCTCGATCAAAAAGTCCGCCTCAAAGCCTTTCCCCCACCCCAGCACCTGGCTGTGCCCCTGCGCGTGGGCGGTAGCTGGGAACGCCCATCGATTTCGTGGGATTGGTTGTCGGTGTTTTCCGACCCATCCGTTTCCGCGGCACCCACAAGCGTGACGAGCTCCCCAGACCCCATACCACCGGAAGTCAAGGCGAGTATCCAACAAACCCTGAACGGTCCGAATGCGGACCAGCTTCCAGCGCAGGTGCGCGAGATGCTGCAGGCGTTTGCGAGCCAATAGGCCGTCGGCGGCTGGGGGGCATGGGTACCCCCGCACCGGGTGGGCCCGTGGCGCCCAGCTAGGACCAGGCGCTGGCCCCCTAGGAGACCTGCATCAAGTCGCGTTGCTGGCGACGTTCCCAGGCAAGTGCCGTGTGGATCATATCGTCGAGACCATAAAGGGTGCTCCAGCCGAGCGTTTTGCGAATAGCCGAGGCATCGGCGATGAGAGCCGACGGGTCGCCCGGCCGACGCTCGGCCGCCGCGACACGCAAATTTCTCCCATGGGCCTGCTCAACGGCGCGGATCACCTCCAGAACCGAATGGCCTTTGCCGTTACCGCAGTTGAAGCAGGCATTGCGGCCGGACCGGCACAAAAATTCGTAGGTGGCGACGTGCGCGAGCGCCAAGTCCGTCACGTGGATAAAATCGCGCACACACGTGCCGTCCGGCGTGTCGTAGTCCGTACCGTAAATGCGCATGCCGTCGCGTTTGCCAACGGCGACCTCGCAAGCAACTTTGACAAGATGTGTGGCGTTCGGCGTGCTCTGCCCCGTTCGCCCCTTAGGGTCGGATCCCGCCACATTGAAATAACGCAAGATACCGTAGTTGAGGCCCGAAGCTGCCGATATGTCTCGAACCATGCGTTCCACGAATAGCTTGGACCATCCATAGGGATTGACGGGGTTGAGGAGCGAGGCTTCCGACACCGGCGTCCCCGGCAGGACTGCCATAAACCGCCGCCGAGGAGGAGAACAGGAAGCGCTTGACCCCTCGCGAGACGATGAAATCGACCAAGTCGAGGCTGCGAAAGGCATTGTTGCGATAATACTTGGCAGGATCAACGACCGACTCCGGCACAATCGCGGAGCCGGCAAAATGCAGGACCCTGTCGATCGTGTGCTGCCGGAGAACTGTGTCCAAAAGGTCGCGGTCAGCAATATCGCCGTGGTAGAGCTGGACGGCGGGTGCCAAATTCTCCCGAACGCCCGTCGAGAGGTCGTCGACGACCACGACCTTGTAGCCTGCATCGAGGAAGCCATAAACGGCATGACTGCCGATATAGCCAGTGCCTCCTGTGATCAACACAGTTAGCATGGACGCAAACCCCTGACAGGCGCTCTAACCACGCCAAACCACGATCGTACCTTCTCAGCACAGGCACTGGCAACGCCCTTGTGGGAATGAATTGATGCCTCGATTAATGGTTACCGCTAAGACCGCGGGCTGAGGTGTTGACGTGCCGGGATGTTGCCGGGGATGTTAATGGCCGCACTTTGCATGGCTTCGCCGACTTGTCGTGTCCGTCGGGATCGGCACCACGAGCTACGCCTTGATGCTCGGTATCATGATCCTGAGCGTGGTTTACGACCGCGAGCTGGAGCCGGTAATTACCTCTGCATTCAACCTCGGACGCCGCATCGTCTCCGCCTTCGACGAGCTCGCGTCGGGCAGCCACTGGGACAGGTCGCGATCAACCATCTGCGCGAACGCGTAAACATGACGCATGTGGTTCTCTCAATCCCGGCCATCATCATTGCGACGATCGTCGTTGGTATCCCGTTCAATCGGCTTCTCGGGGGACACGGACGGCGTTGCAGCGCATCGCAATCGCCCTCGTCAGCATCCCAGCCACGGTCGTGCTCGCGGTCGTCGCTTTTCACCTTCAACGCCCTGATGCCCGCCGTTTATGCCGGAGCTGTTGCGATTTGCCGACTGGATCTGGCAAGCCTCGCTCGATGCGCTGAGCGCCGCGGGTGACAGTCTGCCCGGGGCACGCAAGCTCACCAATGCCGCGCGGCAGGGCTTCTCTGGCCACCACTACGTGATTATGGCCTTGTGCAGCATGCTGGCCTCCTTCCTCGTTAATGCCATCTTCGTCTCCTTCTCCAGCTCCCGCTCCAAACCATCGGGCCCGCTGCGCCGGACACCTTTAGATCCAGCACTGGCCGATGCCGCGTGACTTGCAGAGGGGCGTGGCAAATCGACCACGCGTTTCGCGTTTGCTAGGGAGTGGTTAAGGATTTGATACCCAAACTGCGCGAATACACATATCGCTCTCGGGAGATCACAAGATTTTTGTGGTTATCGGATCCCAAAGAAGCAGAGGGCAGCACATGAAAACGCATCGAATTGAGCATCCCCGGATCGCCCCGGGCAAGGCAAAAAGCCAAAGTGGAAACGGTCACGCTCCGGCACCTCGCCACGGCCCTTTCGGAGGCCCATGCCGTCAAGAAGGCCGAGGTCAGCGCCATGCTGGTGCACATGGTTGAGGACATCGCCGAAGCACCAAAAGGGCAAACGCATTCGCTTGAACGGCCTCGGCATCCTGCAAGTCCGCAAGCGCAAGGCACGTATGGGGCGCAACCCTGCAACCGGTGAAGCGATCAAAATCAAGGCCAGCAAGAAGATTGCATTCCGCGCGGCCAAGGACTTGAAACAGGCCATTTGACGCGGCGACCGAAAGATCTACCTCGGCCTCGCCTCGTGCGGGGCTATTTTTTTGCTGAGGCTTCGCTCGACAATCGCTCGCTTGCGCCAAAGCGTTGCGCCGTCCTCACCCGAGCCTTGGCGGCTTCTACGTCGCGGTCACGCGGCGGCGCATGCGTGACCAGCGCATGCAACAGTCGGTGCGCCGCTTGCGAAACCTGCTCCACGGCAAGATTGAACGCCTGCTCGTTGACCTTTGAGGATCGCGTAAAACCGGACAGCTTGCGCACGAATTGAAGCGCGGCGCCTCTGATCTCCTCGTCTGACGCGGGTGGTTTGAAGTTATGCAGGGTTTTGATGTTTCGACACACCGAACACCTCCGACAACACCACCAGTCTGGCGAGACTAGTCGACCAGCGAACGGCCAACGATGGTCGGCTCACCACCCGCCCCGATGCGCACAACCACGATCTCTCCTTGCGCCGGATTGATGCCTATCAGCGCTGAGATGAGAAATTCCGTGCGTCACGAACAACACCCGTGAGCCGGGGTCCAATTTGCTCAGGTACGATTTGAGGGCGGCCACCTGGGACGCCCTGTGCTCCTGGCGCCCGACGAGGTTGCTCAGGGCGGCGAAGTCTTCGGCCACCTTCTCGCTAACCAGGCCGCGCCGTCTCACGGCATCGACACCAGGGGCTGGTCAAGACCTGGTCGAACGCCACGTGGTTGCGCGCAAGCGCAGCGCCAGTGCGGCGCGCCTGGGCACGTCCGTCTTCGCTCAGATTGCGCTGGGTTGCGCAGTCGTCGAGACGAAAGCCCGCTGGGTCACCAGCGGCGCCCGGAGCGTCCGAGTGACGCATGAAGGCGGCATGCCCGGGCTGCCGAAGCGCTTGCCGGGGATCCGCCTGTCCCCGGACGTCGCCGGACCCAGCCAGCAGCGCCGTCGCCACACACAAGACGTCACCGAGCAGCCGCTGCGTGAAGCAGCGATCGGCGCGGCCTCAATTGTGGTCCTCTGGCAGGATGGGCAGCGGGAAAAATTCGATGCCTTCCTCGCTCAAGGCCTTGGCTTCATCGGCCGTCGCCTCGCCGTGGATGCCCCGCGCGGGCGCCTCTTCGTAGTGGATTTTGCGCGCCTCGTCGGGAAAGCGGGGCCCACGTATTCCGATTTGGCCTCAATCTCCGTTCTTAGCTTGCGCATGGCGGCCATGAGTTCGCCGTGCGCGGCAAGCCGATGTGTCTCAGGCCTGGCTGCTTCCCGGGATCTGGCCACTTCCTTTGCCACCCTCCTTGGCGGCGGAGCGCTTCGTCAGCTTCGGCGCCATCAGGGCCTTGAAACCTGCGTGGTCCCACATTTGGCGCACGACAGTTGCTTGCCTTTGGCCTGCCGCTCATAAGCGGTGCTGCTAGCAAACCACGCGTCGAATTGGTGGCCTTTCTTGCATTTGAGGCGATAGCGGATCATGAGCTTTGCTTCGTCTCCGCCATCGATAGGGCAGCAATCTGAAAGGGTCGGTCATGCTGGAGCGAGGGGATGCGCTGGCGCGCCTGCGTTACCTCGGCACAGTTAAGATCAGCAACAATGACAGAAGTATGAACGCCGCCTTCGGCAACGATCTCGCCCCAGGGCGAAACGATGAGACTGTGGCCATAGGTTTCCCGGCCGCTTTCGTGCTTGCCGGCCTGCGCTGCGGCCAAGACGAAGCAACCATTTTCAATGGCGCGCGCCCGGATCAGCACGCTCCAATGCGCCTCGCCGGTGGGTCGGGTAAAGGCAGGGAATGGCCAAAAAATCGGCGCCCGCGCTAGCGAGCGCGCGATAGAGCTGAGGAAAGCGCAGGTCGTAACAAACCGTCAGTCCCAACACCCCCATGGGAGTTGGGCCAGCACGCCCTGGCTGCCGGCTTGATAGTTCTTCGACTCGCGATAGGTCTCCCCATTGGCAAGCGCCACGTCGAACATGTGAATCTTGTCGAAGCGTGCGACGATGTTGCCGTTTGGCGCAAACAGGAAGGAGCGGTTGGCAATCTTGTTGTCGGCAAAGCAGGATCGGCATTGAACCGATATGCAGCCAAATTTTGAGCTCGAGCGCCAACTCGCCGAAAAAGCCGACCGCGCGGTTACCCGCTTCGGCCTCAACGGCGGCAAATAGACGAGTGCGCTCCATTTCCATCAGGCTGGTGACCTCGGGGTCTGGACGTATTGGGCCCCCGTCCGACCGCCTCGCGGATGAGCTCGCTCGCCTGGCGCAAATTCCGTTCTACGTCACGTCCCGCGCACATCTGCACCAAGCCCACGCGGAAAGTGGAGGCTGCTGGTTTGGACATCGCGCAGGCGTTCTCCGGCCGTTGTTGGCGCTAGTGTAGAGCCTGGGCAGCCGCGCGCAAAGTCTTGAGATCACGCCCCTCGCCCAGTTGGGTACCTCTGCCCAACCTCACGTCGAAAGGGGCGCCAGGGGGTCTAGGCTGGTTTTCGTTTTGGCGGAGGGATGGGCGCGGTTATGCGTTGGCGGGAGCTTGAGCTGGGCGGAGCGGCCGCGGTGGCAAATTGGGGCGCTTTGCGGACCTTGCGCCTCGGCGCCGTGGGTCGCAGGCTGGCAAGCACGGCCGCGGCCCGTCGCATCCGGGCGGCGACGCCAGGGACGCGGGACCTCGCGCGCATTGAACCGGCGGCTGGTGCCAGCTGGCTTGGCGCCATGGCCGAGGATCCTGTTATTTTTGACCGTACCTTGCTGCGCCGGCGACGCCATCGGGCCGCTCCGGCGGCCAGCCGGCACGACTTTCTGATCGCGCGAGCGGCGGAGGATCTGATCGAGCGGTTGGCGATTGTGCGGCGGCAGTTTGCCGTTGCGGTGAACCTGGTGCCCACCACGGCTTGCTCGGCACCCGGCTGCAGTCGCTTCCTGGCGTCGAGGTCGTCGTCCAGATGGAGGCGGCTGGGGGCCTGCTCCAGCAATGCAGCGGCCTGCGGGTGCAAGCCGACGACGGAGGCGCTGCCCTTCCGCAATCACTCGCTGGATCTCGTGGTATCGGCGCTAGCGCTGCAACTCGTCAACGACCTACCGGGCACGCTGCTGCAGATCCGCCACGCCCTAAAGCCGGATGGATTGTTGCTCGCGCGGCGGTGTTAGGTGGTGCCACCCTGCACGAATTGCGAACCGCATTCTTCCTTGCCGAGGAGGAGGTCGAGGGCGGTGCTAGTCCTCGCATTGCTCCGTTTGCAGATGTGAGGGAACTGGGTGCCCTCCTGTTACGCGCCGGCTTCGCGCTGCCGGTTGCCGACGCCCAGACCGTGACCGTCACCTATCCCGACGCGCTCGCGCTGATGCGGGAGCTTAAGGCCGCGGGTGCTAGCAATGTCCTGTTGGCACGCCGCCGCCGGCCCCTCCGGCGAGCAACGCTGCTGCGCGCCGTTGAGCTTTATGCCGACCGCTTCGGCTTGCCCAACGGTCGCGTCCCGGCCACCTTTGAGGTCGTCACATTAACGGGTTGGGCGCCGCATGAAAGTCAACCGCAGCCGTTGCGACCGGGATCGGCCTCGGTGCGGCTTGCCGAGGTGCTTGGAACGGTGAAGCGCCGGGTCGGGCCAGCGCTGGACGAGGGTTAGGGCGCGCGGTCCTTCATCGCGTTGGTGATTTTATTGCTGGTACTGCTCCAGCTGCTGCTGTTGCCGGCACCGAGCGCCTTCAGCCCAGCGAGCATTCCGATGGCGACCAGCACCGCAATGAGGCCGTACTCGACCGATGTCGCCCCGCCGCAGTCGCGCAGGAAGCGGCCGCAGCCGTGGTTCCTCTGCCACCAGCCAATACTCGTCATGGCCAAGCCTCTCCCAATCCCCGCTCGGTCCCGCCGCCGATCACAGCAGATCCCGAAGCATCGCCTTCAATGGCTCATCGGCTGGCGGCATCGCATAGTCACCAAGGCGCTTGGCACGGACCCAGGCAAGCTCCTGTCCCTGTTGCGCCTTCACCATCCCCTCACTTGCGACACAAAGTAAAGAGGCATCAGCAGATGGAACGCCTCGTAGCTGTGGCTGGCAAAGGTAAACGGCGCGAGGCACTTTGGCGTGACCCTGATCGCGAGCTCCTCTTCGAGCTCACGGATGAGGAGCCGCATCGGGTGTCTCGCCCGGCTCGACTTTGCCGCCCGGAAACTCCCAGAGTCCCGCGAGCGGCCGCCGCCCGGAGGACGCTTGGCCAGCAGCACACGCCCGTCGGCGTCGATCAGCGCGCAGGCAACGACGAGCAGAATGTCCAAGCCCATGCGTATGCTCCAGCCTAAGGGGAGACGTTAACACTTCGGCCGCCAGGGAGGTTAAGGATTGGCAAAACATCGCTGGCCCTATGCGGAGGGGTTGGCCGCACCCTCGAGCGGGGGCAGCCCATTCCCCCGCCCAACCGGATCACTGCCCGAAGGGGCGCGCCCGAGAGCATCAAAGCTCTGTCGCAGGGCGCGCCCTACGTGGCCGGGCGCCCCCGCACCTCCTCATTTCCCGACGGTCACCCTAGCTGCGGTAATCGGCGTTGATGGAGATGTAATCGTGCGTCAGATCGCAGGTCCACACGGTGGCCACGGCGGAGCCGACCCCGACGTCGGCACGGATCAAAATTTCGCGACCTTTCATGTAGTCGGCCACCACGCGCGCTCGACATAGTCGGGCGCGCGCTGTCCGTTGCGGGCAACCTCGTGCTCACCGAACCGGATCGAGAGCTTGTCGCGGTCCGCCGCCTCACCGGACTTGCCGATCGCCATCACGACGCGGCCCCAATTGGGATCCTCGCCAAAAATAGCGGCCTTCAGAATCGGCGAGTTGGCGCACGCCAGCCCGATCCGGCGTGCGGCTTCCCAGCTTTCCGCACCGCCGATTTCGATGGTGATGAATTTGGAAAGACCCTCGCCATCCTTGGCGACCTGGACGGCAAGATCGCGCAGCAAATCGTGCAAGGCGCCGTCGAAGGTCGCGAGCTGGCGGTCTTGCACGCTCGCGACGGTGGGTTGACCGCGCTTTGCTGCCGCGCCCGTCGCAAATAACAGACGGGTGTCGCTGGTCGAGGTGTCTCCATCGATCGTCATGCAGTTGAACGTTGTGCGCACGTGGCTTGCCAGCAGACTTTGCAACACCGCCGGGGAGAGCGGCGTCGGTGAAAATGAAGCAGAGCATCGTCGCCATGTCGGGCGCGATCATGCCGGCGCCCTTGCAGAAACCGTTGATGCGGATCGGCACGCCCCCAATTTCGGCCGATCGGGTTGCGAGTTTGGGATAGGTGTCGGTGGTCATGATCGCGCGCGCGCCGATCTCGAAGGCGTCGGCCGAGGCCGAGTGCACAAGCCCGTCTAAGAGATGCGCGAATTTGTAGGCATCGAGCGGCTCGCCGATTACCCCCGTCGAGGCCACGTAGACTTCGTCGGCTGCGCAGCCGACGGCCTTGCCCATTGCCTCCGCGGTGATGCGCGTGGCCTCGCTACCCTGTTTGCCCGTAAAGGCATTGGCATTGCCGGAATTGACCACCAGCGCGCGGGCACGGCCATGCCCAAGATTGTGACGGCACCACAGCACCGGGGCCGAGCAGGTCTTGGAGCGGGTCAGCACTCCCGCCGCGGCCGTGTCCGGGTCCATCACCGCAACCATTAAGTCGGTGCGGCCCTGGTATCGAATACCCGCCTCGCAAGCCGCCAGGCGCACCCCTTCCAGGCCGGGGAGCACGGGCAGTCGGGCGGGCGCGAATGGCGACGGCTTGGCTGCGATGGCCATGACCCCTCCCTACGGCGGGCGATCGGGCCGGCCGCTACTGCTTTGGCAGGGACGGCGTCCGATCGCTTTCGACCGACTTCCTAATGTCTGGATCGATGTACTCGATCTGGGCCTTGCCGCGCAATTCGCCGGCGATCTGTTGCGCCTTCTTATGCATCATGGAGGCCCGCACGCGATCCTTGACATCCTCGAAGGCGGGCGCACTGACGCTGCCGCCGTTCATCGACCTTGACGATATGCCAGCCGAACTGGGTCTCGAAGGGCTCCCCAACTTCTCCGGGCTTTAGTTTGAAGGCGGCCTCTTCGAGTTGCGGCACCATTTGTCCGCGCGAGAAAAAGCCGAGTTCGCCGCCCTGGTCCTTCGACCCGGGATCCTTGGAATGCTCCCGGGCAAGGCCGGCAAAATCACCGCCATGCTGGATTTTTTCGAAGAGTTCGCGGGCTTTGTCCTTGCTCTCAACCAAGATATGGCGCGCGCGCACCTCGTCCTCGGGCTTCAAGGCGCCAACCTGCTGATCGTAAAACCTTTTGGTCTCCGCATCGGAGACCATCTCCTTGACGCTCTTGTCAAAGTAGACGTCACGCAGGGCCCGCCGGCGCCAATACTGCATCCGCTCATCGAAGCTCGATCCAGCGCTCAGCTTCTGTTTCTCGGCGGCATCGGCAAAGAGCTGGTTCTCGATCAGGAATTCCAAAAGAACACGGCGCTTTGTGCCGTCCGGCAGGCTACCGAGATCGCTGCCAATTTCCGTCTCGGCGAGCCGCATATCCGCCTCGGTGATGATCTTGCCGTCCACTTTGGCGACGACACCGTCCTGTGCCCGCGCCGGCAATCCACCGAATGCGAAAAGGGCAATGACGCCGGCCGCGGCCCAGCGATGTGTCACAGATCACGTGATGGTCCTCGAATTGTGCTAGGATTTTCTTGGCCGAAAGCACGTCGATCCATAGCCGAGCCGTCGCCAAGGGCAAAGTTACGTTTGCGTCATGGGTAAAGTGTGGCGCGGGCGGACTGCCATCCCTTCGTTGACAAGGGATATGGCGCTCCTTATCTGGAATAGGCCCGGCGGGACCGGCTATTCGCAGGCGCTTCTTCGCGCGGGTTCATGCTTCCCCTGCAGTGAGATAACGCTCGCGAAAGCCCGGCGCAGGTCTGGCTTCTGCAGCGGCGGCCGACTTGTGCTATTGGCACGGCGAGGGTTCGGAGGGCTGCCGAAACCCGGCGCGTGAAGTGAGGAACCTTGCATGCTGTCTATCGGCACTTTAGCTGCCAAAGTGTTCGGCAGCTCCAACGAGCGCAAAGTCAAATCCTACCGACCCAGGGTTGCGGCCATCAATGACCTCGAACCGGAAATGGTGGGGCTCTCCGATACCGAGCTCAGGGCCCGAACGGACGTCTTGCGCAAGCAATTGGCCGATGGCACCCCGCTCGATGATTTGCTGGTTCCGGCGTTTGCGACCGTGCGCGAAAGCGGCAAAACGAACCTCGGGGCAGCGCCACTTCGACATGCAATTGATCGGCGGCATGGTGCTGCATCAGGGCAAGATCTCGGAGATGAAGACCGGCGAAGGCAAGACGCTGGTTGCCACGCTTCCGGTCTATCTCAATGCCCTCACCGGACGCGGCGTGCATGTCGTCACGGTCAACGACTATCTCGCCAAGCGCGACGCCGAGTGGATGGGGGCCATCTACAGGTTTCTTGGACTGAGCGTCGGCTGCATCGTGCACGAACTCGACGACGAGCAGAGGCGGGCGCAATACGCCTGCGATGTAACCTACGGCACCAACAATGAACTTCGGCTTCGACTATCTGCGCGACAACATGAAGATGCAGGCCCAGGAAATGGTGCAGCGTGGGCACTATTTCTCGATCGTCGACGAAGTTGATTCGATCCTGATCGACGAGGCGCGCACTCCGCTCATCATCTCTGGTCCGGTCGAGGACCGGGCGGAACTCTACAACGCTTTGGACCAGTTGGTAAAACGGCTGGTCGTCGACCACAACAAGATCGAAAGGAGCTCTCCAAGAGCAACGGCAAGGAGCAGCTTAAGGAGTTGCTCAAGACCCAAGGATACTTCGAGCTCGACGAGAAACAGCGCCAGGTGGCATTCACCGAGAGCGGCAACGAGCATATCGAGCGGATGCTAAGGGAGCAGGATCTGCTGAAGGGTGAGTCGCTCTACGACATCGAAAATGTAACCGTCGTCCATCACGCCAATCAGGCTCTTAAGGCCAACACCCTGTTCCAACGCGACCGCGACTACATCGTCAAGGCCGCTCAGGTCATCCTGATCGACGAGATTCACCGGCCGCATGATGCAGGGGCGCCGGTTTTCGGAAGGCCTGCATCAGGCGCTCGAGGCCAAGGAACACGTGGAAATCCAGCCCGAGAATCAAACGCTGGCTTCGATTACCTTCCAAAACTATTTCCGCCTCTACGAGAAGCTCGCCGGCATGACCGGTACCGCAGTCACCGAGGCAAACGAGTTCATGGACATCTACGGCCTAGATGTGATTGAGGTACCGACCAACATGCCCGTCGCTCGGGCCGACGAACACGACGAAGTCTATCGGACGGTCAAGGAAAATCGCGCGCGATTGTGGCGGAGATCGCCGATTGCCGCCGCCGCGGCCAGCCGGTGCTGGTGGGCACGACCTCGATCGAGAAATCCGAGCAGTTATCGGCGCTGCTGAAAGACCATAAATACGTGCGCGAACTCGGCCAGTACCTCAAAGAAGCAGGCGGACGGCTTGAAGGAGGGCAAGGAAGACCAACTGAAGGCCGAGCTCAATGAGATCGGCACCTATTTGGTGGGGCTAGGCAGTCAGAACACAAGCGGCGATCCGATCCCACACCAGGTGCTGAACGCGCGCTATCACGAGCAGAAGCCCACATCATCGCCCAAGCCGGCGTCCCTGGTACGGTAACAATCGCCACCAACATGGCCGGCCGCGGTACCGACATCCAGCTCGGCGGCAATCCAGATTACCGGCTGCGGGATTGGATCGACGAAACGAGCCTCAACAGCGCGGAGCCGCCACCGGAAGAGATCAATCGCGAGCGCGAAAAGATCCAAACCGACGTTGCCGAGAAGAAACGCCAAGCGCTGGCCGCCGGCGGCCTCTACGTGATCGGCACGGAGCGACATGAGAGCCGACGCATCGACAATCAGCTGCGCGGCCGCTCTGGCCGCCAGGGCGATCCCGGCCGTTCCAAGTTCTACTTGTCGCTTGAAGACGACCTCATGCGCATCTTCGGCTCGGACCGCATGGACGGCATGCTGCAGAAGCTTGGGCTGCAGGAAGGAGAGGCCATTACGCACCCCTGGATCAACAAGGCTCTGGAGAAAGCGCAGCAGAAGGTCGAGGCGCGCAACTTCGATGCCCGCAAGTACGTGCTCAAATATGACGACGTGATGAACGATCAGCGCAAGGTCATTTTCGATCAGCGCATCGACATCATGGGACACGATGATGTCAGCGAGACGATCGTTGATCTGCGCCACCAGGTGATACGCGAACTCGTAACCAAGAATATTCCGCAGAATGCCTACGCCGAGCAGTGGAACACCGCCGAGATCAAGCGCGAAATGCAGCGCATTTTCGGCCTCGATCTTGCCGTCGACCAATGGGCAGCCGAGGAAGGCATCGCCGACGAGGAGATCGGCGAGCGCTTGCTCAAGGAGGTCGACGATAAGGCCCGAGATAAGGAGACCGAGTTCGGCGCGGAGACCATGCGCCAGATCGAGAAGATGGTGTTGCTGCAGACCCTCGATCACCTGTGGCGCGAGCATCTGATAACACTGGAGCACCTGCGCCAGGTCATCGGTTTTCGCAGCTATGGTCAGCGCGACCCGCTCAACGAGTACAAATCCGAGGGTTTTCACCTGTTCGAGACGATGCTCGCGAACCTGCGTGAGGCGGTTACCGGCCAGCTGATGCACATCCAGGGCATGCCGCAGGAGGAACAGGAGGTTTTGGAACCTGTCGAGCTGCCCCCCATGCGGGCCCAGCATGTCGATCCATTTACTGGGGAGGACGAATTGGCGATGGCCGATGCAGCGCTGGCCGCCGAGGTCCACCCCGGCATTCGCGACGAACGGCGCGCGCCGGTTCAGACCCGCAAGCGGGGCAGCGAGCTAAATCCCAAGAACCCCGCGACTTGGGGCAAAGTGGCTCGCAACCGCACCTTGCCCGTGCGGCTCGGGCAAAAAATACAAACATTGCCACGGAAAGCACGACTAGGGGGCGTATTGCCATATTTCCGTGCGCAAAGCATCATACCGCGAGGGCAACGCGGGCTTGGCGGCGGCGATCTCGATAAAGACCGTTGACAGGCATGTAATAGAACTTTGATTACTGATTTGATCGTGTTCGGGCTGTTACGGGGGCGTCTTGCGGGATGCTGTGGTGTTGATGCCGTGAAGGTTCTGGGAGTCGTCACCAAGACCCATGACAGCGGCATCGCGCTAGTCGAGGACGGCGTGCCGGAGCTGATCTTTGAAGAAGAACGCTTCAACCGCGTCAAGAAAACCAAAAATTTCCCAAGCAGAGTCTCGCGGCGGCCCGCGCCGACTTCCACCTCAAGCATTGCCGATGTCGACGTCATTACGACGCCGTGGGATGTGCGCCAACTGCGAAGGACGGCCTTGCGCCTGCTGACGCGCCGATTTCCCTGAGCCTCAGCCTGCTGCTGCCGAGCACGCACGACTCGCAACAGAACCAGATCATGGTGCTCAACTCCTATTTGCGGCACGGGCTGAGAAAAAGCTTCGGATGCGCAACGCGCTGCCGCCGATCGTCAACGTCGGCCACCATGAATCGCACGCGGCGGTGTTTTTCGTCTCCCCTTCGAGGAGGCGCTGGTGCTGGTCATGGACGGCTACGGCGATGACAGCTCGAGCAGCGCCTATCTTGGCCGCGGCACTCGACTGGAACGCAAGTGGTCGACCGAGATCCTGAACTCGGTGGGCCTGGTTTATACTTTTGTCACCCAGCACCTGGGGTTCGCCGGCTTTGGCGATGAAGGCAAGGTCATGGCCCTGGCCGCCTTCGGGTCGGCCACCTATGTCAACAGCTTCCGCGAAGTTATTCGCTCGACGGCGGACGGCGGTTACACCGTCGACATGGAGCTATTTCAGCTACGACAAGTTTGGCCAGCTGCGCCCCTTCAGCCGAAAATTTCTCGACACTTTCGGCCATGCGCGCCGACCGGATGAACCGCTAACCGACCGGCACCGCGATCTCGCCTTCGCCCTGCAGAGCGTGACCGAAGAGGTGATCCTCAATCGCGTGCGCAGCCTTCGCAAGCAGTTCCCTACACGCGACCTTTGCCTGAGCGGCGGCGTGGCGCTCAACTGCGTCGCCAATGCGAAAGTGCTGGAGGCAACGGATGTCCGCCGCGTTTGGGTGCCGCCATGCGCCTCCGACACCGGGGCGCCGTTCGGCAGCGCATTGTGGCATACGCACCAGACCTCGGGGCTGCCGCGTCGATTTGAACTGACGCACCCTACTATGGCCGTGCCTACAAGAACGAGGAGATCATCCGCGCTCTCGAGGCGGAAGGGCTGCGCTATCATCGACTGCCTACGGCGCAGCTGCTGCGCCGCGTCGCCAGGATCTCGCCGACGGCAAGATCATCGGCTGGTTCCAGGATCGCTTCGAGATGGGCCCCCGGGCCCTTGGCAATCGCTCGATCCTGGCCGACCCGCGCCGCGCCGAAATGCGCAATGAGCTCAATGATCGCGTCAAGAAGCGCGAACCATTCCGGCCTTTTGCCCCCGTGGTCCTGGCTGAGAAGGCCTCGGAATACTTCGAGGTTGACCAAGCCGACCCGTTCATGACGCTGGCCCCACGTGTGCGCAGCGACAAGCAAGGCGTCATTCCGGCCGCCGTCCACATCGATGGCACCGGACGCATCCAGACCATCGATCGTGCCGCCAACCCACGTTATTACGGCTTGATCGAGGAATTTGCGCGTCTGACCGGCGTGCCGGTGCTGCTCAACACCAGCTTTAATCGCAAGGAACCGATCGTGGCCGCGCCGAAGGATGCGATCGCCTGCTACCTGCTCAGCGGTATCGATGTGCTGGTGCTCGGTGATTTTTATACGACGGATCGAAGGGGCGCGGCCGGGGAGGCGTACGCAATGCCGACGGCCGCCCTTGGCTCGGAGGCAGCCGCGACCGCACCCGCCTCGCAGACTTGAGGAGGGGCTCGCGCCGCGGCACCGCCAGCCGTTGACAGAGCGCCCGGCGGGCGATCAAAGTCCGCGCCCAGCATCGCTCAAGCAATGGAAGGCGCGTTTGCAATGGTTCAACTCGACGCTGCCCCGCAACTCCAAACTCACATCGGGTAAGACTTGGAATCAGCCGCAGGCCGGCGAGTGGAAGCAATTCCGCATTTATCGCTGGAATCCAGACGACGGGCTCAATCCGCGATTGGACACTTATTGGATCGAGCGCAAGAGCTGCGGACCCATGGTCCTCGATGCCCTGATCAAGATCAAGAACGAGATCGACCCCACCTTGACTTTCAGGCGATCCTGCCGCGAGGGCATCTGCGGGTCTTGCTCCATGAATATCGCCGGCACCAACACGCTTGCCTGTCTCAAGGCCATCGATGACGTGCGTGGGATCGTCAAGATCTATCCTCTGCCACACATGAGCGTGGTAAAGGACCTCGTGCCGGACATGACAAATTTTACGCCCAGCTGCAGTCCATCGAACCGTGGCTGAAGACCACCACACCGACCCCGCCCAAGGAATGGCGGCAGAGCCGGGAGGACCGCGAAAGCTCGATGGGCTCTACGAGTGTATCCTGTGCGCCTGCTGCTCGACCTCCTGCCCCAGTTACTGGTGGAATCAGGAGCGATATCTAGGACCGGCAGCGCTGCTGCAGGCCTACCGTTGGATCGTCGACAGCCGTGACGAGGCAACGGGAGAGCGCCTGGACAATCTAGAAGACCCGTTCCGGCTGTACCGGTGCCACACGATCCTGAATTGTGCCAAGGCCTGCCCCAAAAACCTCAATCCGGCAAAGGCCATTGCTGAGCTGAAAAAGCTGATGGTGGAGCGCCGGGTCTGATAGGCTCGAAGCAGGATCAGGATCATCCAAGGTGGATTATCATGCTGGACCACGTCGGCATTCCGGTTTCGGACTTCATGCGCTCGAAGGGCTTTTATGCATGAAGGTCCTGGCGCCGTTGGGATATGATCTGGTGCTTGAAGTGGCCTCCGAGGAGACTGGTGGTCATAGTCACGCCGGCTTCGGTGCCGGGGCGAAACCACAGTTCTGGATTGGCAGCGGCAAACCGGTGCGAGGGCAAGTGCACTTTGCTTTCACCGCCAAAGACCGGGCCGCCGTGCGCGCGCTTTCATCAGGCCGCGCTGAAAGCCGGCGGCAAGGACAACGGCGTCCCGGGACTACGCCCCACTATCATCAGAACTACTTTGGCGCCTTTGTCCTCGATCCTGACGGCCACAATATCGAGGCCGTCTGTCTACCTGCCCGAGTGATAATATCGCCTCGCTAAAATCGGAGGCCGGAGTTTTCCCCGGCCTCGAAATTTTTGCCTGCTTGTTAGGGGTGTGATCCACCGACTTGCCCAGCTGCCCGACCGGGCCAGTGGACCGCCAAATTCCCAACAAACGTTACCGGCGCGTCTTGCGCTTCTTTGCGGCCGGCTTCTTCGCCGCCTTCTTGGCTTTTTGCCTTCGCTTTTACCGCTGCCTCAGCCATTGCAAAGTCCCTCTCTCATTGCGTTCAGAATCAGTTCGAACATCTTCATAATGAGCAAAATCGGATAATTTGTTGATGGAGAATAGGATTTTGGGGACGGTTTTACTGGCTTTTGGGCTTTTCTGTTGCATCAAGTCCACATTTTTTGTGTTTCGCCGGAATTGACGAAGGTATCCATTGACGAGTATCGACGCCCGCGCGCGCCGAATATTTGAAAGATAACTTCGCCTCGCCTGGGGATTTACCTGCTCGGACGCCGGTCGCATAAACCTAGCAAGGAGTCTTGCGGAAATGTCTTCGGCCGGATCGCGGGCCTGCGATCCGGCCGAACGGAAATAACCCAGGGGACCTCGCTGGTCAGGCGGCTCTTGCGCCGCGCCGCCGTCCTGCGCCGGGCCGCCGTGCGCCCGGCTGCTGTCTTGCGGCGAGCGCTGCCAGCGCGCTTGCTGAGTGTCCGCTTCACCTTCGGACGTCGCGCCGCCTTGGTCTTGCGCTTCTTCTTCACGATCTTCGCCATTTGCTTTTCTCTCTCTTTTTTCACTGAGCCCAATAGTCTGCCCACTTCCGAATCGCTACTACTAGGTTATTAAAAATGAATGCCAATCATTAACTGCGTGTTAACGTGTTTTGACTTGGCCTCGGCGGTTGTGAGGCGCCGGTATCCTGACCCTCGCGCCGGCCAGGAAACACGCGGGGGGGTGAGGCAGGAGGTGGCCTGGCCGAGCGACTTGCCGCCTAGGCCGAGTTCGCCGGCCTAGGCGGATCGCGCCTCGCGCTCGTAGCTCGCTGGAGCGCTGCAAGCGCAGCGTGAGGCTCCCCGGCAAGAGGGTGTCCGAAGCCGCATCCCCCGCTGCGCTGAGGTGGAACGTTGCGCCCGGCGGCTTTTCATTACATTCAAGGCACCGAGGCCAAAAGACAAACTCCCGTTTTATCCATGAACAATCTCGACCTGTCTCGTTCCCAACTGCGCGAATCAAGGATCAAGCTGCATGGACCCGAGGCCTTCGAGGGTATGCACAAGGCCGGCCAACTTGCCGCCCAGGCCCTCGACATGCTTGTGCCTCACGTTGAGCCGGGTGTTTCTACCGAACGGCTCGACGACCTGGTGGTCGAGTTCGCCTTGGCGCACGGGGCTATCCCGGCGCCCCTGCACTACCGCGGCTTTCCCAAGGCGACGTGCACCTCGATCAATCACGTGGTCTGCCACGGGATCCCCAACGCAAAACCCCTGAAGGAAGGCGATATTGTCAACATCGATGTCACCCTCATCCTCAACGGATGGCATGGCGACACCAGCCGCATGTACGCCGTGGGGCACATCTCGCGGCGCGCCGAGCGGCTGATCGACGTCACCTACGAGGCGCTGATGCGGGGCGTGGCGGCGGTGAAGCCGGGTCACACCACCGGCCACATCGGTGCGGCCATTCAAAGCTACGCGGAACGTGAGCGCTGCGGGGTTGTGCGCGACTTCTGCGGGCATGGCCTGGGACGGGTGTTCCACGACCGGCCCAACATCTTGCACTATGGCGAGCCTGGCGACGGGGTGGTGCTAGAGCCTGGCATGCTGTTTACAATCGAACCGATGATCAATCTGGGCAAGCCGCATGTCAAAATCCTACCTGACGGTTGGACGGCGGTGACGCGCGATCGAGAATTGTCGGCCCAGTTCGAGCACACCGTCGGCGTGACGGAAACGGGTTGCCGAGTCTTCACGGTTTCCCCGATGGGCTTTCATCGCCCGCCCTATCGGGTCTCTGAGGGGCCCGAGAGCTCGGCCCGGTGCCACGCGGGGCGGCCTCGACCCCGGGCTGCTTCTCGCCGGGCCGCACAACAGGGCGCACCTGGCGCCCACGCCCGCCATCACAGGGTGTGCCTCGCCCGGGCGATGTGGATTTCCCGGCTGCGCCTCGCCAGGGCAACACCACGCATTGACCGGCGCCATTGCGCGCGCTTTATAGGCCCACCATATAGTTCGACGTTCGTTCCTCCCGACGCCAGCGAGCCATGAGCATCAAGCATAGCAAAGTCCTGATTCTGGGTCGGGTCCCGCCGGCTACACCGCCGCGATCTATGCGGCCCGCGCCATGCTCAAGCCCGTGGTCGTTCAGGGCCCCCAGCCCGGCGGGCAGATGACGATCACGACCGACGTGGAGAACTATCCGGGCTTTGCCGATGTCATTCAGGGACCCTGGCTGATGGAGCAGATGCGGGCCCAGGCGGAGCACGTGGGGACCGAAATGATTATGGACCAGATCGTCAACGTCGAGCTCAATCGGCGACCGTTCCGGCTCGAGGGCGATTCCGGCGACACCTACACCTGCGATGCCTTGATCATCGCCACCGGCGCCCAAGCGCGCTGGCTGGGCCTGCCGACGGAGGAAAGTTCAAAGGCTACGGCGTCTCCGCCTGCGCCACCTGCGACGGCTTCTTCTATCAAGGGCAAGGACGTTGTTGGTCATCGGCGGTGGCAACACGGCCGTGGAAGAGGCGCTGTTTTTGACCAACTTCGCGAGCAAGCGTCACGATTGTGCATCGGCGCGATAGCTTCCGCGCGGAGCGCATTCATGCAGGAACGTTTGTTCAAGAATCCGAAGATCAAAGTGATCTGGAATTCGGTGCTTGAGGAAGTGACTGGGACGGACAATCCCAAGGCGCGTGAGCGCGGTGCGCCTGCGAAACGTGCAGTCCGGAGTCGCCACCGAGCAGGAAACTGACGGGGTGTTCGTCGCCATCGGTCACGTGCCGCTCAACCGAACTCTTCAAGGGCAAGCTTGATATGAACGCGTCGGGCTATCTGCGTGACCGCGCCCGATTCAACGCAGCACGTCCATCCCTGGCGTGTTTGCCGCTGGCGACGTCAAGGACGAAATCTTTCGCCAGGCCGTGACGGCAGCGGGGATGGGTTGTATGGCAGCACTTGAGGCCGAGCGCTATTTGGCTAAGGTGGAGGCCCTGGCCAACGCCGCCGAATAGAACTACCCGACAGGTCTGGCCTCTCCCATCGGAACGAAGCGCCCATGGACTGGGACAAGCTCCGAATCTTTCACGCCGCCGCTGAGGCCGGCAGCTTCACCCATGCCGGTGAGGCGCTGCGCATGAGCCAGTCGGCGGTAAGCCGGCAGGTATCGGCGCTGGAGAAGGAACTCAACGTGTCGCTGTTCCACCGCCACGCGCGCGGCCTGGTGCTGACCGAGCAGGGCGAAATGCTGTTCGGCACCGCCAGCGAGATCATGAACAAGCTGTCGACGGCCGAGACGCTGCTGACGCGACACAACCACCAAGCCGACCGGAGATCTGAAGATCACCGCCCCGATCGGGGCTCGGCACCGGTATGGGTCACACAGCGGCTGCGCGAGTTCCTCGAACTCTACCCCGACATCCGCATCGAACTGGTGCTGACCGACGAGCAGATTGGCCATCGCCATGCGCGCGGCCGACGTGGCGATCTGGACCAGCGAGCCGCAGCAGAGCGAGCTGATCAGGCGTCCGCTGTTCAACATGAAGACTGCACGCCTTCGCATCTACGCAACTACATCCGCCGCCATGGCGCGCCGCAGTCCATCGCCGCGCTCGATGACCATCCGATCATCTCGCTACAGCGGCACGCCGGCCGCGCATCTGTCGCGCCATCCGCTGGCTGGAGACGGCCGGCCTCGACGGACGAGCCGCCGCGCAAGCCCGCGTTCGCCGCCAACAGCGTCATCGCCATGAAATACGCGATCCGTGCCGGCATCGGCATCGGCCTCATTCCCGACTATCTGACCGGAGGAGAAACCGACCTGGTGCCGGTGCTGCAGTGAAGCGCAAGCTGCCGACTTTGCCGATCTACTTCGTCTATCCCGAAGAGTTGAAGACGGCCAAGAAGGTGCAGGTTTTCCGGGACTTTCTCGTCGCCAAGGCGCGCCAGTGGCAAGTTCTGAGGCAGCTCCGCGAGTTAGCCATGCAGATGCGCATGGCAAGCATGCGGCCGGCCCTATTTCCAAATCCCGCTCAACTGGGTCAGATGCGGGCAGCTGTGACGGACAGCTATTGAAGGCTACTTACCCTCCCTTCGACGCCTTCAGCCGTCCCGTCAGGGACGGTCAGATGACTACGTGACCGGGCCTCGCGCCCGGTCTTTCTTTTGCGGTGGTTTACGGCGGGCGCGCGGCGCGGCTATCACGGGTTCCTCAGCAATGCGGAAACCCCCTGTTTTTGCCATGGCCCAAGCCAAATCCAAGACGCTTTACGACAAGATTTTCGATGACCACGTCGGTGTCCCGCCAGCCGGACGGCACTTGCATCCTCTATATCGACCGCCACCTGGTGCACGAGGTGACGAGCCCGCAGGCCTTCGAGGGTCTGCGCCTGGCCAGGCGCAAGGTGCGCGCGCCCGGATGAAGACGCTGGCCGTGGTCGATCACAACATCGCGACCACGGCGGACCGCGCTGACAGGGCATCAAGGACGAGGAGAGCCGCATCCAGGTCGAGACCATGGCCAAGAAACGCCAAGGAGTTCGGCATCGAGTACTACGACGAACGCGACATCCGTCAGGGCATCGTGCACGTGATCGGTCCCGAGCAGGGCTTTACCCTGCCGGGCACGACCATCGTCTGCGGCGACAGCCACACCTCGACTCATGGCGCCTTCGGGGCGCTGGCGCACGGCATCGGCACCAGCGAGGTCGGAGCACGTGCTGGCGACCCAGACGCTGACGCAGAAAAAGGCCAAGAACATGCGTGTGACCGTCGACGGCGAGCTGCCGCCGGGGTAACCGCCAAGGACATCATTCTCGCCATCATCGGCGAGATCGGCACCGCCGGCGGCACCGGCCACGTCATCGAATACGGCGGCGACGCCATCAGCGCCCTGTCGATGGAAGGGCGCATGACCGTCTGCAACATGTCGATCGAGGGAGGCGCGCGCGCCGGCATGGTCGCGCCCGACGAGAAGACACTTCGCCTACCTCGAAGGGCCGGCCAAAGGCGCCCAATGGCGCCAGGCTGGGACGCGGCAATCAGCTATTGGCGAGACGCTTGCAATCGGACGCAGAGCGCACATTTCGACCGCGAGAGTGAAGCTCGACGCCGGCCGCCTGCCGCCAATCGTGACGTGGGGGACCTCCCCGGAGGAAGTGGCAACGATCGAAGGCGCGGTGCCCGACCCGGCCAAAGGTTGCCGATGAGTCCAAGCGTGCAAAAATGACCCGCGCCTTGGAATACATGGGGTCTGACGCCCGGCACCAGAATCAGCGATATCCCGCTCGACGTGATCTGGATCGGATCGTGCACAAACGGCCGGATCGAGGACCTCCGCCAACGTCGCCAAGATCGTCGCGGGCAAGAAGGTCTCGCACTCGTTTGGACTATGCCATGATCGTGCCGGGCTCTGGCCTGGTGAAGCAGCAGGCCGAGCACGAGGGCCTCCACCACATCTTTTTGGAGGCTGGCTTTGAGTGGCGGGAGGCGGGTTGCTCGATGTGCCTCGGGCATGAACTCCCGACCAGCTCAAGCCCGGCCAGCGCTGCGCATCGACATCCAACCGCAACTTCGAAGGGCGACAGGGCTACCGCGGACGCACGCACACTCGGTTTCGCCGCAGATGGCGGCCGCCGCCGCGATTGCTGGGCATTTCGTGGACGCGCGCACGTTGGTCTGAGGCGGGCTCGCCTCACCGGTGCCGGCTTGGCGGCGAATGCCGTGTTGATACCTGGCCCCTGGCATCGGGTGGAGCCGGGGCCCGCTCGTGCTAGCAAGCCGCTCCGGCAATGATTCGATTGGTGTTTATTCTGGTGTTCCTGGCCAGCCGCGGGCTTTGAGTTCCGGTTGGCATCGCAAAGGGGGCAATCGGATGCCGAAGCAGCTATCGATCAGCGGTGAAATCGAACGATCCCTTCCCCCTCGGCGACGCGACGCTGCCTGCTCGCGGGGAGCCAGTGCGCTGGCGGCAGGCGCTGGCGCGCGCAGTCGGCGCGCAAACGACCGCGGCAAAGCCATCGCCGCAGGCTGAGTCGCCCCATCAAGCCGTGGTGGAGCGCCAAGCGGTGTGCAAACGGTCGCGGCAACGCCGCTGGGCATTGCCAGCGCCTGACGCGCATGGGGACGAAGTCGTTGGCGGACTGCATGCGTTCCGTCTCGGCTGCGCTGCCCGTCCTGCGCGGCCATGAACCGGCTCGCCACCAGGACGCCAAACGCCTCAGGGATCTGGCCAAGGTTTGCGCCGATATTTGCCGCGATTGCGAGGCCGAATGCCGCAAACACGAATTCCATCACGTGGAATGCGAAACGCAGTGCAGAGGCCTGCGCCGCCACGGTCAAGGGCTTGAGCGAGCGAGCTTTGAGGCCGCCGCGAAAGCGGCGACTTGCTGGCGCCGGCCGCTTGGATCGGCCGACGCCCAGAGTTTCGCGATGGCGCGAAATTCGCACCCAATAAGGGGGCGGAGGGAGCGGCTGAAGAGGATGCGGCAGCTTGATCCTCTTGTCTCGTTCCCTGACCTTCGTTCCTTGATCTACTCACCCTGCTGCCCCAGCGATTTCCCCGGTGAGCACCAAGGGCGCCCAAACCGGGGCCTGTGTCGCGAGGATCGCGTAGCGTTCGCGGGAGGGTGCTTGCGGGATATTGGCCCAGGGAGGGGCCCATGTCGCGCGTTTTCCTTGCTGTTCGAGCCCACCATCGTTGGGTTTTTGAGGACGTGCTGAACGGCTGATCGATCGGGTTGGCAAGGGGGCGGCGATGGCTATCCCCTTACAACATCGAACGGATTACAGGGAACGAGCGTAAACGGCGGTGCAGCAGAGGCGAAGCCCTGGCGCATCAATACGCTGGCGCTCGCCGGCTTGCAGTGCGCCCGAGCAGCACGAGATCAGCGCTTGAGGACAATCAACTGGTGATCCGCGGCCGCCAGGAGCGAATTCGATGCTGTCACGCGACTTCATCCATCGCGGGACTCGCGGCGCGGCAATTTAGTCGCACGTTTCAGTATTGGCCGATGGCATCGAGGTAAAATCGGCCGATCTGCGGGACGGTCTTCTACTCAGCATCGAGACACCTTGCGCGGCGCGCGCAGAGCCGGATCGACGCGTGCGCAAGATAGTGATTGGGCAGGCATCGTCCTGAGTCTTCCAGGCAACAGTCCCCATCCGCTAGATCGCGGGAAGATGGAGGAACAGAGCGACTTGGCGCGGGTTCAAAGACAACCAGCTTCCAAGCGATGGGGATCACGAGGATCCCCTGACGGGGAAGGAGTGAAAGCGTCGTGGAAGCAAAGAGCAACAAACCGGCGGCGAAACGCAGCGGCGAACGAGTTTCGATGCTGCCAACTGCTTTGAGCACGAGTGAACTACTGGCCAAACCGGGTGGCGGGAAAGTTGCTTACATCAAGATGATGACCTCCGGACGAGGCCAAGGAGATGTTTCCCGCAACTCGAGGGAGATTACCGGCTGGAATCAGTCTTTCTTTTCGCTCTGCGCGCAGCAGATGGCACGCCACTCGCCCTCACGGAAAAGTCGAATATCATCAGGCAGCTGTCGGTCATGCCCCCTCGGCGACGAGCTGGAATCGCCAGCGTGCACTAACGACCACGCCGCCGTCGCGCGCCGCCACCCGGCTGCGGCCGGCATTTGAAGCAACCTCTTTGCGGGGGTGCCGCTGGCAGCTGGTCGCGAGCTAGCGCCAGACTCGCGGGCGATATCGACGACTGCGCAAGCTTGGCCCACCGCTGATCCTCGCCGAGGATGCCGCCTTCCTCGGTGCTCCGTGTCCACACACTGTGCGCCGGAGACAGAGTTGCTCGATAGCGCAAATCGCGCCGCCTTCATCGAGACGACGCTTGATATCTTCCTTTTTTCTCCAGGTTGCCACTTTTGAGGTGATGTGGCGGCCCAGCACGACGCTCGCTGCTCCTCGCGCGTAGCGGTTCCAAGCCGCCGGCTCGCCGTCATACCGAGAAAATAAACATCGTAAGCAACGCCACCCAGAAGCAGCTCGGCAACGGGCTTCCTCGTATCCGCCTTCGGATATCCGCGGTGGAGCGAAAATTGCCCCGACAAAGACATGGGTGGTGATGGTCATGTCGGCCGGCTTCCTTTGAAGTGCCGATTGATCGTGCGCGCGTAGATTGCGGGCAACCGGTGCTCGGATCCTCGCCACGCTTGCGCACCATCTCCATCTGCCCTGGAGCAACAGATGTGCCCACACCGTGTCGTCGAACTTGAAGATAACGACACCCGGCAGCGTAAAACGCCTTTGACGGCCTTGACCCTCCAGGTCGTCTGCCCGCCCAGGTCCCTCGAAGCGCTGGTAGCGCCACATCCAGATCTGGATAGGCAGATTAAGCGCTAATGGCATCGCGCCTGGCCGCGGAAATGCAGCACCGAGGGCGAGAAAGGAATTGTCATCGGCGGCGTCACTTTGCGTGGGCCTTTAAGAACTTAAAAAGTGAGTGAAAGCATCGGATGGTCGCTCGGAAAATCGATCTTGCCCGTGACGCGGATGCTTTCCGGCTTGGTCCTCGGTGCCGTGAAATTGGATACCGCTTATGATCGAGCGACGACGCGCCTCGCAACCGCACCGAGCTTCCAGAGAAAGTCGAAATGCCACCAAGAGCGCCGAAACTCGCCGTCGGTGGCGAGCTTGAGGCCCACATCCTCCTGCTTTTGCGGATGATCGTCTTTGATTTCCCTCGTTCCTCGATCGCCTTGAGCTGGATCGTCGCAGATCGCATCTTTGCGCCTCGCTTGGCACGCGCCTTCTGAGGGGGCGCTGCGCAGCAGGCCGCCCACCGCATCGGCGCGGAAGGGAGTAGATGGCTGTCGGACATGGGCAATCTACTCCTCTTCGTCGTACCGCGAAGCATTACTGCGTCTTGCCACTGCTGCTAGCCTCTTGTTCTGCCACCCCGAGTGTGTGCCGCGAGCTTGTCCGGGCTGGCCGCGAGCTTGGCGCTGTCGCCTTCAAACACCACGCGCCCTCGCTCCAGAATGACGCGCATCGATCCGTGAACCTCTAGGATCTTGCGTGCGCGCCTTTTGCTCGACCACAATCGCCGACTAATCCGTTCAGCTGCGAATGCACCCCGCGCAGTGATGGCAAGCAGTTCATCGAGACACATATGATCGGCGCCAAGCCCTCCAACGGCTCATCGGAGCAGGAATGATGCGCGGATCGATGGATAAGGGCGCTGGTCCGATCGCCAGCATCTGCTGCTCGCCGCCCGATAGCTGGCTACCATAGGTTCGCCCGGCGCCTCGCCAGCCGTGGAAACATATCGAACACGCGCGCAAGCGTCCACGCGCCCGGCCGAGCAATGGCCGTCAAGTTCCCTTCCTCGACCGTCAGCGATTGGAAAATGTTGCGCTCTTGCGGCGACTACCAGCCAATGCCGGCACGGGACATCGCGCCTCCGGCCGGATCGCGCGCGTGATATCGCGCCCATCCAGCTGCTGATGCCGCCCGCGTGTTGCGTGGTGAGGCCGACCAGTGTGTTGATAAGCGTTGTCTTTCCCGGGTGCCGTTGCGCCCCAACAGCGCCAGCGCCTGTCCATCGGCAATCCCAAAGCTAATGTCGGACAAAACAACGGCCTCGCCATAACCGGCCGACAGCGCTCCACCCGTAGAAGATCAGGCATCGGCCGCCTCGCCGAGGTAACCTGGCGAACCCGACGATCGCCGGCTATCTCCTTAGGGTGCCTTGCGCGAACAAGGCGCCGCTGGACAAGCACTGGATATGGAAGGTCGCGAACTTGAACACCAAATCCATGTCGTGCTCGATCAGCAGCACCGTCACATCGCTGGGAAGGGCCGCAACGATGGCGAGAATGGCTTGGCGCTCGTCTCGGGAACGCCGGCCGCCGGCTCATCCAGCAGCAGGACCGACGGTTGGCTCGCGATGGCGGCGGCGATTTCGAGAAGCCTCTGTTTCGCCACAGGCAAGGTGACCGTGCGTTCCTCCATGACATCGGCAAGCCCGAAACGCTCGAGTAACGGTGACGACCCTCGGTGACCACAGCGCGTGGCGTCCGCCAAGCAGGCGCCACCAGTCCCCCCCATCCCCGTCGCTGCACACGGCCAGGGCAACGGTCTCGAGCGGTGGAGGTCAAAGAATAGCTGGTTAATCTGAAGGTACGGGTCAGCCCGAGCTTCACGCGCTTGTGGGGCCTCAGATGCGAAATTCTTTGCCGTCGAGCAGGATGCGACCCGCGGTCGGCTGCAGCAGACCCGTGAGCAGATTGACCAGCGTTGTCTTGCTGGCCCCGTTCCGGCCAATCAACGCGTGGCGAGCACCCTTCTGCACGTTCAATGCCACGCCGTTCGCCGCGCGACGATACCGCCGAAACGCTTGTCGAGGCCAAACGTTTGCAAGGCCGGCACCATGTTCAGCCCCCCTCACCTACAATGCGCCGGGGCGGTCTCTTGCGCGCCAATCCAAACGAGCCGCCAGGCTGCGGTAGCGGCAAGGTCCAGCGGCTAAACCGCCTCGGCCCACGAGAACGATCACCACCAGCACGAGGCCGATCCAGAACGGCCAATATTGGGGCGTAGAGGGTCGACAGATAGTCCTGCATCAACTTGAAGACCATGGCACCGATCAGTCCGCCATGGCGTACCCTGTGCCGCCGATGATGAGCACGAGCGAGAAGATCGGCGGAGCGCTGAAGGAGAAGACGTCGAGCGAGGCAAAGGCTGTCGTCTGGGTGGGGGCAAGGCACTCCGCGACGCCCGCGTAAAACGCGGCAATGCTGTAGACGGCGACCAGGCGGGCATTGACGGCGACGCTGACGGCGGCGGCGCGCAGCGCATTACCCTTGATCGCCTGTAGCGACAAACCGAAGGGCGAATTGACGAGCCGCCGCGCCAAGAGGAAACAACACGAACAATACAATCAGCGTGTAGGCGTGCGCCGTGCGCCCGAACATATCAAAACGAAACAGGCCCAGGAGAGCGATCCATGCTGACACCCTGCAGGCCATTGGCGCCACCCGTGAGCCAGGCATAGCGGATTGGCAAGCTCGCGCAGCACCAGGGCCACGCCTAGCGTCACCCATGATGCGCGTCAGATCCGAGCCCGCGTAGCACCAGGAAGCTGGTGACGAAGCCCAGCAGCATCGCCGCCAAGCCCGCCAGCAACAGGGCAAGCAACGGTTCGACCACGAGCTGATGCTTGGCCAGTAGACCCGCAACGTAGGCGCCAAAACCGAAAAACGCCGCGTGTCCGAGCGACACGATGCCGGCGATAGCCGAGGATCAGATCGAGCGACAGCGCGAACAGCGCCAGGATGGCGATTTCTGTCAGGATCAGATGCTTGCCGGGAAAGAGATAGTAGTGGATGCAAAATGCCGCAACCCAAAAGAGCACCTCGAGCGGACGCCAATGCCCCCGGGTTGCGAACCGTCCTTTGAACTGGTGCGGCGCCGACGGCATCATCGCACGCTACCGCGAGAAAATAGACCTTCGTGGACGCGACAATGAGCACGACGACTCGCGATCGTATAAATCACAAAGGCACCGAGCGTGGGCAACGTAGTATTTACCGGCAACATCGCCGATGCCGAGCAACAGCGAGGCCAGAAACGGGCCGGTGATGCCGCTAGTGCCACCGACCGTCACCACAATCAGGAAGTAGATCAATGCAACTTCAGCGGAAACGCCGGGTCCAGTCCGACGATCTCCGCGCCGAGCGCGCCCCTCGAGACCGGCAAGTCCAGAGCCAACGGCAAACGTGATGGCAAAAACAGCATCGACCCCATGCCGAGCCCACGCGCCACCCTGGTACGTCAGTCGACGCCGGCGCGGCGGCCGCCAAAGCGTGCGCGACAGGATCAGCTGCAGGGGCGAGCGTGAGCAAGCCGCAAACGAGGGATAATCGCAGGTGACGATAGCGCCCCACTCCGATACCAAACACATTCAACTGCCCGTGTAGCCAATCGGGAGGCAACGAACATCTGGCCTGAGCCCATGACGATAGCTCGACCGCGGCCACCGACATGAAAACGAGGCCGATTGTGAACAGCACCTGATCAAGGTGGCTCTTACGGTAAACATGGACATACAGCGTGCGCTCCAGAATGAGCCCGCGAGGAGAGCCTGAAGAGGAATGCCAGCGGCAGCGCCGCAAAGAACGGCACGCCCCAGCGGTTGACCAGAATGACGGTGGCTGTAGCCACCCGCTCATGCGCGAAAGCGCGGCATGCGCGAGGTTGACGAAGTTCATCACGCCGAGGGTTACGGCCAGCCCACACGCCAATACGAACAGCAACATGCCGCACGCGATAGCGACGTCTAATCAGGATGGTCAGCATGTCGCGCAGGTTGCAAGGCGCGGCGATTGGGTCGCCGCGCCGATCGAGATTGCTATTTCTTCACTTTGCCGTGGGTCTTTCACTGCTCTCGAGCGTGCAAACTCGACGTTGTAGAGTTCGCCATTTTTCTTCTCGACCTTGGCGGATATAGATGTTCTGCACAATGTCGCGCGTTTCGGGATCGATCGAAATGGGTCCGCGCGGGCTTTCCCAAGCCATTCCCCTTCATGGCGGCAATCAGCGAATCCCCATCGGCCTTGCCGCCGGTCTCTTGAGGGCCTCGTAGATAAGATGCATGCCATCGTAGCCGCCGACCGACATGAAATTAGGCCGGAAGTTGCGGTTTTCTGAATGCCTCCACGCAGGCCTTGTTCTTGCCTGAGTCGTGATCGTGCCGAGTAGGTGCGCGTCACCGCCCCGATCACGGCCTCACCCATGCCCGGAAGTCAGGTCGTCGTCGGTGACATCGCCCGGGCCGATCAGTTTGATCCCGGCCTTGTCGAGCCCGCGCTCGGCGTATTGCGCTTCATGAAGGTTCCGGCCCTGGCTCGGAGGCAACGAACACGAAAATGGCATCCGGCTGGGGCATCGGCGGCGCGCTGCAGAAACGGGCGGAAATCGGACGCCATGGCACTTGGATCGTTTCATCGACCTCACCCGCGGCGACGCCGAGCGTTGGCTGAACGATTTCGCGGCATCGGCGCCCGGGGCAGGGTCGGAGACGAGATCGACACCACCTTCTCATGCAATGTTCTCGCCGCCCAACTCCTGGCAACTTGACATGACGGAGCTCGCGGCGAGCGAAACTTCAGTGCGTGGCGATATAAATGATCCGTTCCGCGATGATCGCACGCCGGGCCGCCATTACGACCTCGGACAAACCTGTGGCTTGCCGTTGCTGGCGCGGTGCCGCGGCCGACGGCAGCTGGTGACGCCGAAGCCGCGAGACGATAACGCCGTGGACTTTGTCGTTGACGATCAATCCCGCGCCAGCGGCGTTTGGTGCCCGTCGGGGACGGCCCTGTCATCCTTGATGATCACCCTCCACCTCTTCTTCTTTGCCCGGCGACCGAGGTGCCGTGCAACGCCGGGCTGATAGAGTGCGCGCCGCTGCAAGCCGATCTTTGTTTTCCGGTCGAGGCTTGCTGGCCGGTCATCGGCAAAATGAGGCCGGTCTCGACGCCGTCCGGCGCCCAGCCGCGCCGCGGGCGCCGTCGAGCCGGCCAGCGTACGGCTTAACTGGGCTCGTCGAAGACATTGATCGTCTCGTCCTTGCTTCATGACGCCGACCCCGGTCTTTGGCCAGGCGCAAACGATGGGTCAATTCCGGATTTTGCCGCTGCGGTCGGGGCCTGCCCGCATATTGCACGCAATCGATGGGCTTTCCAAACTATCTGCGCTGCGCAATACGTAACGAACGAAGCAG